>Ga0209105_100316_pt1 | contig 16582 bp, 16 predicted proteins | sample SedPBSmetaG_FD_184158 | JGI IMG/M metagenome (GOLD analysis project Ga0209105, IMG submission 184158) | Freshwater sediment bacterial and archeal communities from Indian Creek, Illinois, USA to study Microbial Dark Matter (Phase II) -... | ecosystem: Environmental > Aquatic > Freshwater > Creek >...
ATTAAGAGAAAAAGAGAAGTTATGTGAAGGTCGCAATCCTTGTTTTACTGGAAAACTCTCTGCAATGGAAAAGAAGTGGATATGTGGCATTATAACCTCTTATGTCGCAATCCTTGTTTTACTGGAAAACTCTCTGCAATTATTGCTCAAACTAGCACTGAATGCACATGGAATTAGTCGCAATCCTTGTTTTACTGGAAAACTCTCTGCAATAAAAAGGTGATGAAAAACGTGAGGCCCAAATGAAATAGTCGCAATCCTTGTTTTACTGGAAAACTCTCTGCAATTTGGCGACAATTACAGAAATTATTACGGAAGGAAAACGTTGCAATCCTTGTTTTACTGGAAAACTCTCTGCAATTTGAAAGGGCAGCGGAAATAATCGAAACTCTTAATTAGTTGCAATCCTTGTTTTACTGGAAAACTCTCTGCAATAACAGAAACTATAGATTATACATATACATTAGAAAGGTTGCAATCCTTGTTTTACTGGAAAACTCTCTGCAATAAAAGAAGTTTGGATCGAACTTCACATCCGCCTCTGTTGCAATCCTTGTTTTACTGGAAAACTCTCTGCAATCTAATTATGCAAGATTTCATTAACCTGATTGAATATGTTGCAATCCTTGTTTTACTGGAAAACTCTCTGCAATAAGGAAGGAAAATTAAACATACCAATTGAAAAGAGTAGGTCGCAATCCTTGTTTTACTGGAAAACTCTCTGCAATATGAGCTTAGACATAACATGATAGTCTTTTTAATAAGTCGCAATCCTTGTTTTACTGGAAAATTCTCTTCAATGAATTGTGATGCAGAGTACTGATTACAGCTGCGGACGTTTGAAAGAGTCGTTGCAATCCTTATTTTACTGGAAAACTCTCTGCAATAAAAATGCAGAGTATCAGAGGAAGAGCTATTAAATTTGTGTCGCAATCCTTATTTTACTGGAAAACTCTCTGCAATAAGCAGAAGCTACAAATCGAGAAGACGAGTTTTAAAAGGTCACAATCCTTGTTTTACTGGAAAACTCTCTGCAATCCATTTAAATGAAACTAAAGGCGATTATGATGTAACAGTCGTAATCCTTGTTTTACTGGAAAACTCTCTGCAATATGAGCTTAGACATAACATGATAGTCTTTTTAATAAGTCGCAATCCTTGTTTTACTGGAAAACTCTCTGCAATAACATTTATCCCACTCTTTCGGAAAAAACGCCAGGCCGTCGCAATCCTTGTTTTACTGGAAAACTCTCTGCAATCTTTTGCATCTACAGCTTCAAGCATTCCACCATCAAACAGTCGCAATCCTTGTTTTACTGGAAAACTCTCTGCAATCAAATTCTTCAATCTCCTTTTCATTCACAACATTATAAATATGTCGCAATCCTTGTTTTACTGGAAAACTCTCTGCAATACGATGATGGGAACGCTGCGGAATCCTCTACAAATAAAAAAGTCGCAATCCTTGTTTTACTGGAAAACTCTCTGCAATATCTTAATTTTTTTTCTTTTAAAATCAATAATAAAGTCGCAATCCTTGTTTTACTGGAAAACTCTCTGCAATTAAAGAAACTGTCAGAGAATGAGGAATACATTATGAAGTCGCAATCCTTGTTTTACTGGAAAACTCTCTGCAATTTTTTAAAAAGAGGGGTAAAATGAGAAAAGAAACTTGGTCGCAATCCTTGTTTTACTGGAAAACTCTCTGCAATAAAAGAAGAAAAAAGAAAATAAGGTATTTAAATAATTTTAGATACAAAATCTTCTATATCTGTATTTGTACAAAAAAACATAGCGATCATATCGTCATTTTCGTTGTTTTCTCTGATTTTGTACAAATTCATATCGTCTTTTAGTATTTCTTCATAGTTTATATACTTTCTTAGTTCTGGTTTTATATTTTTTGTATTATTTATATGTTCCTTTATATTATTTTTTTCATCGTGTATTATTTTTAGTTCAGTTTTTATTACATTTTTTAATAATTTTTCTATGTCGTTTTTAAATATAAATGTATTACTATGTTTATGCAGCCTTAATACTATTTTTATGATTGTATTAATTATTTCTTCATCTGTCACATTTATATTATATTTTTCCAGAAATCGCTTTATTTTCAAATTCTGGTTCTGCACTGGTTTTATACGTTCAACCGCTCCATTTACGCTATAAAAATGTAAATTTTCCTCATATAGTTCAAACATGTTTAATACTTCAATCATTGCCTCTGTGCTCTCTATTTCATGTTTCCCCACCGTTTTTATGTAATCATAGTCATATGCCAATTCTTTATCTTCATTTAGTTTGTATCTCATATATAACACCTCCAAATTAAAAAAAGAGCATGGAAAAAGTTTTTAATATTAATTCTATATCAGGGTAGTTGTCATTATATTTTAAAACGTTTGTCATATTTTCAAAATCATCAACACATTCTATTTTTAGTCTCATTTTTAATCATTCAAATCATTAATAATAGTATTTAATTCCTGCTCTGTATCAAAAAGCAAGGTTTCAATGATTTCCTTATTCTCGTGTATTTCATTTTCTTTGTCAATGAAATATTTCACCTTCAAAGTTAATATTTATATCCCTTTCGCTTTTTTGAAGTTTTTCATTTAATTTTATAAGCTGTCGCAAATCCTTGTTTTACTGGAAAACTCTCTGCAATATCGGGCACTGTAAGTATAGATAACATTTCTCTACGTCGCAATCCTTGTTTTACTGGAAAACTCTCTGCAATAAGAATTACGGGATTCGTTAGATCTATATCTGTGTGGTCGCAATCCTTGTTTTACTGGAAAACTCTCTGCAATTAGGAGAATTAAGAGAAAAAGAGAAGTTATGTGAAGGTCGCAATCCTTGTTTTACTGGAAAACTCTCTGCAATGGAAAAGAAGTGGATATGTGGCATTATAACCTCTTATGTCGCAATCCTTGTTTTACTGGAAAACTCTCTGCAATAAAAAGGTGATGAAAAACGTGAGGCCCAAATGAAATAGTCGCAATCCTTGTTTTACTGGAAAACTCTCTGCAATATGAGCTTAGACATAACATGATAGTCTTTTTAATAAGTCGCAATCCTTGTTTTACTGGAAAATTCTCTTCAATGAATTGTGATGCAGAGTACTGATTACAGCTGCGGACGTTTGAAAGAGTCGTTGCAATCCTTATTTTACTGGAAAATTCTCTTCAATGAATTGTGATGCAGAGTACGGATTACAGCTGCGGACGTTTGAAAGAGTCGTTGCAATCCTTGTTTTACTGGAAAACTCTCTGCAATTATGAAGTCAAGGGTTGAAGATATGAAGGCAGAAATGTCGCAATCCTTGTTTTACTGGAAAACTCTCTGCAATGTTATTACGCTTCTTGAAGATGCAAAGGATTGGCAATGTCGCAATCCTTGTTTTACTGGAAAACTCTCTGCAATTATGAAGTCAAGGGTTGAAGATATGAAGGCAGAAATGTCGCAATCCTTGTTTTACTGGAAAACTCTCTGCAATAACAGATACAGTCAGTGCACAGCCAGAAAACACTATTGTCATAATCCTTGTTTTACTGGAAAACTCTCTGCAATACATATTAGCCCCCAGCATTCCACGACGTTAAGGGTTGTCGCAATCCTTGTTTTACTGGAAAACTCTCTGCAATGTTGTTTCCTACAGACCTTCTAAACGCCCATTGGAGAGGGTCGCAATCCTTGTTTTACTGGAAAACTCTCTGCAATAAAACAAGAGATCAAAAATGTGAACACTAAGATGGTGTCGCAATCCTTGTTTTACTGGAAAACTCTCTGCAATATTGATGAAAGAAAGGAAGAGATCAAAAATGTGAACACTAAGTCGCAATCCTTGTTTTACTGGAAAACTCTCTGCAATAACAGATACAGTCAGTGCACAGCCGGAAAACACTATTGTCGCAATCCTTGTTTTACTGGAAAACTCTCTGCAATCACGTCGACGGAGAATATTATTTTGTTCAACTGAAGTCGCAATCCTTGTTTTACTGGAAAACTCTCTGCAATACTGGGATGGCTCTAACTGGACGTCTGGAAGCACTGTCGCAATCCTTGTTTTACTGGAAAACTCTCTGCAATAAAAATTAAGATGATAATAAAAAGATGATAATAAATGTCGCAATCCTTGTTTTACTGGAAAACTCTCTGCAATAATTGACACACTAAACGAAAGAGTAGACTCTATAAAAGGTCGCAATCCTTGTTTTACTGGAAAACTCTCTGCAATTTAACATCATTTCAGGTAGAAGGAAAATCAAAAAAGTCGCAATCCTTGTTTTACTGGAAAACTCTCTGCAATAATGAAAAATCTTGGATTCAATACAAAAAGGTTAGAGTCGCAATCCTTGTTTTACTGGAAAACTCTCTGCAATCATGGGATGATTAAATGTATATACACTACAAAAATATAGTCGCAATCCTTGTTTTACTGGAAAACTCTCTGCAATTAAAAAAAGGAGAATGATAAAATGGAAAATGTAAAAAGTCGCAATCCTTGTTTTACTGGAAAACTCTCTGCAATATATAAAAAAATGACAGAGTATAAAAAAATATGCATACGTCGCAATCCTTGTTTTACTGGAAAACTCTCTGCAATGTAAAGGAATTTAAAGAAGTACAAGAATATGTTAAGTCGCAATCCTTGTTTTACTGGAAAACTCTCTGCAATTTCATTTTGACTTACACATAAATCGTCCCATGTTTTGTCGCAATCCTTGTTTTACTGGAAAACTCTCTGCAATAGCCTCCAAAAAGTGCTCTTTTTGATATGCAGGGCTGTGAAATTTCTTCTTTTCAGATCCGTGCAGTGGCGATCTAAAAATCTGGTCTTACTTATAAAGATCGCCATTATTCACCATGATATTTCTTTAAGATTCTTTGTTCTTATACTTTTTTCATATTGGAATATTTAACTCACCTCAAATAAAAACCCCTGTATTCATCTTTTCCAGTGAGATATTTGGCTAAAAGCCGGGCCTGCCTGATAATTAAAGATGACCATTTGGTTTTCCTGCCGTTTATTTTAATTGTACTGTCCAACCGTTTCAGTATCTGGGCTATTAAAGTTCTTCTATCTTTATCCAAAATGCGGCACAGGCTGTCCTCCATGGTAAAATTATCAGCTTTAATTTGCCTTCGATTGATAAGCTTCAAGACCGATCTGTCTACAATCTGCTGCCTAAACTCTTCCATTAAATCAAAAACTAAACTCGGACGTCCCCAGCGGTCTGCATGAAGGTAACCGGCGTATGGGTCCAGAGCAGAAAGGTGGACAGCTCTCCACACTTCTCCCCTCAAAAGGCCGTAACCATAATTAAGCAGAGCATTAACCCCATCCTGCGCCCCCCTACCGCTCCGGCTTTTAAATCCAAAGTCTGGATTTATAACCAGAGAAATGCCTTTCCAGTATTCTATAGAACTTTGACCTTCAAGACCGAATATTTCTCCTCTTAAATCTTCTACAGGCACATTAACCATGTTATTCAAACGATTTACATATTCTGATATTACATCTCTGTGCTTTATAAGTCTGAAAGACAGATCAGCATTATTTTTCTCTCGTGACCTGGCTAAAGACCTTAAAACCGCCCTCTGGTTTTCTATTTTAGCCCTGATGAACTCTTTACATAAAAAACCACTTCTGATATCTTGATATGCACTGTACTGCTCTCGACGGGCTTCTACATTTCTAAGCTCTGGAGGAGACAAACGATAGATAATATCTCCAGTCCAGTTCAACACTACAAGATCCACCTGGTTTTGAGCCAGTAATTTTAGGGCATCAAACCCTACTGAACCTTTGCCTGTGACGATGACCTGGGAAAGTTCTTCAGCTAAAAAATAGTCTAATTCATGTCCATTCTCTTTAACCACTATCTGATTGTCTCTTTTACCAATGAATTTACCATAGCCGTCAACCACAAGTCTCAATAGAATCATCTCTAAACAATTTTAAAGTTAAAATTATTTTCAAGTTCAGTTTTCCCCTCAGAAAATATTCGAGCTAATTGCTTGCAGCGGTTGCAGATTGGAACCACATAAATACTGTCTTTAGTGCCAGAGAGGTAATCATTCAAAGTTTCTTCTAACTCTTCCCTCTGATCAGAACTTAAATTCCCTGAAAAACCTGATTTCTGTATGCGGTGCAGTCCAAAATGCTGCAGCTTTTTTATCAATTTGCTGCGATTTCTATTATCAGATATGTCATAGATCACAAGAATCAGCATCTTTTACACCTTTAATTGTGCCAAAACCCTGACTAACACCTTTACCCAGACCAAAAAAGTCAGGTATCTGTAAATTTACAGTGAATTTTCCCTTGAATCCAGTCATAGGGATACCCTTAAAATCCACGGTTTCCTCCTCCAGGTGCGTGTGCACATAGAGTTTCCTGTTTACGATTATTCCAAGTCCTTTACACATGGAAAGAATATTCCCAGTAAGTATGTTGTTTAAAAATAATTTTTTATCTCTCCAGCTCTTTATCATGACAAAAGAACTGTAATTTTTTGAATTTAAAGCTACCCATGGACTTATAAAATTATATTGAGTTTTTGCACCTGTTTTAATGTCAAATTCTTTTTGATAAAGTATTTTTTCATCCACAGAATACACTTTACTGCCTAAAATAAGGTTATCGATTTTATCGGATATTTCTTTGAGTACCTGCGCTCCCTCTTCAATCCCAAGGATAAATGCCTGCCCCTCAATGATTTTATACTGTATTAGTGGGTAAGTGTATAAATAGCCAGCATCCTGAACATGGTGATGTAAAAGAAGGTGTTCTTTAAAGCGTTCACCTAAATATCCTCTTAGTTTACTGGAGTTTTCTTGGATGGATTTATCTGTTTTTAAAACTAAATAAGAAGATTTAATTTTCATATTCTCGGGAACCTGGTACTTTTCATCAACTCTTCTAAATCAGGAAACACTCCCATGGCAATTTCCATGGTTTTATCAAGCAATTTTTTATAGTTCTCCCTGGAAATAGGGTCTAAACCATGAGCTAAAATAGAATTGTTCCGTTTGTTAAGGAGATCTTTCAGTTCATCAGAAGCGAATTTTTTGCCTATTTCTTCCCCTTCACACCGCAGCATGCTGTAGCTTAGATGCATGCCCACCTTGATCTTACCATTATTATATTTATTTCTATCCAGATCCTTTTTCATTGAAACCTTTGTTGGCATGCTTAATTTACTGATATCCACATTAGAAGTGTCAATATCAAATTTTTCCTTTAATATAGACTGCGCTATGAGTTCTATAGTTCTGTAAAGACGGGCAACAGCATCATCATACTTCTGTTCAGTTCCTCTCCTTTTAGCATTGTTTAAAAGGTCTGCCACCATCCAGCGGCCTTTTTGTTCCACTTTAGGATTGGTTAAAATCCCTATGACTTTCTTATTCTTTGAAAGTGCTTTTTTAATTTCTGGAATTTGCTCTAATTCATTATCCATGAGAAGTTCACGGCATCCCTGGTGGTCAAACCTGTCCCAGGCTTCATAGGCTTTAATCAGTTTTAAATATGCTCCTTTATTTTTTATGGCCACAGTATCCTTTAAAATAGATTCAGCAGCATGAAAACGGTGATTATTGAAAAAATCTTTCACTTTTTCCATAATTAATTCATCGTAAACTTGGTAAAGGTTCTGAGTTTCTATTTTTTCAGTCCCTCGTACCACCAGCCCATTTTCTCCCCTTTTTCCACTGATCAAACTTAACTTTTTTCCGTGAAGGACAGAACAGATAGCTGCGCTCATGGTAATTGTTTTTGTCCCTGATGTGTAGTCTATGATGATCTCATGGGTTTGATATTTTCCTATTTCTTTTTTTATGGTATGGAAGCATTCATCGAAGTCATCTACCCTCTCAATTAAAACAAATTCGTTTTGGGGTAAATCTCCTCTTCCCTCTTTTTGGTGCTGTTCCTGGATAGAATCAACTGTTTTTTTGCTTAATTTTGATCCAAAGAACACTATTTTATCTGACCGGTGCTGTTTTATGGACTCTAAGAGGCCATGGGCCAAGCTATGTATCCCCTCTTTTGATGCACCGATACCAGTGCCAACTGTCATAAATAATAACCTATTCATTGGAATCACCCTACAGATCCTTTTAATAGTCTTTTGTTATGCTATTAGATAAATACTTATCTGCCCTCGTCTGAGCCAGGGGATCAATAACCTTAACAGTATACGGTCCACCATACATCAATTTCTTTATTGGATAACCTCATTTCATAGACCTGCAAGATCATACACAGAACATATCAAAAAAGTCGCAATCCTTGTTTTACTGGAAAACTCTCTGCAATTTGGGGTGACACCAGCAATTGCCGTGTAAAAATTAGGAGTCGCAATCCTTGTTTTACTGGATATTTCTCTGCAATAAAAATGCAGAGTATCAGAGGAAGAGCTATTAAATTTGTGTCGCAATCCTTGTTTTAATGGATATTTCTCTGCAATCACAATCTAAAGGATTAAATGCAGTTAATATTCACTGGTCGCAATCCTTGTTTTACTGGATATTCCTCTGCAATCATCTAATCTCCCCCTCTCTAACCTCTATTATTTACCTTCAAGAATCCTGATTCAATTTGACGTTTCACAATATTCTTAAAAGCTCGTTCTCTGTGTGAAAGATGTGTTTTACGGCCTGTTACACGTAACAATCGTAGTTGATGTCTCTTTTGCTTAATACTTCCTTCTGTCCGGCCTATCATTTCAGATATTTTTTTGTCAGTCAGCCCCTTTTCAAACCCGATCTTAAGTGATTGTATTTCATTTTTAAGCCATCTTTTATATTTAGGCGGGCAAAACAATCGTAATTGATATCTTTTTTTCTTGATACTTTTTTCTGTCCGGCCTATTACCTTTGCTATTTCAGTATCACTTACTTCTTCTTCAAATCCAATTTTAAGTGTCATGATTTCATTTTCAGACCAGTTTGTATGTCTAAATGAACTAAATGGCTGTAAAAATCGTAATTGACACCTTTTTTGCTTAATACTTCCTTCTGTTCGGTTTAATAACTTAGATATTTCCTTGTCACTTAATTCTTCTTTAAACTTAATTTTAAGTTCCTGGATTTCATCTTCAAGCCATCTTATAGAGCTAAATGGGTGAAACAATCGTAATTGACACCTTTTTTGCTTAATACTTCCTTCTGTTCGGTTTAATAACTTAGATATTTCTTTGTCACTTAATTCTTCTTTAAACTTAATTTTAAGTTCCTGGATTTCATCTTCAAGCCATTTTCTCATTTTTAATCCCTTTTTTCAACATATAATCTATCGAATTTACAATCACAATTTCTACACTTCCAGTACAATATATCTTTTCTACCAAACCTAACTAAAGGTAAGTTGCACCGTGGACAGGTATAATTAATAGACTCCGGGATAAGCATTGTCACAATCCCTGTTTTACTGGAAAACTTTCTGCAATAGGAGGAATGGAAATAAAAAATGAATTAAAAATGTCGCAATCCTTGTTTTACTGGATATTCCTCTGCAATGGACTGAAATGAAAAAATTAGTGGCAATTCTGTTTGTCGAATTATTCTGTTTGTCACAATCCTTGTTTTACTGGAAAACTCTCTGCAATCAAAAGCTAAAGGCTTAAATGCAGTTGATATTCACTGGTCGCAATCCTTGTTTTACTGGATATTCCTCTGCAATCATTTTCGAACTGAAGATCAACTCAGGGACCAAGAAAAATCTTATTTTCAAAGATGTTTTGTGCAGATAAATGGGGCCTGGCTTATAAAGATCTGCAAATTTTTCTTAGGTTTAATTTTCACTTTTCACTTATAAAAACTTTTTTTTACCATTCATGCTGTGGATTTTATCCTCTAAATCTCCTGCACCTACTGTCATAATTAATAACCTATTCACTGGTACTCACCTTCACCCAGCCCAAAGGCGTTTTCCTTTCTGCTGTTAGCTTTCTTGTTTTGGGAAATTCAAATGGATATGCCCTGCGAAATGTTTTTCTAACCATTTCATAGGTTTCAGGGTCCTCTTCTTTAAGTCTTAAACCAGTTGTGGTCGATAAAAATCCTGAACCATAGCCAATTCGCATTAAAGGGCTTTCAGGGTCGTTTTTAGATTCCAGTTGGGAATAGAATTTTTCAAGTAAATCTATGCTATATTTTTGGGCAAAACCGATTTCATGATTTATGTAATCCCTGCTGAATTTGAATAAAAATTCTTTTACCTTTTTTATGTGGAGATACTGCTCTTTATCCTGAAGGTATAAATCTCTGTGGAGCTTGGGGCTGTAATCAGAATTTATTTCAAATTCAAGTTTTTTGCCTGTTCCTATGGTTTCAGCATAAACATAAACAGTTTTTCCGCCTCGTGAGTACAATTCATTTCTTCTCTCTCCAGCTTTAAAAGTTACAATAGAATAAATACTTGGATAAGGAACTGTTCCAGTATCAGTTACCTGTAAAAACTTTAATATATTGTATTTTGGGTCATTCTTCCGTGGATTTGAAAAGAACTGGTCATAAAATTTTTGAGATTTCCAAAAATTAACACGGTTTCTTTGAATTAATTTTCTGATCTCCTTGATGTCCTTATAAGCAATAATATTATGAAGCATTGCAGTTCTAATAGCTCCTTTAATGGATGATCCCGGTATGTATGGCTTTTCCACTGTCTTAATGTGTTCATTAATAATATTGGGATTTTTACACAAAAGAGGGGCCAGATATTTTTTGATTTGGGGTGGTTTTTTACCGAGAACATTTTTCAGGTAATCTTCAAGCCGAAATGTATGGTCAGTGAGGTGCTGGATAAATTCATCTTTTTTGTCTTCTGGTAAACTGGTGAAAACCTGGTTAAGATCGGTTTTAACCAGAATTGGTTTACCCTTGGTACTTTTACTTAAATAATATTCAGAAGGACCATAATCTTTTCCATTTCCAATGTGTACTGGAGTTATGGTTTGGATAGTACATTTCATTTTTGTCCCCTCATTTCATGTTAAAAGTGTATGCCAGCCCATATTCCAGTGCACAGTGGCCTGATTCTATTACTTTACCATGAAATTTTTTATTTAAACTTTTAAATGTTGAACCTTCATTGAAGAATCTGATCTGTTTTCTTATTTCCCCTCTTGAGCTCCTGCCTCTTTTAGATCCTATTTCAAACCATGAATTTTTGGATAAATATTCCAATTCTTCATTTCGAGGAATATATCTGGATAAAATAACAAATCTCTGCCCTTCAGCTTCTTCAATTTCTATATCTTCAATTTCAAACTTAAAATGACCGCTACCGGTTGATATATCCCTGCCAAATCCCCTGTCACATAGAAACCTTATCGCAGCTTTAACATGTTCTTTATATTTCTGATTGATTATTTTAATCAGAAAAAAAAGGCCCATATTATCGTAATTATCCCCAGGTGCATAAAATATACTTTCAGACGCGTTGTTTAGCCTGTTTATGCTGTTTTTTGGCACTAAAATTTGTCCCCTGTTAAAATCAACGTCTGGTTTATCCACAAAAAGCATGTTTCCATGTAAATAATATTCATCCAGATTATCAATGATTTTCTTCTCATTCAAATCCCCTGAAGACCATTTCAAGAATATGCTCTCTTCAATAAACTCTACTTTTTTAAATGCCTTTACTTTTTCAGGGTCTGCTTTAACAGGTTCTTCTATAATTCTTGGAAACAGCTTTATCTTTTTTTCTCTCCCCTGAATATAGGGAAAAGCTGAAGATATTATAAAAGGAGGATCTGAATTTTCATCTTTAAATTCAGCGATTAAAGGTTCTAATTCTTCAGGATAAATTTGACTGACAGCGTATATCACAGAACCAAAGATAGTATCAGAGTGCAAGGGCAGAAAAGATGATTTGGGCTCTATATAAATCAACATTTTACCCACTCAAACTACCAAGTATTTCCTTTAAATCAGATGCTTCTTTTATTGTTTTTTCGTCTAAAATGCCCTTATAATATTCTTTGGATCGTTTAACAAGAGATATATTTTCAAATTTAATTTTACCATATCCCCTGGTACCGCTTCCGCCTAAATAACTGTCCTCGAGAAGCAGCATGGATTCAAAAACCCCTCTTAAGTTACTGGGATTGTCATCTTCATAAACGCTGAATATGATTTCAAAATTGAAAATAGAATCTTTTGGTACTCTTTCCTGGTTTCGGGGCTTTGCTTCAGATGTAATTCTGTTAAGAGTATTTTCATATTTTAATTCTGCCCCACTTACCACATCATCAGTTTCTTTCCATTTTTCAATGGTTTTTGATGTAGGGAATGAGTCCCGTACTATAATTCGGGTAGGGCCTTGAAGCTGCTCGCGATTCACGTTATCAGCAGAGGTGCCAAATATATGGCAGGGTAAACATTTACCACATTTGCATGGTTGTCCTCGGGATGTAATGATATTTTGACTTGCATCAATGCTGTTCAGCTCCATTAATGACCTCATCTTTCCTTTAACTGATGATCCTGGAATGTATGGTAATTTGGAGATGGAATCCCTTATCACAATATTGTCAATACCCCCAATTTCTATTGATTCTTTTGCTCCGCCAATATGCATACCTGTCCTGCAAACAATTTCGCCTGAAATAACGTAATTTTCCTTAAACATTCCCCACACCTCTATTTTGGATTATAAAATTTGTGATATGCCACTACCGCCTCTAAAAAATTGACCATTCCTTTAAAATTTTCAACTTTCTCTTCTTCTGTCCCTGAATCAACTTTTCCCATACAAGCAATCATAAAATTGTAAAATGGTTTTTTAATAAGGTCTCTACCAACTGCATAGGCTATTTTTGGTTTTAAAAGATAAAACTCAGTTTCTATTGCTTTCCAGTCTTTTTTCTTTTCAAGGTCTCTTATTGCACCAAAGAATTTCCTGAGTTGAGTGGTATTAAGCGAACTGCTATTTTTAGCTACTATATCTGCATATCCTCCCTCATCAGCATAATCTCTTGCACTTAAATTTTTCAACATATCTATCTGGCTAATTTTTCCAATAACATCCTTTATTTTATCAGGATCATCCTGATCTCTCCTTCTACGTCCATTTGCCATACTATCACCTCGTTCTTAAACTTACCCAGGAAGCAGGAATTTTAATCCATGGCATGAATTTTAATCCTTCCTTATTCATTTCTTCTTTAATCTGATGATTTTTAACTGTTCTTAATTTATATTTAAATAATGGGACGTACTTTTTTTTCTCTAAACGGATTTTATTGTTTTTATTCCATTCTTTCATATCAGTAGCTGATTTAAGAGAGGTGAAAGTATCCTGCCACATCATCAGCATAGAGTAAACCAGACTTTTTGATGTTTTCCCTCTATTTGAAAGATCTTCTAACTTATAAGCGAAATCTAAAAGATCTTTGAATCCTTTATAAGGTTCCTGCGTATCCCACATTACAACATCATTAAAAACAGTTATTTTGTCTTTACCACAGTTCTTAGAAGTCTCTAAATAACCATTAGCGAAATTAACTGCCCGATCTACTGGAAATTTTGGCCCTGCCAGGAAAATACCTGCTGATAGGGTAATATCCCTATTTAAACAGGTCCAATCCTTGAATTCATTTTTCAAATCATTTGAAAACCGTATAATATCATCATATGGCCCAAATACTAAGAGGTCGTCCCCACCAGAATAGTTTATATAAATTGTAGGGATGGAATTTTTCATGCATTCTTTACATACCACATTACCTTCTATTTCCCTATAAATTTCAACTTCTTTAGAATTTTCATCAAATTTTATTCTAATTTCATCCACTAAATCCCTGCACTCCGAGCAAACATCTTCCAGAACCATGTATTTTTTAGCTATCTGGTTAATGAAGCCAGAGAAAAACATATCCAAAAATGAACTGAGAGTAGAAATTCTGGAAATACTTGGGTTATTCAGACCGCTTGAAAATATTTTTCCCAGATTATCAACGTCCATTTTTAAAATTCCCATTTTTTTAGCACCTTTGCTTATTTCTGCAAGGTGTTCAAAATGCAGAGTTCCTTTATCAGAGTGGTGGGGAACAGTATTCCCCATGAAACTAAAACCAAACGAAACGTTCTCTAAATCATCCAGCTCATCAACCATTTCTAAAAAATTAGAGTCATTCAATCGGGAAATTTCTACTTTTTCGTACTTAGAGGACATGGATTTGATTCTATCTACTAATTTGTTACTTTTACTTTCAAATTTGTAACCTACTCCCATTTCATGAAAATCAAAGGGTTTCTCATCAGTAGTGTAAGCTTTAATGATGTATTCTGCATTGGCAATTTTTCTACCCAGTTTTTCATGGTTTAAACATTCTTTACAGAATCCTTCCCCATTCTGATTTCCACCACTGCATACAGGGCAGGTATTATATGGAATTTCCGTCTCATCCTGGAAAATTTTATCTAAAAAGCCCTGAAATTTACTTCTTTTGTCTTTAAGATTTTCATGGGTTAATCTTTCTATAATCTTTCCAAAGTTCTCTAAATCAGAACCAGAACAGGATACTGCAGATAAAGCCAGATAAAGCTCAGCATTGAACTTATCCAGAAACAAATGGTTAATTTCAGACTTAATTTCATCCAATTTCTCCTGAGCCTGACTGGTATTTGGAACAATAGCAATAAAATGCCCCCCTCCACAGAAGAGAACGTTTGCCCATGTTAATTCCAGATCTTTAATAATTCGGCTCAAAACAGCGTCATTTATCAGGTTTAAATACATTGAACGTCCTCTAAGTCTTTTGCTCATTCCCTTTTGAGCTTCTTCAGGTGAAGAAATGCGGTAAATGAAATTTTGAATGCCAGAAATATCTCCACTTACTACCAGATAGCACTTTTCACTGTCAGAAAATTTCAGCTTATTTTCCTGAAAATAGAGATACATACATGTGGCCAGGGCTGCGGATGTCTTCAGATGATCAAATAAAGAAATATCTGGTTCACTTACATAAGCTGCAGCAGGAATTAAGGAGGTGTATTTTTTTAAAAGATATAAAACAGTATTAAAGTTTTCTGGATTTTTTAAGGAATTAAATTCACTTTTAAATCCTTTCCAGAGCCTTTTGTATTCTGGTTCCAGGTTCCAACCACTCATGGTTTCTTTTTTCACTGGTTGAGGTTTGATAATGTCCAGAGAATCCACATTCAGTTCATGGAGAGGCAGATAATATTCATGAGGATTATTATCTTCTGTTATACTGACTTTGGAAAAAACAGAGATTAAAGGTTCCTTTTTAACATCACGTTTTTTAGATTTTGTTCTTTCCATGGATGAGTGATGATCTGCCCTTTGTACTATTTTGGAAAACTCCTGATACCTGGAATGAGATGGATTGTGATGGTATAATACCAGGTCTTCTATTACACTTCCTAAGTTGAATTCACGTATAAAACTGGCTGACCATTTAGCATGCGCTCCACTGAAACCATGATCTTCTTTAGAAAGTTTCATGTACCCTGGATCAGGGGTTTCTTTTGCTCTCTGAGAAAATTTACCTATATCATGCAGCAGTGCTGCAAGCTGTATCTCCTTTAAACTCATTTACCACACCACATATATTGATATTAATTAATACGTCATAATAGAGGTTTGTGAACATCACTTAAAAATCTTTCTGTTTTTCTTACCATTGATATTTAACTGGCCTGAAACATGCTTTTGCATAACCATCCAGAACATCATCACTACCATACACAAAAGCATGTATTCCATAATACATGGTTTAAATTACACCTCTAAAAGATGCATGTTTCCAATATTCACGTGTTTTAAATGTTTTTTTGCTTCGCCAAAACATCTAAATACCTGTTTTTTTGGTGTCACTGGCATGTCAATCATCATGTGATCAGGGTGAAAAATGAGCAATGAATATGGAATCGCATCGTTAAGACCAGATATGAACCTTGCAATATTAGAAACCTCAACTTCATCCAAATGGAAGCTGAGGTTCAGGGGATCCTCCAAAATAGCAGATACATGAGATATTTCTATTTGCCTTAATTTTTGCTGTGAATTCACCGACCCATTTGCATTCATGGGCACAGATGTTACATTTTATTCCTTTGTTCTTTGGCGGCTGATCAGGAAGATTGAACTTTTTTCTTATATTCTGATGTACTTTTTTACGATCTCAAGAGATTCTTCCCTGCTTTTTATACAATCCACACATACACCAAGTGTTTTGGATACATAAAGGTTTTCTTTCCCACAAAGTTTACAAATAGATCTTTCGGCTGATGACTTAAATCTAAACATTATTTAATTTTATCTGATTACAGGTTAAAATATATTAGAAGATTTTGATTAACCCAACTACTATATTTTTTTTGTCATTGAATTTTTATAGGTGTTTTTTACTTATTTTGAGGCTGTCCCATGATTAACTTTTTGATTATATTTTTTTAAAATCTTAACTATAAAAGGTTAAATTTATATTTAAAGAAAGGTAATATAATATTAATGGATTTATAGTTTTTCGGTGGTGTTTTTCATGGCTTTAAGGGAAGATCGTATTGGTCAGACTTGGTTGGTGCCTAAGCGTGTGAC
>Ga0209105_100317_pt1 | contig 16570 bp, 13 predicted proteins | sample SedPBSmetaG_FD_184158 | JGI IMG/M metagenome (GOLD analysis project Ga0209105, IMG submission 184158) | Freshwater sediment bacterial and archeal communities from Indian Creek, Illinois, USA to study Microbial Dark Matter (Phase II) -... | ecosystem: Environmental > Aquatic > Freshwater > Creek >...
CGCCTAGAGTGATAGAAAAAGGACGCCACTTGATAGGGATAAAGAAAAATAATACGGCAAAAAAAGAAACTATGATTGTGATATTAAAGCCCGATAAAGCCACTATGTGTGTAGTGCCTGAAATACGCAGGCTTTCTCTAAACTCGGGAGTAAAACCAGACCTGTCTCCAAAAAGAATTCCAAGAGCGAGAGCAGAGGCAGAAGGAGATAAATTTCTTTGCAGATTTTCGGATATTCGCTCGCGAGTGGCGAAAAACATACACATTATACCCGAGCAACCTTTATCTAAAATCTCAACATTCCGACAAAAAAATGTATCACGTCTACCTCTTTGCGAAGAAACAGATGACGACTCGCGCTCGCAATCTGCCTTGATAGTATTACCGTAATATAAATCTTCGTAGCTGTCTGCTATGAGATTTAATTTGCCTCCGCTTACAAGATTCAAATCAAATCTGGTAAAGCGGCCAGAATCTAACGGATATGAAGAGATTCTTCCTTCAACGCGAAAATTGTCGTTTTTTACGATATCTAGTCTCGGTGTAAAAGATTCATAAAGAAACGGATAAAAACATCCTAAGGCACAAACAAGTGGTAAAAAAGCAAAAAGACGCTTTTGTTTAGGAATAAAAATGAACGCAATAACGGCGACAACTAAAAGTCCAATAAAAATAAATCCGGGGCGTGCTACAACAGAACCAATAGCGGAGCCCAAACAAAAAAAGGCGGTTAGCCAGATAAAGGCCGCTCTTTTTGTTATTTTCATCATGAATTTTGAAATTTAATTATAGTAAATCTTCTGTCGGACAAATAATTCCGCCACCAATCATTTCGCCATCTTTAGAGTAAAAAACAGCTGATTGTCCCGGAGCTACGAACTTACAGGGGCTTTGAAATTCAAGAACTCCTTTATTGTTTTGCTCAATCGTTAATGTGGCAACAGAAAGAGGCGCGCGATATCTTACTCGAGCAAACACTTCTGTTTCTTTTTTTACCTCGTCCACAATAATGTTGATGTCTTTTAAGCTAACTTTTTTCGTAAAAAGAAGTTTATGGTTTTCTGGGGCAACGATAAGCGCGTTATTTTGAGAATCTTTTTTTGCCACATAAAACGCCTCCCCTCCTCCCATTCCTTTGATGCCAAGATGTCTTTGTCCGAGAGTATAAAAACACAAGCCTTTATGCTCACCTAATATTTTGCCCTCCGGAGTTATAATTGGTCCCGGAATACCATCAATATATCGCGCTAAAAAGTCAGCCATTTTGAACTTGCCTAAAAAACAAACTCCTTGTGAGTCTTTTCTGCTTGCGTTTGGCAGTTCAGCTTCTTTAGCAATTTTTCTCACTTCTGATTTTAAAAGATTGCCTAGAGGAAAGAGCGTCTTTTTAAGAAGCTCTTTGTTTAGCGTCCATAAAAAATAAGTTTGGTCCTTATTTTTATCTTTCGCGACATAAAGGGCGTTGTTTTTATTACTAAGCAAGGCATAATGCCCTGTCGCGATAAAATCAGCACCAAAAGCGCGTGCTTTATCATAAAAAAGACCAAACTTTATTTTTTTATTACACATCACGTCTGGATTAGGAGTTATGCCTGACTGGTAAGCAGACACCATATAATCAACAACTTCTTTTTTATACTCGCTCTCCATATCCCAAACATAAAAAGGGATACCTAAGTGTCCCGCGGCACGACGCGCCATAATGGCATCATCTGTCGCGCAACCGTCAATATTATAGCCACGGATATAAATACCCGTAACATCATATCCTTGTTGCTTTAAGAGATAAGCAGAGACAGACGAATCCACTCCGCCCGAAAGCCCCACAAAAACTTTTCTTTTAAGAAGGATATTTGTTTGTTTGTGTTTATTCCAAATTCTCATCATATTAGTTTCGTTAATCGGACGCTAGTATTAAAAGTACCGAAAATATCAATTTTGTCTATTTCCTGTTCATAAATCTTATTAGAGAGAGGAATGATAATAAAAATCTTGACGTATCCCGCTTTAATCACTATCTAGTTGATTACGAGCTTTATTATATCCTCTTTTAGGCGTTCTATCATTATTTTCGGGTCGACCTGCCCCTTGCACCAAAGTTTTTAGCGTGAAGCTTATTTTACTTAAAAACTTGTAATAGTTTTTTTGAACATATCCACGAACTCCTACTTAATCTCTTCCCGCCGTTCAAGAATTTGTTGTTTTGATTCGCATAACGAAACTACGAATATATTTTAGTTCAAAATGCTATTTTAGTCCCGGAAATCCAGCTCGTGCTCAAATATTCACAGCCAGGTACTTGACATTAAATCGTATACAGAATATATTTCCTACCATGGGAACCTATATTACAGTAGCCATGCCCACAATAATTATGAAATTAATAGGTAAACAACAATTGCGCGATTTTAGAGAAAAACATGCTGATGCCAGACCACAGCTCCAATCATGGGAAACAGACGTCGAAGCCACCGAATGGAAAACTCCCCAGGACGTTCGGAATAAGTATCCTAGGGTTACTCTTCCTGGTAACCTGCAAGCCATTTTTGATATATGCCGGAATAAATACAGGCTGTGGGTACAGATAACATACAAGACGGGGGTGGTATTTATCAAGAAGATTGGGACCCATAAGGAATATGATAAGTGGCAGATTAAATAGTAAAAACTATTATGAATAATATTAAAATAATAAAAACTGAACAAGATTACCAAGAAGCACTCAAATATATTGAAATACTTATGGCTACCGATCCTGATCCAGAATCAATAGAAGGAGAAAAACTTGCTATTTTAAGCACACTCGTTGCAGATTATGAATCTAGAGAATTTCCTACTGTTTTCCCTAGTCCTGTTGAAGCTATTAAATTCCGAATGGATCAAGCTGACTTAAAACCAACCGATTTAGAACAATACATAGGTAGTAAAGGTAGGGTTTCAGAAATCCTCTCTGGCAAGCGCCAACTCACTTTGAATATGGTGAGAGCGCTTGAAACTGGACTTGGAATCCCCGCAAAGGTTCTCATTCAAAAACCTGATCAGAGTACTAAAGAAGGTTACCAACACTGGGACACTCAACTTGTTCGCGCGATGGAAAGCTATGGATATTTTGGAAATAAATCCTTAAAAAAATACAGTAAGGGAGTATTACTCAAACAATTTTTTACATCAACCGCAAACAACATGCAACTAACAACCTTTTTTCGCAAAGAAAAAACTAGCTATCGAATCTCTTCCCGCACACACAAAAATGCCCTAGACGCATGGATGATTCGTGTATTGGAAAAAGCAAAAAAAATGAAGGTTTCAGTTGTATACAAACCTGGCATAATTGATGTTGCGTTTATGCGCGATCTAATAAAACTGAGCGTAAAAGAAAATGGTCCTCTTTTAGCTCGCGACCAACTAAAAAAATTTGGAATCAAGCTTATAATAGAGCGCCATCTTCCTAAGACATATCTTGATGGGGCAACAATTCTAACCGAAAAAAATAATCCGATAATCGGCATAACCATTCGATATGACCGGCTTGATAATTTTTGGTTCACGCTTATGCATGAACTTGCTCATGTAGCGAGACATTACGGACAAAATATTGAAATCTTCTATGATGAGAAGCTTCTCGAAAAAAGCGGTATTGAAATTGATACAAAAGAACGCGAAGCTGATGAATTGGCGAAGGAGTCAATTTTACCTGACAGTAAATGGGAAATAAGCAACGCAAAAATTACCCCTACCCCAATGGCCGCTCAAAGTCTCGCTAATGAACTCGCTATCCACGTTGCTGTAGTCGCTGGAATTATAAGATACAAGCATCAAAACTTCTTCTACTTGAATAAAATAATTAATGACGATGCCGCAAAAGTAAGAAAGTTTTTCCCTGATGTATTCAAGCTATCAACAAAAATATGACCACTGTAAAATCATACGTCCCTATATTGCGCTGGAGGCCTGCTGAAATGCTCGCTTTTGAACGTTTATATCCTCAAGACAGGGAAGCGATAACACCGTTCATTGAGTTTATAATGCCACCTCCAAAAACGGATAAAGACAACCGCAAGAAAATTGTGGAAGACTCAAAAAGTAAATTTTTGAGACAATTACCTGATGTGGGGGAGCGTCTTGTTAAATATTGCAGAGAAAATTCTATGTTCCTTGATGTCCATCTACTTGACGGGGATATAAGAGCATCTGCATTTGAAAGTATTTTATCTTCTGCCAGTGTGGTTAATCTATTTTCGATCCCTGTAATACATATTATCCCTGTTATGGGAACTGATGCAGATATGGCAACACGGAAAGTCGCGGTAAAGTACGCCAAGATTGGCGACAGAGGCTTATGTATTTGTATTGATAATTCACACTTTAAAGACACTGGCTTGGCAAAACACGTTGAGGACTTCATTAAAAATCATGACCTCGACATCAAAAAAGTTGATATTTTTGTTGATTTACAAATCGTTGATAAAAATATAACGACGGAATCAGTTATTGAAAAATTCTCTCGTATTCCTCATATAGAGGATTACCGCTCTTTTATTCTCTCGGGAGGGGCGTTTCCAAAGGATTTATCCGAACTCCAAAAATTTGAGACTCATCAGATAGATAGAAATGATTGGAAGCTGTGGCAAGAAATCATTAATAGTGGAAAACTCAAACGAAATCCGACTTTTTCTGATTACACGATACAACACCCAATCTTTTATGGGTATGTTCTTGGCGCAAATACAAGCGCAAGCGTAAGATACACGAACGATGAAAAGTGGGAAATTTTTAGAGGCGAAGCGTTAAATTATGTAAAGAAAAACGGCGAAAAGGGCCCTGGTTACAAACAATATCTCGCACACGCTCGAGAAATTATTAAACAGACCTTTTATAAAGGAGCTGACTATAGTTTTGGAGACTCTGAAATCAATCGGATAGCCAAGCCAAACAATGAGAAAACCGGAAATCCACAAATGTGGCTAAGTATTGGCATCAACCACCATTTAACACTGGTTGCACGACAGGTCTCCAGTCTCCGCGAGAAATAAGCAAAGTATTTCTAACATGGTCTTTGAGCGTATCAATATCATCTTTAAGAACTTCGGCGAGTCTCGCATATATCATTTCGCGTGGCTTTGAACGAATGTCGGTCGCTTCATTTTTCTCTTCCAAAATTTTTAGCGCCTCTGCTCTCCATAGTAGCCGAGCAATCGAGAGGCCATGTTGGGCAGGATTTTTTTCATCATCCCGTATCTTATGAAAAACCACCTGGTGGTCCGAGATTTTTTTTGCCAGTACAATCCCCCACCATTCAGGAACTATATTCAAAGCCTCGTATAAGTGATATTTCCCGACAACCAAAGTCATTTTATCAAATACAGCATTGTATTCTATCATCTGATTCGGCAAGCGATCTAGAATATCTTTATCACTCTTTATCTCATAGCCGTGCATGACACCGTTGATGACCGCGAAATCTATTCTTGCTGTTCCATGACTTACGCCAAATTCTTCAAAAATTTCTGCAGGAAGATGTCTCTCTTTTTTATATTTTTTTAGTTCCTCCTCTAGAACTAATCTTAAGATTTTACGAATGATTTTATCGTTAGTAGTCATAAAGCTAAAACATCGAAGTTATCGAACTCATAATTGTATTTTACCATAAACTCAAACAAAAAGTGAGATGTGTATAATTGCTACGCATAAACATTTACCTTTTCGTCTGTGTAATTGTCATAGACGTGGAAATACACTTTTTGGGTGCGGTCTTCACAGTCCTCTTCGCTATATGTCAGTTCTGGAAGTTCGTCGTAGAGAATTTTTTGAATTGTAACTTTTACATCTGCTTGTGTTTCCTGTCTTTTTTTCCAATCTAAAACCAGCTTTTCCGCTTTTAATTTCGCCAATAATTCTTTGGAAACTTTTTTGATTTGATCGGTTTCGGTCGGGTTCAAGTTTTCCTTACATAGAATATCAAAAACCGCTAATTCTTCCTCGGTCAAGTTTTCGGAAACAGCCCGTGCATCTTCCTTGCTTAATTCTTTTGCAAGTTCAATAAGTTGATTAAAGAAAACATCAAGGTCATGCGACCCGCTATTATATTCGCGAAGGACTTTATTGAGTCGGTCGAGGAAATATTTGCGAAACTTATTCTTCCTGACCATCTCCTTGATTTTCTTCTCAAGCTCGGCACTTAAATGCTCGGCTTCGATGTTTTTGGTATCCGAATTATCAAAAAAAATTCGCAGAGCGTCAAAATCAATTTTACTCAAGTCTTTGAGTTTTAGCGTATTTTTAATCACATACTCTCCAGCTCGGATAGAACGATCAAGTAAATTTTCTAAATCTTTTTTAACTTGCGAGACATCAGCGTCTTCGTCAATGACTTCGCGGATGCGTGAGGCGATTACTTTGTATGCTGTTACTTCCCGATAGTAATTCTCGGCTTTCGGCTCTGGTAAAACTGCTTTGTAATATTTATGCGCTTCACCAGCAAACTCAAGGTATTGTTGCTTTGTCTTTTCGTCTTGCAAGATGCAGTTTGTAAATACATCTACAAGGCGTATCTTCTCAACATCTTTTGCCTCAAGAAGCTCGTTGATATCTAACTCAAGAGTTTTTAGGAACTGGCGTGTCTTTGAAACCGTGGAGAAAAGTGTTTCCACTAGCTCGTTTTTATCCTGAATAATCTCATCTGCACCACTTTTCGTGGAAGCATAAATAGCTAATGCTTTCTGCAGATTTCGGAATACGCCGATGTAATCAACAATAAGTCCATTTGTCTTGCCCGGATAAACACGATTGGCCCGGGCAATAGTTTGCATAAGTGTGTGATTTTTAAGTGGCTTATCAAGATATAGTGTTGAGAGATTCGGTACATCAAAGCCAGTCATCCACATAGCACAAACAAAAACTATTCGTAAATTGCTGTCTGGGTCTTTAAACTTTGTTTCTAAGTCCTCATTCAAAATCCGAGCGCGCAACGGACGCATATCTATTTCAAACTCCTCCATGTTAGCTATCTCATTTTGGCTTTGGCAGACCACTACGGCCATATCTATGTTTTCGTATTTTTGCGCTTGTTCTCTTAACGCTTCCCTCTCATGTTCATCTTTTGTTCTAGATATGGCAATATTCATTTTTGCCAGATGGCGTTGCATTTCCGCCTTAACCTTCGCATGCATACGAACCGCAGTTTTCCTATCAATAGAAACAACCATTGCCTTACCGTTATAACCTCGAGCCGTGAAATGCGACACTATATCTTCCGCGACTTTATTAAGGCGGTCCTCTCGTGTAATCAAATGATAAAATGTCGAAAATTCCTGTTCCAATTTTTCCTCCTCATCAGTCGTTAGTTCATAAAAATCCATCACCTTCTCCAAATCCTTTTGAATCTCCGGGTTTTCGTTTTCCAGCTTCGGTACTCGGTTTTCGTAATAAAGAGGAACGGTTGTGCCGTCCTCTACCGATTGAGCGAAATTGTAAGTTGAAACATAATCACCAAATGTTTCTCTGGTTTTCTCCTCGCCTTTTGCCATAAGTGGCGTACCGGTAAAACCGATAAACGAGGCTTTCGGCATCGCGATACGCATATTTTGTGCCAAGCGGTCATATTGCGTGCGATGTGCTTCATCTACCATCACGATAATATCGCTTCTATCCGAAAGGACTGGTGGTTTTTCATCTGGCTTGGTACCGAATTTATGAATGAGTGTAAAAATATGACGATGGTCCTCGGAAAGAAGTTCTCGCAAGTTAAGGATAGACTCTGCATGGACTTCCTCCTCATATACCGCACCACAAGCTGAAAAATTCTTATAAATCTGCTTGTCTAACTCATTTCTGTCAGTTACAACGACGAAAGTAAAATTGCCGGTCATTTTCCGGAATACTTTTTGCGAAAGAAAAATCATTGAATAAGATTTTCCTGACCCTTGCGTATGCCAAAAGACGCCGAGACGACCGTTGTTCTTATCGCGATTTTTTATCTGCTCAAATGCTTGATTTACGCCGAGAAGCTGAAAATATCGGGAGATTGCCTTTGTCCTTTCACGAAAAGAATCATCAAACAGTGTAAAGTTTTCTACTATGTCTAAAAGCCGTGAGGGCTCGCAAGTGCCTTTAATCGCTGTTTCTAAACTCACTCGTCCTTCTTCGCTTTCACTTTTTATTTTCTTCCATTCGTTGAAATGCTCGTATGCGGATGTAAGCGTGCCGACTTTGGTTTCTATGCCGTTTGAAATGATAATAAATGCGTTATACCAAAATAGTTGAGAAATGGTGTCTTTGTAATCGCGGATATTTTCTTGATATGCATTTCGCAAATTTTTATGAGATGCCTTAAGCTCAATCAAAACAAGTGGCAAGCCATTCACGAATCCGATTAAATCCGGTCTTCGTTTATGAAGCTCGCCGGTAATCCACATTTGCGACACTAACATAAAATGATTTTCCTTTGGATTTTCAAAATCTATAACTTTTACTCTCTCAATTCGCCGCTCGCCTTTTTTATTCTCTGTCTCAACTTTTACGCCATCTTTAAGTAATCGCCATATTTCATGGTTAGCATTAACCATACTCATCGCCGAGCGGTCTTTTATAATTTCATCAATCGCCAAATTTAACGCCTCGGTAGATACATCTGGGTTTAGTTTCACTAAAGCGATTTTGAGGTAATTTATCAATACGACTTCGTCCGGATTTTTTCGACCAAGCTCTACATCCATTTCTTCAGAATAGGCATTCACAAAATTTTCCTCGCCCCAAAGCTCGCCAAAAATTTTGATAGCCGTTTGTTCTATTAAATTGTTTTCAGAAAATTCGTTCATAAATTGCCGATAGAATTTATTAGTTCGCAAATTTCATTCTTTTCATCTCCTTCCCCATTAATATATTTTCCAGTATTTATTATTTGTTCTGCAGTCATTTTCGTCCAGAAAGTATCCATAATTTCTCTTTTAGAAATATTATTCTTTTCTGATATCAGCTGTTTAGCATCATCAAAGTCTCCGTATGTACAGTTTGCTATTGATTGATCAATGTAATTCTCTATCTCTCGCTTTCGCGTGCAAAATGCGATTATACCAGCGACTCCCCATTTTTCTACTTTCTCTTCATTTATTGTTTTATTTGCTCTATTATCATCTGTTCTATCGGAATCAATCATAACAGCATATTTCAATCCAAGATTTTTTGCCTTATCCTCATCTATCCATTTTTCAATTCCAGGTCTTCCGCCAAGAGGTAATGTCAGGATTTTTTTATCATCCAAATTAAAACTGATATTGCCACTGTTTTTCAGAGTATTTATAGCGTGCTCGAGAAAAACACAGTCAGAAATACTCTCAACTAATACTATAATTTTTGCGCTACCAAATTTCTGATTTGAAAGAATTCCTAATGAGTCAGCAGCAAGAATTAGGGCTTGTGCGCCATACACAACAACAGGTTCGTCGTCTTCTAAATATATAAATACGATTGAATCTCTTGGTACTACTTCTAACAACTCCGGAGAATGAGTAGAAATAAGCACTTGCCTCTTTGAATCAGCGACCAGACTTAAAAGAGAATTGATTATGATTCTTTGATTGTTGGGATGTTGCGAAGTCTCTGGTTCTTCAATGGCATAAATCACGCTCCCTTCTGTATTAGATGTTTTTCTTTCAGCTTCAGCTCTAAAAAAGTTTAGTAACACCAAGCGACGCGTACCACTGCCTCTTTTATTCAAGGCAACCCCTCTTTCGTCCTCTAATTTATAATCAAATGTCCATTTAGGATTAGACTTTAATTTAGGTTGTAATTTCGAGGCTAAATTTGGGTCCATATCTTTTAATTTTTCAAGAGCTCGTGCCGCAACCCCCTCAACCCTTTCCTGAATTTTTTTCTTTAAGCTCTCAATCTCTCCTATAAATTCTTTTTGCGCCTCAGTTACAGCCAGTTGAATAGGATCTTTAGCCTCGGAGTCAGAATCGGAAGTTTGTCTGTCTGATTTGAACAAAAAGAAAAGCGGATATTCAGACTCCAGATTTGTATAAATCTTTTTTGATTTACTATCAAATTCTTCAACCTTTAAATCTATTTCTTTCAACTCAAGGTCGGAACTATTATTCCAGATCGCTTTTCTCCAAAAACTACTTACCCGTTTATCAGAAACAGTAACTCCGAGACTTTCTCCTCTACTTTTTAATTCATCAATTTTAAGGTTATGCAGATCATTTAGTCCGCTCTTTGTCGGATAATGTGCTCTTATTACGACTTCGGGGGAACTTGTAATAGTTTTCTCAGTACATTTAAAAACTTTTGCGACTTCATAATATCCATCTTTATTCAAAAGAAATTCATCTTTTAGACTAGTATTGGCCGAGTCATCGATGATAATTTCTTCTGGTATCGCAGAAAAAACACAACTAATTTTTATTTCCCCATCCCCCCTACAGATATTTAAATCCATTAAATCAGGCTTTGAACCGTTAAAGAAAATATCCAACGCATCAAAAACAGATGATTTGCCGGCATCATTTTTTCCTATAAAAGCAGAAAAAAAATTAAGGTTTATCTCATATTCACCTTTATATCCTCTAAAATTCTTAATTTTTATTTTTTCTAATTTCATACTCGTATTTCTCCATTTACTAATTTTGGCAAAAGTAGGTCTCGCATTTTACGAAGAATTTTATTTTTGTTTTGCAATAATAAAACTTCATCAAGCCAAGGGTTTGCTATCTTAGTATAACTCAATACAAAACTTATATCTGGCTCAACCATTTTAATCTGCTTTAATCCCTCATCAGTTAAGGAAATTTGCGTTGCTCCTGTTGCGTTCAAATTCTTTTTTATATGAAATAGCTCGGAACTTATCGTCGAAAACATAAAAGCAAAGCAATTATCTTCCGATCGAAATCCTGCCATTCCGCTAGACAACAATATATTGCCGGAGGAATCGGCATTAATATTTCTGAAAAAACAAACCTTGCGTGTATCTTTCATACGAGCAAACCAAATTGAGTTAATAACGGGTTGAATTTGAGCTCTGGATGGCTTGCTACTAAATGTGACTTTTTCTCCTTCACTAATAAATCCAAGTGAGCCGATATCAGCTGTTGCAAAATATCTCTTTACTCCATCAAAGCGATCTACTTTTGGTTTAAAAAAATTGAAGCATTTAAATTTGGTCATATTTTTAACTTCCCACCCCTCTGGAATTTTTCCAAAATCAGTGCCGCTATCAACCATTTTTATTTGCTTATAGCCCGGAAACCGAAAATTCACAAACCATTCCGTATAAATTGCCTGTGCCATTTGCTCTAAAATCTGAATCCGGCGAGTGTTGTTTTCGATGAGGTCATCGTATGTTGAAAGAACATCTGCGATTTGTTTTTGAGCTGGAAAGTCGGGTAAAAGAAACTCTTGTTGATATGCAACACTTCTATTCAAACCTGGTACTGCCGCGTCCGTATTTAAAGTATTTAGCGAAAGTGTTTTGAGTAAATAATAAATGAAAAAAATATCGTACTTATCAGAACTATTTATATAGTAGGCTGTATCGATCGGATAATAATCTTTTTTCGAAAGATAAATTTCCCCGATTGAACCCTTTCTTCCCACAATTATTCCGGGACCTTCTGCAATAAAAGTATTATGCGAACCAACAATTCCCGCTGAACCGTATACTGGATATTTGCCCTCAACACGATCTCTTGCCGGCAAGCCCTTGCCGTAATTAAGAGTTAATACTTGGCCTAATTTAACCTTGTTCCAGTTTTTTAAAGCTTGCGTTGTCATGTTATTTATTCCATCCCAAAAGATATATGAGGAACGCAAGAATTAATCCACCAATAATTGTCGCTAAAACATGTTCTCTTGTCCAAGCCCAAATATCATGCAATAACTTACCCCAGTATTGTTTGTGAGGATTTTTGACGTGCTTTATACTAATTTTTTCAGGTGGAATTCCAATTGTTACTGATTCACTCTTTTCGCTACCGCCTCCAGCAAAAGCAATGGTTTTAGGGCCTACCGGACTATCTTTTACTGAATTGATAGCTTCCTCCTCGGACATACCTTCAAGTTTGCCTAAAACATAGTCTAAGTCCTGTTCTACGGCTTCCAAGGAGGGACCTACGCGCAAAAGAGTGTCTGTTGAGAAGGCATTAAGATAAACAGGATAATATTCCGGATTGACGCCGTCTCTCCTTCTCGGTTTTTTGCCAAGTTTATCTAAATACTTTTCAAGAGATGCATATTCTCGGATAAGAACCCTGCGATCAGCAGAAATTTTTTCATGATTGCTAATAATTTCTGGCATCATCGTATCCCTAGAATTGAGTAAAAGCTGTTTAAAGCCTGCTACGGCATCACGGAAATTTGATATTTTGTTTGTTAATTGATTCTTGTTCATGTGCCTAATTTTTTGAAATTATCGGCAATCTTTTTTTCAAGGTCGTGTGCTTCGTTCGTTAATTTTTCAAACTCTGTATTTAGCTCTCGCACAGTTGTTTCAAAATCGGCATCGCTCACTGAACCGTTATCGGTAATACCGACATATCGTCCCGGATTAAGCGAATAACCGGTAGCACGGATTTCATTAAGTGTTACCACTTTGCAAAGACCTTTTATGTCCTTATATTTCGTTTTTCCTTCACCGCGATAGGCACGAACAATTTCCGAAATTTGCTTGATTTGCTCATCAGTCCAATATTTCCGCGCCCGATCTCCCTCTATGGGCGTAAATATATTTCGTGCATCAATAAATAAAACCTTCCCTGTGCGATCGGTTTTTCCTAAACGAGAATTCGTCTCTGACGAGGTAAATTTTTTCCCTTTGTCTAAAAACCAAAGTGTTACTGGCAATGTTACGTTATAGAACATATTCGGACCGACAGCGACCATTACATCTACCAAATCATCATCAATCATTTTAGCGCGAATTTCCTTTTCGCTATGTCCAGCATCGCTCGCAACATTAGCCATAACAAAACCGGCGCGACCGGTGTTTTTTAGCGCGCTTAAGAAAATCTGAATCCATAGATAGTTGCCATTATCGTTTCTAGGTATGCCGTAGGGAAAGCGTGGGTCGTCTTTGATACGCTCTTTGTCTATTCCGTTTACATTAAACGGAGGATTCGCCATTGCGAAGTCAAACTTGCCGACTGAACGATGCAAATCTTCGTAGTAGGTATTGCCTTGCCTAATGTCGCCAGATAGACCGTGAATTGCAAGGTTCATCTTAGCTATACGGACTGTTTGGTCTGTTTTTTCTTGTCCGTAAATTGAAACTTCGCGAGAAGCTCGCGTTTTCTTGCCATTTTCAAGATGCTGTTTGATAAATTCCACCGATTGCACAAACATTCCCCCAGAACCGCACGCTGGGTCATAGATATATCCTTTGTATGGTTCAAGGATTTCAACAATTAGTTTAACAATAGATGATGGCGTGAAAAACTCCCCACCGCCAGACCCGTCGGAAATCGCAAATTTGCCTAAAAAGTATTCATAAATTTTTCCGAAAGCATCGCCTTCAATATCGTCAGGAATCTGATTAAAATTCTTGAGAAGGGTGATGATAGATCGGCTATCCAGTTTTTGAAATGACTTAGGCAGAATACCAGCTAGTTCTTTATTTTCTGCTTCAATCTCTGTCATCGCATTATTTACGGCTTTACCCATATCCGTTCCTTCTGGCAATTCTATGAGATATGAAAACCTAGCTTTTTCAGGAACATAGAGCGTGCCTTGAGCGTGATAGTCAGCGGAAGATATCGGCCGTTCACGAGCGACCGAAGCGCCACTATAGTTTTTCGCCTGCCCCGTAGCGAAGCGGTTCGGGGTTTTAATCTTTCGCTCTGCCAAAATTTCTTTTTCAGTCTTACTGAATTTAACACCAGCAAACTTTAGGAAGATTAAGCCCAAGACTGGCTCGGCAAATTCATTTAGTCGCAAAGCAGAGTTGGCTCGCATATGGTCGGCCGCCTCCCATAATCTATTTTCTAAGTTTTTAATATTGGTCATAATATTTTTTCTTCCTTGAAGCTGAAGTAGTTGTTTTTAGAGACGATGACATGATCCATTATATCAATTCCCATCAATTTCCCAGCTTCAGTCAGTCTTTTTGTTAGTTCCGTATCATCCTCGGAAGGATTTGGGTCTCCGGAAGGATGATTGTGAGCAGTTATGATTTGTGATGCCGAATGCTTAAGTGCCGGTTCAAACACTTCGCGCGGATGGACTAAGTTTGCGTTTAGCGTGCCCATAGATATGGTTTCTTTGTGAATTAGTTGATTTTTCGCGTTCAGATATAAAACTACGAAATGCTCTTTTTTGAGCTCGCGTATATCGGAAAGTTGTGCCATTGTATCCTTCGCATTATTTATCACCGGCAAATTCGTGTCGTTCACTTCAAGCGCACGCTTTACAAGCTCAAAAGAGGCAAGAAGCGTCGTAGCTTTAGCAGAGTCAATGCCGTTTATTTGCGTCAAGTCCTGATATGTCATCTGCAAAAGTCGCTTTTTGGAATATTTCGCTAAGATATGCGATGCAATCTCAATAACATTCTTTCCTTTTGTGCCAGTGCGTAAAAGAATCGCTAAAAGTTCAGAATCTTTCAAATTCGTTGCTCCTTTTGCTATGAGTTTTTCTCTCGGTCTATCTGATTTTGGCAAATCTTTTATTTTCATAATTATTTCTTATTCCTTGCTTCATTCGTAGCTCTTTCAACCATAAATTTTACTCCCTCGCTCATATTTTCGTTTTCAATGCGGATATCAGGATGGCATTCTTGGAATACACGATAAATCTCGTCAGCAAATGCTTGACCGACAAGGGGCACATTTTCATAATCCAACAAAATCACTTTGAATTTGTCTAGCCCAGTTAAAATTCTCCTAGCTTGAGACCTTGAAACATGAACGCCTCCAGAAGTGAAGAGTTTTACCCGAATTTCGGTCTTATCAAAACCATAATCGCTGTTGTCATCTAAGTTAGTGTATTTCTTGAAAATATCATTTAGGTGCCGGTCGGAATCGGTATTGATTTTAAAAATGACTTTAGTGCCGCGCTTGATAGCGGAAGTTGTTTGCGTTGAAATATCACGCGACAGATTGTTTACGACAAGCATTTGTCCAAAACTATCCAGTGTGAACATATCCCCCGCCTTAGAGGTAAAAAATATCCCCTCGCCAGAATGTGACTTTGGCATAGTTGTCGTCTTTCCTTTAAGCAAATCCTGAATTGCTTCAATCTCCGACTTTAGGTTTTTCTTTTTCATGATATTGTGAAATACCCCAATACCGGCATCATTAACAATGAATGATAAAAACTTTTCCCGTATGATTACTTCTACAGAAATTATTTTTGATCCGGAGTGCTCAATCGCATTGTTGAGCATTTCCGAAAAAGCGAATGCAAAAATACTCTGCACATTTTCAGGTAATTTCTTGAGTTGTGGAAGTTTATCCTCTATTTCAAAAAATACTTTATGCTCTTCAAGTAATTGATTCGGGTATTGTTTCTTAAAGACGCTCGGAAGAATTTCCGGGTGTTCGGCTATATACGTCTTGGAAACATAAAAAGCATATCGGGTCGACCCGATTTTAATAATTTCTCCCTCGCTAATAAGTTTCGAAATAATCAAATTGACATACTGGCGAGATGCACCTATCGCCTCTGTAATTTCTCGTGAAGTGACTTTACCTTGTTGTTTAATAAGTTCTAAGATTTTTTCCTTATTTGTCATGACAACTCTATTGTAAACCAATCTAATTTCTATTGTCAATCCATTGTCAACTAGTCTTTATGTGACTATAAAAGCTTTTTGTTCTTATTTGCTTTTTTCAACCCTTTCAACATAAAGTCCTGTTTCGGTGTTTACTCTTATTATGTCTCCTTGATTGATGAAAAGAGGAGTAGTTATTTTTGCGCCAGTTTCCACGGTGACAACCTTATCTCCTCCTTGAGCGGTATTGCCTTTGACTGCCGGAGGGGCTGAAATTACTTCAAGCTCCATTTTAACGGGTAAAATTATTTTAATAACACTACCGTTTAAGATATAAGCAATAACTAGAGTATTCGCTTTTAAAAACTTAGAAAAATCACCGATTATGCTTTCAGGAACCATTATTCTGTTTTTAGGGTCTCCAGGGGTTTGAAACCAATATTCTCCCTTATGCGTATAAAGGAATAATATCTCTTTTTTAGAAAAGTCGGCTTCTTCAATACTTTCGCCTGCTTGCCACGATTTATCTACTACTTTTCCTGTTCTTAAGCTTTTAAGCTTGCTTTGTACTATAGCTTTTCGCTGTTGCATTCTAATAAAACTGGTGTCAACAACTTCGTAAGGCTCGCTGTTAAGAAGAATTATTGTTCCTTTTCTAAGTTCCGTATATGAAATCATATTAATTTAGTTTTTTGATTTTTTGATTTTTTGATTTTTTATTCTTCGTCTAAATCAGTATCTTGAGGCAATGGTTCTTTTGGGTCTATTGCTTTATTAAGAGCAGCGCGGAGTTCATCCATTACCACTTCTTTTTTTTGTCGAGCTGGACGCAAAAGTTTTTCAATAGAACTTTCTGATTTACGCGTAATTTTCT
>Ga0209105_100320_pt1 | contig 16551 bp, 15 predicted proteins | sample SedPBSmetaG_FD_184158 | JGI IMG/M metagenome (GOLD analysis project Ga0209105, IMG submission 184158) | Freshwater sediment bacterial and archeal communities from Indian Creek, Illinois, USA to study Microbial Dark Matter (Phase II) -... | ecosystem: Environmental > Aquatic > Freshwater > Creek >...
CGGTAGAGGCTCATTGTCAAGAGGACCGTGGAATAAATGCGGGTATTTGGTTTATTATTCACTTTTCAAGGTGCATTCTTCATCGATTGTGTTATGTCCCGTTTTTCATACGTTACTTTACACTATCTTTTTTATAGTGTTAGTATATTATAATGAGCATAAGATAACGGTTGCATTTGCAACAAAAGAGGTGATTTATGAAGAAATATCTTAATCAACTACAAAAAAATGCTTTGTTCATAAATTTTGACGCAACTGATTTGGAAAGCATTATAAAATGCCTATCTGCAAAGGTGGATTCATATAAGAAAAAGGATTTTATATTGCTTCAAGGTGACCATATTCACTTTGTTGGAATAGTCCTATCAGGTAGTATTCAAATTATAAAAGAAGATATGGAAGGTAATATTAATATTCTTGCCCATTTAGATGTTAATGACATTTTTGCAGAAGCATTTGCTTGTGCAGGTATTTATGAATGTCCTGTAACAGTGCAAGCCATAGAAGATTGCGAAATACTTTTCATTGATTGTAAGCGAATAATTAAAACTTGCCATAAAGCCTGTGTTTTCCATTCAAGTTTAATAGAGAATATGCTTTCATTGATTGCAAAAAAGAATATTACCCTTAGCCAAAAAATTGAGATTCTATCAAAACGTACAACAAGGGAAAAGTTATTAGCTTTTTTCAATACTCAAATACAAATGACTCATTGTAAAAAAATTTCAATACCGTATAACCGAGAAGGTCTTGCGAATTATCTTTGTGTAGATAGGAGTGCATTATTTTTGTGCACATCATTGACACGATAAGAATCACACGATAGAAATCCAATTTTTAAGGTTAAAATGAGGGGGTATTTGAGTAGGAGGAATTGTTAGCTTAATTTATTCCCCTCCTGTATAATGGTTTGTATCCCGTAGAAAGAAGGGATGGAAACCATGTCAAAAAAAAACACACGTTTCCGGCTGGACAGGTTCCAGTTCGAAACCGATTCCGGTGGAATAATCGACCGGTTCATGATCACAGACAACCAAATACCTCTCATCGAACCAAATCAGTGGATCGAGATGAGAAGTATACGGAAAATCAGTACGGGAAAAGAGTATGCCGGAAAACTTGTTGTTTATTTGAACTATCTTGATAGAATCGGCGTGGAGTACAGTGAAGCCAATAATCAGCATGTGAGAGGCTTTTTGAATCACTTGCTGTATGGCGACTTTAAGGATTTAAAGCTCAGGGCATTAGAGATTGCTCTGAGTTACAGCACCTTATCCAAATACATCGTGGTCGTGACGGAATTCTACAAATGGTTGGACCAAATTGGTAGTACAAACATGATGTTCCGTACACGTCAGAACAATATTGGGGCAAAAAAGTCGTTTTTGTATGGGCAAATTTATACCTATGACTACAAATACATCATTGACGGCTGCCTTCCCCGACTCAGAGGGCGGCGCGAATACATGAAATGGTACGACGAAAAAACAAAGAAACGGCTTTGCTCTGGTTTCCTGACCTTGCGCGACGAGGCTGTATTTCGTTTGACACTGGAGGGATTTCGGATAGACGAGGTTTTAAGCATGACCTTCGACAGTTACAACGCAGCAGAACGATTGATACAACCGAAGCGTTCGAAGGGAAAGGCAGATGTGCGGTATGGATACAACTCTCTGCGAACTGTGTCACTGCCGAAAAATACCTGCGATTTGCTTAACCGATATATCGAAACAGAGAGAATGTCGGCGGAAAATGAGAGTGGCGTCATTAGTCAATATCTTTTCATCAATCTCAATAGAGGGCGCTTTCAGGGTTGCGTACTTTCATATGGCAATTATCGAAAAAGCCTGCAACAGTGTGCCGAGCGTGTCGGCCTTGATCCGTCCACCATTCGGACGCACAATGGTCGCAGCACAAAAGCGATGGAATTCCTAGAACATCAAGCTCTGCACCCTGAGGATGGCATCACCGACGTTATCATCGCCGAGAGTTTTGGCTGGCGCAGTCTTGATTCCATCAAGCATTATCGTGACCACAACAATCAGGTTATTGCGAAAGCAGTAAGTGACAAGCTTCATAAAAAGAGGGGTGGCGTAGATAATTAATTTCGTTAAAAGCAAGAGTGGGGCATATGTGTGGGAGATTGATGGAACTCAGGTAACGCTCGGTTTCAACAAACAGGTGTATCGGGAGAAGTACCGGCGCTACATCAGAGAGTTTAAAAGCATTCTTGAGAATCGAACATATCAGTCTGCACCCAAAGCAATCCGACGTCTGTTTGATTATTTCGGCTGTGTCCCCTTTTTCCGGCTTGGAATGGATGTGTTTCGCATCCCATTTCTGGAGATGTGCCGTTACTTTTCGAAGATATACATTTCAGAAGCATATTATAGCAAATCCGGTTCCTTTTACAGAATACCTGCATTTGCATACGTGTTGGCGTTCATGTTGCAATATGATGAAAAGACGGGGGTATGCTCCTTTGGAATGCTGTCAACCTATGCCAAAGAGTACAGAATCACACTGTCCCAGTTGATGAACGAGGAATTTGAGGCATTTTGCGGCGCAATCATCACCGATGCCTTGTCTTCCAGCCAAAGTATCGAGGAAATAACGAAAAAAATCAGCCTGCCGCGAGTAACACAATACTGCATGGACTTTGCTCCGGAGCTCGCAGAAAAGACACTTCGGACTATCGCAAGCGGCTTTACGGATAAGCGGAAGAGCGTCAGCCTGGCTGGTCTGCAGGTCGCTTTATGGGGACAAAAAGGGTGTGGATATGCAGGAGACCAATGTGATCCACGTTTCAAGTGTTTGATCGAAAAAATTGTGCAGGAGGAAATTGACATACAAAAAGAACGGTTTATCAGGGAAAATCACTTGGAAATGGATATCAGAAAAGATGTATGGAACATTTACCGATGGCATGGCGGGAGTATTGCCCTGAACCGAATTGATTTCACAGTTATCAACTCTGAATCCCTGCGCCTTGAAGTGAAATATTGTATGATTCACCGGTTGAATCGTAATTCGAGAGAAGACTTTGTTTCAAGTGTCGCCCATGTCCTGAACATTCTCAGTAACAAAAACCCAAACATTAAATATGCCGCTGATATTACGCAAGAGGATGCCCGTGCCTTGTTCATGTTCATGGAAACCGACTATCTAACTCTTCGTGGAAACAAACTGAACATTACAACCATTGGGAATATTTTTTCATACTGCTCGTACCTTATCGACTATCTCATGTGCGATAAGCGAAGTGATGACATAAGAAGCCCCCGTCCGCATACAAATCCGTTTACCCAATTCTGTTTCGTAAATCTTAGCGATTACAAAGTAAATACGGCTATTATGCCGGAAATTGTTGCCGAAAAAATTGACAAGCATATCGAAAATTTGAGCATGACGCATCGATTGATGTATCGTATTTTTTCATGTACCGGCATGCGCATGAAAGAAGTTCTGTTTTTAAAGGAAGACTGTATTGAGCCTTCTCGGTATGAGAATCTGTCGCAAATCAAATACACGCCCTACAAGGTTTTGTCGGCCCGCCGCAAGGTTGGTCTTGAAGATTGTCACAGGGTTTTGATTCCCGCTGGTATAGCTACCGAAATATTGGAGTATGCTCAAACAACTGAAGGATACCGCAAAAAGAGTGGCTTGCCGTATATTTTCTTGAATGCAAAATACCACGGAAAAATCAACGTAAATAGTATGTGTTCCTTCGTGAATGCAATCAACAAACTGCTCAAGACCCATCAAATAAAGGACGAAAACGGGAAATTATGGCATTATACCACACGGCAAAGCCGAAAAACTCTAGCGGTTACACTTATTGAAAACGGAGCATCAACTGCCGAGCTTACATACTGGCTTGGTCACCTTACCTCCAGCACCTCCATGAGATATTATGCAGAGGTGCGGCAGATGAAGCTGGCACAGCTCAATACTGGATTTTTCAAAAAACAGTTTGATCTGCTATTGTCAAAGCAACAACTGGAAACCTTTACTGAGGAAGAGCGAAAGCTCTTGTATATTGATTTCCGGCTGGAACGGCGGCGCGTAGAGTTTGGGTTTTGTTTATTACTGCCTGCCGGCGGGATTTGCCAGAATCGGAATAGCCTATATAACTGTGTCAACTGCCCACAATTCTGCACCGGTAAAAAATATCTGTCCTACTGGCAGTACATCTGGGATGAACAAAAGGCGTATCTGGAAGAAATGCTGCGGATATACGAGGAATCAGGGATTAAGGAGTATGAGGATTTCAAAGAATACCGCAAGACAAAATTCCTGACAACATGTTATCAGAGTGTTGTTGAAGCAATACAAAACGGGAGTGATGATACATGAGATATTCTCCAGTTGCAGTTGAAACCTTTCAAGCTGCGAGAGTAGATGATTACCAGTGGTTCCTGACACAGCTTGGCTCGGAGATTGACTTTAAGAGTGATAAATGGGTATGCGATAAAAGAATCCGTAGTACCGCTGAGGGAAAATACGACGCCACGTTGTATTTCGCGGCCATACCTGACCGATTTCAGGAAATGGTAAAGTATTTTTGTATCACATATCTTATGAACGGTGCCGCAATCAGCAGTACTGCCGCAAAACTTACATCACTTTCAACATATTGCAGGTTTTTAAAAGAATATCGTCCGGATACCAAAAACTTCGATGTTTCTATCTTCACAGTTTCTGAATTTCGCAGATGGATTGATAACAGTTCCCTTGCTGAAAGCACAAAATCTTTACTGTGGTGGAATATGAATATTTTCTGCCGTTCCATGCACGGATGGGATGACAAGATCAGTTTCAACCCTTTTTCAGAAAACCCATACAGCCAATATCAACGACGAAGCTACAAATACATCCCGGAAAACATTATCATGCAGTTGGATGCGGCCTTTCACGAAAAGACTCTCCCCGTCCATATCCGTTGTGCCTACTGGATTATGAGGCTCATCCCTTCCCGTATCAATGAGGTGCTCGGAATGAAAATAGATTGCTTGAAGCCATATGATGGGCATTTCTGCCTGTTTATCCCTACATGGAAGCAGAATGGCGGGTATTTCAAGGCGATTATGCGTGTAATACACCTTGAAGACACCGGAATTGCGGCGGAATTGCTTGACTTGATCCGTAAACAGCACTCCATTGCCGCATGCGGGCAAGATTTCGTTGAAGAAAGCTTGAGGGGTTCCCTGTTTACCTATCGCAAATTTATTCAGCGTAGCAGTGGAAAGATGGAATTCTATAAAAGTTTTAATGTAGCACATGACCAGCACATAACAAGGAATTTTTCCTATGTCTGTGAACGCAATAACATCAGAGACGAGCAAGGAAATATATTTCGCCTCACCTCGCATCAGCTGCGCCACAACGGAATTACAGACCGTCTCGCCGCAGGCTTTACACCCGAACAAATACGCTTTATGACCGCCCATCACGGCGACGCCATGATTTACAAGGCATATAATCATCTCGATATGCTTCCGGAGGCAATTGTGAACAAGCAACGGTGCGTACTGAATGAGCCTGACAGTACAGCTGAACCCAAACTGTTATTTGGTGGCAGGATTCTGAATATGGAAGAGCAGCTTGAAAAGAGGCTTTTGAAGAATTTCCGTGCGCACCGGGTACCCGGAGGCATATGCAGCGATGTTACCGGTTGCAAGAGCGACATGTTTTTCTGCCTTGATTGCGAACACTTTGTACCTGATGCTAATCAACTTGACTACTTCATTGGGCAAGCCGAATCGTGGATGCGGAAGGCGGGACAATTCAAAAATTTTCCACTTATTAAAAACAATGCAGAGAAAAATGCGCGGCTTTTCAATATCATAGTTGAAAAAATTATGAATTTGACGGGAGAAAAAGTCAATGGGTGAATTAGCAAGCGCGCTTGCGCAAAAACAGGAAATTCAGAGGCAAAAGAGTATCAATCTGGTATTGCGGGCGATAATCGAATTGAACGCAGAAGGGTATCGCATTAGGGTCAAAGACTTAATGGAGCATACCGGGCTTTCTCGTTCAATATTTGCGAAACCGCATATTCGTAAAATACTGATAGATAAGGAGATATGTAAGGCGTCTCCTAAAGCCGATGCGGAGCAAAAAGCCCCAACGAATAAATCAACCCGCATATTAAATCTCGAAAAGAAACTGCGAGAAAAAGATGAGTATATACGCCGCCTGATCATCGAAAATGAAAAGTTAAAGGAGGAATGCGCTCTTTTAAGAGGCAAGCTTTTCCTGCTGATGCAACGGTAAACAAATGATGTCGCGGTTACTAACAGAACATACAGATGTACCGTTCGTAAGGTATATGATTCTATTTCAGCAAGGAATAATATCAGAACGCAAAGCAGCGTCAGCATGTTTGCCGATGTATCGGTCAAAGCCAAGACAATGTTACCAGTCAATATATGACTTAAATTTCAAAAGATCATTCTGAGACGATAAAGTTTCTACGCGTAATGGCCTTAATTCATTCAAATCACACACTATATAACCAAAAAAACCTTATTACCAAAACTTAACCAAAACTTAACAGACGTACAGAAATAAAATGGTATAATTTGTTCGCAAGTAGTCATCTGCTGATAAACTGATTATCTTGTGTAAATTCGTATAAAAATTTGAAGGAGGTTGAGTTCTTTGAAAAGGATTTTTCAAGTGGTAGTGATTTTGTTGACGTTGCTCTTTTTTGTGTCAGTTCATTCAACTTCAGTCGTCATTGGTAGGTCAGAAGAAAACAGGTTGGAAATCGACAGCAAACAAGAATTAAGACGATGGTGGAACCCTGGTTTTGACGGGTATAGTACAGAACAAATCAAAGCTGCTATTGGGTTCGAAGATACGACTGACAAGATCAACCCAAGGCCATCAAGCATCGTATGGGAAGAAAGTGATACTTTTGCTACAAATGTTGTATGGATGGGTCCGTTGAGTAAGATTCGCATCCAAGAAAACACAAATACTTATCGTTTCAGCGGTCGTAGTCCGCTGGCTTTTAGCTTTTTGTCGCTGAGCTGGATGGCATACGACTTTGCCATAGGCAAGCCGACAGATGTTCCGCCGGAAAGCTTTGAGATATGGTATCGCTCGAGTTTGGATGGCAGATCATTTAGCGATTGGTTTCGCACAAGAGAACACTTTAGACGCGAAGACAAGTATTATGGGGCTCGTTTTTTTAATCTTTGTCTTCCCAATGGCGAGATTCACAGATACTTTGAGATCCTGATCCATGCCCCGCTCTACACAAGCCTTGGTAGTGCAAATTTACTGATAGCAGATAATACTACTAACACACTCATTAAGCATGGTTTGATGACGGATGCCGCGGTTAAATCAGCAATAGAGAAAGGAATGATCTCTGTCGAAACTCTTGAGCCTGCAGTAAAGAGCGAATTGATACAACGCGGCGTAATTACAAAAGATAATTCATTAATCCATAGCAATAGAGTCGAAAAGGAGCCGTCCTGCACTGATTAGAACATAATTGACGTATACAGCATTTCTACTCCCACCGTATCTCCGCCTAGACCTACGATTATATCTAGAAGTCAATGGTGGGGTGACCTTCCTCCAGGTGATTTAATTCCAAGGCGGGCACATGAACTTGTGTATGGAAATATTTCACATACCATAATTCATCAAACTGCGTGTCCAACAAATAATCCCTTAAACCCGATGAACAACGTACGAAATATTTGGAGATATCACGTACAGACAAGGGGTTGGATTGACATTGGATATAATTTCTTAATAGATCATCATGGCGGTATCTATCACGGGAGACACAACCCTAATTTAGATGCATCTCCCCCTCAAGACGTGTGGGGAGCGCATGCAATAGGTTTTAATACCGGGAGCATGGGAATTGGCTTTATTGGCACTTTCACTACTGAGAATCCTACAACTGCTGCCATCAATAATGCTAATAGGCTGATTGCTTGGCGTTTTCACCAACGAAACATCGATCCTTTGAGTGTGGGATGGATTGGTGAAGCGGGTGGTGCTGGTTTACAAACTCCTCGCAATATAACTCGCATATTTGGACATCTGGATGTTACAAGTACAAGATGTCCAGGAGCCTTCTTTTATGATCGGCTGCCACGTCTTATAAGGCTCACCGTAGCAAGCCTCATGGGCAGAATGAGGTCGCCCATACTCTATGCACCCATGGGCGGCGAAGGCTGGCGGCGAGACTGGGTAACCAGGCAACCCGATGAACTTCAGTCAGGCATCGTTTGGTGGCACTTCCCCCAAGTTCCTTCTACCAGTAATGTGCGTATAGATCTTTCGACTGACAGTGGTCGTACTTGGCGGACTATAGTGGCCAGCACACTTAACGATGGTAATCACCTTCATCTATGGGGTCCGGGAGGGAGGATTACTACTGCACGAAAGCGAGTAGTCAGCCTGCATAATCCTGCCATTCAAAGCACAAGCGCAGCGGATTTTTATCTTTGGTAACAAAATATTTTTTAGCTTGGTATGGGTATCCGCCCGCTCTTGGTAGATGCTCATACCGGCTTGGAGGTAAAAATGCTAAATAAAAAGAAGGTCACATTTTTAGCGCTCTTTTTGCTCATTATTGGCGGTGGAATTTATTACCTACTAGGCCGTAGCGGCACACCTGCAGTTAATGAGACACCCGACCATCTTCTTGCGCTAATTGAAGCGCGGGCAAAAGGAGGATCCGGTCGCTATCTAACGCTGGAAGAAGTTGTTACCGAGGTGAGAAGAACAGGTAAATTTCCGGCAGTTTTGTCATATTATCTATCTCCGAGAGGCCCAGACGAGGATATACTGGTAAGAACATTGGGTATTGACGTAGAGCATGTTCGGGAATATGGCCGCATTGAATATTTGGATTACCCTTTTATTGCTTTAAACAGGGGCTATGGAACCACAGATGGCGTATGGCTGGTGGATGCGCGCGACGGCACTATTTTACTGCGTGCCGAAGAAGGGCAAGCAATGATCAAGGAGCAGTGGGACCGCCTTGTACCAGCTGATCACATATTTAATAAGGGCACGGGGGTTGAAGAAGGTCCTTGGCATGGATTCGGTATCCTTCAGCCTTTCGGCATGTCGCCGGATGGGAATAAACTTGGCTTTTTTCTTCACAGCCGCCGCGGTGGAATATTTGATAATGCCATATTTGTAGGTTTTCTTAATCTTCAAACAAACACGCCGCATTTTACGGGACTATATCACCCCTATGATGTTAAAACTTGGCGACCCAGATGGTCGCCGACAAGCGCTTATATCTACTATGGCAACCCCATATCCCGGGCGGATGAACCTATGATGCCCGCCAACATAGATGTGTTAAGCGGTTTCGCTGTGGACAGCGTTGCCACTGGGCAACGTTCTTTTAGTCTTCCGTCCCTTGAAATGGTCACGTTGCTTTTCTCGGACGAAATGCGAGCAGCCAAAGAGAAATACAAAGCCCCTGATTTCGGGGGATGGGGCAGTCTGGACTGGGCCATAAGATCGACCATTGATTTCCGCCCATGGTTTAGCAACTTAAAGTGGTCTTCTGTGGATAATAGCCTTTCGTTCACCACTATTGTTGAACGGGCAGTATCTGAGGGTGAGTATCTTGAAGCCCACGCCAGAAACAATGTCAAAGAAGAATTCGGGCAGGCTGAATGGAGTATAAATGCTGATGGGAGTGAATTGCGCCTTAAAAGCATCGTACATCCGCAATGAAAAACGGAACATTATTCTTGATTGGCTTTTAAATTCCCATCCCTACTGTTTGTGTAACCAACGTTTATAACCGCATGGATGTCTCATAATCGGTAAATGTGAACCGATTTGCCGTTGTCGCATATCCAGCTGACCGACAATCAGGCACCCGCTGCTAACAGGATCGATTTACAAACCCCATGTAGAAAAACATAGACTAAAAAATTGACACGATTGAGATTTACTTCTTAGTCGTGTTTTTTATTGAAATTAATCAGAGAAAGCAGGTGTATTATTGATTACTGTTAATTTGAGGGCTAAAACATACCTATCTACGGAAGTAATTCATCTCTATCGTGTCAAAAATTTGTCAAGAAAAGCTTCACATACTATTTTTACGGAGTACCTTGATGACACAATTGTGGAACAAAGAAAAAAGGGTTTGCAAATGGGGCTCGAACTATTAAAACGCTGCGATGAGTTGTGGTTATTTGGTGATGAACCTTCATCAGGCATGTTAAAAGAGCTTGAGGCGGCAAATAGTTTAGGAATAACTGTTGTGGCCGTTACAGTACAGCAGGAGATGGAAGCACCTGAACAGAGAGAGGAAAGACAGCTTTTTACCTATGAGGATTGTATAAAAGACAGCGATCAAATGGAGTATGAAGGCCGAATTTTAATTTTACGTCCGGATGTTCTTCGAGAGGACTATAGGAAAGCAGAGTTTCAAATATGGAAGGCCACAGGAGGGTTTGGGTGTGATCCAACCTCCAGTGGCCGGGCTGTCTATGCAGAATGTCTTTATGATGGTGAAACCCATCGTTGGAATAGGGCAGATTTCATCGGAGTTATCCATCCTGACCGTATGCCAGAATGGGCGAACGACAAGTGTGTTCGGCAGGAGCAAGCAGCAAAGGCAGAAGATGATTTGGAAATGGAGGTGTAATCGATGAATCCAGTATTCCCAATCGTTGTTATAGCAATAACACTTCTCGGGGGTGGAGGCTTTCTTGTTTACATGAAAATGGATAAGAAAACTTCTAAAGTAGCTGAAAGCAAGGAGCAGCAGACAGCCAATGAATTTATCAATGTAAAGGATATCAGGGACAAATATTTATACACACGGGATAACAAAATCATGATGTATATCAAGCTTAGCCCAATAGCTATTGACCTATTAAGTGAGCGTGAGAAAAAGAGCCTCACAAAGCAGCTCACTGCGGAGCTTTCAGCAGAACAAAAGCCCTTTAAGTTCCTTGCAGTATCTAGACCGGTGGATATTTCTCCACTTATCAGCGACTACAGCCAGCTTATGTCTGGTTCTTCAAATCAAAGGCAAAAGGAGCTTCTGAGAAATGAAATGTTCGTCATGAGCAACTATGCATTGTCGGGTGATGTAGTTGAGCGGCAGTTCTATATTATGATATGGGAACGGTGTGAGGAAGGTGTAGAGAGGGAAATCGCCAAGCGGTGTTATGAGCTTTCCTCTAAATTTGAGGGCTGCGGGATCTCCTGCGAAATTTTAAATCAACAGGATATTGTAAAGCTTTGCAATCTTGTGAATAATCCGGCTTATTCACATATAGAAGATTCAAGCTTTAATGCCTCAATACCTTTGTTTACTAATTTGAATAGGGAGGACTAAATATCATGAAGAATTTACCTATTTACGTCCAGTCAGCAAAATATGCTATGGATAATAGTGAGGTTGAGATCTGGAGAGAATCCTACCAAGCCAACATGGCTTGTAAAAGAGCTTTGGAGGGTACAGAGGAATTAAGTGCAGTCAGGGCTTATAACAGTTATAAAACCAAGGAATTTGTTGACGGTATCATCAATGAATTTGGTATTGAAAGACCGCTTTATATTATCGCAAGGACGATTCAATTCAAAGATTATGATGGGCGGTTTTCCGGGAAGTTAAAGGATTGGGCGAGTGAATACAGCTTTCCGGATATGCATAGTGATCATGACCATTCATGGAACTATATATCTGATGTTCATCCATGTGCATTAAATGAAATTGCCAAAGAATTCATTAAACGTCAGGCAGAGCAGGAACAAATCCGGGAAAATGAAAATGTGGATGAAGTTGATGATGAGGAAGAAATGGAGCTGTGAGGAGGAAATCATGCTTACAAAAAAGACAAATATAGAGGAGCTGCCGGTTAATGCAGCACTTTTGAATGTTATAACCCCTATGGGCTTGGAGCTTAAACGAAATGGCTTGGTCATAGGTGAAAATTCCGGCAGGGTTTATGGTGTTATAAAATACCCTCAAAAGGTTGACTATGGGTGGTTATCCAAAATAACTAATCTACCGAGTACCATAGCCTCAATTTCCTTCAAGCCGATAGACAATGGGGCATTTATCGAAAGCTTGTCTCGAAGTGTCATTCAGAACAGGGGAGCAGCTGAGAGTGCAAAAGACCCGTTGACACAAAAACGGGCTGAAAGAGCTGCCCTTGATGGTGAACGTATCATGGTGCAGGTGGATCAGCAGGGTGAAACGGTTGGACTTTTAAGTATTGCTATCATGCCTGTTTCTCGTGATGACACAGCATTCCAGAAGGTTTGCAGAAAGACTGAAAGTGCCTTTGCAATGGTGAAATGTAAAATCCGCAACTTGTCCAATCTCCAGAGGGAGGGCTTCAAACAGCTCTCCCCTTTTTATGCAGCAAATGAGCAAATTGAAGAAATCATTCAGCGTATTATTCCGCTATCTACTTTTGTCGGGGGCTTTCCATTCGCATCAAGCGGCTACAACGATGGCATAGGCTATTATTTTGGTCGTGATGCATCCGGGGGTTTGATAGTGCTTGACACCTGGAAGAGGGGCGGTGACAGAACAAATACCAATATGGTTATCATGGGTGTTGCCGGTGTAGGTAAAAGTACCGCAATAAAGCATATTGCACTATCGGAATACATGAAGGGAACAAAAATTATTTTTATAGACCCGGAAAGGGAGTACAAAGAGCTTTGTGAAGCTTTGGAGGGTGACTGGATAAATGCAGGTGGCGGTAAGGGAGGTATGATAAATCCTTTACAGATTCGGCCTGCTCCGGATGATGAAGATGAAGAGGCAAACAAACTTTATAAGGACGAAGGTAATGGCTTAGGTGATATGGTGCTGCACATAAAAAATCTTGAAATCTTCTTTAATTTATACCTGCCAAGTCTGACCGATATGCAAAAAGCCATCCTTAAGGAATGTTTAATTAACTTATATAATCAGTTTGGCATGACCTGGACGACTGATATCAGCAGATTATCAAATACTGATTTTCCGATATTCTCAGACCTTTACAAGCTTATTGTGAAGATGTCTGTGGAGAAGGAAAAGACAAGGAAAGAAAGTGAATCCAACGTTTATGTGAATCTAGCTTGTCTTTTAAAGGATATTTCAGACGGAAGTGACTCCTTCCTGTGGAATGGTCACAGTACTCTGCAGGCTAATTCAAACTGCATATGCCTTGATACCCATGACTTGCAGAATACCTCAGATAACGTTAAGCGGACACAGTATTTTAATATCTTGACATGGTGCTGGGAGCAGATGAGCAGAAACAGGACAGAACGAGTACTGCTTATCGCAGATGAGGCTTATCTGATGATAGACCCCCATGTTCCTCAGTCCCTTGTATTCCTGCGGAATGTGGCAAAAAGAGCAAGAAAGTATGAAGCAGGAATTGCTATTATATCTCACAGTGTTGTAGATTTCCTAGATGAGTCTATCAGGATGTATGGACAGGCGCTATTGGATATTCCATGTTTCAAAATACTGATGGGTTGTGATGGGAAGAACCTTCAGGAAACAAAGGATTTATATAATCTTACTGAGGCTGAAGAGGAACTGTTGGCAAGTAAAAAGAGGGGGAACGCACTCGTAATGATTGGCTCAAAGCGGCTGCATGTAGTGTTTGAGATACCGGAGTATAAGTTCAGGTTCATGGGAAAAGCAGGTGGGAGATAATCATATTCAGCCAAGTAGAAGTATCCGCATATATAAAAAAATGCGGATACTTGCTGCAATTTATATTAAATCAATTTCGAGGAGGTGAACAACGATGGCGATAGACCCGGCAACTGCAAAAATACTTGCACAGATTGCTTTGAAAGCTGCCACTGACGAAGAAGCAAGAAAAAAGATAATCATGATTGCACTAATACCGGTAGTATCGGTGCTACTAATCTTGAGCATATTTGTCTATATTGTCACACATCCTCTGGATTTCTTAGGAACAATATTTTCCGGCAATGAGCTTAATCAGGTAACTCAGTTACATGAACAATTCTCGCTTGACCAAAACATTGATATACATGATGCAAACTATCAGCAGAGTAAAGGTATCGACTATTCAGGGATTACATACTCTTACGGTTCAACAAACATCATCTATTACAACCAGGCAGATAAAAGATGGGCAGATAAACCCTATGGAAAGACCGGAACTATTGGCACGAGCGGATGCGGTCCTACATCACTTGCAATGGCTATTTCAAGCCTATCTGATCAACTTGTTGATCCAGTTGAGATAAGTGAATGGGCATATAAAAGTGGCTACCGTTGTGAGGGCAATGGGTCCTATCACAGCCTAATACCGGATGGAGCACGGCATTTTGGATTGAAAGTTGAAGGTTGTTCTATAAGTAACCCGCAAAGAATTGCTGATACATTGGCAGAAGGAAACCTTATTATAGCTATTATGGGTAAAGGGCATTTCACAAAGTCAGGACACTTTATAGTACTGCGAGGGGTTACAAGTGAAGGCGGAATTCTTATAGCAGACCCTATCAGTAAAAGCCGGAGTGAGCAGGAATGGGACATAACATTAATAATGGAGGAAGCTTGCAAACAGGCGGGGTCAGGTGGACCGTTCTGGATTGTTTCGAAGGAGGAAGGGCATGAAGAAGAAAACCTTAATTGAGCTATTTATCTATGTCATAGTTGTTGTGGTTGGCGTAACTCTGTTGCTTACGAGTAAGCCGGAGCAAAAACAAATACAAATCAACTCTGATTTTAAAATTGGAGATCAAAGGGGGAATAAGCCGTGATTCTATACCTTTGTAGCAACCAGAACATAAATCTTTTTGACTTTATTGACAAGGAACGGGGAATGCCAATAAAGAAAATGTCTGGAAGTTTTAAACTAAAGCAATTTGTCATCCATGATGTCAGGAATCTAAGCCAGTTTGACTTTCTCATCATAGATCTGAAAGCTTTAAAGGATAATGAGAGTGAAATTGTTGAGGCAATAACAGCTTTTGGAACCATGTATAGTGCACGGATTATTCTATTTGCAGAAGGGCTTGAAGCAAGCAGTCCATTGTTCTCAAACTTAATAGATTTAGGAATTTATAACATTATCACTTCAACAGAATTTGAGGATATAAAAGAAGAAATGTTCCAATGTGTCAGTCCTGATGGAAAGGATATTCGTTCTGCAATCAGAAGTAAATATTTTACCCTGGAGGAAATCAAGGAAAAGGGGAAACCGGAGTATTCATTTCTGTGTAGTGACATAAAAATTGCGGTAGTAGGTGCAGCGCACAAAGTTGGAACCACGACAACTGCATTCAATCTGGTGAATTTCCTAGTTAATGCCGGAGCTGAGACGGCTTATGTTGAGGCAAATACAAATGAACACTTGAAATGCTTACCGAGCTATTATAAAGACATGTGTGTCAATGAGACCTACCTTGAATACAAAGGTGTAAAGTATTATTTCAGCGGGAATTTTCCGGAGAAGAATAACTTTATAGTTATTGACTTTGGAACTATTGATCAGTGTAGGATACAGGCGTTAAAACAATGTGAAGTGCTTATTTTGTGCGGTACAGCGAAACCGTATGAGGTTGATTTTCTAAACGCTGCGCTCAAGGAGCTTGAAGGGTTGACTTTAAACATTGTGCTGTCCCATACTCTTAAAAGTGTTCAGGAAGATATTGCAGTCGTGCTGGGGATAAAGAATTGTTGTTTGTATTTTACAGAATATTCACCAGACCTTTTTGATGGAAAAGCAAATGAGAAGATATTTTCAGAAATGGTTAAGGAATATTTGCAGGTTCAATCCTGAGAATAAGTGTTCCATTAATGAAGTACAGATTGAAGAAAGGTGGTCAGACTTTTGGATAAGGCAACAGTTTTAAATAGAGTATATGCCTCCAACTTGCCCAGTAGAGCCAAAACAGTCATGTTTTATCTTGCGAACCGTTCAAACAAGGAGCTTACATGCTTTCCTGCCATTCCAACCATAGCGAAAGAAACTGGCATGAGTGAAAGGACTGTTCAGAGGGCTTTGAAAGAGCTTTGTGAGGAAGGGTATGTAGAAAAGAGCCATCGATATAGAGAGAACGGAGGGCAAAGCTCAAATTTGTATAAACTAAAAACAGAAGAAAATAACAAAGCTGATGTTGTTAATTTAAAAGCAGAGTCTGCGGATAAAAAAGTATCTGGAGATAAAAATGAATCACCAGAAGTAGCAAGTTATCAGCAGGAGATGCAGAATATCAAATTTTCTTTTTTTGACACTACATCTTATCTAAGTAAGGAGTGTCACCGGGGTGGTGTCAGTTGTGTACCCCCATAGAACTATACAGTGTAAATAATTCTGGGGTATTGAAAGAAAGTATTATATCCTGAACTCCCGTTAAAATTTATAACTACGTTTGAATTCAGACACATATAGCCTAAAAAAACGCATGAAATCAGCAAAATTTCATATTTTTCGCTACTTTTCTCTTGCAAAACACCAACACATGTAGTATAATATTTATAACTACAGAGAGGTGGTGCAAAATATGAGTTACGAAGTTGTTCAGAAGGTTGGAAAATACAGT
>Ga0209105_100322_pt1 | contig 16511 bp, 19 predicted proteins | sample SedPBSmetaG_FD_184158 | JGI IMG/M metagenome (GOLD analysis project Ga0209105, IMG submission 184158) | Freshwater sediment bacterial and archeal communities from Indian Creek, Illinois, USA to study Microbial Dark Matter (Phase II) -... | ecosystem: Environmental > Aquatic > Freshwater > Creek >...
CGGCTCCGGTGTTACTCGAATCGTTTAAAGACGAAATTAAAAAGCATACCGGAAAGATATGTAATTTTATACCGCTTAAGTATCCCCCTGTGGCGGGAGCTGTAGGCTGGGCAAGAGAGATGTATACAGGCACTTTCGACAAAGAATTTTTTGATCATGTGGTGCCACAGATTGTTGCGGCAGATTATGAAACACCGAATAGCGGAGGTAAGGCAAATGAATAACAAAGGTTTAAAAATAGTCGTCATTGGCGGAGGTTCAAGCTACACTCCGGAATTTGTTGAAGGCTTGATTAAAAGATACGATGAATTCAAAACAAGGGAGCTTTGGTTGGTTGATGTTGAAGCCGGCAGGGCAAAACTTGAGATAATAGGGAATCTTGCGGCAAGAATGATAAAAAAAGCCGGTTTGGATATTCAGATTCATGCAACTATTGACAGAGAAAAAGCGCTGTATGGTGCGGACTTTGTGAATACACAAATACGCGTGGGGCAAATTCCGGCTCGGGTGCTGGATGAAGCGATACCTTTAGAGCATGGGATTTTAGGGCAGGAAACCAACGGAGCGGGAGGACTGTTCAAAGGATTGCGCACAGTGCCGGTAATACTTGATATAGCCCAAGACATGTCAAAACTATGCCCCGACGCTTGGATGCTCAATTTCAGCAATCCTGTCGGAATAGTGACTGAAGCTTTATGTAAATATGGAGCGCACAAGAGATTCGTTGGTATCTGTAATCTTCCCATTGGAACGGAACGCGGGCTTGCTCGTGCGATGGAGGTTGAGCCTTACCGGTTAAGGGTTGATTTTGCCGGACTTAACCATATGGTTTATGGTTTTGATGTGTTTATTGATAATGAGAATGTCACGGAAAGAGTTTTTGAGAAGTTTTTAGATGACGAGACTGTCGATCTTTCGGTTCGCAATATACCGGATTACGAATGGGAGAGAGAGTTTGTAAAAGCATTAAAGCTTTTTCCATGCAGTTATCACAGATATTATTATAAAGCCTCGGATATGCTGGCTCATTCTCTGGAAGACTACAAAACCGGGGGAACGCGTGCCCGTAAAGTTGAAGCTATTGAAGCGGAACTCTTTAAATTGTACCAAGATCCCGATTTAATGATTAAACCGGCACAGCTTGAGCAACGCGGGGGAGCATATTACTCAGATGCTGCATGCAACATTATGTCTTCAATACATAACGATAAGAAAGATTTGCAAACGGTCGATGTTGTAAATAATGGCGCTGTTGCTGATATCGATGATGATAGTGCTGTAGAAGTTACCTGCAGAATTACAAAAGAAGGACCGGTACCGTTTACTTTAAGAAGGAAATTGCCAGTAAGCATAAAAGGGCTTGTAATGCAGATCAAATCGTTCGAACAGCTGGCGGCTGAAGCGGCTGTGACGGGTGATTATCATACGGGATTACTTGCAATGGTAACCAATCCGCTTGTGGCAAATGATGTAATAGGCAAAAAGGTTTATGATCGTTTGCTAGAAGCGCATAAGCAATATCTGCCTAAGTTTTTGAAAGAATCATAATTGCATATGCAAGGACATTATGTTATAATATTAACAGAGTTTCCTCATACGCATTATGAAGCGAATTGAGGGTCTTTTCGGTAGTGCCGATATGTCTGGAGGGTCTTAACTGGTTGATTTTATAGGTACAAAACTTGATTTAAGAGAAGTTCTATTTCCTCCTGCAAGGATTGGAATAATAGGCGGTGGCCAATTAGGCAGAATGTTTGCTTTCGAGGCCAAGCGTATGGGCTATATGGTTTCAGTGCTTGATCCAACTACCGATTGTCCGGCTTCTCAGGTTTCGGATACACATATAAAAGCATCACTTTATGATGCGGATGCGATTAGAAAATTAGCGCAGCAAACCGATGTTTTAACATATGAATTTGAGCACGTCGACGCCGACGTATTGTGCTCTTTGGGCGAAGAAGGGTTTAAAATACGACCCAGCGGGCGCACGCTTAAAATGATACAGGACAAATTTATCCAAAAATCATTGTTTAAAGAATCAGGACTACCGGTCCCCGACTTTTGCAAAGTAAATAATCTTAGCGAAACTAAAAAGGCGATGGAACTGTTTGGTTTACCCCTGATGCTTAAAAGCTGCACAGGCGGTTATGACGGCAAGGGTAACGCAGTTGTTAAAAGTGAATCGCAGCTTCAAGAAGCATGGGATAGCTTGTTTGCGGGTAAAAATGAAATTATGGCGGAGAAATTCATCAGTTTTGAGCGGGAGATTTCAATTGTTGCCGCAAGGGGAGCCGATGGTTCAACCGTGCTTTATCCCGTAACCGAAAACACGCATGCTGATAATATCCTGAGAATGACTAAATCACCGGCGCAAATTTCTGAATCTGTACGGTTCAAAGCCGAAACAATAGCTCGCAAGGTTTTGGATATTTTCGGTGATGTCGGAGTCTTCTGCATAGAGATGTTTCAAACTCCAAAAGGGGATATATATATAAATGAAGTCGCGCCCAGAACTCACAATTCGGGGCATTATACGATCGAAGCTTGTGTGACAAGCCAATTTGAACAGCATTTAAGAGCTGTTACAGGTTTGCCGCTTGGATCTGCAAGACAAATAAGTCCTGCGGTTATGGTCAATATTTTAGGCCAAAGCCCGATAACAGGCGGCTTTAAAGCAAAGGGACTTGAAGAACTGCTTAAAGCGGAAGAAGTGTATTTTCATTTTTACGGCAAGCATTTTGTTGACGTAAATAAAAAAATCGGCCATATAACAGTCTTGGCGGATTCGATTGATGCCGCCGAGAAAAAGGCGTGTGAAGCACTATTTAAACTTGATATAGCATTATAATTGTTATAGAATAGGTAGTGGCGAGGAGGGTGAATGTGTGAACGAGGCTTGTTCGAAAAAGGGGAAAATTGATGTAGGGATTGTCATGGGAAGCGAGTCCGATCTGAATGTAATGAGAAAGGCTGCGGAAATCCTTGATAAGTTCGGTATAGATTACGAAATGACAATAGTATCGGCGCATAGAACGCCCGGACGTCTTTTTGAATACGCAAGAACCGCTCAGGATAGGGGCATTGAAGTAATAATAGCCGGAGCGGGAGGGGCGGCTCATTTGCCGGGCATGATAGCTTCGATAACAGCTCTCCCCGTTATAGGCGTTCCGGTGAAAAGCGCTTCCTTAAACGGCATTGACTCTTTGCTATCAATAGTACAAATGCCAAAAGGCGTACCGGTTGCCACGGTAGCTATAGACGGTGCATACAACGCAGGCATATTAGCTGCGCAGATATTAGGCGTAAAAGACTCACAGCTTAGAGATAGGGTTTCTGAGTATAAGGCCGGGCTTGAACAAAGCGTGCTTGAAAGCGCTTTACGGCTTGACAGTGAGGCTATAAATGGTTAGGATGGTGATATGGTGAGAATTCCAAGGTGTATGAGCACTCAGCACCCTGATAACGTGAGTATTCCGTTTTTTTCCTCTATGCAAAGGATCGGTGGGGAAGACGAAGTTAAGGAAGCCTATTATGCGTATTCCCATTTAGGATGCGACGAACAGATGTGGGACTATGAAGGCAAAGAAGTTGACAATTTTGTCGTCAAGAAATTACTCACAAAGTATGAAAGCTACTTTAGAGAAAAAAGGCTTGGAAAAGACCTTTTTTTAACGTTACGTGTGCCTAATCCGACTATTGAAAAAGCCGAGGCAAAAATTCTTTTAGAAACGCTTGAAAGTATTCCGAGATCATATGACGCTGCAAAGCTTTTTTACAAGGATGATGTAGCTCCCATATTCGAGGTAATCTTACCGATGACGATGTCGCACAGATGCCTTGACAGGATATACAGATATTATACAGACTTTATAATCGACAGGCAGCACAGAAGGTTTAAAGACGAAGACATATCCATATTTGATTGGATAGGGGAATTCAAACCGGAAAAGATAAATGTCATACCTTTGGTGGAGGATATCAATCAAATGCTTGTTGTCGACGAAATCGTAGCCGAGTATGTAAAAGACAAGCAGGTTGATCATCAAAGAGTGTTTTTAGCTCGTTCCGACCCGGCTATGAATTACGGCATTGTCAGCGCAGTGCTAGTCAACAAGATTGCTCTGCGCAAACTGGAGAAGCTGTCGTCCGGTATCGGTATACCGATATACCCGATAATAGGGGTGGGTTCGGCTCCTTTCAGAGGCAATTTAAGGCCCGATAACGTGGAGCAGGTGCTTAGCGAGTATAAGAGCGCTCACACATTCACGTTGCAGTCTGCGTTTAAGTATGATAACCCGGTCAACGATGTTGAGGCTGCTATCGAAAAGATTAAAGCCTTTAATCCGCAGAAAGCCCAGGAGATAGACGAAAAGCGCGCCCTTGACATTGTCGGAAGGTATTCTAAGGAATATCAGAAGCAAATAGTGGGGTTAGCGCCGATAATTAACGCCGTGGCAAGGTATGTTCCCGGCAGAAGGCAAAGAAAGCTTCATATAGGACTATTCGGCTATGCCCGTAATATGGGCGGGGTTACGCTGCCAAGAGTAATCACTTTTACGTGTGCGCTTTATTCCATAGGTCTTCCTCCCGAAATTCTTGCGCTCAATGCATTGACAAAAGATGATCTTGACTTTATAAGGAGCGTTTATTCGGGATTTGATCAGGATATAAAGGACGCTTTAAAATTTTACAACAAGGATTCTCAGTTCGTGCCGCAGCCTGTCAGAGAAGCCGTGGAAGAAATGTTCGGGTATGAAGTCAATGGCGGGTATGTCTCAATGTCTGAGCATATCGGCAAATCAATTATTAAGAACAATACCGAGCATTTAGCCGAACAGGTGTTGATGCAGGCCAACATGAGAAGGTTTTTAGGTTAGCCTTAAGAAATACATTGGTAATTCACATGTATTTTTAAGAATATTATATTTAACTATTTTTGAGAGGAGTGCTTAAGATGACAGCAAATGTCAAAGAGTACCGCGTAGTTGCGGGGCCTGAAGGTTTTTTGGCTCCCTCGGCTGCGGTAATGGGGGTAGTTTTGCCGGAAAAAGGCGAGGCATTGGTTGAAGGCGCTGTTGTACCCGAAGAAGAAGCCATCAACAAAATTGCCGAAAAGCTTCTATCTGCAAATAATCCCGTATTTTTCCCGGGTCCGTCAATATTGTGGGCTTGGAAGGAAGGGGTGCTTGAGAAAGCTGCGGCTGTTAAAAGGCTGGCAGAAGCGGTTGGTGCAAAAATGATACCTATGCCTGATTACAGGCCTAAGTATCCGATGATCAACCCGGCGACCGAAATCAACCCGAATCACCCGAACCTTACAATATGGCACAATAAGATCGATGCTTGCATTTTTGTAGGGGTTCATTGCCATTACGCAAACATGGCCCTAAAAATAGTCCGCGCCGGGACAAGCTGCTACACAATGGCGTTATGCGGCGAAGTGGGACATGAAGATGCTATGATATCGTTAAGGGATGTAAAAGCAACTACGATCGACAAAATAACTGAAGCAGTCAAGAAATTGAAAGGGGGAGCGTAAATGCCGGAAGCAGCAATTAACGTAAATACAAAACCGGAAATGAGAGAAGTTGATCCCAGCTATCTGCTTAACGAAGCAAAAAGGGAAAAAATGTTCATAACCGGCAGCGAGGCGGTTAAGGAGGCGGTAAGAAGGGCAAACGTAAGTATAGCCATATCTTATCCGATAACACCACAATCTGAAAGTATGCATTTGGTGGGAGATCTTTATGCCGAAGGTTGTTTGGAAGAGTATTTCAGAGGCGAAAATGAATTCGCTGTTATGTCGGCTGTTGCCGGAGCATCTATGGGCGGAGTCAGAGTTTTTACCGCTACAGGCGGCCCGGGGACATTGAGAGCGTTTGAAGCGTTTCCGACATGGTCCGGCGCGAGACTTCCGGTTGTATGCGCATTTATGACGCGCGGTGTTAACTCGCCTCTTACTATTCAGCCGGATACAATTGAAATGGCATATATGCTTGATACCGGAATGCTCATGTTCCATGCCGAGAATTCGCAGGATGTATATGACATGATACTTCAGGCTTTTGCGGTTACCGAACAGGTGGACGTGCATATCCCCGCTGGGGTTTATATCGATGGTTTCTTCGTTACTCACACCAGAGGAAGCGTCAACATCATTACCGAAGATGTGAAGCTTAATGCTTATGACCCGTATAGTGCACCGGTGCCTGTAATGGATATGGAAAATGTGCCTGTAAGACAGATGAGGGATCCCTTCGTAATGAAGAGTAACTTCATAAGCTATGACGCTCATGCTTCCTGGCAGCTTGAAGTTTCAGCGGCGGCCGTAAGAGCGAGAAGATATATAAATAAGTATTTCGGCGGGCTAATCGAGGTTGAGAATCCTGATGCCGACATATTGATCATGACATCAGGAACAGCGGTTTCACAAAGCAGAGACGCCATATTTAGGGCAAAAGAAGAGGGCATAGATGTAGGGCTTGTGAAAATTAAGAGCATTCGTCCTTTCCCGACTGAGGAAATAAGGCAGCTTGCGGCAAAAGCCAAGAAAATAATCGTGCCTGAGTTTAATAAAGTCGGCTGGATGGCAAGAGAGATTAAGTCGGTTATACCCGATAACGATAAGGTTATTGGTGCTCCGAGAGTATTCGGTGGCATGACGATGCCTCCGGAGATTATTTTGGCTGAGATCAGGAGGTGTGTTGAATGAGCAAGAATTTATTTAAAATATCACCCGGCTTTGAAGACATAATGCCGGAAGAATACAAGGACTTAGTTGAAAGAGGCCCGTATGAGAAAAATTATGGTGTGGCTGATTTAGGCTCATACAGAGAGTTAATAGAGGAACACCCCTTATGCGCAGGTTGCGGACTTGCTTTAAGCGTAAGGTTGACGCTGGCATCTTTACCTGCTCCCGAGGATACCATTATAGTAGGTTCAACCGGATGCAGCTCGTTGCTTTTCCCGCAGGTCGCTGTTCATAACATCCATTCGCTCTTCGGGAATCAGAACGCTGTGGCGACCGGTCTTAAAAGAGCTTTAAAACTTAGGTTTCCGAATAAAAATAAGGACGTTGTCGTAATAGCCGGGGACGGTGCGACTGCGGATATCGGACTTGACATGGTTCTCCAATCATGGTTTAGAGGCGAGCTTATTTCTACAATAATGCTTGATAACGAAGCCTATGCCAACACGGGGGGACAAGAGAGCGGAATGTCAATGCGCGGAAGCGTATTGTACATGGCTCCAAAGGGTAAAAAGTTCTCAAAGATTCAATTGCCAGAAATCGCAAGGGAATCCGGTTGTGCATATGTTGCGGCCATATCGCCTTCAAATCCGAGAAAGCTTGAAAAAGCGGTAAAAAGAGCGATTCTTGTTGCCCGTGAAGTAGGTCCGACATATATCCAGATTTTTGCGCCATGCCCCACTAACTATAAATTCAAAAACAACGAAACTTTACAGAAAATAAAAGAGCGCGAAAAAGACGGGACATATGTCATGAGGGAATATATCACTCCTGAAGCCCAGGAATATCTTGACAAGGTCGAAGGGGGTAAGAAAAATGCTTAACAGCAAAATGATGAGTATCCGCATGTCAGGACTTGGCGGTCAGGGTGTTGTTACGGCTGCGCACATACTTGGTCATGCAGCGACTATGGAAGGCAAGGAAAGCACAGTAAACCCGTTTTTCGGAGCGGAAAAAAGGCTTGCGCCGACTGAAAGCTATGTTAGAATATCTGACGATGATATTAATGAGCGTGGTGAGATTCTTTACCCTAATATCATAGTTATATTTCATCCGCACGTTATTACACTGGGTAAATGCTATACGATGCCTTTTTATCAGGGATTGCTGGACGGAGGTAAAATCATCATCAATTCCGATGTAACTTTGGATATCAAGGAAGAGGATTTAGCTCAGCTGCGAGCTAAGAACGCAAGTATTTACTATCTACCGGCGACTCAAATCGCGATGGAGGTAGGAGGTACGGAGCTTTCGACCAATATAGCGATGCTTGGCGGCATTATGAAGGTGACGGGACTTGTATCGCTTGATACTCTGAAAAACGCGATAGGCGAAAGATTCGGCGGGACTAAAAAGTTTGTGGCTTCTGCTACTACCGCAGCACTAGACGATGTGCTAAAGAGCAAGTTTGGCAAAATTGGGCAGCTCGTTGAAAAGAACATGGAAGTTGTCGCAAAGGCCATGGAGTCGGTAACAGAATACTCTCTTAAAGTGGAGGTGTAATAAATGTATTTTTCAGCAAAAGTTGATGAACAAAAATGCATAGGCTGCAAGATTTGTATTATGACATGCCCTGATCCCAATGTGATTAGCTTCGTAAAGGAGAGAAAAAAGGCATTGGTTTATTCTAAACGCTGTAAGGGCTGCGGGCTTTGCATAATGGTGTGCCCAAAGAACGCTCTAAGCATGCAATCAACCAACTAAGTACAAAATTGAGCTAAGAGGAGACTACTTTTAGTGTCAAAACATAATAACAGTTTGTTAAAAGGGCGGGTTTCCGCCCTTTTGACTAAGCATAAAAAAGAGCAAGTCATAAAACCTGCATTTGAAATGGCGACAGGGTGTCGGATAGAGGTTTTATCAAACTATGATACCGACATATTCGGTACCTTTACAGGTGATGTTGACAGACCCGGAACACAGCTTGAAACGGCAAGGATAAAAGCTAAGCGCGGAATGGAAGTTTCAGGCCTTGATATCGGATTGTCAAGCGAAGGCAGCTTCGGTCCTCATCCGTCTGTAAGTTTCGTACCGCTAAATATAGAAATAGTTATGCTCATAGACAAAAAAGAGTCTTTTGAGATCTGGGGTGAATGGTCAGGATCTGATACCAATTATTCTCGTGAAACGGTTGATTCTTTTGTCAAAGCAGAAAAATTTGCGGTTTTAGTCGGTTTTCCGCAACATCAGCTTGTGGTGAAGCCTTCTATGATAAATTCCAAAGAATTGATAAAGGGAATCTCCGATCATGACGCACTGGTTAAGGCGGTAGATTGGGCAATATCACTTTCGCCTGAGAGAAGGGCGATAATTGAAACCGATATGCGCGCGCACGCAAATCCCACCCGAATGACCAACATATTAAAGGCCACGCAAAATTTAATCGCAAAGTTAAATAGCGCATGCCCTGAATGCAATACCCCGGGTTTTTGGTTAACTGAGCGTAGAGCGGGCTTGCCCTGCGAATGGTGCGAAGCCCCAACAAATGAAATATTAGCGGAAATCTATTCATGCGCACGATGCGGTAAAAAAGAAGAACGCATTTATCCTAAAGGCAAGAAAGCGTCGGCGGGGCGTTGCCCCATTTGTAACCCATAAAGCATTGGGGACTGAGCCTATTGCTTTATGCTTTTTATATTAACTTTATCTACAGTAAGCTTTTAGATATTTTCTGCAATTAAAATACATTCGTTTGCTTCATCATCAGACACGATAAGCGGAACATCTGCCGGATAACGGGTTTCTACATAATATTGGTTGACAAATGCACAATTTTTCAGTTGTCCTCTGAACTCTATATCAAATTTTGATGCTTCCTTGCAAAAGTATATAAGACTATGTCCTTCTGCCACTTGACCGGTTTGTTTCAACAAATAACCTTTGAGCGATTTTTATATAGCCTGTTGACAGTGAAAGGCAACAAAATCGTTACCACAATCATTCTGCTTAAGCACTATCGCAGATCTCAAGTCTCTGGCTGCTATCTCAAGCCAGTCATTGAATCTTAAACTATCGGTCATAGACAACAATTCCTTTCTTGTTAATAAGATATGCAAAGCTTGTACAGTCGTTGACGCAATAATTCCATTCGGCTTCAGTATACAACAGTAAATCAAAAGGCTTACTGCTATTAATGTTCAGATACATATCCGCTAATAAGACTCTTTTATAATCTGTGTCATTCACTATACAAATATCAATATCGCTCCTTTTCGTCGCTGTTCCTTTGGCTTGAGAGCCGAAAATGATTATTTTCAAGGGAGCATATCGGGATACAATTTGCTTTGTAATTGAATCGATCTCGTCATGAATATGGCTCAAAACCGTTGCTTGGTTCATTTTCATCATCCTAATTAATATTGGTATAATGTATAAGCGGTTGCATTATCAATAAAAATATGATATCACGTCAGATTTTATTATACAATCAGGTTTTTGTGACAGAGGTGTGTCGGAGGGAGGGGGTTGTTGACACATTTTGATAAATGCGATATTTTCTTTCATCAGTCCAAGAAAAGTAGAAATCCTAATATTTCCGGCTTAGAATGCCTTACTGATTACTATGTATCCGGCTACGGCGGATACGAGTCGAGTACGAATTTCAGCAAAACCTTAATTTGCTAGAGCGAACTTGTTTGAGTCGATTTGCAGGATTTTAACAGAAAACAGTAGGAAAGGTAAGCAAACAGCTTGATGACAATATTAAGCAAATGATAGCTGATTCAAGGCAAATAGGGAAATTAAAATTTTTCTTACTTGTTTTCAACTTGCATTCGAAAGAAATGTTTGAAGTGGTTTATACTCTTGACGATTTCAGATCGTAAAATTGTATATTCTTGACAAGCTTACAGTGTGAGACTATACTAACGCTAATGGGTGAGATTGCTATTTAGAATTTATGTATCGGTTATGAAGATCCCTGCTTAAGCATCATTCGTTTGCAGCGTAAATGTTTGAAAGCCATTACGATGTATCAATGTGATACTAAATGCGCAAGCTCATGTTAGGTTAAGCTCAACTATATTCTAGGTGTAATGCTGTTCGATATCAACAGTAACCCTACAAAAACAATTATATGAGGCGGTCAATTATGAGTTCTACCAAAGAAGAGATAAAAGCGCTTTTGGATGAACTCCCTGACGATTGTTCATCGGAAAACATACAATATCATCTACCATCTAGTGCGGGGCAATCCCCAAAACAGCAAAAAAGCCCGCAGATGGCAGATTTAAGACCTAAGAGTTAAGTGATGATCTGTCGTTTAGTTTGGTATGCTTATCTTTTGTTGGAGGCTTTGTGATGCTGGCAATTTACCTGGCTGTAATTGATGTTGAACAGGATAAAAATAAATTTGAAATTCTCTATACAACATACAGGAAACTTATGTTTTATATTGCCAACCAGATATTAAAAGATGAATATCTTGCGGAAGATGCTACTCATCAGGCTTTTTTAAAAATAATCGAAAATATTGATAAAATAGAGGATGTTCATTGTCACAAAACTAAAAGCTACATTGTTATTATAGTTAAGAATAATGCGATTAACTTGTACAACAAAAGGAAAAGAAATACAACGATTCCTCTTGAACAAATGGAATTTTGCATTTCTGATGAATCATTCAGTCGGTTAGAGGATTTAGATTATCTCACAAAGACTGTAATGAAATTGCCTGTTATATATAAAGAAGTGCTGACTTTGAAATATGTTTAGGAATGCTCAAATGCGGAAATAGCGCAAACACTGGGCATCTCCGAAGCGACAGTCAGAAAACGTTTGGAACGCGCAAGGCATAAACTTGAGGAATCTTTAAAACAGGAGGAAAATACCGATGTCCTATAGTTTTACAGAAGGCGCTCTAAAAAACGCTGTTATAAAAGCCGATCGGTACGAAATGGAATCTTTACCGGCGGACAATGAAATAGATTACGAATTTTCGCGTGACTTTGAAAGAAAGATGCAAAAGCTTATCCGTAGAAGTAAAAAAGGTAATATAATCAGGGAGTGGGTAGTGTGGCGCAGGCGGGCGGTTGCCTTGATTGCCGCAATCATCATCCTGATTGCGGCCGCAATGAGCGTACCGGCTGTGCGTGCTGCGGTTATTGAATTCATGACCGAGGTGTACGAAAAATTCACCCACATATTCTTTGATGAAAGCCGTTCACCTCAGGATGTAGTCGATGAATTTACCGAATATGAACCGGCCTATATACCGGAAGGCTTTGAACTGGTGAATAAAATAACAAAAGGATTTGTTCTGTTGAAATATGAGAAGGAAAATGATTTTATATCATACAGCCAGCAGCGCCTTGAGAATGTCTCCATGCACATCAATACAGAAGGTGTCGAGCTTGAGGAACTGGAGTTTAAGGGTTTTTCCGCAAAGTATTATTCCAATCGGGGTGTTCAAAATCTGCTTTGGCATGACGGCAAATATATGTATATGGTATCGTCAACACTGGGCAGAGATACTGTATTTAAGATTGCGGATAGCGTTGAACCCGCCAGCGGGAGATGAGTTTTCGGAAAAATATTTTTAAAAACTAATATTTCCTGTCACAAAAGCCTCTCCTGATTTGTTTTATTATTGAGAACAAAAATTGAAGAGAGGTTTTAGCATGTAGCGGATATGAACCGGGCACGATTTACAGCAAAACCGTAATTTACTAAAACGGACTTGTTTGAGTGGATTTGCAGTATTTATACAGAGGAAAGGTAAGCAAACCAGGTTTTTCTTATACAAGGAGTAAAAAAACTGCTCTCAATGGCCTTTATACCATTGTTACACGGGCTTAAGTCAAAGTAAAGAGGCAAGTATGAAGTTTTCAAGGTACAGCCGCATTGGTCACATTGGGCGCGCGACGCTTAATACTACGTATTAAGCGTATACCTAGAATTTCCAGCGTGTTTGGGGTCGATACCCGGGGGTTCTAACTGGAAATTCGTATACTAATCTTATACAGATTTAAACGAGCAATGCAGTATAAGTGTTTAAAGTACGGTATTGAATTTGTAGAGGTTGATAAATGGTTTCCATCATCGAAAACTTGTTCAGAGTGCGGATATGTGAAAAATAAACTATCCCTTTCTGAAAGAGAATTCAGATGTGAATGCTGCGGTACTATTATGGACAGGGATAAAAATGCTGCCGTTAACTTATCAAGATATAAGGCGTCATAGAGCACTAGACGAATTATGACGTTTAGTACCGTGAGTTACACGGGAATTTAAGCCTCCGGAGCATTACACCAAACGAAAGTAGGTTCGCCGAAATCGGATGCGTTGAACGAGGAAGTAAACATAAACTTTTGTAATATTTTTATAGAGTTTTATTAGTTTTACGTAACGGAAATGGATTCTGTTCGAAATTCGGGATGTGGTGAAGAAATGAGTATCCAAATTCAATGGAGGTGACAAGAGTGAGCGCAATCCGGGTTACTACCATCTATTGATACAAGGAATTGTATCGGTGGATGGTTTCATTTTGGTACTGAAAAGCTTGAAATAAGCTATTTCCGAGGAACAAGGGGACAGGTACGGCGTCCCAGTCCTATATGCAATAAAATATATATTGTAAATTGTTATTGTATAAAGTATAATATGAGTGTATAAGGAGGGGGATACGAGATGAGATCAAGACTTAGAAATGTCACATTTTCTTTGCCGGAGGATGTTGTTGATAAACTGCGTTCTTATGTAGAAGAAGACTATATATCGTCTTTGAATTCCGGCGTGAGAGAAGCGCTTGAGCAATATACCATCAAAATGGATAGAATGAAATTCAAGAAAGCCATGGAACAAGCAGCCCAAGATCCACTGTTTATAAAAGATGTCGAAGATTCCATGAAGGATTTTGAAAAAGCTGATTATGAGATCATAAGAGGCATTGAAGAATGATAGACATGCAATGGAATGTATTCTGGGCTAACCTCGATCCGGTGAAAGGATCAGAACAAGCTGGTAAAAGACCCGTATTGGTAATTTCCGCTGAAGAGGCTAATACAGTTTTACCTGTAGTGACTATCATGGCCATTACGTCATTGAAACCGGGAAGAAAAGTATACCCAACCGAGATTTTGTTGCCATTAACCGAGACAAATCTTAGCAAAGACTCTATAGCCATGGCGCACCAAATTAGAGCCATATCGAAGAGCAGACTTGAAGAAAAAACAGGAGAAATCAAATCAGACAAAATTAAAAATCAGATTAGGGATGCATTAAGGCTTTATCTTGACCTATAAATCCCTAATCTCAACTACAACGGGGCAGTGATCACTTCCCATTATATTCGAATGTATCTGTGCATCAATTAAAAACTCTTTGAGCTTTTCTGATACGACAAAATAATCGATCCTCCAGCCTATATTCTTTTCCCTTGCCCTCATCATGTATGACCACCATGTGTATGCATCCTTCTTGTCAGGATAAAAGTGCCTGAATGTATCTATGTAACCCGAATCGAGCAATCGTGTCATTTTTGATCTTTCCTCATCGGTGAATCCGGCGCTTTTCCTGTTTGACGACGGATTTTTAAGATCAATTTCATTGTGTGCTACATTTAGGTCTCCGCACAGGATAATAGGTTTTACTCTATTGAGCTTTTCTAAGTACAAAAAGAACATGTCTTCCCAAATCATCCTGTAACCAAGTCTCGCTTGTTCCGGTTGGGAATTGGGTGTATAGACGTTGATAAGATTAAATTTTTCATATTCAAGCGTAATGACTCTGCCTTCCTGGTCGTGCTCAGCAATTCCGACTCCGTAAAATACTGACAAAGGTTTTTGCTTTGTGAAAACAGCGGTTCCTGAGTAGCCTTTCTTAACGGCGTAATTCCAGTATTGTGAGTAACCGCTCAAATCAAGGCTTATTTGGCCATTTTGCAGTTTAGCTTCTTGTATGCAGAAGATATCTGCGTTTACTTCATTGAAGTAATCAAGAAATCCTTTGCCGACACAAGCCCTTATACCGTTGACATTCCATGATACGAGTTTCAATTCAATCGCTCCCCTGCTACGAATAAGAGTATTGTATAACATTTCAGGGTTGATGTACACCAACCAGAGGGACGTTTTGTTTGGCAGGTTTACAGTATGTATGAATGGAATGATTTGCATACCAAGTGACTTGTGCGAATTATAAGAATTAGTTGAGTAGATTTGATACAAAAAAATGCCATATTTAAGCAGATACGTGATATAATATTTTTGTTTATATTTCTTGAGAAAGATAAGAAGGTAAACAACAGGCGATTCACCTATATGAGAAAGGACGGTCTGATATGGAGAAAATCAAAAAGCTTAAATTTTTTGAAGGTATGTCGATAAACATTCTATTGCTTGGATTGGTCAGCCTTTTTACCGATCTGTCAAGTCAAATGGTATTCCCTTTGTTACCGCTTTTTTTGACTACGGCGCTGGGCGCGCAGGCTTATATAGTCGGACTGGTTGAAGGCGCGGCGGAGACTACTGCGTCGCTTTTAAGGATAGTTTCCGGCTATTTGTCGGATAAGACTAAAAAAAGAAAGCCATTTATATTTTTGGGATATTCGCTTTCAACAATAACTAAACCTCTGTTTGCTTTTGCAAACGTCTGGTTTTTTGTGCTATTCGTCAGAGTGATTGAGCGGATAGGCAAAGGGATAAGAACCGTGCCGCGCGATGCGCTTGTAGCTGAATCAAGCGATGAGTCGGTTAGAGGAAAGGCTTTCGGCATGCAAAGGGCTATGGATGGCATAGGCTCGATGCTTGGAGCTATTATGGCTTTTCTTCTGCTTCCTGTTTTAGGTTTCAGAAACACTTTCCTGTTTGCGTTTTTACCCGGTGTTCTTGCGGTTATCGCGATTTTGTTTGTGAAGGAAAAGCAAGCGCCTGTCACTATAACTGATACGAAGATAACTATCAAATTAAGTTTGAAAGAATTATCACAAAACTTAAAGCTGTTTATTCTATCTGCTTCACTTTTTTCTCTCGGTCATTTCGGCTATGCGTTCCTGCTTTTAAGAGCGCTGGACATTGGACTTGCTGACGAAACTGCGATATTTTTGTATATGCTATTCTATCTGGCACACAGTTTGTTTTCGGTGCCTGCCGGGATTTTGTCCGACAAGATTGGACGCAAAGCAGTCCTAAGCGTAGGGTACATTCTTTTTGTAGCTTTGTCTATAGGACTCTATTTTGCGAGAGATATCTATTCGCTTCTTGTGTGTTTCCTTGCCTATGGGGTGTTTTTTGCAATGATCGACGGAGTTCAAAGAGCGTTTGTGGTCGACTTATCACCTGTTCATCTAAAAGCTACAGCGCTTGGCGCGTTTCATGCCGCAACAGGATTGGTTGCGCTGCCAGCAGCGTTTGTCATAGGTCTTATCTGGGAAAGGTTCAGCCCTGAAGTAGCTTTCCTGTATGGAGCTATCTTTGCGCTGGCAGCCTTTATCGCTTTGCTTTTTGTAAAGGACAAACAACGGATAAGGGAGAATAAGTCTTGAACAAAGAGATAGTGTTTAAAGTTTAAAAGACTTACTTGAGTTTTTGCTGCGGTAATAAAGTTAAAAAATATTTATGACAGGATTGTCACATGAACCAGGGAATGATATAATGTGCACATCATATCGAGTTGAACGGGAGGAATTTCAATGCTCAGAGTGAGGAATTTGCGTTACAAATACCATAAGAGCAGTTCGTATGCTGTCAATGGCATAGACTTTGATGTCAACGAAGGCGAAATCTTCGGTTTTCTGGGTCCCTCGGGTGCCGGTAAAAGCACCACG
>Ga0209105_100326_pt1 | contig 16212 bp, 12 predicted proteins | sample SedPBSmetaG_FD_184158 | JGI IMG/M metagenome (GOLD analysis project Ga0209105, IMG submission 184158) | Freshwater sediment bacterial and archeal communities from Indian Creek, Illinois, USA to study Microbial Dark Matter (Phase II) -... | ecosystem: Environmental > Aquatic > Freshwater > Creek >...
ATCGAATGCTCGCTCCAAACCTCAAGCTCGTTTAGCACTCTGAACGCTTCCTCAAGAGAAGTTTTCGAATTCTGCAAATCTGTTTTCATCTTTTTGTTTACAAAAAGCGAAATATCGTATTCGGGTAGTTTATCTATGAAGTCAATATTCTCAGGTATATCACATAAAACTTCCACCCTAGGCTGAAGAAGTTTGCTTAAAGAAAAAAGATCTATATCCTGTCTTATTATGGATTTCGCATAATAAGGAAGCGCCATCTCATGAAATTGCTCCGAAGTCCTTTTACGTATATATTCTCCGTTCATCCATCTCAGCTTATTAACGTCAAATATCGCAGGCGCTTTATTAAGTCCATCTGTACTAAATACAGCCTTTAGTTCATCCAGCGTGAAAAATTCTTGCTCCGTACCGGAACTCCAGCCAAGCAAGGCTATGTAGTTCACGATCGCTTCAGTGAGATAGCCTTTGCTGTAGAAATCTTCAAACGATGCGTCCCCTTCACGTTTGCTTAGCTTTTTGCCAGCCTCCTTCATAACCGGAGGAAGATGAATATATTTAGGTAATTGCCAGCCAAACGCCTGATATAAAAGATTATATTTAGGCGTTGACGACAAATATTCGCTTCCCCTTACGACATGGGTTATGCACATTAAGTGATCGTCAACGACATTCGCGAAATTGTATGTAGGCATTCCATCCGACTTAACAAGCACTCCTTCGTCAAGTGTCGAGTTTTCAACGCTTATAGTGCCGAAAACCACATCGTCAAAGCTTGTGATTCCGGATTCAGGAATAATTTGCCGCACCACGCAAGCCTCGCCTTCCTTTCTGCGAGCGATAGCCTCTTCCATTGGTATGTTTTTACAAAATCCGTCATATTTGAATTGATCACCTGCTTTAAGGCATTGCTCACGGAGTGTATCAAGCCTATCCTTCGTACAAAAACAAGGGTACGCTCCCTTAACTTCAATCAATCGACTGGCATAGTAATCGTATATATCCTTGCGCTCACTTTGAATGTAAGGGCCATACTCGCCTCCTACATCGGGTCCTTCGTCGTGTTCAAGACCGACAAGCTTTAATGTGTTATATATGACATCAGTCGCACCCTCAACATAGCGCTCCTGATCGGTGTCCTCTATCCGCAAGATAAACTTGCCCTTGTTTTTTCTTGCAATCAAATATGTGTAAAGCGCCGTCCGCAAATTCCCTATATGCATATACCCCGTAGGGCTTGGCGCAAATCTTGTCCTTATCTGTGACATAATTATCTCTCCATTCGAAAGTTCTGACTGGTTCTAGTGTTATTCACGAATAAAATTTCATAATTCAAGAAGTTTTCGGACATCCGACTCAGACCAATAATTATTTGAGTGGATTTCTGTGCCTCTCTCGCTTTTACTGAATATTTTATAAGGGGTATCAGAGTTGTCGTATATTATGATATTATCGCAAACATCCACCACCTTAGGCAAAAGAGCCAGTGCCCGATGATATCGGCTCCGGATTTTATCCTCCGGAACGTCATGGCCACCGGACTTAAAGCGCTCTTTAACCCTTAAAACATTAATATTCTCATTGCATGTCAGCACATAAACACACTTAACCTCATATCCCTGTGCCTTCGCCTTTTGCATTAACAACAGGTTTCGCTCGGTAGACAGCACTGTTTCAAAAGAAAAGTCAACGTTTTTGTTTAATAGCTCGTTACGCAATAATTCTGCGGCATGTGCTGCATCGATATCGGTTAAGTTGAATTCACTTCTTAAATCGTCCGCATTGACATAAGTCCCAATAGCCGAGATACTTTTTGTCACCGTTGTTTTCCCAGAACCGTTAGGCCCTGCAAATACCAGGACTACGGGCTTTTTATGAATTGTCATTCTTTTGCATACTCTCTCGTCCCGTCAGGATACTCTAAATAGGCTCTTTTGGTTTCACCGTCATACCTTGCTATCGGAATGCCTTTTTGCTTTTTAATTGCGACTTCACGTTGAACTGCAGCTTGAAATGCGTTTGTTATATCGTTTTCCGTATAACCGGCGACAAAACGGGAACTTTTAGCACTTACTGGAAACGGTATAGCATCCTCACTCACAGCCTTACGAAGAAACACGTTAAAAGCAGTAGACATGTTCAAACCAAGTCGGCTGAACAAGTTTTCTGCATTTTCTTTTAAACTTTTATCTACTCGTATAGTGACTTGAACATCACTCTGTGCTTTCATAACAGATGTCTCCTTCCCATCCGATTCTAATTTAATTATATGCTTATCATCAAGATATGTCAACAAATATACAGCTATCGCATGTATATCGATTTAGGATTATGCGTTTTATTTTTTCTTTTACATTAATAGTTAAGCAATTCTACCCCAAGCAGTAAAAGGCAATACCTATATTCCTTAACATGAATTTAACGAAAGCTTAACATGGAATTTACAAAGCAATGCCCGTCTTTCGACGTTAACACCATAAATCTTTAGACTCAAAATTCGAACAAACAGCCCAAATAGCCTGTAACCACGGGCTTTTTTTATTGCAAAAAAAGCTTGCAATTTCTTTTTTCTGATGATAAAATATTGGTGTTAGTGGTGTTAATTTCAGGAGGTAATTATGGCCTATTTTTTAAAGAAAACCCCGTTAAAAAACAGGACGTATCTTGCAATTTACGAGAGCTTTTACAGCCATAAGAAAAAGGGTACAGTCCACAAATGCTATAAATCTATGGGCTCGATTGAGGCACTTAAAGCAAATGGATTGGACGACCCGATTACTTTTTATCAGAAGGAGGTTGACGAGCTTAACAATAGCAGAAAAGACCACGGCGCAAGGAAAATTTCGGACAAGTCACCGCTTCTTCATCTCGGGTATTTCCCGCTTAAAAGCATTATGGAGAAGTTGAATATCAAGAAGTATGTTAATTTTTTTAAACTTACCACCAACTTTGAGTTCGACCTTTATGAAATGCTCTCGTCCCTTATATATGCCAGAGCTGTAAACCCATGTAGCAAACAAAGGACTTTTCACGAAGTATTGCCATGCCTACGCAGTCCCTATGATTACTCTTATGATCAGCTCCTTGACGGTCTCTCTTACGTCGGCGGTAACTATCAGAAATTTGTAGAGATATTTACAGCCGTTACCGGAGAAGTGTACGGTCTCGACACATCAAAGACCTATTTTGACTGTACCAACTTTTACTTTGAAATTGACAGGGAAGATGATTTCAAGAGAAAAGGACCCAGCAAGGAAAACCGGAAAGATCCTATTGTCGGTCTTGGTCTTCTGCTTGACAACAATCAGATACCTATCGGGATGGAAATGTATCCCGGTAATGAGTCTGAAAAGCCTGTGTTAAGGGACATAATCGACAATTTAAAAAAGCGGAACAACATAACCGGCAAGACCATACATGTTGCGGACAAGGGTCTTAATTGCGCCCAAAACATTGCCTTCTCCAAGAAAAACGGCGACGGGTATCTGTTTTCCAAATCCGTAAAGGGTCTACCGAAAAAGGAAAAGGAATGGGTACTGCTTGAAAATGATTACAAAGTGGTTAAGGACAAGAACGGAAAAGAATTGTATCGCTACAAATCATGCACAGACCAGTTTCCGTATACTGTGGAGCATGAAGGGAAAGAGGTTGCTGTACAGCTTACCGAAAAACGGCTCGTTACATACAATTCCACTCTAGCAGCAAAAAAACGGTATGAGATAAATAGGATGGTTGAAAAAGCAAAGTCTCTTACCTTATCGCAAGCAAAGAGAGATGATTACGGAGAAACCGGAAAATATATGAACTTTACCGATGGAAAAGGAGGAAAAGCTAAAGTCAGCATAAATCAGGAAGCCATCGACAAGGATTTACAGCTGGCCGGATACAATCTTATCGTAACAAGCGAAACTCGCATGACGGATTCCGACATCTACAGCATTTATCATAATCTCTGGCGCATTGAGGAATCTTTCAGGATTATGAAGTCTGACCTCGACGCACGTCCTGTGTTTGTGCAAAAAGAAAGCACCATAAAGGGACATTTTCTCATCTGCTATCTTACCGTACTGTTAGAGAGAATTTTTCAGTTTAAAGTGCTGGAAAACAAATACGGAACCTCTGAAATATTCAGTTTTATGAAAGACTTTAGAGTTACCGAAGCGGAGGGAAAGTATATCAACACCACGATGGATTCGGATTTTATTAAGCGCTTATCAGAAACTACAAAACTTCCTCTACGGAATTATTCCCTGTCAGAAACGCAATTAAAGTCAATCCTTAATTACAAGCTGTAGAACTAAAAGATCCGACTTTAATCGAGTCAACCTTCCTAATTATGACAAAGTTTGCACCATTTTTGAATGTCTGATACCAAAGTCAGGAGCGATAAAACTCCAATCTGATTCACAGCAATTATATTCCTTATCTGGCAATAGGTCAAAAATATTTGCACTTCAAAAGACATCAATGCTTCGATATAATAATTCTCATGAATATACATAGTATTTTCGGAATAAAGGCGTTACGGACACTCTTATAACGCTGGGAGATCAAGGCGGGTTACTATACTGTAAGGAGATCTCATGTTAAGAATAAGAAAAGACGTAGAAAATGCCCTAAAGGACAAAGCTGCGGTAGTCGCGCTTGAATCTACCATAATATCCCACGGAATGCCCTATCCTGCAAATGTCTCCACAGCGCTTTCAGTTGAAAAGATTATAAGCAGGGCAGGCGCTTTGCCGGCGACTATTGGTATAATAGACGGCGATATAGTTATAGGCCTTTCAGCCGATGAAGTAGAGCAATTTGCCATGCGAAAAGACGTAGTTAAAGTTAGCCGACGCGATCTGCCCATCGTTACAGCGAGAAAAAATTGGGGAGCAACTACCGTAGCCGCTACTATGATAGCCGCTTCAATGGCGGGAATCGAAGTATTCGCGACAGGTGGCATAGGCGGCGTGCACCGAGGAGCTCGGGACACATTCGACGTTTCAGCGGATCTGCAGGAACTCTCAAAAACAAATGTGAGCGTTATATGCGCAGGAGCAAAAGCGATACTCGATCTACCTCTGACGATCGAATACTTAGAAACATACGGCGTACCTGTAATCGGCTACAAAAGTTTTGAATTCGCTTCATTTTACAGTGAATCCTCCGGATTACCGGTTGATGTAAGATGTGATACTCCTGATGAGATAGCGGCTATCATCCTTACTAAGAGAAACTTAAATCTTAACGGAGGGATTTTAATCTCAAACCCAGTTCCATCCGAACACGCCATCGACAATAAATTAATTGAACAAAACATAAAAGCCGCTATCCGCAAAATGAATAAGAAAGATATCAGCGGCAAAGAAGTAACCCCATTTTTGCTATCCGAAATCGAGCAAGCAACAAGCGGAAAAAGTCTTGCTGCCAATATAGCGCTAATAGAGAACAACGCACTCCTCGGAGCAAAAATAGCCATCGCCTACTCTAAAATCATCTAATATTGGGGGCGGTTCTATCGATTGGATTTCTCTTCACTTCTGGGTCATCAATAACTCTAACACCTTCTGCGTCCCCTGTCCCTTTTGTGCGACTTCCATCGCAAGAATAAACTTGCCCCTTTGGTCGTATAGTTCCATAATCGCTATATAAAGGGTATCCGCATTCAAATCTTGCTGTCTTAACACTTTTGAATAGCCTTTTTTCTCAAAATTTTCAGCATTGAGCACTTGATCCCCCCGGCTTGCCGATTCAGGCAAAGGAATAAGCAGATTGGGCTTTTTTAGTTCCAAAAATTCATGAATTGAATTCGAGCCGGCCCTGGATACAACCAGATCGGCCATCGCCAATACATGAGCCATTTCATCGTTTAAATACTCAAACTGAGCGTAGCCTTCGATACCTTCAAGCTTGGCATCAATGCCGTTTTTTCCGCAAATGTGTGCTATATCAAAGGTTTTTAGTAGCTTTGATATATTCTGTCTTACACCTATGTTTATAGCCTGCGCACCCAAACTTCCGCCGACAACCAGAATAACAGGTTTATCTTTTTTAAAACCGCAAAACGATCTTCCTTTTTGCGCATCACCCTTAAGCAGCTCATTGCGAATAGGTGTGCCGGTATATACACAATCACGCCCTTTAAACATCGGTACTGTTTCAGCGAATGATGTGCATATTTTAGTGGCAAATTTCGATGCTATGCGGTTTGCAAGCCCCGGGGTCAAATCCGATTCGTGAATAATGACAGGTACTCTTGCCAAATAGCCCGCAATACACACAGGTACGGAAACAAACCCCCCTTTTGAAAATATAACTTCGGATCTTATTTTACTTATCAAATAGAATGCTTGCGCTATGCCAAACATCACCTTTAAAGGATCGGTGATGTTTTTTATGTCCGCATATCTTCTGAGTTTACCGGATTTTATAGTGTGATAACGGACATATTCAAAGCGCGAAATGAGATCTCGCTCTATCCCGTCCTTTGTGCCTATGTAGTGAATCTCCCAGTTATCTTTCAAAAGAAGCGGTACAAGTGCCAAATTCGGCGTGACATGCCCCGCCGTGCCACCCCCGGTGAGAACTATTCGTTTTGCCTCAGCCATTTCACACCCTCTCCGGAGCTTTCAGTCCTATTAACCAAAGCCCGTTTGACAAAACTATACGCACCGCCTTTACGAGTGCAAGCCGCGATATTTTAAGCTCATCATCCGCCGAAAGAATCGAATGGTTATGATAAAAGCGGTTAAACACCCTCGCAAGTTCGACAATATAGCGGGTTATAACCGATGGCTCAAGCGCTTCCAGCGCCTGTTTAAGCCTTAACGGAAATTCGTACAAACACTTTGCCACGTCAAATTCTTCAGAATTATCCAAAGATATAGAGTCAAAACAAATTGAATTCTCTATTGCTGATTTTTTAAGAACGCTGCACGCTCTGGCATGAGTATACTGCGCATAAGGACCCGTTTCACCGTCAAAATCAAGGATTTCCTCCCAGGAAAACGAAACATCCTTTATCCGGTTGCTGAAAAGATCGCTGAATATTACCGCTCCTACACCTATGCTTCGTGCCGTTTCCTCTTTATCCTGAAGATCACCGCTTTTTGAGGCTATTATTTCTTCGGTCTTCTTTATAGCTTCATCAAAAATATCCTCTAAAAGCACCACATTGCCCTTGCGTGTCGAAAGCTTCTCTCCCCCCAAATCAACTGTGCCAAAGGGAACATGCTTTAAATCTTTCGCCCAGGTATACCCCATAAGCTCAAGCACTTTAAACCATTGTGCGAAGTGAAGACTCTGGCCTGCACTGGTTACATAAATGCAGCTTTCAAAATCATAAGTCTTTTTGCGATATATGGCGGCTGCGATATCTCTTGTCGCATAAAGCGTTCCGCCGTCTTTTTTTAGTATCATACAGGGCGGAAGCGAAAATTGGTCAAGCTCGACCAAAAATGCGCCTTCGCTCTCCTTAAGAAGCTCTTTGTCTTTTAACTCATCTGCCACATCAAGGGTTTTGTCGTTATAGAAGCTCTCCCCAGCCCAAGAATCAAAATTCACTCCCATTAGATCATAAATCTTCTTAAACTCATCAAGGCTTATATCTTTAATCCATTGCCATAAGGACAGCGCTTCCTCATCGCGATTCTCCATACGGATAAACCACTCTCTGGCTTCATCCTCAAGCGAAGCGTCTTTCTCGCTCTCATCGTGAAATTTGACATAAAGCGCCATCAAAGCCTTTACACCGCCATTTTCAACCTCAAGCCTGTTTCCCCATTTTTTATATGCAACTATGAGCTTACCGAATTGCGTTCCCCAGTCGCCTAAATGGTTTATACCGACAGCCTTATAGCCCATAAACTTATGGATCCTGTAAAGTGAACTACCTATGGCAGTTGACCTCAAATGGCCAATATGAAATGGTTTAGCTATATTTGGCGCAGAAAAATCAATTACTACGGTTTTACCCTCACCTGTGTCGCTTTTGCCGTAATCGCTTCCGCAATTTAATACTTCGGTTAAGACTTCTTTAATAAAACGTTTCTTATCAAGGAAAAAATTCAAATATCCCGACAAAGCTTCTACCTTGCTTATGTACTCACAGCTTTTAAATAAACTTTCAATCTGCTGTGCAATTATTGCAGGCGATTTTTTTAGCTTTTTGCTCAATTTAAAGCACGGTAGAGCAACATCCCCCATATTGGGATCCGGAGGATATTCGAGCATTCCATAAATCTCAGTTGTATCAAGAGTGTTGTCGGTATCGGCGACCGACTTAGCAACTATTTCTTTTATATCAAGCATTATCAAAGCTCCTTATATTAATGCAACGAAATATTTCAAAATTATTCTAAATACATTCTCTATTTTTTCCAATCCGGCAACAATTGTGCTTTCTGAAGCGCGCGTATAGTTATCACAAAAATCGGTCCCAAGATTAGGCCTACCCCTCCTATGAGCTGAAGTCCCGTATACATGGACAGCAAAATCAAAAGCGGGTGTATCCTTACCCCCTTGCCAATTATCTTAGGTTCAACAGAATTGCGGATCATGAGCACAATTAGATAAATTCCAATTAAGCCTGCACCTCTTAAAAAATCGCCCATGACAAGCTGCACGAAGGCTGATGTGCCAAGAACCATACCAGCTCCAAGAGCAGGAAGTGCGTCAAAAAGCGTCGTGAAAAGCGCAAAAAGCAACACATACTCGAACCCAAGCAACGAATATCCTGTAAGTAGTGTGACAAAGGTTATAGACGAGGTAATAGCCTGAGCTTTTATGAAAACAAGTATCGTCCGTATCAGCTCTTTTATGACTATTTCAATTTTTCGCTTCCATAATTCCGGAAACTGCCTCGAAAAAAAAGCAAGTATCTTTTCCTTGTCCTTTGTTATAAAAAATGCCGAAACAAGCGATATTACGAAAAAGATAATGATTCTCGGGAAGTTAAGCACAAAAGCAACTAACCGCTCAAGCAATACCTGCAGCTGAGCGGTAATATTCGCAGAAAAAGCAGCTATTGCATCCTCGGCAGCCTGTGCGGCGTCAATCGGCAAATTCGAGTATAAAACCCTTAAGCGTCCAAAAAACGACTCAAGATATTGTTCAAGCTCTCCACCGGTCAATATTCTTTGAGCCAGAGCAAATATTTCATCAAAAAGCCTGTAAAATAGAATCCCAAGGCCACCACCAACGACAACCACAAACAGCAGTAAAACCGAAACGGTTGCTAATCCTCTTTTTATCTTAAGCTTCTTTTGTATCGCATCAACCGGTCTGCTTATTATAAGGGATATAGTAAGTGCCGCTAACAAAGGTCCTAAATATACGATAAGCCTTGTGATAAACAAAAACATGATCGCCAGAACAAAGGCTATCCACGCAACAACCCGGATAACCTCCCATTGTCTTTCCGTTAAACGAAGCATCATGAAGCCTCCCTAATCCGATTATCTATAACTTACGTAACTTTCTCTGTCACCGAAATGAGAATCTTTATCCATGCTTTCAAAATGAGACAACATTAAGTCCAAGAAATCCGCATTGCTGTTGGTACGCATAAGATCGTTTATTATTATTTCTATAACCCTGTCCGGTCGTCCCTCGCTCAAATTTTTGCGTATCGTCCACACGCCCTCAATTTCTCTCTGGCTAAGTAACAGCTCTTCTCTGCGGGTTCCGGATCTGAATATGTCAACTGCGGGGAATATTCTCTTTTCCGAAATCTTCCTGTCAAGATGAATCTCCATATTCCCTGTTCCCTTGAACTCTTCATATATGACTTCATCCATCCTGCTTCCTGTTTCAACCAACGCAGTAGCTATGATCGTAAGGCTACCGCCTTCTTCGATGTTACGCGCAGCCCCGAAAAACCTTTTCGGCTTATGGAGTGCTGAGGAATCAAGACCTCCCGAAAGTGTACGCCCTGTTGCGGGAACAGTTAAATTGTAAGCCCTCGCCAACCTGGTTATGCTGTCAAGCAGTATAACGACATCGCGTCCTTGCTCGACCAGTCTTTGCGCACGCTCCATAACCATCTCCGCCACTTTGGTATGATGTTCGGGCACTTCATCAAAAGTAGAAAACACAACGTCTCCCTTTATGGATCGTTGCATATCCGTTACTTCCTCAGGCCGTTCATCTATCAATAACACTATTAAGTATATGTCCGGATAATTGGACGATATGCTGTCGGCAATCTTTTTCAATAAAATAGTCTTACCGGCCTTAGGCGGAGATACTATGAGTCCTCTTTGTCCCTTGCCAATAGGTGATACAAGATCAATCAGCCTTGTAGCAAGTTCTTTCGGACTTTTCTTATTTTCTAAAGTAATCCTTTTTGCGGGATATATAGGCGTTAGCTCATCAAATGGCTTTCGCTGGGAAGCTTTTTCCGGATTTTCTCCGTTAACTGTAGTTACGTACAAAAGTGCCTGGAATTTCTCCCCGTCCTTTGCCTTGCGAGTCTTTCCCTGCACCAGATCGCCTGTTTTTAAGCTGAATCGTCTGATCTGAGATTGGGATATATACACATCCTTATGTCCGGACATATAATTATTCGAGCGTAAAAAACCATAACCATCCGAAAGAATCTCTAAAACCCCTTCGGCCTCGCCGCACTCCCCAGAGTTTAACAGAGCTGGGATTGCGGGATTAGAGGTGTTGTAGTGCTTGCGTGCGTAAGCAACCTGTTTGTCATATTCCTCATCCTTAACAGAATCGTCAGGTTGGCTAACTCCGTTTAACGAATCCACATTTGCTTGTACTTCCCCTATGTCTTGACCCAATTGCGGTACTACATGAATAGGCTCAGGTTTGTCTTCTGCTTTTACATCTTCATGATCAACCACAGCCTTTGATTCAATAGGATCTATCAAACTTTCAAGACTTAATTGATTTTGCATCGCAAGAGCTTGCGCGGCTAAAATCTCACTTTTACTTTTGCGACCTCTTTTTTTGGGAATCTTTACTTCAGCCAGATCAGGTGGTGTAATGATTTCTGCGTGAGAGTTTATTTCCGGATTTGACTTTACCTCTTCGTAACTCTGCGTGATTTGCTCGTTTCGGGGTAAAGACCCCATTTGTGTAGTATTGTATTTGCCTGGAGCTTGTGCAAGTTTCTCTTCAATAAGTTTAATAAGATCACCCTTGCGATGTCTGGTAGGGTTTCTAAGTCCTATCAGTTTTCCCATCTCTCTAAGCTCAAAAATAGTATTGGCTTCCAAATTGTTAAAGTTCAACTCTAACTCCTCTCCTTCATGTTAAAATTAATAATAAATTTCAGTGGTTTTTTGAATAGCAAAAAACTGCACATACATAACAAAATGCTTACATGTTAAACATAACCAAGCTTAAACGATACCACCTAATTGTAGTATTACCGGGTTTTTTCCTTCTATACCCAGCATGGGACATTTGACCCCAAACTGTCTGGTAAAATCGATTGTTGCCATTTACCTTTACAATCCGACAAAGATTTGACAAACGTCTGACAGCAAATCAGTATAACCATAACAACACACAATAGCATGATAAATTAATAATTGAGAAAAGTCAATGTAAAATAACATAAAAAAACAAATAAACATATTGGAGGATTTTCACAAAAATTTCACTTGATAAGGGTTATGATTGTATAATACGGTTATAAGAAGGAGGCTTTCCCAATGCAGACAAGCTCCAATATTATGGAAATTGCCGACAAAATAAAGGCAACGGTTGAGTGTGAAAAAATATATTTATAATGTACTTGGTATGTGAATGGTTTAAAAAAGCAGAACATGACCTGATTGTAGCCAAGCATTTATTCGAGGACTTATATCCCAAGCAAATAGAAATCGGTTGCTACCATTCACAGCAAGCTAATGTCAGAATTATACCCGAGCTAAACATACTTTAATACAGGAATCGTCCCTTAGTTTCTTTCAAATCAATCTCAAAAATTTACTATACTAAAATAAAAACCCATGTCACAATATCGCTAAAAAGATGACACGGGAATCTTAATATTCTTATATCCTAAAAAAATCGATGATTCTCTTAAACCTTACTTATTTTTTTTATTCTTATGTCCCAAAGCCGCTCCTATAAAATCTTTAAACAAAGGATGAGGCCTGTTTGGTCTTGATTTGAATTCAGGATGGAACTGCACTCCTACAAACCAAGGATGAGACTTAATCTCTATCATTTCAACAAGAGTTTTATCGGGTGAAATGCCTGAGACGACAAGCCCGTGTGACTCAAGAAGCTCCATGAAATCATTGTTAAACTCATATCTGTGCCTGTGTCTTTCGTGAATCAGCTCAGCAGTATAAGCGTTAAAAGACCTTGTACCGGGGATTACTTCACAAGGATATGATCCTAGTCTCATGGTACCTCCCTTGTCGTTGACTCCCTTTTGTCCCGGCAGTAAATCGATGATAGGATTCTTCGTGTCAGGGTTAAACTCGGTACTGTGTCCGTCTGATAAACCCGCCGCATTGCGTGCGAACTCGATACAGGCCACCTGCATTCCAAGGCATATCCCAAAGTAAGGGATATTATTTTCTCTGGCATACTGTGCGGTGCGTATTTTACCGTCTATTCCTCGTTCGCCAAAACCTCCGGGTATCAAAATCGCATCCACATCATTCAACACTTTTTGAACTTCTAGTTTTTCAAGAATTTCCGAATCGACCCATTTAATCTTCACTTCCGCCCCGTGGAACAATCCTCCGTGCGTCAACGCCTCAACAATGCTAAGATATGCGTCATGAAGCTTTACATATTTGCCCACTAAAGCTACAGTCACGCAGGCGCTAAGACTCTTGGCGGTTTCAGCCATAATGCTCCACTCGCACATATCAACAGGAGCGCAGTCAAGCTTAAGCTTTCTGACAGTCAAATCTCCTAATCCTTCTTTTTCGAGCAAAATCGGAACTTCATAAAGATTTTCGACATCAGCATTCTCAACGACATGCGTTGCGTCAAGATTGCAGAAAAGGGCGATTTTTTCTTTAATATCGACGCTTATCGACTCTTGCGTGCGGCATACTATGACATCAGGCTGAATGCCTATGCTTCTTAGCTCCTTGACGCTGTGCTGAGTCGGCTTAGTTTTGAGCTCTCCGACTTTCCCAAGGAATGGCACAAGAGTGGTATGAATATACATACAATTATCCGGACCGACATCAGTTTTAATCTGCCTTATCGCTTCCAAAAATGGCAGGCTTTCAATATCGCCGACAGTGCCGCCTATCTCGGTTATCAGCACGTCTAGGTTTGACTCCTCAGCCGCCAAATAGATCCTGCTCTTTATCTCATTTGTGATATGCGGTATCACCTGAACCGTCGTGCCAAGATAATCCCCGCGCCGTTCCTTTTGTATAACAGACCAGTATATCTTTCCAGCCGTTACGTTGCTGTTTTTACTTAAGTTTACATCGATAAAGCGCTCATAGTGACCAAGATCGAGATCTGTTTCCGCGCCGTCATCGGTCACAAAAACCTCTCCGTGCTGATAGGGGCTCATCGTACCCGGATCTACGTTTATATATGGGTCAAATTTCTGTATCGATACTTTAAGACCTCTGTTTTTAAGAAGTCTGCCTAAAGATGCGGCCGTTATGCCTTTCCCGAGTGATGATACCACTCCTCCGGTCACAAAAACGAATTTGGTGCGCATTAGTCCTCCAGATGATAGTTATTTATTGCAGTAATCCAAACAAAAACAGACCTTCGGCATTGTTTTGACCGAAGGCTGGTTTAATATCCCAAATATCTAAGTACTTTGGGTTTTACTTATATATACGCCGTTTCGCCCCATTGCGTTGTAGCTTACAGATAACTCATTAGCACCGGCATATTGCCCACCTATATCAAGCTGATACTTTAAGTCAAGCTTGCCCTGCGACTGCCCCATACTAAGTTCTATGCTCGTTGGGTATATTCCCATTTCATGCATACCGAAGGGCGTATCGTAGCAATTGACATACTTTTTACCCTTTTCAAACAAAATATGAGTCTTATAAGATCCTATGCGTTCAAGCAAAATCTTGTCTCCATTTATGGTTATTAACGTTTTATTGCCTTCGAATCCGGTGATGATGCTATCTTCATACTCTATAAAGTAGGTACTTCCCTCTTTGAAGAAGCGCCCCATCGTTACAAGTTCAACTGTTTTGTCTTCACCGGCAATACGCTGTACGCCGGTTATTGTCAGTACTACCCTTTTGTCCATATCTTCTACCCCCAAAGCAAACAAAAAGCCTTAGATTCAACAGCCCTCTATATCAACTCTCTCGGCATAAGGAATATCCCGCCCAAGACAAATGCTGCCTATCTGTCTGAATCTTTGCCCGAAATCGCTCACAAAAAATCGGTATGACGGCTCTTGCTCCCCATAATTTCTCATATCTTTGTCTTTTAACATGTGTTCAACCCGCAAAGCTGCCCCGACCGCAGGGTTTACAAGAGTAACCTCTTTTCCCATAACTTTGCCTATAACATTGGTTAAAAGTGGATAATGAGTGCACCCAAGCACCAAGGTGTCAATAAATTTATCCCTTAGCTTATACAAATATTCAACCGCTGTCAAGTATGCAATTTCACTTTCGCACCATCCTTGTTCTACCAAAGGAACAAAAAGAGGGCAAGCAGCATCAAAAACCTCAATATTCTTGTCAACTGCGGTTATAGCGTTATTGTATGCTTTGCTTCTAATCGTCCCATCCGTTCCTATAATTCCCACTCTTTTGTTGGTTGTTGCTGAAATCGCCATTTCAGCCCCCGGCCTCACAACTCCAACTATCGGTATTTCAAAAGAATTACGGAGCGGTTCAAGGCTCGCCGAGCTGGCGGTATTGCACGCTATTACCACCATTTTGACATTTTGAGTCAATAGAAACCTTACGCACTGCATCGAATACTTTGTGACAATCTCAGGAGAGCGTGTTCCATAGGGAATTCTTGCCGTATCTCCGAAATAAACCATGTTCTCAAAAGGAAGCCTTGCCATCATCTCTTTCATGACTGTAAGGCCGCCTAAACCCGAATCAAATATACCGATCGGCCTTATGTCCAATATACAAGTCTCCCTTCTTCGAACGCTCAAATGCCAGCACTATCAAATTCTCAATCAGATCTCCATAAGCTAATCCCGAAGCTTCAAGAAGCTTCGGATACATACTGATGCTCGTAAATCCTGGTATTGTATTAATTTCGCTCACCAAAATCCGCCCAGTATTTTTTTCAAGAAAAAAGTCCACTCTTGCCATTCCGCTGCAGTCAAGCGCTTTATATGCTTTTATTGCGAGATCCTTTATTTGATACGCCACACTTTCGTCTATCGGAGCGGGAATAAGCAATCCGGATGTACCGTCTATATACTTTGCGTTATAATCGTAAAAGTCATTTGAAGGAACTATTTCACCGGGAGCAGATGCTATCGGGTCATCGTTCCCCAGTACCGAACATTCAATCTCTCTGCAATCTATAAATTCTTCCACTAAAATCTTTCTATCATATTTGCCGGCTTCAATTAGAGCCTTAAGCAAGCTTTCATCGTCTTTTGCTTTGTTTATCCCTACGCTTGAACCTAAGTTTGCAGGTTTTACAAAAACGGGATAATTGAATCTCGCCTTTATTTTACCTATCGTTACCTGCGGATGATTAATCGCTTCATCTTTTAAAACCAGCATATACTCGCAGCACGGAATGCCGTTTGCCTTAAATACGGCCTTAGTAAGCCATTTATCCATGCAAAGGGCTGAAGATGCCACCTGACAACCTACATATGGTATGTTTGCGAGTTCAAACAAGCCCTGTAAAGTGCCGTCCTCCGCATGCGGCCCGTGCATAACCGGAAAAGCGACATCTACGGGATAGATTTTTGATGGATCGTCAAGCAAGAAAAATCCCCCGAAGGATGGATCCCCGGGGAATACTATCGGTTTTGAGTGCTGCTCCCATCGACCCTTGCCGATTAGCTCATAATCTCCGTCAAAAAGCCGCCATTGTCCTTTTTTTGTTATACCGACACAATATATATTATATTTGCTTGTATCTATATATTTAAGCACCGATGCGCACGACATCAGAGATACTTCATGTTCTTCGGACTGACCCCCAAAAAGCAGCATCAGATTGATTTTATCCGCCATTATAAGACCTCCCCTTTATGCCCATACTTTCGCTATATTCTACTATGTGAGCAGACATTGTTCAATAGCCGTTTACATTACC
>Ga0209105_100332_pt1 | contig 15946 bp, 16 predicted proteins | sample SedPBSmetaG_FD_184158 | JGI IMG/M metagenome (GOLD analysis project Ga0209105, IMG submission 184158) | Freshwater sediment bacterial and archeal communities from Indian Creek, Illinois, USA to study Microbial Dark Matter (Phase II) -... | ecosystem: Environmental > Aquatic > Freshwater > Creek >...
GGATGCAACCTTAAGCAGCACCACGCTGTCAAAACCGCACAGCAAGGAAGGGGACGGCGGCTCTGCCCCGTTCCAGGGGATCACGGCGATCCGCTCGTCGCCTGCTGCCAGGGGATATACGGCGGCGGCGGCGGCGGCGCAAAAAGAGGGGACGCCGGCGATGACCCGTACCGTGTAGCCCAGGGCCTTCAGGCGTTCCAGGACATAGATGCAGGTGCTGTACAGCATGGGATCGCCGATAGTGAGAAATAGTACATCCTCTCCTTTGTCCAGCTGAACCCGCACAGTGCCAAGGGCTTCATCCCAGGCCTGTTCCAGGCGATTGCCATCCCGGGTCATGGGAAAATACAGCTGCAGGATGCAGCAGCCGGGAGGCAAGTGCTCCCGGGCCACGGCCAGGGCCAGACTTTCCTGATCACGGGCCGCCTGGGGGGCAACAACAACACGGGCTTCCTTTAACAGCTGTACCGCTTTCAACGTAAGCAAACCGGGGTCGCCCGGCCCCACGCCCACAGCGTAAAATATGCCGCCGCTCAATTTTGCCGGCCTCCTTCATTCTTTTGCGCACTCACAATAAATACGGGATCGAGGGGACGCAGCATCGTCAGCCCCCCCAGGCTTTGCCCGCGGTTGACGGCTACGGAGATGACCTGGGGCGGGCTGAACGGCAGCTTTGCCAGATGTTGCAGGCAGGAAACCAGGTTTTCCAGCAGGATAAAGTTTGCCACCAGGATCCCTCCCGCTGCCAGGATACGGCTGCAGGCTTCCAGGATCTCCGGCAGCCGCCCTCCCGTCCCCCCGATAAAGATACGGTCCACCCGGCTCATCCCTGCAAGGACGGCGGGTGCGGAGCCCGGCACGATCTGCAAATTGCGCACACCAAAGCGCCGGGCATTCCGCTCCAGCAGTTCCAGCGCCGCCCCTTCCTGCTCCACGGCGATAACCCTTCCCTCTTTAAGCAGCAGCGCGCATTCTATACTCACGGAACCTGTCCCCGCCCCCACATCGAGTACGGTGTGGTGGGCTTGCAGACGCAGCCGGGAAAGGGTAAGGCAGCGGATCTCTTCCTTTGTCAGCGGGACCGCGCCGCGGCAAAAAAGCTCATCGGGAATACCGGGCACCAGGTAATCCCATTTATTTTCCTGTTCGTTTCCACTGTTGTCACTGCTGTAAACAGGCATCTACAGCCACCCCCCGGTCTGCGTCAGCAATTGCCATGCTGTATGAACTATCCCCGAAAACATTTTTGCGGAACGGTCGTAGGGGCGGGTCTTTTGTACCCGCCCGCAGCCGTTCCCTGCGGATGCAAGCGTAAGCATCCTGTTTCTTGAATCCTGCCTCTAATCTCTTGCATCGCCCGTTCCCTGCAATCCCCAAAATTCTGCATCTTCACCATCCCGTGTGATCACCATCACATTGAGCGGCCCCACCCGGAGCGCACAACATTCTTCCAGATTGCCCCGGTAAATTTTTTCCCCGGGATAGGAGAGGTTCTCCCCGATATAAACCAGGCAATCCCCCACTCCCTGCTGCAGGAGCAGCTCGCAGACGAGGGCGGGGGTATTTTTTGCGTCGGTAAAGAGGCCCACCTTGCTGTTACGGCGTACCGCCGCGGCGAGGAACGGGGCCAAGGTATCCCGCGGGCGGCCGTGCAGGCTCAAGATAACGGCATCATGCCAGGGGAGGCTGATGCGGGCAAAGAGATACTGCAGGGCGCTGGGTGCAGGGACAACATCCAGGATCTCCGCGGGGAAACGGCGGCGCAGTGGTGCCAGCAGGCTGAAAAGTCCCGGGTCACCGGAAACGAGGATGCCTACCTGCTTCTTGCGGTAAGAGGCTTCCACAAAATCCAGCAGAGCGCCGATCTCTCTGTTGATCTCCCGCTTCTCCACGCTGAGAAAAGGGAAAAGCCCCAGGAAAAGCTCCAGGTTGCGTTTTCCTCCGATCAGCAGCGCACAGCTTTGTGCCAGCTCCACGGTACGGGGAGGAATAAAGCCTGCTCCGCCGGGCCCTAAACCGAGGACGTAGATTCTGGACATGCGTATGCCTCCAAAAATTGTTTCGCCTGTCTATCCATGCCAAGCACACCCCGCTTCAGGCTGCAGAGCACAGTACCCACGCGGATCTCCCCATTGCCGTATGCAGCGGCACGCTCGCTGACCCGGGCGGCAAAAAGATCGTATAGTCCCGGGACAGGAAGGTCGTCCAGTACCTCCAACATCTCCTCCACGCCGCCGCAACGCGCCAGCCGGCGCACCAGGTCAGTCCCGGCGCCAAGCAGAACGGCATGGGCGGCAATAAGTTCAAAGCGGGCATCGGCAACACGGCTGTGCGTATGAAAAATCCCCCCCGCCACCTTAAAAAGTTTGGCGATATGACCCAGCAGCAGGAGTTCTTTAACCCCGTATCGCAGGCACTGGTCGAGCATAAAACCGACAAAATTACCCATTTTCATAACCTGACCCGGCGGCAGCCGCAGCAACCCCACCGCTGTTTTCTTGCCGTGGTTGCCGGGAACAAGGATAAGGAAACGGCGTTTTGCCGGAGCGAGCAGCTTCAGCTCCAGGGCGAGAGTTTCTTTAAATGCCTCTTCCGACATGGGCTCGACGATCCCCGTGGTGCCGAGAATGGAGAGGCCGCCGGCGATGCCGAGGCGGGGATTGAATGTTTTTTTGGCCAGCTCCGCCCCTCCGGGGATGCTGAGCACCACCTCCACCCCCCGGCCCTGCGGCAGCACGGACTGCACCGCTTCCAGGATCATGGCGCGGGGAACAGGGTTGATCGCCGGCTCGCCCACATCCAGCGCCAGGCCCGGCCGGGTAACGATACCCACGCCGCTGCCGCCCTTCAGGGTAATCCCCTCCTCTTTTTTCACCCTTACCGTGGCGTAAACAAGGACACCATCGGTGATATCGGGGTCGTCCCCGCTGTTTTTGCGCACGGCACAGCTGACCTCCCCCGGACACCGTCTGAGCTGCGTCACGGGAAGAAGCAGCATAATGCCGGCGGGGGTATCAATACTTACATCCGTCACATCCTTGCCGCTGAAGAGCATGGCCGCAGCTGCCTTAGCCGCGGCTGCGGCGCAGGAACCGGTAGTATAACCGCGCCGCAGCCTGCGTCCGCCGCTGATAATATATTCCCAGTTTGGATCGTTCCCCATGATGGGCTGAATTGCCCCCTTATGACAGGTTGAACTGCCCCCTTGTTCTTATTGCCGCGCCGCGGCATGGTCGCGTGGTTCATTTCAGGCGGCGGGCGGACAGGCACGAAAGACCCGCCCACTGTGGGCGGATGCAGGCAGTTGCCCCCTATGCGCCCTCTCCCTGCGCATACAGCTTGAGCAGGGCGTTGACAATGGCCACCGCCACGGTGCTGCCGCCCCTGTGCCCCTGTACCGTGATGGCGGGCAACTTTGTCTGCAGCAGGGCTTCTTTGGACTCCGCCGCACCCACGAAACCCACCGGAACACCGATTACCAGTGCGGGATGGGCCAGGTCCCCCTCCGCCAGGCGCAGCAGCTCAAAAAGAGCGGTGGGGGCATTGCCGATTACATATATGCCTTCCGGGAACAAACGGACGGCCCGCCGCATTGCGGCCATGGAGCGGGTGATCCCTTCCGCCGCCGCCTGGGCAGCCACTTCCCCGTCATCCACAAAACAGGCGATCTCCCCGCCGCAGCTTGTCAGCAGTGCCTTATTGATGCCGGCCTCAATCATACGGGTATCGCAGACGATGCGGCAGCCCTGCTGCTGTATAGCCGCACGGGCGGCGGTAAAAGCTTCCGGGGAAAAATATGTTGCTGAAACATAGGCGGGGTCCGCCGTGGTATGGACTATACGCTTGATTACCGCTTCCGCTTCAGGCGGAAAAGCCCTCTCCCCCAGCATCCCCCCGATGATCTCTTTGATGATCTCCATGCTTTTCTTTTCAATTTGCCGGGGGTCGGTTATAAACTTATACATGGAAAGCCCTCTCCGCATTAAAAGCTCTCTCCGCCGCAGCAAGCGTTCGCGCCACATCTTCCCCGCTGTGAGCCAGGGAGACGAACCACGCCTCAAAGGGGGAGGGGGCAATATAGATACCGCCATCCAGAAGATTGTGGAAAAAGCGCTGAAAGCTCCGCCTGTCGGAAGCTGCAGCCGTCTCGTAGTCTGTAACGGCGCGGGAGGTAAAGAAAAGGCTAAAAAGAGACCCGATTCCCTGCACGCTGACAGGTACGGAAGCGGCTGCGGCAAGTTCCGCCAGGCCCCTCTGCAGCTCCGCCGCCCGCTGCGCCAGCAGGGCATAGCTGCCGGGCTGCGCCAGCACCTGCAGCGTGGCAATACCCGCGGCCACGGCCAGGGGATTGCCGGCCAGCGTTCCCGCCTGGTAAACGGGGCCGCTGGGGGCTACCAGCTCCATTATTTCCCTGCGCCCGCCGTAGGCGCCCACCGGCAGCCCGCCGCCGATGATCTTTCCCATGATGGTAAGGTCGGGGACAACATTGAAGTATGCCTGCGCTCCCCCATAAGCAAGACGAAACCCGGTGATCACCTCGTCAAAGATCAGCAGGGCGCCGTAGCGGGCAGTCAAGCGCCGCAGCTCCTCCAGGAAACCGTCCCGGGGCGGAACCACGCCCATATTGGCGGCAACGGGTTCCACAATCACCGCGGCGATCGTTTCGCCATGGCCGTCAAAAGCCTGCCGTACCGCTTCCCGGTCGTTATAGGAAAGCACCAGCGTATCCTGCGCCGCTCCCGGGGTGACACCGGGGCTGTCGGGAAGTCCCAGCGTGCTTACCCCCGAACCGGCCTTGATCAGCAGGCTGTCCAGATGCCCGTGATAGCAGCCGGCGAATTTAATAATGCGCGAACGCCCCGTAAAAGCGCGGGCAAGGCGCAGTGCGCTGCCGGCCGCCTCTGTGCCCGAATTGACCAGCCGCACCAGTTCCAGGGAAGGGACGGCCTCCACGAGCATGCGTGCCAGCCGCACCTCCAGCTCGGTAGGCGCGCCGAAACTGGTGCCGCGCGCAGCCGTTTCCCTGATGGCATCGAGGACCGCAGGAGGCCCATGCCCAAGGATAAGCGGTCCCCAGGAGCAGACATAGTCTATATAGGAATGCCCATCGGCATCGAATATCTTGCTTCCCGCTCCCCCGGCGATAAAGAGGGGATCGCCGCCTACGGCCTTAAAGGCCCGCACCGGGCTGTTTACCCCGCCGGGAATGTATCGCTGCGCTTCCGCAAAAAGAGCCTGTGATTTGGACCTTATGGCAATCATCCCCTTTCAAGCTTAAATAAACGCCCCGCCAAGAACACGGGCGGGCACGGAGACCCGCCCCTACGGCCGTTCCGCCGGTCTTGACCGCTGCGTAACGGGCGACTGTGAGCAGCCACCCCTACTACTGCACCCGGGCAGGGCAAGCCTTGCCCCGACAACGATGCAAATCGTTATCTGCCGGATGGAGCCCCGCCCGCTTCCACCAGCCAGCGGGCCGCTTCTTTGGCATGGTAGGTAATGATCAGGTCAGCCCCCGCCCGCTTGATGGAAAGAAGCACCTCCAGGACAGCCTGCCGCTCATCCAGCCAGCCCCGCTCTGCCGCCGCTTTGAGCATGGCATATTCCCCACTCACATTGTAGGCGGCTACGGGACAGGCGGCAACCTCCCGCACCCGGCGCACAATATCCAGGTAAGGCAGAGCCGGCTTGACCATGAGCATATCTGCCCCTTCCTGCAGATCCAGGGCAATCTCCCGCAGCGCTTCCCTGCCATTGGCCGGATCCATCTGGTAAGACGCGCGATCGCCAAAAGCGGGAGCGGAAGCGGCAGCTTCACGAAAAGGGCCGTAAAAAGCGGAGGCGTACTTGACCGCGTAGGAGAGTATGGGAAGATGGCCGTATCCCTCCCCGTCAAGGGCGCGGCGCAGCGCGGCTACGCGGCCGTCCATCATATCGGAGGGAGCCAGCATATCCGCTCCCGCCGCGGCGTGACAAAGGGCCGTCCTGGCCAAAAGCTCCAGGGTGGGGTCATTTAAAATCCTGTCCCCTTCCACTATACCACAGTGTCCGTGATCCGTGTAAGCGCAAAGACAGACATCGGTGATTACCACCAGCTCGGGGAATCGTTGTTTGAGGACGGCGGCAGCGCGGGGCACCGCCTCCGCCGGGTCCCAGGCAGCGCTTCCCTGCCTGTCTTTGCGGTCAGGCATACCGAAAAGCATGACGGCGGGGATCCCGCGGGCTTGCAGCTCGGCTGCCTCCGGCAGCAGATTATCCACTGATAAATGGTTAATGCCGGGCATGGAGCCAATCGGCTTTTTCACTCCACGGCCGTTTACGACAAAAAGCGGACAGATCAGATCCGCGGCGCTCAGCTCCGTTTCCCTGACCAGGCGGCGCAACGCTGCGCTCCCGCGCAGGCGGCGCGGCCGCTCTTCCGGAAAGCCCATCTTTTCAACCTCCTCAGGATAAAAGAGCGGTGAAATACTTAAAAAAATCCTCCCCCGCCAGCTTGCGCAAGAGGGCCTTGCGCCGTTTCGCGTCATGCACCTCCGCCAGGATGTACGGGCGCATGGCTCCCAGAAAATGCAAGAATTCGCCGTAGCCATGGGGAATACTTTGCGCCAGCTCCATGCGCAACCGCCTGGCCAAGGCGGGACTTTTCCCTTCCGTGGAGATGGCGATGCTCAGCGGCCCCCTGCTTACCAGGGAGGGGAAAAAGAAGTCGCACAGATCCGGGTTATCGGCAATATTCACAAGCACGCCGCGGGCGCGGCAATCCGCTGCCAGGCGGCGATTGATTCCGGGAATGTCGCTGCATCCTGCTGCCAAAAAAATGCGCCGCAAGTGCGCAGTACGGTAAGGTTCCTGCCGGCAGGCGATCTTGCCCCGCGCTGCCAGCGCTTTTAGTTCATGCCGCAGGGAGGGGCTGACCACCAGAATACGTGCTTGTGCTGCCAGCAGCGTGCGAACCTTACGCAGCGCCACCCTGCCGCCGCCGACTACCAGGCACCTGCGGCCTCGCAGATCCATAAGCAGGGGACAGTAATTCTCCACCGCAAACCCTTCCTCCCAGTTTGCAAAAATATTACCATAAATAATTTCGGGACACAATGAAAATTTTTGATCAAAAATTTTCATTGTGTCCCGAAATTATGAGGCGCCGTTGTAGCCTGCGCGTACAAATTCTTCAAGGCAGGCGTTTCGTATTGCTTCCTGCTTTTCGTATTCCAGACTTTAAAAAGAGCTGTTTTGTCCCATAGTTTAAATCCTTTCGCACCAGAATGTATAAGGAGTAAAATCACCAAATAAATGGAATCAGCCGGTATTTGGTTTCCTGGCAATACTCTTCGTATCCCGGTAAATCCCTTTTTAATACGGCCTCTTCGTTCAAAATCCTTAATATTAATCCCAAAGGAATAGCGGCCGCTGGCAGCAAACCCCAGCACGAACCTAACGCAATAGGTGTAGGAATAAACATAATAATAACACCTACATACATCGGATGACGGACTATGCTGTAAAGACCGGTAGATATAACCGGCTGATTTATGTCAACTTCAACTATTCTTGAAGCATAACTATTTTGTTTAAACACAAAAAAGATTAAAATATATCCCGATAAAATAATTATGTTCGCCAATATAACAAGATAAAACTGTATGTTCGACCATCCAAAACGCTGGTCAAGTCCGGAAACGATAAACATGGATAAAAAAATGACCGCAAATATGATTTGAATAATTATCTGCGCTTTTTCCTTCTCCTTTGCCCTGATTCGCCGCTCTAAAAACTTCGGGTCTTTTTTTAAAAAATAAAAAGTTACAAATACCATTGGAATAACTAAGACAGCGAAATAGAGATAAACTTGCCAGTAGTTAAAAGTGCCCGCCGGCAATAAAGTAAACAACCAAAGAAAAACCGGGAATATTGAAAATCTTATAATAATTTTCTTTATCAGATTTCTCATTTCATCTCTGGTAATAGGACTATTCTTTCTCATTCAAATTCCTCCCTCTTATTCTTTAAGCGTACACCACCCGCGACGAATGCCTGCCCCTCGAACTGCCGAATCATTGTCGTAAGTACGTTTATGAGCATTGTTTTGCCTGCTCCGTTAGGGCCTAAGATGGCTGTCGGCTTGGCCCATTCAAGGTCAAGTTCAATTCCAGAAAGAGCGTTTACCTTGCCATAGTTAACCTTCAAGCCCGTAACGGATACGGAGTTCCCTTTCAACTCCAATGAAATAAGCTTCCCCAAATGTGTGAACGTTGCTGGAGAAAAGGGGAATGCGTTCCTTATGGTTGCGGGGATAAAGATGAATAATTAAGTATGGTGTTCCCTAAATTAAAACAGGGGGGAATTGTAACGGATGTTCATGGCACATATTGCTCTGTAATACTTTGCACATACCCATCTTTGGTGACAATCCTAAATGGTGGTGCAAAAAACGGTGGTGCATAATCGGGGTTCTGTTCAAGATAGGCGATGAACTCATCCATGGTAACAATTTGATGGGTGGTTTCCCCGCCCAAATTTATAATGCTATATTGAGTTTGATCTTTTACTTGAAAATAATCGGGGTAGCTGTGGGGATTGTAGATGTAGAATCCGTTTGGCAGATCATCGGGTTCAATATTCAACTCCTTAAGCCTCTCTGTGTCGTCCAAGGTCAGCCACTCGATTTTATCCAGATGAAAGGAAGAGCTTTCCCTGTTAAAGTTTGAAATAAACCCGACATAATGGCTTCCCGGGGTTTGCAAAAAGTCCTCAGCCTTTGCAGCATATTGTGGCACAAGTTTGTCAAGGGAGACACGTTGCCCAATGTTATTGTTGATAAAGTCAAGGGCTACCCGCAGAGGATCCGATAGTGATGCATTTGTTCCATGATCACTTTGTTTTTGCAGCTCCTTATAATAGTCTGCGATCATGATATCCGTTTCCGGCGTAACATAATACACCGTGCCGTTTCCGTCCATCCAGCGCTCCACACACCAAATACCCCGGTCGCCCTGCACAACTGGTTGAGATAATAACAGCTGTCCTGTTTCGCCCGTGGAAAATGGGAATTTTATAACAATATGATTCCCGCCATAAGTTACGCTGGGTAATAGCCCCCTGGCTTCAAGAAAGATGCGCAGCGCGGTTTCCTGCCCTGCCATTGTAGAAAAATCTGCTACGCCGCTCCAGGCAGCGCCCAAAAGCTGCGGCGCAGAGTTTTTGTAAGCAAAGATCAACATCGGCTTTCCCATGCTGCTGTCTTCGGTAAGCCATCCATCAATTTCATTCATGCCGCCCGCTAACATAACCTTACTCATATCATCAGGTTTTAAACGATATTCAAGGCTCCATATTTCCAATGTGGCTGGAAGCAGGTGGTCAAAAGATGCGATTTTCTCTAGTTTTGTGATTCTGCTGTCAATAATCTTAAAATCACTTGTGCCATAAGCTGCAATAACTTCTTCAACAAATTGGCCGGCATAATCCTCTACCGTCAGCTGTCCTTTTTGGGGATTACTCATAAGCCCTGCAACAATTGCCACCACCGCGATAACCGCGACAATAACAACCCAAAACACGGGCTTTTTAAATAACGTATTCAATGCTACCCCTCCCTGTACTCGTTGATCAGCTTATGTAGCTCAGCAATTTCCTGATTATGAGGATAAGAGAAGCAATGTTAAAAATATAGACCTGACCCTACTGTAATGAAACCCATGTAATACCCTAACAGCTTTTCCCCAATATTCGGGTTCTCTATTGAGTTGCATCACTGCAACGATAAAGATTTCTTCATTCGTAGCTTGGTATATAACCCCATATGGAAAACGGTTGGTTAAACATCCTCCGGTATTTACCGACAGCGATGCCCATGCGTCAGGAAATGAAAGGATGTTTTGTATTGTACGGTAGATTTCTTTTGCAAATTCCAGACCGAAACCACGCTGACGATCATTATAATAATCAACAGCGCCGTTTAACTCTTTTTCAGCAGCAGGATGGAAAGAATATTTCAAGCGTTTAACCTGTCACGCATCCTTTTAAATACTTTTTCTCCTGGTATTGTTTTTACTTTACAGCTTTTTATTTCTTCAATTCTCCTTTCTGCTTCCCTTACCCACAATTTGACAATTTCCTTTTGCGTGGGATTCAAGCTCAACAGAAGTTTTTCTACAAGTTGCATTCTTATCTCTATAGGCAATGAAATTGCTTCATCAAACAGCACTTTGGTCTTTATCATAGTTGCCCCCTAATTATTGAATTTATCTAATTATATCATCTCTTCCACGATTGTGAACAAATTTTCATTTTTATGGCATAACGGGCGCGAGATGAGCGGAACCCTCGTCGTGCAGGCCGCCGCAGGCGAGCCCCGCAAGTAAGAGGGCGAAGCCGCGGAGCGGTTTCCGCTCCATTGAGTTGATAGGCGGCCGCAAAAAGCAGAGCGAGGAACAAGCGGCGCTTTTTGCGGTCCGAGTGCATGCGATTGTTAGCCATTTCTTATGGTTCTGAAATACCGAGATCTCTGCAAATCTTTCGAGTCATGAATTCTTTTATTTCATTGTGACGTGGGACTGCGACCATGTCACCAGTCTGCTTATTGTCCAATATGGAGTGCTGAGCGCCTTCTCTTAATAATTCGCAGCCATTCTTTGATAAATGTCTTAACAGCGCACTGCGCTTCATATTTTTTGTGGGACTTCCTCAAAATCATCTTTTGCTTGGTTACGCGCTTCCTCACAGCGTAGGTCCAGAATGTCCTTGACAGCCTCCTTCAGACTCAAAATCAATTCTTCTCGTGTCTTTTCTTGCGCATTGGCGCCCGGGATCTCTACAACCCAACCGAGCCACCAATCGCCGTCTCGTTTGACAATTGCTGTAAATTCACCCTTCATAATTTTTGCCTCATTTCCCATTCTTTCTCATAGACTAACGGCGAAGTCGGCCGCTGGAGCATGTTTTCAGCCATTTTCAATATCCTGGCCTTAAACGATGGAACAGTGTACGGAGAACTTCCGCTCCCTTAACCAAGTCAACACTAAAACCAAATATACCCGGTTTTGCTTGAAAGACAGAAGTCGCATCTTCCATTGAAAGTTGGTGCTGAAGATTATGCGCCTCTCAGAAAATATCTTTATCAGTGTCTCGAACGACTAAGGCCAGTTCATTCAGCAATTCGCCGACTCGATACGCACTTGGAACCCCTTCATACATTTTCTCGCCAAGATAAAGGTAAATCCACGGATGTTCCCTTGGGTCGAAAACATCAAAATCCTCATTGATCATTAACATGCCCGGTGTTTTAACGATTTCTTGGCGTTGCTCTCTGTTCCATGATTTATCCAAAACGTGCGATCGAGTTGCATCAATGTCACCCGCAAATGACTTTATGAGGGGTACGGAATCACCGAGATTGCGAGTAAATCTCTCTAACTCAAGGTCGAGTTCCCGAACAAATTGTGATTGAGTTTGGATGTAATCTTCAAGCAGGAGAAAGAACAAGCACCGGTAATGGCCGCGAGTTGTTCCAGGATAGCTGTGAGTTATGAACATTCGTTCTCCTTTCTTAGCACATTGAACGTCTAACGCTGGCATTGAGCGGCTGCAAGGGAATATGCGAATGCGCCTTTGTGCCACCCCATTAATTGCTCCAATCTTAGCACATTTTTCGGAATGCATGCCATGCCTGTTATCACCCTCGTGGCACAAAGCTGAAACAGCACCATTGTCGGAAGCAAACCCAGCCTCAAAGGAATCCGCCCCTTGCAGTCGGTTCCAATGACTTGTTAGCCACCCACGATTTCATTTAGACCTTCTATCAATTGGTTCATAGTTTCAGGAGGCAGTGTTTCAATAGCATCCCCTATTCGCTCAACTGATAGCGTACGAACTTGACTGATTTTCACCCACGATCGCTTGGGAAGGTTTGTTGATTCTATGTCAAGGGTCAATGGAAATCCCGCTCTCTGTGTTTGGCTCGTCAAAACCATTGCGATTACAGTACCTGAACGTTCGTTGAAGACATCTTGACTGATGATTACCACTGGGCGCGTTCCACCTTGCTCATGACCACGAACTGGGTTGAGGTCAGCCCACCGGATTTCGCCTCTTAGTATACGGGCCATTTATCCACCTCTGCAGACAAACCTTCTTCAGCTAATTGTTGTTCGTGTACAGGATCCAATTTGGTGCATTGTTCAGCAAGCCGAGTCCGTTGCATTCGGTTGAGTTTCTCTTCAACTGCCTCCTGAATGGCCCGGCTTCGGCTTGGGAATACATGGTCCTTTACTAGATTATCCAATTTCTCGAGAATCTCTTTATTAATACTGATTGCCACTTTTGCGGTATCCATTCTTCCTTCACCCCCAGTATTACTATATGCCATACCGCAATGTAAGTCAAGTGGCAAATAAGTTTTTGGGTGGCTAACGGCCTCGAGCTAAGCTGCCGGGGCCGCCCCCACGAACATTGAAGCACGAAAAACCAGCGCGGCGGCCCCGGTCAGCTTCAGCCGTTGGTTAGCCACGGCCACCATACTCCGTGCGCTGACACTTGATCATTTCACGTCTGCTCCCAATAGCTTTCCAGAATACCGATTCGTGCATAATTCGAATGCCATACCGCCTGGCCTTCTTAGTTTTGCCGGACTGCGAATGCGGGTCGGCCAAGACGAGTAGATCGAGCTTCTTGGTGACCGAATCCATAACCATCAGACCTGCCGAGGCTGCGAGTTCTTCTGCGAGTTCGCGTAGGATCATCTGCCCCTTGTACCGGCACTGGAGTTCGCCGGTGAAACACACGCGCTTGCCGTTCAGATTCGTCTCCGCTGTGAGTGTCGCAGGGGCACCCAGGATTGTACTTGCCACTTTGGCTGCCGCTTCCCGGAGTATCTCGTCCAAGTCCTGTTTCTCCTGGCCGAGTAGCCGGGCGACCAGTTTTAAATCCCGGCGTTCCGCGTCCGTGACAACTTCATCGGCCGTTGCTGCAACAGCCAATTGGTTCAAATACTCACGATGGGCGAGCATTATCTGGTCCCCGCTGAGGCCCCACTTTGCCGCCATTTCAACGAGTGCGCCGGCTTCCGAGTCGTCTACATGCCGATCTTCCAAGACCCGATCTAGCAGGGCCGCATAGGCCATTACCACGCCGTCAGTAGCGATCGGTTCAGCGCTATTGTGCATTCGTACGAGAAGCCGTTGCAGGAACGTTGGCGGTTCACTCTGACTTCGACGTGATTCATCGCGCGTGATCGGTTGCTTCCCTGGACTGCGAATGGTAGGCCATTGGATTGGCATCAGCCTGTTCAGTTTCTGAATTATCCGGGGCTGGTCCGGGAGCAGAATCGACAGCAACCGAGCAGTGGCACGAGCATCGGACAAGGCGTGATGAGCTTCACCACTCAGCGGAAGTCCATAATCCCCGCAGCATTCCGACAGTCTCCCGCCGCCTGCGAGTTGCATCGTGCAGATGGTGAAGCATTGGGGTATCGGCGAGTCGATTCGGGAGAATTCGCTTTCGATGAATTGTTGGTCAAAGCGCACGTTGTGACCCGCAATGGCGACAGTTCCCTGCAGCGTGTCTACGAGGAGTCCCGCAATCTCGCCGAACTGCGGGGCGTGAAGTATGTCCTCAGCGGTCAGACCGTGGATGCTGCTCGGCCCGATGTCCCGCGCCGGGTTTACGAGCGTGACAAACTCGCGCAGAACCCGACCGTCGCCTTCGATGACAATCGCAGCCACCTCCACGACGCGATCATGCCGCAGCGGAAAGAGGCCGGTAGTCTCGACGTCGATGATTGCAATCGGACCAGGGAGTTGCGTGGTCGTCATGGCGTTGCTGCCTCCGAGGGTCGAGTGTCAAAAGTGGCTAACACCTGAGTTAAGGGGCACCGGACCCGGAAACCGTCCGAAAGAGCCCGGGTGCGGCCCCGGTGTCCCCTTGAACGAATTGTTAGCCCGCTGCTACATGACGGAATTCACTGACGAGCTTCTTGGAGGTTTGCGATTGGAACCCACCCCGACTCCGAACTGCCGGAACTCTTGCACCAGACCCAACCGTTCAGAGTTTTTGAGCCAAGAAGCAAGTCGCCTTCTCGCACATTCAGCTCCCTCGCCGTGTAATCTTCACGAGCACGGGCAGCTTTGCCATTGACGATCTCGATAATTTGCGCTGGAACCCAGCCACCTTCTTGCCCTGGTGTTTCACAGAATAGCCAATTATCCCAGCCCTCTGGGCCTTCATATTTCTCACCCACAGTAAGAGGAGCCCCTTTTGCAAAGGTAATGGGTTCGGGGTACTCGCTTGCGTGGTCTTTGATGACAAGGTACTGCTTGGCTTCCATGTTCGCATCCTCCAGCTAACAATAATTAGACTAATCCGTACAAGATGCGGAACTCTGGTTTTCTGGCCGTATAACACGTCTTTGGATTTTTACCAAAGGCGTGTTAAAGCCTTTGCTTTCAATTGCTTGCCGTCCATCTAATGAGTTATCACGGTAACTTATATGGAAATGGATGAACCGCTTCACCCAATTGCAAGATGTGATCATATGTGAATCCCCACCCTCGTGCTAAGAAGGTACAAGCAGTATTGGTTCATGCTGATACCCTTTACTTTATATATTAACGTGGTGTCATATATAGTGTCAATAGTGTTTTTAAACCGTCCGCCCCAAGGCTTCCTGTCCGGAATTAACCTGCCTATGCCTCCCCCAGAACTTCGAGCGCCTCTGCGATGACGTGAAACTCGTCGTCGCGGACATCGCTCAAAATGAGCGGAGCAAAGCTTGGGTTTTCCGGCAACAGCCGGATCTCAGCGTGGCGCCAGCCACCGGCGCCGTCGCTCTCCTTCTTGCTCCCGTAGCGCTTGACCGTGTAGCCGCCTCCTGTCTCGGGGTCGTGGATATCACGGTGCTGCACCAGGACGATACGTCCCTGGCGGGTACCCTCGACCGGACTTTGGAAGAGGCACCAGGCGCCATCGGGGATTCTCGGCTCCATGGAGCGGCCGATGACCTGCGCGACGAACATCCCCGGACGCAGCCGGCGCCGCGTGTTGGGCTGAACCCAGCCGTCGGGCTCGACCGCGCTCGGGGCGCCAAAAGACCCCGCCGCGGCCTTGAGCGTGAAAAGCGGGACACAGGTGCGGTACTTGTCCTTTTCTTCCGGCAAAACCCGCCGGAAGGGCTCGACGCCCGGCTTCCCCGACGGCGCCGCAGCGGCGCCAGGCAGGTCGGAGCGGATCTGTTCGTAGACCGTTTTCAGCAGATGCCTGCCGATCAGGTCCTGGAAGTCCCTGTCGTTGATGAACCGCGCCGCGATCTCGTCGTTCTGCTCCATCCGGTCGATGAACAGGCCTTCGAGCGCCGCGCCGCCGAGCACGCCCTTCAGTTCGGTCGCCGTCTCGCCCCCCTGCGAGCTGTGGGCCTCGTCGATGATGACGGCGTAGCGGCGCCTGGAGATGTCGCCGATCTTCTCCGTCACAAAGGGGAACTTCTGCAGAGTCGTGATGACGATAGGCACGCCTGCCCCGAGCGCCCCGGCGTGCTGGGCGGAGTCCACGTCGATCTTTTGGACCACTCCCTGTTTGTGTTCGACCTGGTAGACCGTGTTCTGGAGCTGCTGGTCGAGCACCAAGCGGTCGGTAACGATGATGATCGAATCGAAGACCTTCTCGTCCTGTGTGTCGTAGAGGCTCGCCAGCCGGTGGGCGACCCAGGCGATGGAATTGCTCTTGCCGCTGCCGGCCGAGTGCTGGATCAGATAGTTGGCGCCCGCGCCGCTTAAGCGGGCATCGGCGACGAGCTTCCGTACACAGTCAAGCTGGTGGTAGCGGGGGAAGATCACCGTTTGCCGCTGGACCTTCCGGCATCCCAGGCGCTTCTCGTCTGTCTGCAGGTGGACGAAGCGCGCCAGGATATCAAGCAGGCCGGCACGTTCGAGAATCTCTTCCCACAGGTAGGCCG
>Ga0209105_100334_pt1 | contig 15886 bp, 3 predicted proteins | sample SedPBSmetaG_FD_184158 | JGI IMG/M metagenome (GOLD analysis project Ga0209105, IMG submission 184158) | Freshwater sediment bacterial and archeal communities from Indian Creek, Illinois, USA to study Microbial Dark Matter (Phase II) -... | ecosystem: Environmental > Aquatic > Freshwater > Creek >...
ACCTACCATCGCCCGAGCCCTGCACAAGGCCCGCCTCGGCCGCTATGCGCACACCGCCTTGCGCCCAGGCTGGTATGCTCTGTTGGTCGGCAAAGTTTACGCCGGGCACGCGCGGCACCGTCACTAGCCCCTGCTGCACCACGCGCGACATAATGACCGCGAGCTCAGCCCGGGTTATGCGGCGTTCGGGTGAAAAGGTGCCATCAGCATTACCCCCCACCAGGCCAGCCTGTGCCGCCGCGCCAATGGCGCCAGCCGCCCAACTAAAGGTAGCGGCATCGCGAAAGCGCTCTGCAGCCCGCGCGTTCTCGGGCAGGCCTAGCGCGCGCGTAAGCATAGCCACAAATTCTGCCCGGCTAATAACAGCATCGGGCCTAAAATTGCCGTCTCTATGCCCACCCACAATGTGCATGCCGGCTAGTGTCCTTACAGGCACCTCGGCCCAGTGCCCAGCCATGTCTGGCAGGGCTGGCGCACCTCGGGTGGCAAAGACGGCGAACTGCCCAAAGGCATCTAACGGCACAGTCACTACCCGGTCGGTCACAGTACCGCCTAGGTAAACCCATCTTGCCGTGCGGGGATTGTAGACATGAATAGCCGGCAGCTGCCCTGCGGCCATCGCTGCAGCCGTAAAGCGCTGCGCCAGGTGCACCGCCCTGTTGACAGTGCCCCCGCTTAAAGTGAGCTGCACTATTTCACTGGCCGGCACCAAGTTGGCACGGCTGGCAGCGGCAAGCAAGGGCGCCGCCTCCAGCGGGGGCACCACTTCGGCTATCAGCCGGGCATTTACGCCGCTAATCGCGCCCGCCGGCACCAGTACATCGGCATAATCAGGCAAACTTAAGGTAGTTACGGTGTCAACAGCTATGTTCGTCTCCACTCGCGGCGGCCCCACTACCACTCGGCTCTCGGCGGTGTGCCCGCCCTCGGCGGTGGTGACGGTAATCGTCGCTGTGCCTAGCGCTAGCGCCGTCACCGCGCCGCGCTCGTCTACCGTAGCCACGCTCGCATTGCTGCTGGCAAAAGACACGGCCCTGTTGGCAGCGTTCTCTGGCAGCACGGTGGCCACCAAGTGGCCCACCTGCCCGCGGGCAAGCTGCAGGGTATCCGGCAAGAGAGCGACACCCGTGGCCAAAATGGGGCGCGGGGCTACCGACACGGCGGCACTCGCGCTACGCCCACCATCGCTCGTCGTTACGGTTATGGTGGTCAGCCCTGGGGCCACCGCGGTCACTACGCCGCTGGCATTTACTGTCGCCACCTGTGTGTTGCCACTCGCCCAGGTCACCGTGCGGTTAGTGGCGTTCGCCGGGGCGACAGTGGCGACTAAAGTGCCGGTCTGCCCAGCCACTAGACTTAGAGTTGTGGGCGCAATAGTCACGCCAGTGACTACGACAACAGGCGACGCCACAGTAACCGCCGCCGTCGCCGTGCGCCCGCCATCTGCAGTGCGCGCCGTTATGGTCGTACTACCCACGGCGCGTGCCGTCACTACCCCGCTGTCGTTAACCGTGGCCACCTGCGTATTACTGCTCGCCCAAGTTACTAGGCGGTTAGTGGCGTTAGCCGGGGCGACAGTAGCCGCTAAAGTGCCGGTCTGCCCAGTTACCAGGCTAAGTGTCATGGGCGTAATCGTTACGCCAGTAACTAGCACCACGGGCGCTGTAACAGTAACCGCCGCCGTCGCCGTGCGCCCACCATCTGTGGTGCGCGCCGTTATGGTCGCAGTGCCCGGGGCGATGGCGAAGACTACCCCATTGGCGTCCACCAACGCCACCTGGGTGTTGCTACTCGCCCAAGTTACTAGGCGGTTAGTGGCATTGGCCGGGGCGACAGTAGCCGCCAACGCACCCGTATGCCCAGCTACCAGGCTCAGCGTGGTGGGCGCCATGGTCACGCCAGTAACAGGCACTACGGGCATGCTAACTTGCACCTCTACCCAGGCCACAAAGCCCCCGTCCAAAGTGGTGACCGATATATGTGCTGTACCGGGGGCGACAGGGGTAACCACGCCTGTCGCGTTAACGGTAGCCACGAAGGGGTTGTTACTAGCCCACCTAACTAGGCGTATAGTGGCATTAGTCGGCAGTATAGTTGCCGTAATCGTGCGCGTCGTGCCTGTCGTCATGGCGACCACGCCCGGCGGCGTAGTAATCCCAGTGACCGGAATAGCCGGCACGGGCACGGTGACAACCGCGGTCGCTTCTTGCGTGCCATCCTGTGTTGCCGCGACTATAAAAGCCGTACCGGGTGAGATAGCGGTAACTACGCCTGCAGCACTCACCTGAGCCACCAAGGGGGTCAGGCTCGCCCAGACCACAGAGCGGTTGGTGGCGTTATGGGGAGACACTAAGGCCGACAAAGTCCCACTCGCCCCGATAGCTAAACTTAGGGTAGTAGGGGTAACGGTAATGCGATCTGGGGCGACAAAAAGGGCTGCCACCTCGACCACAGTCTGCGCGGTGAAGTTGCCGTCCTGAGTGCGCACGGTAATGATGGCGAGGCCTGGCGCAACGGCCGACACTAATCCATGCACATTAACCGAGGCCACTGCCGCATTACTGCTTGACCATACTACGGCTCTATTGCCGGCATTAGGTGGGTTGACGGTGGCGGTTAAAGACGCGGTCTCCCCCGCCACCAGCCTTAGCTCGTCTCTGCTCAATATTACTTCCATCACGACCACTGGGCGGGGCTTTACCGAAACAGCTACACTCGCCCTGTGCCCGCCCTCGTTGGTCGTTACGGTAATTATGGCGAGCCCTGCGGCTCTGCCGGTGACAACCCCATGGGCGCCTACTGCTGCAACTAGGGGGTCGCTACTGACCCAAGTGACTGCGCGGTTGGCCGCATGCGCGGGGTGCACTGTCGCTACCACTAGGTTGCTTTCGCCGAGCAATAGATCAAGAGTAGTAGGCGACACTGTAACATGGGTCACGGCAGCGGCCTCCACCCGCAGGGGGTGGATAGCGGCCACTAACACTAGCAGGGTTACGAGCAGGGCACACATAGATTTGCTGCACCTATGTCGGGGGTGTAACATTTTAAGCTCTCCTCTCGGTACTATTACTACCTTAGTCTATCGTTCGTGCCAGAAGGCTGTCAATCTGTACCCAGCAGCACCCTGCCGACTGCCATGCAAAGACGCAAAAAAGAGACCCCGTAGGGTCTCCCCCACAGGGCCTCTCTTTTTCGCTTAGAGTGACTATCTCTTAGTGATGGTCACGCTGTCGTCAGCGGGGTTCCAGTTGACGGTGTAGCCGAAGGTCTCAGCCAAGAAGCGGGCAGGTACCAAGGTACGGCCGCCGGTGGCGAAGGCTGCTACATCGAGAGCAACTGGGGTGCCGTTAACTTTAGCGATGGTGCTGTTGAGTGTGAGCTCTACAGAGATGTTGCCCTTGACTAGGGTGACGATCTCGGCAGTGCCTTGTACTCTGTAGTCAACAGTTGCTTCGAGGATTCTCTCACCGAACCAACGGAAAGGAACCATGAGGCGACCATTGCGCACGTTAGCAGGTACGTCGAGGCCGATGGCGGGGTTAGCTCTGCCGATGGTGATAACATGGCTAACTGGTGCTGGCGGGGTACGACGCTCTACAGCGATAGTGCGGGTAGTTACGTTACCAGCAGCGTCTTGTGCGGCGACGGTGAAGATGTTCATGCCTTCGCGCAGGTTGACGGTGCGGGTAAAGATTTGCTCTCTACTTACGAAACCGGGGATAACCGCGCCGTCGAAGATAATGCCGTTAGCGGCAATATTCACTGCATCTCTTACAGTAACGGTGACTACAGCAGTAGCCTCGGTCGTTACGGCAGGAACAGTCACTTCGATGATGGGTGCCGCGGTGTCGGCAGCAGCAGGAGCTTCGCGGGTGATGGTGATGGTGCGGTTCGTGACATTGCCGGCTCTGTCCATAGCGCTGACGATGAAGCTATTAGCGCCGAGCACCAAGTCGACATTGCGCACGAAGGTGAAGGTGGTAGCAGCGTTCATCTCGAAGCGTACGCCATTGAAGGCCACGCCGTCGAGAGCAATCATGTTGTCGTCGGTTACTGTCACCACGATTTGGGCCGTGGCGGTAGTAACGGTGGCAGGTGCTACAACCTCGATAACTGGAACCGCGATGTCAAGAGGAGAAACAACGCGTACGTCAGTGCGGAGGGCGACAAGGTTCGCATCGCGATCGCTCATGACATCAAAGCGGATGTTACCGGCAATGAGGCCATCTTGACGAGGCTCGATGTGAATGACCAAATCTGCTACTCCACCTTCAGGCATATTGAACTCGCGGTTCCATCTGCCAATGGCTCTGATTTCTCTGTACACGGCGGGGATTAGGTTAACTCCAACACCCTGCTGAGGAATAGTACCAAAGGCAACGCCATGGGCGTTCTTAAGGGTTAGGGTCACAGAGTTGTTCACGCCAGCGCGCACCTCGGCTGAAGAAAGCGCGATGGTTGCGGGGGCGAGAGTCTGCGCAAAGAGCTCAGATACGCTTCCCTCAACGATGCTGGCCATGAAGCGCAGGTTAGCGGGTTGCTCTGCGCCGGCGATTTCTTGCTGGCGAGACCAAGTGAGTACGCGGAACTCATGCACAGCCGCAGGTGCGAAATTGCGCACTTGGGTCGTGGTGGGCACAGCTTGAGCCGAAATGGCACCACCAGGGGCTTGCATTGCGGCACCAAGACCGGTGCTCAGGCCGGCAGTTGGGAAACTAGCCCATGGAGCAGCAGCGGAGGCTCTGGTTTCGAGTGTAAGGTGGGCAGTTGGTCTCCAAGCGCGGTCTGGGGTGCGCACGCGGCCTTCGCGTACTTGCAGCGGCAGGGAGATGGGCTGGTCATTGCGTGGGTCGAACAAGCGCACGGTAATTACTTCATAGAAGTCAGAGGTAACAAGTGTGGTCGAGGTGCTGATTTCGACTCTTGGGTTAACAACGGTTACTGTGAACTCGAGTCCGTTGACCCTGTTGCCACCAATGCCTGCCATGCGAATTGTGACAGTGCCAGGCTCTTCTGAGGTGAACATTCCGGACCAAACCCCAGGCGATACTTGGGTCGGAGCAAAGGTCGGCACAAGTACGCCAGTTCCATGCTCAACCACCAGCGAAGCAAGAGGCTCGGCTACTAGGTTGCCAGCAGCGTCGCGCACGGTGAAGGTAAGGACTTCGGAATGCGCCGTGACGAATGTCGTCTGGTTGAGAGTGACTGTGTAGGCAAGGCGTGGGTTAATTACTAGAGCCGTAGGCGAGCTAGTAATCCAAGCATTTGGCTCATGCAACCAAGGCGGGCCGCCCGGCAACATTCTGCGCACATTCACTTCTACATTAGCGACATCAAGAAGCACTACTTCGGCTGTGTATACGCCGTTGTTTACAGAATGGCCAGCACGTGGGAACGGCCTTGAGCCATCAATGGTCACGATTGTGGAGGCATCTGCAATCGTCGGATGTGCAGGGAAGATGCCAGTGACGGCACTGCGCTCTACAAAAGTGGGGTTGGTGGCGGTGAAAGTGACTAGGGCATTGTTAACCGGGTTGCCGGATAGGTCGGTAACTGTTGCGCTCAACAAAACTGGCGAGGTGCCAACGCGAGCACTTGTCAGATTGACTACCAGCCCACCGCGTACGGCAAAGGTCTCAACTACTCTGCCCAGTTCGTGGTGCGTGGCGTTAAAGTGCACAGTCGTTACCGTAATGGTGCCCAGCGCGTTAATGCGCAGTGCGCCGGTTCTGGCAACTTGCCCCGGAGTACGGCCGTCCATGCGAAGGCGCGTCGTAGTTACAGGGCCGGTGATGGTGGTCATGGTGTATTCGCCATCAGCAATGTCAGTGCCAGCGGCATTGAATACCGTTGTTTCAAGTGTCACTGTCGCACCCGCTGTGAATGTGCCCTCTGCGATGCGTGTAGAGGCATTAAACGGAGCGCGGGCCACTAGGTTAACAACAATTTGACCTGCCCATTGTCCTGGCATGTCGGTCGCGTCGATGACCAAGGTGCCAGACATCAGCGCCGCATCAGGCCTCCGGAAGGTAAAGGAGGTTACACCCGTAGCGGGGTCAACCGTGGTTCTGGTTGGGAGGATGCTTAAGCCATTGTAACGGGCAAAGAATTGTCCTTGCTCCATGCCGGCGGGAACTGGAGCAGCAGTTAGGTTAACGGGTAAGCCGCCAACTGCCTGCCTAATGACGCTTAGGGGGATGGTTACTTCGCCGAGGTCATTCCAAGCCACATTCGAAGAAGGCGTGGTGATGACCAGCGGGAAGGCGGCAACTACGCCGATAGGCTGCACGATTTCTGCGCCTGCGATACGCAAAGCAGGAGCCTGTGCATGGTCACTAGTGAGAATGGCTAGACGGTAGTCGCCAGCGGCGGTGAAAGTATGGGTGAAGTTAAACCCACCGAGGAGCTCTGCCCAGCCACCAGTCTGAATTCTGGCGCCGACATTGGCCCACTCTGTGCTGCCAGGTGCGCGACGCTGTACACTGACGGCTCTTGTTGGTACAAACAATGGTGAGGTAGCAAGAGTAACGCGGCCGGTGAGAACTGCAGTGCGCTCAAGGGCGACACTGCCGCCGACGGTGGCACTAAGGAACCAAGGCCTTGTCACTTCGACGCGCCATGTCCGTGCCACACCAGCTGCAGATATGACTGTGTAGTGCACAGGTGAGACGAAAGTCTGCGGCACAGCAGCAGCCGGAGAAACGATCGCGCTGGGGCTCGCAACGAAGGTGGGCACCACGCCGCCTAGAGGCATAACAAAGCCAGCAGGCACCGTGATGATTATTTCGCTAGTAGCCTCGACAATTTGCGTGCCGACTGCACCAGGAATGGTGAAAGAGATAAAAGAGTTTCCTGTTGCAGGTGCGACAGGAACGGTAGTGACAGTGATGGCGCTAGTTGCAGTGTGCAACCCATCAACTGTGGTGACAGTGATAGTAGCAGTGCCAGGTGCGACAGCAGTCACTACGCCGGCGGTGTTAACAGTGGCAATAGCAGCATTGCTCGTGCCCCATGTTACATTCCGGTTAGTAGCGTTTGCGGGGAGCACGGTGGGTACTAGAGCAGTTGTTGCACCCACGACTAGGCTTGCCGCTGACGGGGCTACCACTACGCTAGTAACCAAAATTGCCGGTGCGGCAAGCACATGCACGGTGCTTGTGGCAGTGTGCAAACCGTCAGCAGTGGTAACGATAATGGTTGCTGTGCCAGGCGCCACGCCGGTAACAACGCCCGCCGTAGATACTGTGGCCACAGCAGGGTTAGTGGTGTTCCAAGCCACGGCGCGGTTAGTAGCATTGGCAGGATGCACAGTTGCCAATAGTGCCTGCGGAACACCCACGGTCACAGTCGTTACTGCCGGTGCCAAGGTGACACTGCTTACAGGCACTTGTACTGCAGGTGCAGCAACAACATGCACAATGCTCGTGTCGGTATGCAGACCTTCAACAGTGGTAACGATAATGGTCGCTGTGCCAGGCGCCACGCCGGTAACAACACCAAGCGCAGATACTTGGGCCACAGCAGGGTTAGTGGTGCTCCAAGTTAAGGCACGGTTAGTAGCACTGGCAGGCAGCACAGTTGCTAATAGCTGCTGCGGTGTGCCGACAGTAACCGTAGTTACCTCTGGTAGCAAGGTGACACCAGTTACAGCCACTGGATTCACAGTGATGGTGCTGGTGGCAGTAAAACCACCATCTGCTGTGGTGACAGTGATAGTAGCAGTGCCAGGTGCGACAGCAGTCACTAGGCCGGCGGTGCTAACAGTGGCAATAGCAGAATTGCTCGTGCCCCATGTTACATTCCAGTTAGTAGCGTTTGCGGGGAGCACGGTGGGTACTAGAGCAGTTGTTGCACCCACGACTAGGCTTGCCGCTGACGGGGCTACCGAAACGCTTGTGACAGGGACAACACTCGCTACGTTAACCGAGATTGTTTGTGAAACAGGTGTCCCCACAGCGGTTCCGTTAGCAACAGTTGCTGTGATAGTAGCTGCACCAGCGGTAACGCCGGTGACTAAGCCGCTAGCGCTGACAGTTGCTACAGCAGCATTACTCGTAGTCCATAGCACCGTTCTGTCGGTGGCGGTGGCAGGGGTTACTGCAGCTGTTAGTTGTTGAGTGCCGCCTACTACGATAGCTGGCGCCGCCGGAGCGATAGCCCCGAGGACGGCAGGCACGAAAGCCGTTACGGTGACTGTGGCAATACCCACAAAGCCGCCATCTGCCGTGGTGGCGACGATGGTGGCAGCACCAGGGGCCACGCCGGTGACCACGCCAGTAGCAGGGGCAACAGTCGCCAAGCTAGTATTGAGTGAGCTCCAAGTGACTGCTCTATTAGTAGCGTTAGCGGGGGCGACCGTTGCTACGAGCGGCACGGTCAAGCCTACTGCTACGGTCGCGGGGGCTACAGTCACACCTGTGACAGGCACGGCAGCCGTTACGGTGACTGTGGCAATACCCACAAAGCCGCCATCTGCCGTGGTGGCGACGATGGTGGCAGCACCAGGGGCCACGCCGGTGACCACGCCAGTATCAGGGTTAACAGTCGCCAAGCCAGTATTGAGTGAGCTCCAAGTGACTGCTCTATTAGTAGCGTTAGCGGGGGCGACCGTTGCTACGAGCGTCACGGTTTGGCCTACTGCTACGGTCGCGGGGGCTACAGTCACACCCGTGACAGACACGGGTGGCGCTACTGTTACCGCCACCAGGGCTACGTGGCCGCCGTCAGTTGTGGTTACCATAATAGTAGCTGTACCAAGAGTATTGCCTGTAACTAGGCCAGTGGCGTTAACAGATGCCACGGCGGCATTGCTTGACGCATAAGTCACGGTCGGGTTAGTGGCGTTAGCGGGAGCAATCGTTGGAGTTAGTTGCGCCTCCACGCCGACGGCTAAGGTGAGCGACGTCGGTGATACCGTCACGCCTGTAACGGGAACGGCCGCAAAAGCCACGCCAGCGAACAAGCTAGTGACCATGGCCACGCTTAAAAGTAGAGCAAAAATCTTCTTCATGATTTGGTTTCCCTCCTTAATTGTGATGCAAAGTCTTGGATACAACCTGTGTTGTGCTCTACCCTAGCGGAGTCGACCATCGCACCCTTTGTCTCGGGCACCCTAGGAAGCAAACGCAGGAGGCGCGGGCGCCAAGTAATGGCACGCCGCTTCCGCTGACCCAAGGCAAGTATATCTACCGCTCTCTGTGTGGGCAATCTGCGTGGTGCTTTTGTAAATATACCGTAACAATTATTGGGCAACAGGCGGGGCTGCTCGGCAACCTCGCCACTATAAAAGCATGTGCCTGCCACTTGGCAGGCACATGCTTTTATAGTGGCGCCAGCAAAGCGCCTTGCGGCTGACTAATTAAGCCTAGGGCCTGCCGATATTGCGAGTGGTCGCCACGAGGTCTATAATGTCTATTTTGCCATCAGCATTGACATCGGCACGGGCATCGAAGCGTGGGTCGCCAACCGCATTGCCAAGTGCTTGGCTGACAATGACTACATCGAGGATGTCGATGCGGCCGTCACCGTTTATGTCGCCCGACAAAAGCAACATATTGCTCACTGCGTTCGGGTTAACACTGCTGATAGTCACCTGGCCTACCGACGCCAAGTACCCTGCCACCCGCGCCACGATGGGGAATGTCCCGACAGGGACGCCGCTAACAACAAACTCGCCGGCGTCATTTGTGGTCGCCTGAATACCCGCTACAGTAACCACGACTCCACCATACCTAGGACGGCTTTCCCCAGCGACCAGCACTTGTCGGCCGGGCAGCTGTACGACTCCGCTGACGGTGCCGGGGCCAACAATTACTGCGTCTGTCGCACCCACCGCAAAATGAGCCGCTACGCCTGCGCCGCTAACTAGGTTGGCCTCCCAAATAGTCGGGGCAGCGGCGCCTGAGCCAACTACGCGAAACTCGATACTTCCTAGCACACCGCTACCGGCAAAAGTTGCCGCGCCGGCAGCTAGCTCGCTGCTAATGCTAATCGTGCCCGTTGCGTTGTCGGCAGAGTTTACCGTGTAGGTGACTGCGCCAACGCTCTCGAGCGCGCTACCCTTGTGAATCTGCACCCCGGCTTGCATGGGGTCGGCGTCCACAACTTGCACAAGCTGCGGGTCAAAGCGTATACGCAGAGTTGCCGCCCGAATACCTGCTGCTGCCGTAACTACAATTTCTTGCCTGTACGTCGTATTGAACAAGCCCGAAACAGTTGTACTCCTTAAGGCTAGCGTAGTCGGAGCAGGGGTAATCTGCACTGGGGTCGCGCTACCGATACTAAGGTCGATAGGCAAAGCCTGACCACTGACTGCTGTAAGGCGCGTAACTGCCGGAACGAACATCCCGGCACCCACTGCGCGAAACTCAATTCGCCCGAGAACACCACTGCCAGAAAACCCTGCGGTTACGCCAAGTAGCGCCCGGCTGAGTCGAATAACCCCCGTGCCATTATCTACCGTGTTCTGCGCATCTGTAACTTGGCCAAGGCTTTCGAGCGCTGTACCACTATGGATTTGTACCCCAGCGAGGGCCGGGTCGGCATCGACGACTTGCACAAGATTAGGGTCAAAAGTCACTACTAAGTCTGCGCCATATAGGTCTACCACATTCTCTACTCTTATGTCTACCGTAACACTACCATCAACCTGAATGGAGGTGGCAGACGGCGAAAGCGACGCCGCTTGCTGGCCTCTCGCCACTTCAAGCACTCTCACAACTGGGCTCATGGCACTGCCCCAGGCAGGCACACTCGCAGCAAAGATGAGGGTGTTTGTTCCGAGCTGTAATGGCACATCAGCTGAGAACGCGCCCAAAGGCCCTATGGCAATGGGTGCGCCGTTGATAGTTAGCGCCATACCCTGCACGACACGCCCCGTTACGATTATGGTTTCTGCCGCAGTGTGCGTGGGGAGACTGTCTAGGGCTATACCTGTTAAGTTGAAACTGGCCCTAGTTTCGTTACCAGCGGCATCCCTTGCCCGCAGGCGGACAATAGATGTTTCATTTAAGTTGACGTCTAATGACTGCGATTGAAACTGCACAAGATTAGCACCGGGCAATCCGGGGATATTCTGGCTTGAGAGCTCTTGCAGCACATCATTAACCCAGATGGAGCCGCCTGCACTCATGGCGTTAACTATGAGGAAGTCGTTGACATTGCCACGGACTAAGACGCTATTTGGACGAGTAGGATTAATGATGGGTGCGACAAACTGAAACTCCGGCGGTGTGTTGTCCACACTCAGGCGGGCAAATGCCGGGCTTATCACGGGCGTGGCGCTAAATCCACCAACCCATGGTCCCCCAGGGGCTACTTGCCACTGCGCATGGACTTGATTAAATCCTTCACGCAAAGTCCAGCCCGGAAGAACGGAGCCATTCCAGACAAAACTGTGCGCGCCGGGCGACAACGGGCCCACTGTCGCAATAACCAAATGCGCCCCCGCTCCGCCGGCAACTGGGTCAGCTATGGCAGTAAAACGCACTGCATGGATGGGCTGCCCAGCCACAAGAGAAATAGTAACTGTATCTAGCACTCCATCCCCGTTAGGTGAAAAGGCGTCGGGGCTTGCACGCAATTGGCTTATGGGCAGACGATTGAAGAATTGGAAAGGCACCCGGTAGTAGTCAAGAGGGTTGGCGACATTCTCAAAGATGATAAATCCGCCAAAATCGCTAGTATTGGGCACACTAGCGGGCAAGCTAGGGTCTACAAACAGCGCCACCGGAACACCTAGGCTTGCACCCGCGCCTACAGGTACATAGCTTGGTAGTAGCAGCTGGTAGGCATGTCCGGGGTTGAACTTTTCGACCCGCGTGCGAAAGACGGCATTGCTGGCAACTAAGCTCTGCACCATGAGTATGCGGCGCGTCTCCCCGCTTGCCACCTCACGGAAGTTAAGCATGCCTGGGTCAATACGTAGCCCAGCGGTAAGAGCACGATGTATATTGATCATGCCTGCGCCCTGATCAATAGGACGAAAAGACAGACCATCGACCCTCTTTATATCTTGTGCTGTGTTCATCAGAGCTAACCTTATTGTGGCTGGCGTCCATGCTGGGTTGGCTTGTAGCATAAGCGCTGCTGCACCGGCGGCATGAGGCGCTGCCATAGAAGTCCCGCTTATAGTGCCAAACCAAGGATTGCCGGCCCCAGGCACTTTTTGAAAGGCCCCGCCCACATGACTGCCGTCAGTACCAGGGAATGGGTAAGCCGCAGTAATTGCTTCGCCTGGAGCTGAAACATGGGGTGCAATGTCTAGCAGAGCTGTTGGCCCGCGTGAGCTCGAAGGTGACATCAGATGATGTGCGCCTAGGCTCAAACTAATGAATCTGCTGCCAACAGGCAGCGCCCGCAGTGCTGCGCCGTCTTCTTGACTCAAGGTAAGAGAAGGAATATCGTTTGGTTCGATACTGCCCAATGTACCACCGAAACCACCTGGTACATTGTTCCAGACAATGGCACCGACCGCCCCCGCATTGCGCGCATTGCGCGACTTTACCGCAAAGGTGGCTCCACCACGCTGCATCAACGCAATTCTACCCACGACGCGGCTTGTGCCATCTGGGTTGACAAAATCTGCAGCGACATTGCCAAGGCCCACGTCAACAAACTCAAGCTCCCCCGTGCCGAGCGCAACTAGCGGAGGTGAGAAGGTCATCATTGTGCCGACAAAGGGCCTAGCCGCCCCTCTAGGCAGGACAAGCGGCTTCGGGTTCGTGTCAGCCCAACCCACCGCGATGGCAAGGCGGGTATTGGCGTAGGTACCGATGGTACGCTCAAGGCTACCACTATTGCCGGCAGACACGGTAAAAACTACACCAGCCCGAACGGCGTTGTCTACCGCCACTGCCCACGGTGAATCAGGGTGGCCCAAGGCCGCACCTAAGCTCATGTTGGCGACATGCGCCCCAGCGCGCACAGCGCGCTCAATGCCTGCCATGACATCGGCAGAAGAGCCACCGCCGCCACGCCCGAGGACACGCAGTATGTAAAGATTAGCCGCGGGAGCCACGGCAACCACAGTCGCCGCTACATGTGTGCCGTGAGCGGTGTTCCAGTCACGACCGGTTGCTGGGTCTACGCCTGGCATATTTTTCTGTTCCATGGGGTCAGCATCGTCATCGACAAAATCCCAGCCGCCAACAACTTTGAACCCAGGACCCATGCCTCCGCCTAAATCGGGATGCATGTAATCAGCCCCAGTGTCAAGCACCGCAACCAAAATGCCCGCGCCATCTAACCCTGGCGGCAAGGCCCACGCTTGCGGTGCACCAATAGCGGGCAGACTATGTTGCAAACCTTGCGCGTGCAATTCGATGTCAGGATGAACATCAACCACGCCCGACACCTGTAGCAGTCTTGTCACTTGGTTGGCGGGCACAGTGACGGCGACGCCATGATAGACCGTGCTGTAGCTATGCTCGACAAGGGCAGCAATGCCCGCATTATGCATGGCGGCCACGATATGGTCACGCTGCGCCGCAAGTTCTCTAAGGTGAATCTCCTGCAGGGCTGACATTTCCGTAATACCTTGAGCCTGCAGATTATTTTTGACTACTGCCCAAGGTTCACCAGCAAATTGAACAATCACTCTTATAGGTGCACTAGAGTGCAAATCATAGTCAACAAAACGCTCTGCCAAATTAATGGTCGGCGGAGTTAGAACGGTTGCTGCAGCGCGTGGGAAAGAGAGCAACCCCACTACTAGACCAAAGACCAGGACCGCCGCTAGAAATTTTTTAACTCGCATCAGACAAAACCCCCCACTTCTTTTTTCTGTTCTGCTTGACCACTTAGGCTATCAGAAGTTACTTTTAACCACCCCCTCAACGAAAATTACCCGCACCCAGAACGAGATAAGCAGTAAAGAGTGCCGGACCTTCACCATGCAGCAGAGCAAACGCAATTGCCACACTTGGCTAAATACACCTGCTAACGCAAATAGTTCTCCAATGTGCCGACGTATCCTGCCGGCACATTGTAAAATTTGCCGCCCTAGCCGGTATATGATCGACAAGCACTTCTGTTCGCTTAAAACGCTAGACCTAGGCGTGCTTTGGGCAACAAGCCGCACTTTACTACCGAATTTCTATGCGATTTGTGGCGGCATGCCATACAACTTCGTAGCCCAAGACCTCGGCAACGAACCGGATAGGAACCATGGTACGGCCTAACTCAAGCACTGGCGGATGGTCTAGCATAACTGCAACCTCATTAACAATAGCCTGGCGCTTGCCAATCGTTAAGATCACTTTTATTTCGCCTAGCACAACTTCAACTGTCTGCGTACCCGCTTGCCATGTCACCTCGGCACCAAGGGCCTCGGCCACAAAGCGCAAAGGCACCATAGCGCGACCATTTCTTACGCGCGGCGCTACGTCGAGCATGACAACCCTGTTGTTGACTAATGCCTGAGCTTGCCCTGGCACAATCAAAATGCTAATACCCCGCTCCGCAGCACGGCTAACATCTATGTATTGTACCGTCGTGTTGCCCGCTTGGTCTAACTGGCGCAAGCTTACCTGGCTTGTGCCAAGGGGGATTGCTACTTTGAACCGGTAACGCCCCTGCAAGTCGACACCAAATGCACCCAAGTACCTCTCCCCGGCAAAAACCTGCAGTGTGGCAAGCGGTTCGGCTTCCCCTGCAAAGAAGGTGTGCTGACCCTGGGATGAGATCGAAATAGCTGTCAGCGCAGATGGCGCATGGGTATCTACGATTAGCGCAAAGAGACCAAGTTGCCGGGTTCTGGCAACTACGGCACTTGGAAAGGCCTGCAAGTCGCCGACGACTCGCAACCAAGTGCGATAATCTGGGTTGTAGGCATAGAGCCCTAGGGCATCTGGAATGGCGGCTACTATGGGCAACATCACTTCTAAGAACACATCTTCGTCAAGCTCACACAGAGCCTCCTCGCCTTGCGTCACTACTAACTCGAATGGCTGACCCACCAGTCGATTTCGCAAGTCTGCGAGCACCACTGCTGTTTTTTGAACTTGCCGAAGCGTCACGAGAGTGTCTGACGGCAGTGGGGGAATGATAACCGATACCGCACCTTCCGCAATGCGCAACAATATCGGTCCATGTGGGTTGGCGAATACAGATGTAGCCGGCAATGACACCTTTACATGGCCGCTAGCCACAGCATTTGCAATTGGTTGACCACTGCCAGCGGAAAGAAGCACCTGTGAAAGTGTAAGGGCAGTACTGCCGGTACGGATGCCGCGAAAAGTAATGCCCGCTAGCCTACCGCTGCCCGAAAAACCAATTGCCCCTCCGTGGTCTAACGGGCCAGTAGCGGCATAATAAACAACGCGCCCTGGCTCAGGCACATGCACTCGCGACTCGACGCCGACCTGGGCGAAGATATCGCCCCCATCAACTTGAACGCCCTCTTGTGCAGGGTCAACATCAACAACCTCCAAGACATTAGGGTCATAGCTCAGATAAAACTCGTACCCGAACAAGTTGGCAACGTCGTAAACGGCCACTGCAATCTTGAAAGAGTCCCCCAAGGCAATTGTGGCATCGCCCACTACCACCCTCGCCTTGGTCGCCCCAAGAGCACTGCCCATGCCTACCAAGGAACCTAGCAGCAACAGCGCCATAAGCAGGGATACATTGCGCATGTGAGCCCCCCTCTTTGAATCTATTTATTGTAACATTTTGCTTTGCGAAAAAACGAGAAATTTGTCGAAAATAAAAAGGCCTTGCGGCCTTTCTGTCTTAGTGTTTACTCCGCCACCAAAGTGAGGCTTTTTTTAGGGCAGAGGTGGCCTCGTCCACCCGCAGGAACAGTAGGCCGAGGGCGTAGACGACTAGCCCGCCGGTAACCGCCGCGCTAAGGGCGACGACCTCGCCGAGAGGGCTGAGGGCGAAT
>Ga0209105_100337_pt1 | contig 15823 bp, 10 predicted proteins | sample SedPBSmetaG_FD_184158 | JGI IMG/M metagenome (GOLD analysis project Ga0209105, IMG submission 184158) | Freshwater sediment bacterial and archeal communities from Indian Creek, Illinois, USA to study Microbial Dark Matter (Phase II) -... | ecosystem: Environmental > Aquatic > Freshwater > Creek >...
TATGTCTCTCCCACAGGCGTCACGGTGCCGCCTCCTGCAGCGCCAGTGTTGTTTGTTCCCACGCCCAGTTATCGTCTGGTGGGGCAGGTTATGGATAGCTACCTGCTAATTGAGAAACAGAGCAGGCTGACCATTGTGGACCAACACGCTGCGCATGAGAGGATTCTGTTTGAGGAGCTTCTGCAAAGAGACAAGCGTGAAATCCAGGAGTTAGCGATACCTGTACCTGTGGATCTTGGCGCGAGTGCACATCTTGTTGCGGCACACCACGCTGAGTTAGTGACACTCGGGCTCACTTTGGAGCACTTTGGCGGTAGCACTTACCTCGTACGTAGCCTCCCCGCCGTGTATCGCGGATACTTTGATGAGCAAACTTTGCGCGAACTGCTTACAGACATAAGCGAGGATAGGCTAACACAAGACCCGCGTGAAAGATTGGCTCAAGCGCTTGCCTGCCGCGCCGCCATAAAGGCACGTACACGGTTATCCCCTGCGGAGATGGTGGAATTACTCGACCGACTGTATGCCGTAGACCGCGCTGTCGCGTGTCCACACGGGCGCCCCGTAGAAATTGAATTCACCGAAACTGAGTTGTTTCGGCTCTTTCATCCTAGTGTGAGGTAATGTGTAACATGAACCCACGTGTCCTCGTCATTGTTGGCCCTACCGCCGTTGGCAAAACCGCGCTTACTCTGAGCTTGGCAGAGAAATTGAGCGGGGAGGTTATTTCTGCTGACTCCATGCAGGTGTACCGCGGTATGGACATTGGAACCGCAAAACCGACGCACAGCGAGCGTGCTCATGTTCCCCATCACCTGATCGATGTGGCGGAACCGGGAGAAGCCTTTAGCGCCGCAGACTATCAGGTGCGGGCGAGAGCGGCGGTCGACGAGATTGTCGCACGCGGCAGACTGCCTATTTTCTCTGGCGGAACGGGACTGTACGTTCGCGCAGCAGTAGATGACTATAACTTCATCCCATTGGACAACAACTGGGCTGTGCGAAATCACCTGCGTTGCCAGGTGCGCGAAGCTGGGCTTGGTGCGTTGCATGCTCGTCTTCTTGCAGTTGACCCAAAAGTAGCCGCTCGCGTCCACCCAAATGACGAGCGACGGATTGTACGGGCCTTGGAGGTATTTGAGACAACAGGGCGCCCTTTGAGTTTTTGGGAATCGCAAAAGAACGCCCGTCAATCCATCTATGACGCTGTGTTTATCGGGCTTGATAGGCCGCGAGCCGAACTGTACAGCCGTATCGACGAACGTGTGGAGCAAATGTTTGCCCTGGGGCTAGTCGATGAAGTGAAAGGGCTAGTAGAGCGCGGTCTCAGCTGCGTGGCTAGACAAGCACTCGGCTACAAAGAAGTGATCCCCTACCTTGAGGGGAGAAGCTCGCTCGAGGACGCGCAGGCCACTGTCAAACGTGAGACACGGCGCTACGCCAAACGGCAGTTAACGTGGTTTCGGGCAGATGAACGCGTGCAATGGGTGGACGCAGGGGACTTGGCCCGTGCCGTGGTCGAGATCAGGGCAATTCTTGCACACCGCTGGGGATTGTAATAGAATGAGTCATACCGAGAGATTGGAGGTTGGGTCTTGTCGAAGGTGATGCCGAATCTACAAGATACGTTTCTAAATCAGGTCCGCAAGGAAAACCTACCCGTTACCATCTTTCTTGTAAACGGATACCAATTAAAGGGCATAGTCAAAGGGTTTGACAATTTCACCATCATTATGGTGGACGGAGATGGGCGACAACAGCTTGTCTATAAGCATGCCGTGTCTACTGTCCAGCCCGCTCGTCCGGTCGCCATCGCCCTCGGCGAAGTAAGCTCAACCTAGGTGACAGTTGTGCAGGCTGAACGGGAAAAAGCCGTACTTTTCGCAGTCGCAGGCGCACATTCTCATGCGGTAGATAGTCTCTTAGATGAGCTCAATGCCTTGGTGGAGAACGCCGGTGCGCAAGTACTGGCTAGGCTCGTGCAAATCAAAGACCATCCTGACCCCGCCACATACCTAGGCAGTGGGAAAGTAAAGGAACTGCGAGATCTCTGCGCAACCCTCGAGAGTGACCTCGCGATCTGTGACGATGAGCTATCACCGTCGCAATTGCGCAATCTGGAACGGGAACTCGGCCTGAAGGTTGCTGACCGCACACACGTGATCTTAGACATTTTTGCGGCGCGCGCTCATTCTGCGGAGGGCAAGTTACAGGTTGAACTGGCGCAGTTGTCCTATTCACTTCCGCGTTTACGCGGCAAGGGTGTAGAAATGTCGCAATTGGGCGCTTCAGCTGGGGGCATTCGCACCCGCGGCCCCGGCGAAACCAAGCTTGAATACGACCGCCGCAGAATTAAGTCCCGTATGGCCGACCTGAAGAAACAAATTGTGGCCCTTGAAACACACCGTGGGTTACAGCGGAGCGAACGTGCAGCTAGGGGTGTTCCGACAGTTGCGCTTGTTGGTTACACAAATGCAGGTAAGTCAAGTTTGCTTAATGCACTCACCCCGGGCGGGGCGGTGGCCGAGGATAAGCTGTTTGCCACACTCGACCCTACTGCGCGCGAGTTGACGCTACCGGATAACCGCACAGTCATGCTTGTCGATACCGTTGGTTTTATCAGAAAACTGCCTCATCAGTTGGTGAAGGCCTTTCGCGCCACACTCGAAGAAGTGTGTCAAGCAGACGTGCTCCTCCACGTCGTGGACATATCCCATCCCGATGCGCTAGAGCAAGCACATACTGTTGATACCGTGCTTAAAGAACTTGGGGTTAGCGACAAACCAACTGTTGTGGTCCTGAACAAGATTGATGCGGTCATCGAACTGCCGTCATTCCCCGGACTGGGACGCGCTATACCTGTATCTGCGACACGGCACACTAATTTAGGCCTATTAATAGCATCCATCACCGAGAGTCTCGTGGATCGACCAATTCGCGCGCGATTCGTCATTCCCTTTGAACGTGGCGACCTCCTCGGGTTGCTGCATGCTAAGGGAGACATAGTGACTACAAACTACACTGCATTAGGGACCGAAGTTGTGGTTGATGTCCTGCCTAGATACGCGAACAAAGTGGAATTTGAACTTAGCAGAGCATGAGTGAGATTGAGACATTACTGTTGCGGGCAGAAGAGATGCTCGCAGCAAAGTTTCGCGAATTTGATAATATTGCGGTGACAAATCAGGCGCGCGTGTTAAAAGCGTTCCGCAAGCATCAAGTCTCAGACTTTCACCTTCATGGGTCTACCGGTTATGGATACGGCGACTTAGGGCGAGGCGTGATCGAGGCCCTCTATGCCGATCTCTTTGGCGGTGATACCGCGTTAGTAAGACCCCACTTTGCTTCCGGAACTCACGCCCTCGCTTGCGCTTTGTTTGGCGTACTGAGACCTGGAGACGAATTCATCATCGCCACCGGCGAGCCTTATGACACCTTGCATGCGGTAATAGGACTCAACGACCGTGGCCTAAGTTCGCTCCAGGCATGGGGGATTCAGTGCCGCATCGTCCCACTGCGCGAAGACGGTGATGTCGATCTGCAGTCACTGGGCAACGCCCTTAGCCGAAAAACACGGCTTGTCCACATACAGCGCAGCCGAGGATATAACTGGCGTAGAGCGCTTTCGCTGCCTGCCGTGGCGCAGATCATCGCAACCGTCAAAGCTTGCGACCCGCACATAGTCTGCTTAGTGGACAACTGTTACGGTGAGTTCGTAGAAACAAGTGAACCCGGACATTACAGGGCAGATCTCACAGTGGGGTCGCTCATTAAGAATCCCGGTGGAGGTTTAGCTTTGACCGGGGGGTACATAGTGGGGAAGGAAGATCTAGTGCAGCTCGCTGCGGAGCGATTGTATGCTCCCGGGATAGGGCAGCATGTTGGCGCAACACACGGGTTTAACCGCGGCTTCCTGCAGGGCCTGTTTCTAGCTTCTGCTGTGGTGGGTGCCTGCTTGAAAGGTGGTGCACTCTTGGCTCAAACTTGCGAAATCCTAGGCTTAGACTGCTCCCCCCGAGCGCAAGCGATGCGAGGCGACATCATCCAAGCTGTTAGAGTTCCATCACGGCATGTTTTGTTGGAGTTCTGCCGGAGAATCCAAGCGTCGTCGCCCATCGATGGTCACGTCAGACCAGAGCCCGGCCAGCTGCCCGGCTATGAGTGCGATGTGATCATGGCGGCGGGCACTTTTGTGTTGGGCGCATCAAGCGAGCTGTCTGCAGACGCCCCGCTGCGCGAACCTTACACAGTCTATGTGCAGGGCGGTCTCAGCTACCCCCACATTCGGGTGGCACTAGCGCAAGCTTTACCCGCACTGCTGCTAGATTAGACTAAGCTCATGTTAGGAGGTCAAAGGATGCAAGATAGAAAGATTATCTTCTTTGAAGAGGGCACAAAAGAGATGCGTTCGCTCCTAGGCGGCAAAGGCGCCGGATTGGCCGAAATGACCTGCATTGGGCTTCCGGTGCCTCCGGGGTTTACCGTGACGACTGCCGCCTGCATGGAGTACTTTGCGCGCGGCTCCTTGGCTGAGGACATTACACGAGGGATAGAGTATGCCATGGAAAAGTTAGAGGGGCAGACTGGCAAGACGTTTGGGAGTCCGAGCAATCCTTTGCTCGTCTCAGTGCGCTCAGGCGCATCTTTCTCCATGCCGGGGATGATGGACACAATCCTAAACCTAGGGATGAACGACGAAGTTGTGCAGGGTCTTGGGCAGTTGACATCGCCACACTTCGCTCTGGATTGCTACCGTCGGTTTGTAGAGAAGTATGCTGAAATAGTGCTCAAAGTTGAGCACCACCATTTTGCAGATTGTTTGGAAGCGAAGAAGATTCAGGCGCGGGTGCGGCACGACCATGAACTGGGGGTCGATGCTCTCTCAGAGCTAGTCGATCAATATCTGCAAATCGTAATCAAGACCACCGGCTCCCCCTTCCCGCAGTCACCGTGGGCTCAACTCGTCGGCGCCGTGCAAGCCGTGTTCGATAGCTGGGAGAATCAGCGCGCAAAAGTCTATCGGAAACTGCATGGGATTTCCGACGCACTAGGTACGGCGATTAATGTGCAATCGATGGTTTTTGGCAACCTCGGGCCCACTTCCGGCACTGGGGTATGCTTCACACGCAACCCCTCTACCGGGGGCAAGGAGCTTTTTGGCGAGTATCTGCCCCATGCCCAAGGTGAAGATGTGGTTTCCGGCACTCGAACCCCCGAGCCGATATCCCATATGGCCGATGTTCTGCCTGAAGCTTATGCCCAACTAGAGAAGGTGGCGAGTCAGCTAGAAGCCCATTACCGGGACATGCAGGACATTGAGTTTACAGTAGAACGCGGGAAGCTCTTTCTCTTACAGACGCGAGCAGGAAAGCGCAGCGCTACCGCGGCCGTACGTATGGCTGTGGAGATGCTCGCGGAAGGCCTAATTGCAGATCCCGATGCATTACTGCGGGTGACACCCGAGCAGATTGAGCTGATGCTGCACCGCGGGGTGGATTACTCAAAGCCACTCGTGGAAATGACGCGCGGATTGCCCGCCTCCCCCGGGGCAGCCTCGGGAGCGATCGTCTTTGATAACGAAGGTGCGCTAAAATTAACCAAGGCAGGGCGAAAAACCATATTGGTGCGCCCGGAGACGTCTCCGGACGATATTCAAGGCATCATCGTTAGCGAAGGGATTGTCACGAGCAGGGGCGGCATGACTAGCCATGCCGCAGTGGTAGCGCGCGGCATGGGTAAGCCTTGCGTATGCAGCGCAGAGGCTGTGCGTATTGACCTAGGAAAGAGGGCGGCAACTATCGGTCATCATTCCGTAGTGGAAGGAGATGTAATCTCTCTCGACGGGCAAAACGGGAGAATATTCTTCGGCGATGTACCGCTCATGGAACCTAAACCCGGAAAAGAGTTCACACACTTGCTGAGCATGGCTGATGAAGTAGCCCGACTTGCTGTGCGCGCAAATGCCGATAACCCCACTGACGCTTCATTGGCCCGTTCCTTTGGGGCGCGTGGCATCGGGCTTTGCCGCACTGAACACATGTTTATGGAAGCGGAACGCCTGCCCGTCATGCAAGCCATGATCATGGCCGAACACGAGGAAGATCGCCAGTATGCGCTGCAGAAGCTCTTGCCGATGCAACGCACCGACTTCTACGGCATCCTCAAAGCCATGGCCGGTTATCCCGTGACGATAAGACTGCTGGACCCTCCATTGCATGAGTTTCTGCCATCGTACGCCGAACTGGAAGCGCAGATTACTCAGGCTGCAACGCATGCCGCGCGCGTGCGGGCTGAACGGGCTCTACGCACGGTAGAGCAGCTGCATGAGTCTAATCCTATGCTCGGGCACCGCGGCTGCCGCCTAGGGATAACGGCACCGAGCATCTACGCCATGCAGGTGGAAGCCATTGCCGAGGCGACATTTGACTTACTAAGTGAGGGATGTGACCCACAGCCCGAGATTATGATTCCCCTCGTCGGTCACCATCGGGAGTTAATCGTCACCCGTAGGCTCGTCGAGACCGCCTGGGAAGCCGTAGAAAAGCGCCGCGGCAGACGCTTTACAGTGCCCGTCGGCACTATGATTGAAGTGCCCCGCGCTTGCCTTGTGGCCGCAGAACTTGCTAAACACGCTGACTTTTTCTCCTTTGGGACCAACGATCTCACTCAAACTACTTTCGGTTTCAGTCGCGATGACGTGGAAGGCAAGTTTTTCCCGGCCTATCTGGCGCAAGACATCTTGTCCGCCAACCCCTTTGCCGTCTTAGACAGAGAAGGCGTAGGGCGACTAATGCGCCTCGCGGTAGCAGAGGGCCGTGCCGCTAAGCCTAGCCTTAAAATAGGCATATGCGGTGAACACGGTGGGGAGGCCGCGAGCATTGCCTTTTGTAGTGAGCTCGGGCTAGATTACGTAAGCTGCTCCCCTTATCGAGTGCCGGTGGCGCGTTTTGCCGCAGGCAGAGCGCAGTATCTCGAAAAAGAACAAACCGACAAGGGCTGCTTACATTAGTCGGTACAAGCCTACTACCTTGCCTAGAATCGCAACATCTGTGCTGTAAATGGGCTCCATGGCACGATTCTCCGGCTGTAGGCGAACGCGGTTTTGCTCGCGATAAAAGGTCTTGACGGTCGCCTCATCATCAAGCAGAGCGACGATCATTTCACCATTTTGTGCAGTACTTTGCTTCCGAACCAAAACCATGTCACCATCGAGCACACCGGCCTCGACCATGGACTCACCCCGTACAGTGAGCATAAAAATCTCACCTGATGGTACATACTGAGGTGCAAGGGTGAAGAAATCTTCAACGTGCTCCACTGCCAGTATAGGCTGACCGGCCGTGACGCGACCGACAATCGGCAAGGTTACGGTCGATGGGTTTGGCAAGACGAAAGGGGAGCCATCTAAGACCTCAATGGCGCGCGGTTTTGTAGGGTCTCGCCGAATGAACCCTTTTGACTCAAGGCGAGCGAGATGACTGTGTACAGTGGCACTAGAATTAAGTCCTACCGCTAAGCCGATCTCGCGTACGGAGGGGGGATAGCCCTTGACGCGCACCTCCCGCTTGATAACCTCAAGTATTTCCAGCTGCCGCTTAGTGAGGCCATTTTTCATCGCATGTTCCTCCTTTGTTACGTTGCCGGTACTGTCCCCAAACCTATGATACTGACTGCGTAAGGCTCCTTGCCATGAGTATAGCATAAATCTGCTAACCCGGTCAAACACTAGTTTGGTTTTTCTGCTTGACAAGGCGAACATATGCTTGTATAGTTGAGGAGAGAACTAATGTTCGGAGGGAACAAGTGTGCGCATGGTGTTAGCATTTCTCGTCGCCGTTGTTGTGCTGTCGCCCGTTGTTGCTGTCCACGTCAAGAATACATCGGCGTCACCTCCGGAGCGGCAGGTGACCTATATTGTCGAGCAGGGCGACACACTATGGGGCATTGCGGCCCAATTCGCCCCGCACAACCTCGATCGTAGGGTCTACATCTACAAAATTCGCAAACTCAATGATCTAACTTCCCCAGCTTTAATTCATCCCGGACAGGCTCTGCTACTGCCAATTCGTTGACCTGCTTGGATAAACACACGATGCACGGGGAACCTAAGCGAGAGTTATCGCGCATAGATGGAGGTGGCTAGCGTGAACGAAGCGAGGCGCAACATCCCTGAATGTCGCTATCATATCCACGAGTTTGTGTATCCGGACTATCATGAGTGGCCGTTCCCCGACACATTTGATCCCGGTGCCCAGCGCGACAACAAACTGATCCCTGACGTCGTCAAGACTTGGCCCCACGATTTAGAGGTCCCATGGGACTATTCCTACTACTCTTGTTGTCCGGACCCGGACCCGAAGTAATTCCATGCTTCGGCCTTAAACTCACTCTTGGTTACTTGACACGCCCGCACTCGCATGTTAAAGTTGTGAAAAAACGACGTTGATGAGGAGTAGTAGGGTACTAACGCCTCAGAGAGCTGCCGGAAGGTGCAAGGCAGTGGCGGATACGTCCGAAGCTCGCCTTGGAGTCGGTATCGGTTGGCACCGTTATTTGCCTTCGAGTGGGTGCGTTAGCATCAAGAAGAGTGGTACCACGGAAGCACGGCCTTTCGTCTCTTGGAGAATTTCAGTGTTTAATGAAATTCCGTTAAGGAGATGAAGGGCTGTTATTTTTTACTGGAGGAGATGGAAGCATGGCCAAATACGGCAAGCACATCGACGTTAAGTGGCAAAAAAGATGGGAGGAGACTGAGCTTTACAAGTTTAGGCGTGAGAACGTGGACAAGAAATTCTATTGCTTGGAGATGTTCTCCTACCCTTCGGCAGCTAACTTACACGTCGGCCACTGGTGGAACTTCGGCCTTACTGATTCGTTTGCGCGGGTAAAGCGCATGCAGGGCTTCGAAGTCTTCGAGCCCATGGGCTTTGACGCCTTTGGTTTGCCGGCGGAAAACTACGCCATCAAGACCGGGGTTCATCCCCGTGACTCTACCCTGAAAAACATTGACACCATGCGCACACAGCTACGCACCATGGGGGCGATGTTTGACTGGGACTATGAAGTAGTTACTTGCGAGCCGGATTACTATAGGTGGACACAGTGGCTGTTTCTAAAACTCTTCGAGCGGGGGCTCAGCTACCGCAAAGAGGCCCCCGTTAACTGGTGCCCAAGCTGTAACACCTCGCTTGCCAACGAACAGGTTGACGGGGCGGCGTGCGAGCGTTGCCAAACCGAGGTTACAAAGAAGAATTTAACCCAGTGGTTCTTTAAGATTACCCACTACGCGGAAGCTCTCCTGGCGGGCTTAGACGGCTTGGCTTGGCCTGAGAAGACCAAGACCATGCAAAAGAACTGGATAGGGAAGAGCACCGGCGCAACGATACGCTTCGCGGTAGCGGATCACACGGCGGAAATAGAGGTGTTTACTACTCGCGCCGATACGTTGTTTGGGTGCACCTATCTAGTCTTGGCACCAGAGCATGCATTGGTCGATAAGCTTACTGCTCGCTCTGCTCAGAGCGCCGTGGCGACCTACCGCGCGTATGTCGATAAGCAAAGCGAAATTGACCGCCTGTCCTCGGCCCATATTAAGAGTGGCGTATTTATCGGCGCGCACGCACTGCATCCGCTTACACACGAACGTTTGCCAATCTGGATTGCCGACTATGTCTTGGCTAGTTACGGCACCGGCGCGGTCATGGCCGTGCCCGCGCACGATGAACGCGACTTTGCTTTTGCCGAGCAGTATGGCTTACCCATCAAACGCGTGATTGCCGGGGTTAACGCAGGCGTAGACGACACACTGCCTTTCGTCGACGACGGCATCTTGGTCGATAGCTTAGAGTACAGCAGCCGCACCTCAGACGCTGCTCGTAACAGCATCGTTGCCGCTCTGGCGGCAAACGGCAGCGGGCGGGCGACCGTCAACTACCGTCTGCGCGACTGGTTGGTTTCGCGCCAGCGTTACTGGGGCGCCCCCATCCCTATCGTGCACTGTGACAGCTGCGGGATAGTTCCGGTACCGGAAAGTGAGCTCCCGGTGCTCCTGCCCTACAACGTGGACTTTACCCCGGATGGACAATCACCGCTCGCTAAGTCGCCCGAGTTTCTCGCTACTCCCTGCCCGCGGTGCCAAAGAGCGGCGCGGCGGGATACCGACACGCTAGACACTTTTGTGTGCTCATCGTGGTATTTCTTGCGTTATCCCGACAATAAAAACGCCGCTCGGCCGTGGGACCCGAGTTGGATAAATCGGATGCTGCCGGTGGACATGTATGTGGGCGGCCCCGAACATGCTGTAATGCACTTGCTCTATGCGCGCTTTGTTACACATGCTCTGCACGACATGGGGTATGTCGATTTCACTGAGCCGTTCAAGGCCCTAACGCACCAAGGCATCATTCTTGGTGCCGACGGGGAGAAAATGAGCAAATCCAAGGGCAACGCAGTATCCCCCGATACCTATATTGAGGTTCATGGCTCGGATGTGTTTCGTTTGTATCTACAGTTTGGCTTTAACTATCTGGAAGGTGGGCCGTGGAGCGAAGAAGGTATTAAGGCCGTAGCGCGTTTTGTGGAGCGCGTGGAGCGCTTGGCTGACAGAGTGGGGGAGATGAGCGGCAAAGATATGCCGCAGGCCTTAGGCCCGGCTGAACGCGAAGTCATGTATGTTCTCCACCACGCCATCAAGAGCATCACCCGCGATGTCGAGGCGTTTGGCTTTAACACCTGCATCTCACGCTTAATGGAGCTCTTAAACAGCTTTTCTCGCTACGATGCCGAAGCACAACCAAAACAGGGGCAGTTCATCCGCGCGTCGTTTGCCACCTTTGTCCGCCTCTTAGCGCCGTTCGCCCCTCATCTGGCGGAGGAGTTGTGGACCGGGCTCGGATACACCTCGTCAGTGCATCTAGAGGCATGGCCCATCTACAGCGAAGCGGCGCTGGTCAGAGATACGGTAGAGCTGGCAGTCCAAGTTAATGGCCGCATCAGAGACAAGATTCTAGTGCCTAGCGAAGCAACTGAGGGGGAAATCCAAGCTGCGGCCCTAGCGGGGGAAAAGGTACTGCCTTTCCTAGCCGGCATGAAAGTGCTCAAAGTAATTGTAATCAAGGGTAGCCTAGTCAACATCGTGGTTAAACCAGAATAAGTCAAAAAGACGCTCGATGCGGGCGTCTTTTTGTCATATGCGGGTCTGTGGGGGTGTTGCCCTGAGCACTTTGGGCGTCGTGCTCATGACAACCAACGGAGAATATTGTATACTGTATGTAGGGAGTGCGGTGTCCATGCACTCATCTAAGAAGAAGGGGATTCTAGATGGTTACACGTAAAGTCACCATTGACGGCAACACTGCGGCTGCGCATGTCGCCTATGCTTTCAGCGATGTAGCGGCCATTTACCCTATCACGCCTTCGTCCAATATGGGCGAGATGGCTGACGAATGGGCAGCGGGCGGCAAAAAGAACATGTGGGGGCAAACGGTAGCAGTTGCCGAGCTGCAGTCCGAAGGAGGGGCTGCGGGAGCGGTACACGGCTCTCTAGTCGCGGGCGGACTTACCACGACCTTCACCGCGTCACAGGGGCTGCTGCTCATGATTCCGAACATGTACAAGATTGCGGGCGAGCTTTTGCCCACGGTTTTCCACGTATCGGCACGGGCATTAGCTACGCATGCCCTCTCTATCTATGGTGATCACTCCGACGTAATGTCCACACGGCATACGGGGTTCGCCATGTTAGCTTCGTCCTCCGTCCAAGAGGCGATGGATTTGAGTTTGGTGGCACATCTGGCCACACTTAAGACAAAGGTGCCATTCCTACATTTCTTCGACGGCTTCCGTACTTCGCACGAGGTCCAGAAGGTACATGAGATAAGTTTTGAAGAAATGCGGGCGCTTGTAGATATGAAAGCAGTCCGTGACTTCCGTGACCGCGCACAAAATCCGGAGTTTCCGCGGCAGCGGGGTACTGCCCAAAACCCCGATATCTATTTCCAAGGCCGCGAAGCAAGCAACAAATACTATTTGGCAGCTCCTCGCATCGTCGAGGACGTAATGCGCCAAGTCGGTAAGCTAACCGGACGCCACTATCAGCCCTTTGACTATGTCGGTGCGCCGGACGCGACGCACGTTATCGTAATCATGGGTTCGGGCGCGGAGACGGCAGAGGAAACGGTCAATTACCTGAACGCTCGCGGCGCAAAGCTCGGTGTCGTAAAGGTGCGCTTGTACCGTCCCTTTAGCGTAACGCATTTCTTAGAGGTCGTACCGGCGAGCGTCACGCACATATCCGTGCTTGACCGCACTAAAGAACCGGGCGCGCCCGGCGAACCGCTCTACCAAGATGTTTGTACCGTCTACGCCGAACTAGGGCAAGCCAAAACCATCGTCGGTGGCAGGTACGGTTTAGGACTGAAAGAGTTTACCCCTTCGATGGTCAAAGCCGTCTTCGATAATCTCAGTCTGGAAGTGCCGAAAAATCACTTTACGGTAGGAATTGACGATGACGTGACATTTACCTCGCTGGCAGTGACAGGCCACACCGATACCACTCCCCCTGACGTGTATCGCTGCAAGTTTTATGGCCTCGGGGCCGATGGCACTGTTGGGGCTAACAAGAACTCCATTAAGATTATCGGGGACAACACCGACCTCTACGCTCAGGGCTATTTCGTCTATGACTCCAAGAAGTCGGGCGGCATTACAGTGTCGCACCTGCGTTTCGGCAAAAGCCCGATCAAGAGTCCATACCTTGTTGACGAAGCAGACTTCATCGCCTGTCACCACCCCTCTTTCGTGGGACGGTATGACTTGCTCCAGGGGATAAAACGGGGTGGCACTTTTCTGCTCAATGCGCCGTGGACGGCAGACGAGATGGACAATAAGCTGCCGGCCCCGCTCCGCCGCATTATTGCCACTAAGGGTCTCAGGTTTTACACCCTTGATGCGGCTAAGATTGCACGCGAAGTAGGGCAGGGGGGGCGCATCAACACCATTATGCAGGTAGCCTTTTTCGCGCTGACCGAAGTGATGGATAGTGCTTATGCCACGGAACTAATTAAGGACGCGATACGCAAAACCTACGGCAAGAAAGGGGACGCCGTGGTCGAGCAGAATTTTGCCGCGGTAGAGCGCGCGCGCGCAGCCCTTACCAACATCGATTACCCCCCGACATGGGCAGAGGCGCCGCTGGCAGCCAGTGATGAAGGCAAGAACGAGCCTCCTTTTGTCACTGACATTCTGCGTCCCATGACCGCTTTGCGCGGCGATGAGCTCCCCGTAAGCGCTTTTAGTGACGACGGCGTGTTCCCCTTAGGCACCTCACAATACGAGAAGCGCGGCATAGCGCTAGAGATCCCCTTGTGGAACCCCGAGACCTGCATCCAATGTAACCAGTGCGCCTTTGTCTGCCCGCATGCAGCGATTAGGCCATATTTGGCGCAGCCCCAAGAAGCTCAGAATGCACCGGAGGCCTTAGTAGGCAAGCCTGCCACCAGCAAGGAGCTGTCTGGGTACCAGTACTTCATACAGGTTTCGCCGCTTGATTGCACAGGCTGCGGCAACTGCGTGGACGTGTGTCCGACGCGAGTAAAGTCGCTGACTCTAACCGCACTCGAGAGCATAGGCCAAGCTGAACTGGAGAAGTTTGAGTTCCTCGCAGCACTCCCCGAACCGAGTGTCGACCTCAAGCCCACCACCGTGATGAACAGCCAGTTCAAGAAACCGCTCTTTGAATACTCGGGCGCGTGCGGAGGTTGCGGCGAGACACCCTACATCAAAGTCTTGACGCAGCTGTTTGGTGACCGCATGATGATCGCTAATGCGACTGGGTGTAGCTCCATTTATGGCGGCAGCGCGCCGTCCTGCCCATACACCACCGATAAGGCAGGGCATGGCCCGGCTTGGGCGAATTCTCTCTTTGAGGATAATGCCGAATTTGGCTACGGCATGGCCTTAGCAGTGGCGCAAAAGCGCGAGAAACTCGCAGCGCTGCTCACGACTCTTGCCCTTGATAATTCACTAACTGAAGACCTGCGCGAGGCCTGTACCGCTTGGCTAAGCGGCAAACAGGACGCAGAGATTTCGCGACGGCAGGGTGATCGCATCCGCGCGCTCGTGCCGCATGCCCTGCAGACTGCCGGTAGCTCCGTTGGAGCGACACTCGAAGTTGTGCAGGAACTGGCTCCTTATCTTACCAAGAAGTCTATCTGGGTAATCGGTGGCGATGGTTGGGCCTACGACATTGGCTTTGGCGGACTTGACCATGTGCTGGCTTCCAATATTGACATCAACGTGCTGGTGCTAGATACCGAGGTGTACAGCAACACCGGCGGTCAATCATCAAAGGCTACCCCTACCGGTGCGATCGCCAAATTTGCCACTAGCGGCAAGCGCACACACAAAAAGGACTTAGGTCGCATGATGATGGGCTACGGCTACGTCTATGTAGCCTCCATTTGCAGCGGCGCGAATCGCAACCAGACCCTGAAGGCGATGTTAGAGGCCGAGCAGTATCCCGGCCCGTCGCTCATTATTGCCTATGCTCCCTGCATTGCGCACGGCATCGATATGGCCAAGAGCCAGCTAGAGGGCAAGAAGGCTGTAGAGTGCGGGTACTGGCCGCTTTATCGCTACAATCCGCTTCTCGCTGACAAGAACAAGAATCCCTTTGTCCTCGACTTCAGTAAGCCGACGTGGAACTTCCGCGAGTTTCTCCTCGGAGAGACGCGCTTTACGGCACTCAACCAGCAACCCGAGCATGTAAAAGAAGAACTGCTCGCGCAGGCCGAGCGCGAAGCAAGACAGCGCTTTGCCAACTACCTGCGGTGGCAAGCTGATACCATCTGCTGAATTTCAGTGGTCAATGAAATTCCATTGCTAACGAGCTGTTAAACACAGAGTAATGACAATGCACGCGGGGCCAAGCGGTAATGCTTGGCCCCTTCGCGGCAATTTATTGAGTCTTATAATATGTATTATGTCAACTAGCGTGTAGGGACGTGCGTGTCGCACGTCCGAACGTGTATCCTTTTCGCACGTCTTAGCGTGTATCCCCCATCGCGCACCCTTAACGGCGGACGCGCCAAGGCGCGTCCCTACGGCTGGTCGGTGTCGTTAACGACGGACGCGCCAAGGCGCGTCCCTACTGGTGCCGGTTCGGGAGCTTGGCGAACTCAGTTTGCACTAGACTAGTGACGAGCTCCTCGTCCGCCACATGCGGGAGTGTTATATGGTCAGTGCCTGCGTTCTCCTGATTGTAGACCACGCAGGTGGCTATTGAATTGGGGTTTCTAGCCCAGGCTCGGCGCGCAACGCCTCCCATTACGTCCCACGGCATCGCCGAGCGCAAAACGGCGTCTACGCGCGCGCTGCCGTCTAGCACCATGCCAAAGCCGCCGTTAATGGCCTTGCCGATACCTACGCCGCCGCCGTTATGCAGTGCCACTAAGCTCATACCGCGGGCTGCGTTGCCGACAAAGCATTGCGTGGCCATGTCAGCCATCACGTTACTTCCATCCCTAATATTGGCAGTTTCTCTGAAGGGCGAGTCTGTCCCCGCTGTGTCGTGATGGTCGCGCCCCAGCATTATCGGACCCACTTCACCCTTGCGCACCATTTCGTTAAACTTCAGCGCGATGCGTAGCCTTCCACTGGCGTCTTGATAAAGGATGCGCGCCTTAGTGCCTACCACTAGCTTGTTCTTGCCCGCGTCGCGAATCCAGTTGTAGTTGTCTCGGTCTTGCGCACGTCGCTCGGGGTCGATACAAGCCATAGCTGCAGCGTCGGTCTTTTCTAAATCGTCGGGCTTACCGCTTAAACA
>Ga0209105_100339_pt1 | contig 15766 bp, 19 predicted proteins | sample SedPBSmetaG_FD_184158 | JGI IMG/M metagenome (GOLD analysis project Ga0209105, IMG submission 184158) | Freshwater sediment bacterial and archeal communities from Indian Creek, Illinois, USA to study Microbial Dark Matter (Phase II) -... | ecosystem: Environmental > Aquatic > Freshwater > Creek >...
AGTTTACACCATCGGTTTGACTGTAACCGACAATAACGGCGGAGTTGTAAGCACAACCGAAAGGACAATAACCGTAACAGCCCCTGCACAGCCTCCGGCAGAAACAGGAATAACCGCACCTGCAAGCACTCCGGCAAACACGCCTGTCGCCATACTTTCTGGGGTTACTGTATCAGGCAAGACTATTGTCAGCAGAACATGGAGTATAACGCCAAACAGAGGCATACAAGGCTCACTTAGCAATGTCGGCGGAACATTAAGGTTCTTATTTCCCGGAACATATACCATAAATCTGACTCTAACTGACAGTTCCGGGCAGACACATGAAGTAAGCCGGACTATACTTGTCGGGCAAAGAAATCTTGCGCCAACAGCTCGGTATAGATTCCCTGCAAATGCTGCTGTAGATACACCCGTTGCCTTTGTTTGTCAGTCAACTGACCGGGATGGTACGATAGCAAATAGAGCATGGACAATAACGCCAAGCATAGGGGTTATTCAAGAAACAACGGCAAATGGTGCAACTCTAACTTTTGATGCTCCTGGATCTTATATCATCAGGCTTCGTGTAACTGATAACAATGGCAGAACCGGATCAAAGAGCAGAATAATTATAATACGAGATCCGTCTTTAAGATAAGACTAATCACTCAATCTCTCAAACGTCCGACTAACCCGGGCGTTTTTTTTTGTTGCAATGAGTGTAAAATTATTGACTCTTTATCTAAAAATTTTTTGTAAAACATCTTCGTCTTTTTGCAAAACATCTTATACGCAGAACAAGAAGAGGGAAGGAATGTTTATGAAAACATTAGAAGAGATTAAAGAAATTCCTGGGGTTAAAAAGTTTGCTTCTTATCTGGCTGAAGATTGGCAAACGGTTTTAATAAAAGCTATGGATGTTTTAAATCGACTGGAACGAGACGGGCTTGTGTCCACAAGGCATATAGTTCGTCCTGTAGCAAAATTAATAGTCGATGGGACAGCCGAGGTTTCCGTTTTAAACCGGGCAATAAACGATGTTCAGGAAATCCTTGATGAAGGACAGTCCCGATTGGTAGCGACAAAATTAGCCGAGGTAATAGTTATTTTCTTTGCGGTGAAAAACAAGCAAAAAAAAGAAGGAGGAGAATAGAATGAAAGAACTAGATAGTTATTGTAGTTATCCGAAGGACACAAAATCCCTTTTAGAAGCTCTTGGAGAAAGAGAGGCCGAAACAATCCGCATGGATCTTCCGGCTAATAAGCTGCGTTTTGTATCTTTAGAAAAAGCTTTGGAAAAATACAAAACAATAGAAAAATTAGCCGAACGCATAGGTGTAGAGCCTATGCTTGTAAACAACACTCTTGATAACACCAAAATGATAGTAGCTGTAGACGGAAGCCCGTATTTAATCGGAAAATCTTCCTGGATAAGTATTTCGGGAAGAATCGATATATACGGCGGCGGTTTTGCAGAGCTTGAGCCTGACGATAAGGCGAACGTTATAAACGCGCGGCTTAAGCAACTTGACGATAGCGAAGTCAAGGTTATTATCGTTTCAGGTAAAGTAAGGGCGATTATGTCAAAAAAATATTCGCCAATACCGGCTGACGAAACGTTTAAAACAGCATTGCAAGCAATACGCAATCGTTTTGCAGATGTGCAATACATGAGTGGCTACTACGATCACGAAATCGCTTATGCGAAACTTTTGTTTCCTGAGCTCGCACAGCAGTTAACTGAGATTTACGGTATACCAGACACACTTGTTCCCGGTATGCTTATTCTCACATCCGATACAGGCCATGCTGGTGTCAGAATAGCCGCCTGCTGGAAACATCAACAAGGATCGTTTAGACAAGCAGACAGCGAGGTTTATGTGAGACATGAAAATCTTAACGGATTAGAAAAAGTCTTAGAGGAGATGCCCAACCTTTTTATCAAATACCAAAACGCGGCAGTTAAACTTGCTGCTATGTTAAACATAGAGTTACAGAATCCTGCAATGGTAACTAAAAAGGTGTGCAAGGCGTTGAACATAGGCGACAAACACGCAAAATCAATAATTGAGTTACTTCCGACAATCGGAGCAACGGCTTATGATGTTTGTATGGAGATATTCTCCTTACCCGCCAGACTTAATCTTCCGGAAGCAGCACGACTCGAGCTCGAAGAAAAAATCGCAAAGGCAATCAATTTTGATTACGAAAAAATAGATGCAGATATTTAAGAGAGGGAAACCTCTCTTTTTTTTGAAACTTGACATACGAACATATGTTCGTTTAAAATATAAAAACAGTGAGATTTGAAAATTTTAAAAGGATGTGATATTATACAAAGAGAAACGGATAACAAGTTAATTCATAAGAAATAAGAAGGCGGATTTATAATAAGATCTAATATAATTATTTTTTAGAAGGAGATTAGAGAATGACCGAACTAAAACCGTTTATCATGTCACTGGATCGCTACGAAAAAGAATGGATATCAAAACCGAATGAGGATCCGTTCCAAGGTGCGACCGAAATGTACAAAAAATACTCAGACGATGAAAACAAAGCTAGTGTTCGCAAAACAAATTTTATGATTGCTGATGAAGATATTTGTATTTTCGATGAACGGCGCATTTTTGAATTTGTGCATAAGCACATGGAACTGGCTATTGAAAAAGAAAGATCTCGTATTCAAGAAACATCTCAGATCAAGGTTCTACAGGAAGCCTGTATTTAGAAAGAAGGGATACGATTTTGATTATTTTACGCGACCTCATACTAACCGGCATACTTATTACGATTTGTTATACCGATATCAAAAGAATGGAAATAGACAATGAGCCAATCCTGTTAGGGTTGGCTTTTGCTATACCATTTAGTATGGCTGGGCTAAATGCAGTTACAACACTAAGTTCAATATATGGATTTTTACTTGGAGGAGTTGTTTTTGCCATACTGACTATTTGGGGTATGGGCGGAGGCGATGTTAAACTTATGGCGATGATTGGTTTTTTTCTCGGTTGGCATCAAATTCTCGCCGTTGCGTTGCTTTCTTTTATCATAGGTTCTGTTTTTGGAATTTTTTATGTTTTTATTTGCAAAAAAAGCTTTAAGACTTACATTCCGTTTGGTCCCTCAATTGCTGTTGCGACAATAATAACAATATTTTTTGGGAGTGTGGTATAGGTGCATTATATTATTCATACCGATGGCGCTTGTGCTGGAAATCCCGGACCAATGGGCATAGGCGGGATAATAGAAACGACTGAAAAGGAAACGATGCACACTTTTTCCGAATCAGTCGGTCACGGAACAAATAACGAAGCTGAATATATGGCGGTTATAGCAGCGCTTGAATATGTCATAGCGCTAAACCCGGAATCTGTACTATTGATGTCAGATTCCCAGCTTGTTGTAAATCAGGTTAACGGCGTGTATGCCATTAACCACGCGCATCTTGCAAGGCTTTGTTCTAAAGTCAGGCAATTAAGTCAGGCATTAGGGTGTAAAGTAAAATTTAGCTGGGTTCCGCGAGAGAAGAATGGCAAAGCAGATGCTTTTGCAAGCAAAGCGATTGGTATGCCGCAAGCGGTAATCCGGAATGATGAAGTTGTGTTCTGGACTCCTGATTCCGACTACAAGCCTGACACTGATCTTCTTGGCGCACTTCCATTTATGAATCCAAAGTGCAAACAGCAAATAGACTGGATCGTTAATCTTTCGGATAAGGCAAGGTTTAAAGATTATGCTGCTTTGCGAACCGAAGGCAAAGACGGATACAGCAAATCTAAAGCAGAGGATTTGATTGGATACGTTTCTATAAGACACGGATCTTCCGCAGCTAAATGGTTGTTGGATGTTATAGGGGGTCCGGAAACAGATTATGGCAGAAGCGCATTGCGTTGGTCGGCCAGAGGATTGCCGCCAGACATGGCTCTTAAAAAAGTATCGGTAGATGTGGAGATTGCGGCAAATGCACTAAAAGCAAGGAGTAGAAATTCAGATGACACTGACTATAGATTTTACCGACAAAACTAGCATAACCATATGTAACGTTCATATAGCAAAAACGTTTATGCAGCGTTTTTTTGGACTCATGAGAAGGAAAACAATGGGTTGCGGCGCTATGATCTTTTATAAATGTAATTCGATACACACTTTTTTTATGCGTTTCCCAATAGATGTTTTATACCTTGATAAAAATTTAAATGTAGTAAGCTATGTGTGCAAATTAAAGCCGTGGAAAATCAGCGCTTCAAGCCTAGGCGCTCGTACTGTCATAGAACTTCCGGCTAACACCATAACCGGCAAACCATATCGCGTTAAACTGGAAAATATTTCGCAAAACTGATATAGTATAGAAAGTTCAGCTTAGAGAGGAAGTATTTTATGTTTTTTAAAATTTTTACAGCACTTATTTTCTTTATTATGTTGTCGGCAACAGCAAAACCCGCTTTTGCAAGCACAGGAGGCTCTATAAGGGTCTTTGTGGATCAACAAGAGCTTATGTTTAACTCGCCGCCTATAATCATTAGAGAACGCGTTTTTGTGCCTATGAGAGCGATATTTGAAACGCTCGGCGCTTCCGTTGAGTGGTTGCCAGAAAACCAAAGCATTATTGCAAGGCATAGAGGCAGGACAGTTATCTTTAGGATAATGAGTATGTTAGTTGACAATAATGGAAGGCTTGAGCAGATAGATGCGTCTCCGCGCATTATAAGAGGGAGGACTTTCGTTCCTATCAGATTTGTTAGTCAAGCGTTAGGTGCGGATGTTGAGTGGAATGCTGATACAAGAATGGTACACATAACCCGGTCTACGGCTGCTATACCCCCTCCATTAACAACTCCTGCCCGTGTACTTTCTGTTGTAAATAGTAACACGATAACTGTTGACATTGAAGGGAAAACAGAAACAGTCAGACTAATTGGTGTCGGTATACCGCAAAGGGAGCGGCCAAACAGAGCGGACATCCCTTTCGGGCCGGAAAATTTGGGTTTTATTAAAGAGACGATAGAGAGTGAACCTGTTTGGTTACAATTTGATATGTTTAAAGGTCGAGATGCAAACGGAGACTTGTTTGCGTTTGTTTGGACACAAAGACCAAGAGATGGCAGTCCGGAAACAATTCGGGCGCAGGTATTAAACTTGATACTTTTAGCCAGAGGATATGCTGTGTACGATTTTGAGACTTCTGGTCTGCTTTATATGGGCAAACTGATAAGAGCGGAGCGCGAGGCAAAGATGGCTGGAATAAATATTTGGAGCGAATATTCCCCGGATCCTGTCCATAATAGAATACTTATGGTTCTTTCGATTAACCACACCGCTGAATACATACTTCTTAAAAACAATAACACTCTTGATATTGATATATCTGGGTGGACAATATTTAGTGCGAATTTCTCAGAACGCTTTGTTTTTCCTCAAGGAACCGTTATCCCGGTAGGTGAATCTTTTAAGGTAACGAGCGGGGTAAATGCTCATACCCAAAATGGAAGATTTGTATGGACAACGGAAAACGTATGGGGAGATGGGGGAGCGCAAGCCAGAATATATAACACAGAAGGGTTACAAGCAGGGGGGCTAATCTCAGTTGGTTGGTAAGACGAGTAAAAACAAAAGCCAGACTATTGATGTCTGGCTTTTTCTTTTCTAAAGGTTAAGGATATTATGGTGGGTTCGTATTTCTTGTGAAGCTTATGGGCTTTATTTGTTTCAATCCACGCCCCGCGCGGCGAGCTGCCCAAATTATATTACTGAGCCACGAAAGTGCTACGGACTAGGGAATCATCCGTAGGTTTCTACATGGTCAATAACGTAGTCAGTAAAGACTTAGGCTAATCAACTAGGGCTTTGCAGGGTTTCGCCGCAAGCCCGCGATTTTAATCGTGGGTAGTTGATTTCTTTAACATTTATAGTAACTCGAGACGGCATATGTCTGATCACCTCAAAAGCATAACATTGTCCGAGAACAGAGCCTTTCCATTTTGTACCTGTCAAGTTTTCTATTATATCGGGATTTTTTTCGATAAGTTTATTAATAGCATTTAGAATTTTATCAAACATCTCGGCATACATTTTGTTTGAACATTCAGGATAGCCCGAGCACATATATCTACACTTTAAGTTTTTTGTTTCTTTGAGTACCATAGACCTTTCACAGATCGCACATTGTAGACTGATATACTTCCATTTTAACATTTATCCTCCTTTTATTTTGAAAAAACGTTTGAAAAATATCCGGCGACCCATTCTGCAAGCCATGTTCCTTTGGCCATTTGTAGATTGTCTACAAGTGCCTCAATGTCCAGTCGGTTGGTTTCCCAGTCTTCTTTTGCCATGTTATCTATCGCTGTTTTGGAAATTATCTTTTTGTCGGATTCCGAAGCTTTGCTTGCCGCCTCCCGTCCTCTTTGACGACAATAATCAGCATAGGCGTTAAATTCAACCGGAGAACTCTTAAGTCTGAAATAAACATAATTACCCATATATTTGTTTCCTTTCTGTCATTTAATAGTATTAGCTGGAAATCATATCCTCCTTCCTATTAGTTTATGTTTGATTATTTAATAAATAAGAAGCGTAAATGCAAAATATTTTTTGCAACAATTATTCGTCTTTTTGTAAAAAGAAAGGTACACAAATGAAGAATAGGAAGGAGGGCAAGAAATGTACTATGATTTTAAAAAGGTAAAAAAAATTCCGATTACAAAAATAATCGAAGATTGGGGGATAAAAAGCCGGAAAAAAAATCAAGCCTCGTTCTATGTCTTATGTCCAAATCCAAAGCATGGAGACAAAGAGCTGGGTAGTTGTGTCGTTACGAGCAATGAAAGAATAAATTGTTTTCATTGTTTTTCTTGCGGTACAAAAGGCGGGATTGTTGATTTTGTGGCAATGTTTAAACGGTGCAGTATTACAGATGCCGCTAAAATACTTTCTGAGGAATACGATATCTGTAAAACTATTACGCACAAGAAAAAGCCTAAGCAGTTTGTAGCTGCTGACGACTATGCAGTAATTGGATTGCGTGATCGTGCTTATATTAAATTTCCAGGACAAGATCTTAATAAAACGGAGGTTTATACAATTGCCGAGTTTGCCGAAGAGTGTCCGGAAGATTATAACGCATTAATAATGGCAAAAACCGTAGAAAAGCTATGTGCGATTGAACACTTTTTCCAAAGTGAAGATGCAAAGTATTGCCCAAAAGAAGTAACCGCAGAAACGTTTCAAAATGTCGTTTTTGATGTTTTTGAAAAAGCGATAATCAAGAAGGAGGAAGAAAATGTACCGAGCACTGAACGTAGATTTGATTGCGTCTATGCAAGAAATAGTTGACGAGGTAGTGTTTTACTATAAGGCGGATTTTGATTACGATGGCACAAAGTGCGTGTCGAGAATATGCGCACAGAGAGAAATTTTTCTTTATTGACGTAACGGTTAGTTTTAAAAAAATGATGCAACTTATAAAAAAGGGGAAAAAATAATATTGAACAAAACCAAAACTAACGAAGGAGGAAAAGTCAATGTATGATGCAAAAATGTTTATTTACAGAAAAGATTCTCAATTACCCAAAATAATGGAAAATACAGACACCCCTATGTTTTATTTTTATAATTGTCTGTATAGCAATCCGTGTTGTTCAGGTGTTGATTTAAAAGACGTCCTAAACACAACATATGTTTTCGACACATCTCTTCCTTATGCGGAAGCTGATGAAATCGACACTGTTAAATCAGGAGATGTCATTGTTATTGAATCCGAAGATAATATTTCGGCTTATCGCGTTTCAAAAAACAAACTAATTATATTTCCTGCATTTATTAAACAACATATGTTTTACGGTTCGGCTTATAGAGACACTCCAGTTTATAGATTATGTGCAGCAGACGTATTGGAAGTTTTGTTGGACATGGATCTCGACCGTATAGGCCAAAAAGAGATACGGAAAATTGTAGCAGAAGTCGAAGCTGAAATAAGTATTGACTGGGATACAGCTATCAGGAATGTTATTGAAAATTATATGTCAAATAAGGAGGAAAACAATGCCTAATTGGTGTAAAAACAAACTCACAATTACCGGAAGCGCTGATCATCTCCAAAAATTTGATACAGCGTTTAAAGGATATCAAGCGGCTTGGAAAAACTTAAAGCCTAAAGGCAAGGATTATTGCTTAAATGCTTTGTATCCTGTGCCCAAGGAGATAATAGAAATAGGGTTTACGCTTGATGAAAGCGACGATAAAGCTAAAGAATTATATCAATTACACAAAAAAGATGGATATGACTGGTGCATAGAAAACTGGTCGGTAAAATGGGATTGTGATATTGAGCTTTTTTTAGCTTTTGAAAATAGTTATGAATACAGATTTTTATCTCCTTGGAATTCGCCATTCAATTGGGCTCTTGAAGTAAGCAAAAAATGGCCAAACATTCAAATAGCATTAACTTTTTATGAGCCCGGTGTGGTTTGTGCTGGTGAATCGGTTTATAAAAATGGCGAAATAATACAAGAGATAGAGCATATCCACGCCGAATGCGAATACGAGGCGTTCGTTCATGAAAATTTTGGATCAGTTAATTGGTAATTCTAAGGAGGGGTGACGCATGATTATCAAAAACCCATTCAGGCTTTTATTGATAATTTTAGCAACTTTTGTTGCAGGAATGCTAAGTTATAAATTGTTAATATATGCATATGCTACATTACTATCCAGAACGGGCTTTCTGGGCGGAGAAATCTTTGTAATTCCATTAATGTGTTTGCTTGTCTATTTAGGCTGGGAAGCAAAAGGAATTTTTGGAGTAATTAAAGAGTAATTGTTTGAAGATAGGCTGAAGATTTTGTTCTTCAGCCTATTCTTGAATTTTAACAAAAAAGGAGGAGGGAAACAATGACAGGCTCTTGTGAAAACAAAATGGCGGTTAGTGGAGATATTGATCGAATCAGAGAATTTGATGCGGCATTTAAAGGCTATCAAGCGTCATGGGATGATTCTAAGCTTAGATATCCAAGCTATTGTTTCAACGCTTTGTATCCCATACCCGAGGAAATTGTAAAAAATGAAACGGATGGACATGACTGGTGCTTAAAAAACTGGTCTGTGGCATGGGATTGTGTCATTAAATGTGCAGAGGCAAATTCTGGATGTATCAAATATAAGTTTTATACATTCTTATATCCGCCGTATTTGTGGGCACTCGAAGTAAGTAAGAGATGGCCAGATATTCGAATTGTATTACTTTATTTCGATGGGGAATATGCAGGAGAGATGATTTTCGAAAACGGAGAAATAATAGAAGATACCGAATACGGGTGTGACGAACACGAATACGGCGAAAACGAATACCATGCCTTTGTTTACAACAATTTTGGGTGGAACTTAGCTGTTAATGAAGACCCCGCCGAAGATGCGGATTATTGATTGGAAACGGGCCAAAGATATTGCTCTTTAGCCCGTTCCTAAAACTTGATAGTTGAGCGCATAGATGATAATGTGAACTACCACGAGTCTAAAGGCATCGTGGCTTCGTAAGAAGCCTGAGTTCACCAGACTCAACCAGAGGAAACTCCGGATACGTTAGGATGGTTATGACACCTGCGGTTGACGCACCAGACCGCTGCTCTGTCGTGTATATTTAAGTAGTGCCGAGGGAAGGCGCGGTGATATACACATATAAGCCATTCTAACATTGTCGAGGTGAAGACGAATACCGTGTATGGTAACAGTACAGGGTTACGCATAACCTACCTTCAGGTAGAGCATTTATCAGGGAGGACTGATTTTATGGTTTATGTAATAAGTATTGACGACAAACCTCTTATGCCTTGCAAACCTGTTGTTGCAAGATTGTTGCTAAAGCAGGGTAAAGCAAGGGTCGTAAGCCGCGTTCCTTTTACAATTAGGTTGCTTCACAGGACTACTGATTACACACAGCCGCTAACCCATGGAATTGACACAGGAAGTGGCATAATTGGGAGTGCCGTTATAGATAGCAACGGTAACGTGATATATGCCTCTGAAATAGAAATCAGGAATGATATAACGAGAAAAATGAAACAAAGAGCCATATACCGCAGAAACAGACGTAATAGGAAAACAAGATACAGAAAAGCAAGATGGCAGAACAGAAAAAACAGTATAAGGAAAGACAGGTTTTCGCCGACAATGACAAGCAAGATTAATTCACACTTAAAGGAAGTGAAATTTGTGAACTCAATACTTCCTGTAACAAAGACAATTATTGAAACAGCGACTTTCGATCCACACGCCTTGAAGAACCCGGAGGTATTGAAAAACAAGTTGTTATATCAAAAAGGCATTAAGTACGGCTATGCCAACACCAGAGCATATGTGTTATTTCGTGATGGGTATAAATGTAGACATTGTAGCGGCAAGTCCAAGGTTAAGCGTCTAGAAGTGCACCATATCCGATTTAAAAGAGAGAAAGGCTCTGATGATCCTGAAAACTTGATCACTCTATGCAAAGCGTGTCATAACGCTATTCACCAAGAAGGATTGACCTTAAAGCTCAAGGGTAAAAAGAAAGGGCGATTAAACCACGCAACCCAAATGAACAATATTAGAGTACAGTTGTTGAAATTATTGCCGGAAGCAGAAGAAACATTCGGATTTATAACCAAGGAACACCAGCAGATGTACAACATGAAAAAAGAACACCATATTGACGCGGCGCTTATAGCAGGTCAAGGAACAAAACCTATATTTAAGACAAATACAGTTTTGTTTAAAAAATGTGTCCCGGATGGTGATTATCAGCAATTCAAAGGCAGAAGGTCGGAACAAAAAATCGAAACAGGGAAAATACACGGCTTCAGGAAATTTGACAAAGTGCGATACAAAAACAATGAACACTTTATCAAGGGAAGGATGTCAACAGGTTATGTAATACTTATGGATATTCATGGCAAAAAGATAGACTTAAAACCTATGCCTAAATTTGAAAAAATGGAACGAGAAAGCGCAAGGAAAACATGGGTTATGTATCTCGAAACCACAGTAAATATTTGATTATGGCGCATTTGATTTTTGTTTGCAAGTACAGAAAAAAACTATTGGTTGTACTCGGCAGTCAGATGAAGCAAATCATATATGAGATTGCGCAAGAAAAAGGCTTTGAAATAGTCGTAACGGAATCGGACAAAGACCATATTCATCTATTAGTGAGATACAAGTCTATTCAATCCGTGTTAGAATTTGCAGAAACATTTCTGGAAAGAGCGCACATTTTGGAGTAATGGATATTTTGCTTGTTCCGTTGGAAATGCTAGTAAAGAGATTATTGAGAAGTACATCCAAAATCAGGGCTAGTCAGGGCTTACGTCCACTAGCCTAAAGGCATAGTGGTTTTACGCCCAATTTATAAAACAAAACCGACAGGAAAGGAAATGGGTAATAATATGAGTATTAGCTTTGTCCCATTACACGTTCATAGCGAATATTCTTTGCGAGACTCTCCGGCTAAAATCGGAGATATTATTCAAAAATGCCTCAATATGGGTTTTAACGCCTGTGCCATAACGGAACATGGCAATATGCATTCGTCATTGCCGTTCTATAAGGCTTGTAATAATACATGGAGATCAGTAGTTGATAAAATAAGTACCCGTTACGATGTTCCGGCATCCGAAGTTAAAAATCTAAAAACACTAATTCCGGACGGAATGAGTATGAAAACTGCTACTGAAACAATAGATGCTGTTTTTCTCCTAATAAACAAATATCCCGACTTTTTCCGGGATGTTATGAATACAGAGATAAAACCAATTCTAGGTGTTGAGGCTTATGTGATACCTACACAAGAGATGATTGAGTCGGAAAATAAAGACGTCAGAGAAATAAGGCTTCATATAACACTTCTTGCGAAAAACAAAGAAGGGTATAGGAGCATCATGAAGGCGGTAAGCGAGTCTTATTTATATCAGCACAAAACATCGCGTTCGGTTTTCCCAAGAATGACGTACAAGTTACTGGAAAAGCATTTTATGACTGATAACGTTGTTGCTCTTTCTGGTTGCATACACGGTGAAATACCACTGCTTCTCTGGGATAACAAATACGAAGAAGCGGTGCAAAAAACGAAATATTTCCAAAACTTATTCGGTAAAAGCAATTTCTTTTTAGAAATCCAAGATCATGGGCTTGAAAAAGAGAAAAAAATAAGATCTGATTTAATAAAGTTATCGCTTGAAACCGGAGCCCCTCTTATCGCTACAAATGATAGCCACTACACAGAAAAAGAACATTCAGAAATTCGCGATATGGTTGTAGCGATACGCCTTAACAAAACTATTTATGATCCGGAGTTCGACACAGACTGTAACGAGCTTTATATCAAAAGCACAGAAGAGATGCTGGCGCTTTTTAGTGATATTCCAGAATCCGTTTCTAACACTCAAAAAGTAGCGGATATGTGCAATATTATAATAGAAAGCGAACAATTCTTCCCGAACTTTAAAACGCCAAAAGGCCAAAGTGAAAAAGAAACGCTGTCTTTAATGGTAAAAGAAGGATTAAAAAAACATTATCCTGAATTCCACAAATGGAAAAGTAAACACAAGGATATGTTTATAAAGAGAATCCAATATGAATTATCAGTAATATCAAACTTAAAGTACGAAGGTTATCTTCTTATTGTTCAGGATTTTATAAAAAAGGGCAGGGAAGATGGACTTGTAGGACCGGGCAGAGGAAGCGCAGTCGGTAGCCTTGTATGCTTCTTGTTGGGAATTACTGATGTAAACCCGTTAAAGTACGATCTTCTTTTTGAACGTTTTTTAAATCCAGACAGGGTAAGCTTCCCCGACATAGACACCGACTTTGACACAGAAATAAGAGATCGGGTAATAGAATATGTAAAAGAAACTTACGGAACAGAAAGTGTTTGCAACATCGCGACTTTCGGAACTCTTGCCGCAAGGGCTTCGGTGAGATATGCCGGTCGCGTTACAGGACAACCTCTTGATTTGTGCGATAAAATTGCAAAACTTATACCCGAACAACCAGGCATCACGCTTAAAGAGGCGTATGACGCAAGCCAAGAATTAAGAGATATGTGTTTAAGCTCTAGCGAAGCAAACAAGATTTTTGATAATGCAAAAAAACTTGAGGGGTTAATTGTTCAAAGCGGTACCCATGCAGCAGGAGTGATAATAGCTAATTGCAACGTTTCTGATCACATACCGCTTATGTATGACAAAGATTCAAAAACATGGATAACACAGTACGATAAAGACGTTTGCGAAAACGACGCAGGTTTTATGAAAATGGATTTTCTTGGCCTAGAAAATTTAACTATAATAAAAAGAGCTCTTGCTAATATCGAAAAAAACCACGGAAAAAAAATAGATGTACGAAAAATCCCAATGGACGATAAGGACGTAATTAATGAGATTTTCGCCAAAGGAAAAACAAAGGCTGTGTTTCAGTTCGAGTCTCAAGGTATGGTAAATATGCTTAAGAGGTTTGAACCGCAATCGCTAGAAGACATAATCCTTTTAAATGCGGCGTTTAGACCAGGCCCGATTCAATACCTTGATGAAATAATCGAAACAAAGCACAATCGCAAAAAACCTTATTATATTATTCCTCAACTTGAAAAGATTTTAAGCATAACTTACGGAAAGCCGATATATCAAGAGCAAATAATGCGCATTTTTAATGAGGTTGCGGGTTTTTCATTAGGAGAAGCCGATATTATAAGAAGAGCTATGTCTAAGAAAAAAATGTCAGAACTGGAGCGTTATTTACCAATATTTGAAGAGCGGCTAATTCAAGCAGGGGCAAGTAATCGTGAGTCATCTGCATTTTGCCAAGAACTTATGGAGTTCGCTAATTATGCGTTTAACAAGAGCCATAGTGCGGCATATAGTGTTTTAGCTTATCAGACAGCGTGGTTAAAATACTATTATCCGGCAGAATATATGGCCAGCGTACTGGCGTCGGCCGCAATGGATAAAATCCCTTCTTATATGGAGGAATGTCGCAGTATAGGTATACCCGTACTTCCTCCGTCAGTAAACGAATCAGATCGTTTCTTCAATGCCGGGAAAGATGGAGTAATCAGATTTGGATTGGAGGGCATTAAACACGCAGGAAATTGTTGGGAAGACATAACAAAAGAAAGAAACGAATCGGGTTTTTATAAATCATATCAGGATTTTATAGAAAGAATGATAAAAAGAAACTCGAGGGCTGTTTACAAAACAGTATTAAAAAGCCTTATTCTGGCAGGCGCTTTAGATGGATTAGGATATAACAGAAAACAAATGGCGGAGTGTTCTCCGAAATATATTGATGCATTTAAGAATTTAATCAGTAAAAAAACAAATTCCAAAACGAGCGCAAAGTCTTTAACGACTGCCGAAGAAAAGATGATAAAAGCAGCGATCAACCGAGAGCTACAAGAATATGATCAAACTTATATTCTTGAAAACGAAAAAAGTCTTATTGGATTCTACGCATCGGGCCACCCTCTCGACAAATACAGAAACGTTATCAAACAAAACTCAGAACTTACAATTTCTGATATTGACGATAACACAAACAACAAATACGTGACGATAGCCGGGCAAATATTAAAGGCAGAGAAGTTATACAGAAAATCTGACAAAGCGGCTATGTGTAAGTTTACGCTTGAGGATACGACTGGAAGCATCGAAGTTATATGCTTTACAAAAACGTATGCTCGGCACAAAGAGACTATCAAAGAAGGTGGTTTTGTAAAAATCAGGGGTAGGATAATAAAAGACGATATTGGGAACACAACAAGCTATCAAGTTAATGCACAAGAAATCTCAAATCTCGTCGCTTAAGGTTTCTAAAAACGTATTGTTGCAGACCTGCGGTTAAATCCGCAGGTTTTTTTGTGTTTCAGAAATCCACTTATGCCAGAAAACCAAACATGAAAAACCACCAGAGGCAAAAATTCACTTGCAGGAAACTACTGAGGGTTAGGAATCCACTTGTAAAAACCACTGGAGGGCAGAAAGCCATTTTCAGAAAACCACTAGTGCTAAAATCCACTTACAATAAATAGTAACGCTTAACATAAAATCCATTATATAGCAAAATAAAGGCAAAAACCCGCCCAAAAAAAACGACTGGATTCCAGAAAAGTATAGCCTTTCCTACGTGCATAAAGCACTCCTAGTCTATAATCGTTTGTTTACAGCCGTCAGACGCCATTTAGTCAAAAGGTGTGCCGCATAAGCCGTTTTTCTCCAGATTAAACGTAAATGCTACGCCATGTTGTTCAGGCTGGCGTTTAGGGCATAATTAGGCACAAGTTAATCATTTTTGATGCACATATGTTGTTAAAGGGCTTATAAAGGCTCTCTCAATCTCTTTCTTAGGGGTTTTTTTGAATATATATAGATCTTCCAGAGGTTTTGTAGCGCCGCAGACTAAAGTTTAGACTGTATCATATCCAGAGTCAGATGCATTGGCAGTCAGAGTATAAATGTTCCGTATTACTTATGGTCAAAACAACAATCACTTGTGGTGACAGCCAGAAGCAAAGCAAGCTGTTCCATCCAGAGCAGCCGATAAGCGGGTAATCATGAGTCCTCGCAATGGGGGTTTTTTGAATATATATAGATCTTCCAGAGGTTTTGTAGCGCCGCAGACTAAAGCTTAGACTGTATCATATCCAGAGTCAGATGCATTGGCAGTCAGAGTATAAATGTTCCGTATTACTTATGGTCAAAACAACAATCACTTGTGGTGACAGCCAGAAGCAAAGCAAGCTGTTCCATCCAGA
>Ga0209105_100345_pt1 | contig 15702 bp, 14 predicted proteins | sample SedPBSmetaG_FD_184158 | JGI IMG/M metagenome (GOLD analysis project Ga0209105, IMG submission 184158) | Freshwater sediment bacterial and archeal communities from Indian Creek, Illinois, USA to study Microbial Dark Matter (Phase II) -... | ecosystem: Environmental > Aquatic > Freshwater > Creek >...
TTTTGAAAAACCTGAAAATCTTAAGCCTTTAGCATTAGATAATTTACGTAAAACTGATAAAGGATTTAAGGCTACGATAATGTCTAAGTCTGTGAATGCAATAAACATAAGATCTTAATACTCTAATCAAGCCAATTCCCGACTGCTAGAGCTATGTCTACCAGGCGAATGAAGATCTCGAAGCCATACATAGAAGGAGCGAACCCAGGCATTATAAATTTATTCGGGAGGGTATGAACATGGTAAAAAAAGCGAAGATTGCCGTCCATCCGGATTATAAAGTTGGAAAGGTCGAAAAGCGTCTGTTTGGCGCATTTCTGGAGCCAATCGGCAACTGGGTTTATGGTGGTATCTATAATCCCAAGCATCCGACAGCAGATGATATGGGCTTTCGACAGGATGTTATAGATGCAGTTAAGGAGTTCAATCTTCCAGCCCTGCGATTTCCAGGGGGGAACTGGGTTTCCGGATGGGATTGGAAGGACTCCATTGGGCCGGTGGATAAGCGCAAGATAAAGTTGGATCCGGCCTGGTTCCAAATCGAACCGAACATTATCGGCCATGACGAATATCTAGAGTGGACTAAGCGCGTCAATACCGAACCTATGTACACCATCAATCTGGGAACGGAGGACATCAAGAGTGCTGCCCATGTGGTGGAATATTCTCGCTATACCGGCGGAACTTATTGGTCCGATCTGCGCAGAAAAAACGGATATCCGGAGCCCTATGAGATCAAGACCTGGTATCTGGGGAATGAAATGGACGGCCATTGGCAGATAGGCTCCTGGGAAAAGGATCCGGTCGGCTTTGGCATCCGTACCCATGAGATATCCAAAATGGTGAAATGGATTGACCATCAGGCGGAGACAGTATTTGCGGGCACCTCCGATCATCACAGGCATTTCCCCGAATGGGAAATGGCTGCCTTGGAGCAGTGCTATGAGTCTGTGGATTATGTCTCTCTTCACCACTATCATACAGTACCGGAGGGTGATATTGCGAATTATTTGAATATATCCTCCGTTTTCGAGGATTATATTCAAGGAACCATTTCTATCTGTGATTACCTGCAAGCTAAGCTGCGCACCCCGAAGAAGATGCACATTTCCTTCGACGAATATGGCGCCATGTTCGGTAGACAGGGCGAGGTCCTCTATGGACGCAGAGGCTGGCAGGATGTTTCTAAGAGCTATTTTCAATTCGCTCCCAAGGACAATGTATTTACCAAAGTAGATCCTGGAAACTATGTGGAACGGCATAAATTTGGATCTCATCAGATGCTGAACGCTCTGGCTATGTCCTCGGTACTGCTGACCTTCCTGCGCCATGCTGACCGCATCAAAATAGGGTGTATGACCGGTGGCATCCGGAACGCTCTAGCCTTTAACGGACTTCATGTATGGAAGAATGCCGCCTACTATCCCTATTACCAAATGAACTTGCTGGCCTCCGGCGGTGTTTCTATTCAGACGGCCATCGACGGTCCAACATTCAGCACTGAACAATTTGCCCTATCGGGGTCATGTCAATGCCATGCCTATGAAAATATTCAGGCCATTGAAGCTGCTGTCGTACACCAGGAGGAGAAGGAAGAGGTTATTCTCTTTTTGATAAACCGAGCCGTTGATGATGACATAGAGGTTACGGTTGATGTCCGCGGGTTTGACGGGTATCAATTTATCGAGCACATCGAGATGTATACGGAGGATCTCAAGGCGGAGAATACCTTTGAAAATCCGGACAGGATTCAGCCTGTGGCTAATACGTATACGAAAATGGAGAATGGCAAGGTGATCGCCGCTGTCAAGAAACTTTCCTGGAATGTTATCCGTATTTCTAAGAAAGCGAGTAGGAAGTTGAAAGCATGATACAATCGAAGTTTACAGGAAAGCGAAGACACACTCTGTGGTATAAGAAGCCTGCCACTGAGTGGAATGAAGCCCTTCCAGTTGGAAATGGAAGGATTGGCGGCATGGTGTTCGGAAATGTAAAACATGAGTGCATCCAGCTCAATGAGGATAGTATCTGGTATGGAGAACCCATGGATAGAAACAATCCTGATGCACTGAAGAACCTGCCTGTCATTCGCAGACTCCTAGCGGAGGGGCGGATAAAAGAGGCTGAAAAACTGGCTGTCATGGCATTTTCCGGGGTGCCGGAAAGCCAGCGGCCCTATCAGACTATGGGTGACTTGTTTTTTCATTTTGTTATAGACGAAGGCATTACAGAAGATTATACGAGGGAACTGGATCTGGATCAGGCTGTTGTCACAGTCCGTTTCAAGTCTGGGGGTGTGCATTATACACGCCGGGTTTTTTCCAGTGTGCCTGACCAGGTTATTGTTATACGCATGGATGCCGATCAGCCGGGAGCGATTAGTTTTTCTGCCACTTTGAGACGGGGCAGATATCTTGATTCTTTGAAATCCTCTGGGAACAATACCATCTGCCTATATGCCGGCTGCGGCGGTGAAAAGGCGGTTCGGTTCTGTACCATGGCCAAGGCGATTCCCGAAGGAGGCCGTGTACATACGATAGGGGAGAATTTGGTCGTTGAAAGAGCAGACGCGGTAACCTTAATACTATCTGCTGCCACTAGCTATTATCACCAAGATTATGAGAACTGGTGCGTCGAAAGTCTGAACCATGGGGCAGGCAAGGCCTATGATGCACTGCTTTCCGATCATTTTAACGACTACACCCGCCTTTACAATCGAGTTTACCTGGAGTTGTGCGGCGACGAGCATTTTAGCACAGTACAAGACTTGGATACAGCCGAACGGTTGGAACGGTTGAAGGAAGGCGAATCGGATCCGGCTCTGATAGAACTATATTTCCAATTCGGGCGGTATCTGCTGATTTCCTGCAGTCGACCGGGCAGTCTGCCTGCCAATTTGCAGGGTATTTGGAACCGGGACATGTTGCCGGCCTGGGACAGTAAATATACGATCAACATCAACACGGAAATGAATTATTGGCCCGCAGAAGCCTGTAATCTCCCGGAATGCCACACGCCACTGTTTGACCATATAAAACGAATGCTTGAGAATGGAAGAAAAACGGCCCGGGTCATGTACGGCTGCCGCGGCTTTGTCGCCCACCACAATACGGACATTTGGGGAGATACAGCACCTCAGGACATCTATATTCCGGCCACCTATTGGCCGATGGGAGCGGCTTGGCTTTGCCTGCATCTATGGGAACATTATGCCTATGGGCTGGAACTTGACTTTCTGAAAGCTGCCTATCCGATCATGAAAGAAGCGGCGGAGTTTATTTTGGACTATTTGGTGGAGGATGAAAAAGGGCGATGGGTGACCAGTCCCTCCGTTTCTCCGGAAAACACCTATATCTTGGATAACGGAGAACGGGGAAGCCTTTGCATCGGGCCGTCCATGGACAGTCAAATCACGCACACCCTGTTTGAGGCCTGTGTAAGCGCCGCCCAGATCCTCGGTATCGATCCCGAATTTTCAAAACAACTGATGATCGCTTTGGATAGACTGCCGAAGCCTCAGATCGGTAAGTGGGGTCAGATACAGGAATGGTCGGAGGACTATGAAGAAGAGGAGATTGGGCATCGGCACATTTCACACCTTTTCGGCCTACATCCAGGTAGCCTGTTTACGGTGCGCAAAACTCCCGAGCTGGCGGCGGCTGCCAAGAGAACTCTGGAGCGCAGACTGACCCACGGCGGCGGGCATACCGGTTGGAGCCGGGCGTGGATCTTAAATATGTGGGCACGGCTTAAGGAAGGAGAAAAGGCGTATGAAAATCTGACAGCACTTCTGTGCCACTCCACCTTGCCCAATCTGCTGGACAATCATCCCCCCTTTCAGATCGACGGGAACTTTGGCGGAACAGCAGGCATTGCGGAGATGTTGCTGCAAAGCCACGAAGGGTGCATAGAGCTTCTACCCGCTGTGCCGAAGTACTGGGAAAACGGCAGGGTACGGGGACTCAGGGCCCAGGGCGGTTTTACCGTGGATGCAGCATGGCAAGATGGTATGTTAATGGAGGCAGTAATTCGGTCAAGTCAAAATAAAGATTGCACCGTGTTAGCCGAGCAGGAGTGTTGTGTTTGCTGTGAGGGTAAAGAGGTTCCTGTTAATCAAAATGGAATGGAATTTACCTTTGCTGCAGTAGCGGGTGGAGAATACGTTCTGAAACCCAAGTACTAGTAGAAACATGATTCAAACATAGTATGAAGGAGTAAGATTATTATGCTGAACAATGTTCCATATACAATAGGAGGAGTCTGACCGACTTCCTGTTTCGGATTACAAGAGAAGCCTAATAAGCAGAATTTTGGGAACAAAAATAGATGAATCCGACAATATTGCGAAGGAGCGTTTAATATGAGAAAGCAAGCACTGAACCCTTATCTGCCTTCCTGGGAATACATTCCGGACGGCGAGCCTTATGTTTTCGATGGGCGTGTCTATATCTACGGCTCTCATGACCGCTATAACGGGCAGGCATACTGTCTGAATGACTATGTCTGCTGGTCTGCGCCTGTGAATGATTTGGGCAGCTGGCGTTATGAGGGCATAATTTTCAAAAAAATCGATGAACCTGAAAACGCGGACGGTCGGGGCTGTTTGTTTGCACCAGATGTCACCTGCGGGCCCGATGGCCGGTACTATTTGTATTATGTTTTAAGCACGATGAAGGTGGTTTCGGTGGCTGTTTGCGATACACCGGCAGGGAAGTATGAATTCCTTGGTTATGTGCGTTATGAGGATGGCACCCGGTTGGGTGAACGGACTGGAGACGAGCCTCAGTTTGACCCCGGTGTGTTGACAGAGGGAGATAAAACCTATCTCTATACCGGCTTCTGTGGGTTTGGTGATAAGAGCCGCAGCGGCGCCATGGCAACGGTTCTGGGTCCTGATATGCTGACTATAATAGAAGAACCGGTGTTCATCGCCCCCAGTCAACCCTATAGCCAGGGCAGCGGATTTGAAGGCCATGAGTTTTTTGAAGCACCGTCGATACGCAAGATAGGCGATACCTACTATTTAATCTATTCTTCCATTAAAATGAACGAGTTGTGCTATGCCACCAGCAAGCACCCCACCAAAGGTTTTGTGTACGGCGGGGTCATCATCAGCAATAATGACCTGGGCATCGGCACCTACAAGCCCGCGGATAAGCCCATGTTTTATGGCGGCAATAACCATGGCAGCATTGTACAGATTGGAAATGACTGGTACATCTTTTACCACCGCCACACCAATGGTACCAACTACAGCCGTCAGGCTTGTGCCGAGCGTATTCATGTGCTGGAGGACGGCACCATTCCTCAGGTCGAACTTACCTCCTGCGGATTGAATGGCGGTCCGCTTATGGGCAGGGGTGAGTACGCGGCATATATCGCTTGCAACCTGTTTTGCCGTGACACAAACGAATATACCGGTGGAATGGGTGGCAACGGATTTTGGCTTGATTCCCAATATCCTCGATTGATGCAAGACGGGCGGGATGGTGATGAGGAGATTGGGTATGTATTCAATCTCACCGATTCGGCTACCGTTGGATTCAAATATTTCGAATTCAAGAATGCTTGTCTTACAAAAATAAAAGTGCGTGGATACGCCAACGGCGTTTTTGAGGTTAGGACAAAATGGGATGGCGAGATCCTGGGGACTATCCATGTAGGGCACAATGCTGAGTGGCAGGATCTGACCTGCGACATTCCTCTGCCGGATGGCGTACATGCGCTGTATTTCACCTATCAAGGCAAGGGATTTGTTGGCCTTTCATCGTTTACATTAGCATAACCAGACAAGGGGACAGGGACTTGTCTGGTCTGAATGAAATATGATATAATCTCTCAGAGGGTGAAAAGAGTGAATTTGATCTCTATGGGTACTGATTAATGGGAAACCATAAACGGTGCAAGCATAAGGCAGCTTATGAGAAAAACTGGGGTAAGCAAGTTCATGATTGAAAAGGCTTAACAGACAAGTCCCTGTCCCCTTGTCAGGTCTAAATATTAAAATTAGGAGGATTATTTATGTTAGATGAAAATGTAGTTAAATTGTTAAACGAACAAATCAATAAGGAGTTTTACTCTGCTTATCTTTATATGGATATGGCAAATTATTACTCAGAAAAGAGCTTGAACGGCTTCGAAAATTGGTTTAATGTACAAACTCAAGAGGAAAAAGATCACGCACTTTTATTCAGACAATATATATTAAACAATGGAGGAAGCGTAACCCTTTTACCTATTGATGCACCGGCAAAAAAATATGATAGTTTCCGTGAGCCTCTGGTAGCAGCATTCAAGCATGAACAGTATGTAACTGCTTCAATAAATGCAATTTATGATGAAGCCTATAAGTGCAAAGACTTTCGAACAATGCAGTTTCTGGATTGGTTTATTAAGGAACAGGGTGAGGAAGAAAAGAATGCGGATGACAATATTAAAAAGTTTGACTTATTTGCTTCCGATGCCAAAGGCTTATACATGCTCGATAATGAGATGAAAGCTCGTGTTTATATAGCACCATCTTTAGTAATTTAATTTTTACTCGTAAGAAGGAAGTAGCACCAGAAAAGGGGACGGCTCTCTTGTCTGGTGCTGTTTGTTTGTGTGTGAGAGGTGAAAGTAATGTCTGTAGAGAAACGATATTCATTGGATGTTGAAGAGATATTATCACATAGGCATGATAATGGTGCCGACCTTTGGACTACACCCGATAAGCGTTTAATAAAAGGATCTCCGTTCTCAACTTTTGAGAGTGTTCTGTACTTGTTGGAATTGGGCATGGAACCTACGAACTCTTTGTTTAAAGAAATTGCAGAATTAATATTTAGTACATGGCAGGAGGACGGACGTTTCAAACTGTACCCACAAGGCTCTATATATCCATGTCAAACAATCAATGCTACCAGTACGCTTTGTCACATGGGATATGCTGACGATAGTAGAGTTCAAAAAACTTTCCAGCATCTTTTAGAAATTCAATATAAAGATGGTGGCTGGCGCTGCAATAAATTCAGCTTTGGCCGTGGGCCGGAAACAGAGTTTTCAAACCCGTTTCCAACTCTTACCGCCTTGGATGCGTTCCGTTTTACTGATTATCTAAACAAAGAACCGGCGCTTGAAAAGGCTGTGGAGTTTCTGCTGGATCACTGGACAATCAAGAAACCTATAGGTCCGTGCCACTACGGAATCGGCACATTATTTATGCAGGTGGAGTACCCTTTTCGCAACTACAACCTTTTTGTTTATGTATACGTATTATCGTTTTATGACAAGGCTAAAAAGGATAAAAGGTTTTTGGAAGCCTTGGAAGCGCTGAAATCTAAAGTGGTAGACGGACAGATCGTTGTAGAGCGAGTTGTGCCAAAGTTGGTAAACCTTTCTTTCTGTAAAAAAGGTAAACCAAGCGAACTGGCAACCAGGCGCTATAATGAAATCATAAATAATCTTAGATAACCACAACAGACAAGGGGACGGTTCTGTTGTCTACTTGTCTGTCTTGACAGGAGAAAGACTATGTCAACTGTTGAAGAAAAACTTGCAGAGCTATTGACGGCAGAAACTGCAGATTTAGTTTTATGCTATGGCGATAGTATAACCAGAGGAGTGCCGGGAGTTACATATTTAAGCTTTATCAATAAAAAATGGAAACTTAAAAACTATGGATTAGGTGGGGATACTTTAATAGGACTAAGTAATAGAGTATTTTTAAATATGGAGAATCGAAGACGTGATAGCTATATACTTCAGATTGGGACGAATGATATTTTGCTTCCCTATCTTTTCAATCACTCGGAATTATGGAGAGATAGGATTGCGGGATTAATAAAAAGAGGAAGTAAACCTTGCGAAAATGAACACAATTTTAAAGAAGAATTTGAACGACTAATACTTAAATTCCAGAAACAGGGCAAGAAGCTCAAGATTATAAATATCCCCTGCATTGGAGAAGACTTAAAAAGCACGTTAAACACAAAAGTTGATACATATAATAACGTTTTAAAAACCTTGACAGATGAATATGGTATTGATTATATTGATTTTAACAACTGGCAGAAAAACATGCTTAAAGATAAGAATAATGGAAATAATTACTTTATCTCAAAAAATCCTTTTGATGTTGCTATTGACTCCCTCCTAACTTCATTTTTGCCTGTCAGTGATTGTTTGAGTCGCAAGAGAGGATTACATATTACAATTGATGGATGTCATCTGAATACACTTGGAGCAAGAGGACTAGCTGATTTAGTAGAAGAAAGATTATGCAAACAGCGAATGTAATTTGTTTGTGCGTCAAAGGGCTATTGACTTATTTTGACCATGCCGGAAACCATGTCGATTCAGCGGAGAAAACTTCTTAAAATGCTTAGTGCCGATGTGGTTTTGACTCCCGCTTCTGCAGGAATGAAAGGAGCGATGAAAAAAGCCGAGGAACTCAAAAGACAAATACCCGGCAGCTTCATACCGCAGCAATTCGAGAACGTAGCTAACCCAAAAATTCACTCACGTACAACGGCTGAGGAGATATGGGCGGACACCCAAGGCAAAGTCGATATACTTGTTTCCGGAATTGGAACGGGAGGAACCATTACAGGAGTTTCAGGAGTTTTAAAAAAGCGTAAAAGTGATTTTAAAGCAATAGGGGTCGAACCTGAAGCGTCTGCTGTCATATCGGGAGGGAAAGCCGGTCCGCACCGGATTCAAGGTATAGGAGAAGGATTTATACCTCGAATTCTTAATAAAGGGATTATAGATGAGGTTATACAAGTTACAAATGAAAATGCGTTTGATACCGCAAGACGAGTAGCTAAAGAAGGAGGGATACTTTGCGGGATCTCATCCGGTGCGGCGATGTGGGCCGCTCTGCAAGTGGCAAGAAGGGTAGAAAACAAAGGTAAACTTATAGTGGTAATGTTTCCTGATTCGGGGGAAGGTATATAAGTACCCCTCTGTTTGAAACCTGATCCGAAACATGATACAATCTCTCAGAGGGAGATAGGTTATGCCAAGACAAGCACGAAAAAAGAGCAAAACATGAATTTATCATGTTATTCTAAGAAGAAAGATATCGAATTGTGTATGAAACTGAGAAATTTAAAGGCAGTAAACGGTGTAAGCATTAGGCAGCTTATGAGAATAACTGGGGTAAGCAAGTTCGTGATTGAAAAGGCTTAACAGACAAGTCCCTGTCCCCTTGTCAGGTCATGAACCCCCGCGCCGGTTTAGCCGACCTACTGCGTTTCGAGTGCAGACCCTTCAGTCACTTGGGTACTTCTCCATGCTTTATCCCAAACACCAGCCCTCTGAAATCCCTAGGAAAAACAAAAAACTGATGGAAAAAACTTATTGTGCAAAATTGCTAATCCTACTCGGCAAACTTAGTAATATCAACGGCTTCCAAGTTTAATCTTCAAAATAACTCTCTTGATTCCAAGACGTTCTCACTCAACTAAACTCTGACATCTCTCGATATTATTTATTCCTTAGTTCTCTAAAAAACTCTTTCATTATCTGGGAACATTGTTCTTCAAGAATTCCTATGACAATTTCAGTTTTATGATTAAATCTGTCATCTTCAGGAATATTTAGCAGTGATTCCGCTGATCCACCTTTAGCATCCATAGATCCTATTACAAGAGTGCGGATTCGAGACAATAAAATAGCCCCTGCACACATCGGACATGGCTCAATAGTAATATAGAGGTCACAGTCTGGTAGACGCCAGTTTCCTAATATCTGGGAGGCTTGACGAATAGCAATCATCTACGCATGGGCAGTTGGATCCTTTGAGGTTTCTCTCATGTTGAATCCCCTAGCAATAATTTCGTGATTTTTTACAATTACAGCACCTATAGGAACTTCCATTATTGCAATAGCCTTTTGAGCTTCCATTAATGCTTGCTCCATATAGTATTCATGCACAGACTTCCCTCCAATAATTACAGGGTTCTAAATCCATATGTTATTGCTTCAGCAAAATATATTGTACCACAAAACCCTCATCTTAAAAGGACAGCACGCAATATCCTTTTTATCCATTTTTATTGCTAAGAATAATAAAGTTTTCTCCTATCTCCCCATAAATTTCCTTGCGATTTTTATGACACCTTTAAACCAAAGGGGTTCAAGGCGTTTTTCGACCGCTTTCAACTGCTTTCGGATTTCAATAGCTTGCGGACAGTGCTTTTCACATTTGCCGCACCCAGAACAGCGTGAAGCGGTCGCTGGTATTGTGGAAGCAACTCCGGCATTAAGAATATACTGCTGAAGCCCTGCCATAAAGCTGATGGAATACGATGCGTTGTAAGCATTAAAACAACCTGGAATGCTTACATTCTCAGGGCAAGGCATACAGTAATTGCATGCGGTACAAGGAATCTTTTGTGATTTTAGAAAAGTCTCCTTGACCTCTGCAAAAACTGCTTTTTCTATCTCTGTTAGCATATTAGGTTTAGCATTTTCCGCTGTCTTTATGTTTTCCTGAAGTTGTGAAAAGCTACTCATACCAGAAAGCACGCAGGTAACCTCTGGCTGGTTATATAACCAACGAAAAGCCCACCCAGCCGGAGAAATACTTTTGTCAGCCTCAGCAAATGCTAAAATAGCCTTTGCTGGCAGATGTGTCGCCAACTTTCCACCCAAAAGCGGCTCCATAATGATTACAGCGAGCCCTTTTTTTGCAGCTGCCTTCAGTCCATTTACTCCTGCTTGATTGTATTCATCTACATAGTTATATTGTATTTGACAAAACTCCCAATCGTAAGCATCGAGCAGGGCTAAAAAGTCCGCACTAGTACCATGAAAAGAAAACCCGATGTGACGAATCTCTCCTGATTTCTTCTTTTTCTCTATCCACTCCCGAATGCCCATACTCACAAGCGTATTCCACAAATGCATATCAGGGAGCATATGCATTAGATAGTAATCTATGTAGTTAGTTTGCAACCTTTTTAGATGTTCATCAAAAAAGCGGTCGAAATCCTCCATTTTGCGGACATAAATAAGAGGCAGTTTTGTAGCAATGTAGATTTTATCCCTCAAATTATGTTTTGTTAAAATACTTCCCAGCCTTTGTTCCGAATTTGGGTAGATATATGCGGTATCAAAATAGTTGATGCCTGCCTCGATTGCTTTAATAATAAGCCTCTCAGTTTCATTGTTATCAGATGGAAAACGCATACAGCCGAATCCTAGGATCGACAACTCTTTCCCATTTTTAGGGTCAATTCGATATTGCATAAACGCCTCCTTTATTTATCTCAACATATGCATAACCTTGTGCAAATCAGAAATCAGTCTTGCCCCATCAACCTCATCTTTGTTTGTGCCTTGCATAACCGCACAAATTAAATCTTTGGGAACAGTGAGTGCTTTTTTCTTTAGAGATCTTCCTTTTTCTGTTAGGGAAATAACTACCGTCCGCTCGTCCTCACGACTGCGCAAACGTCCAACCAAACCAACCTCCTCTAATTTTTTTAGCAGTGGTGTAAGCGTCCCCGAATCAAGGTATAGAGTATCACCAAGCTCTGACACAGTGATATTGTCCTTCTCCCACAGACTGAGCATTGCAATATATCCTGTATAGGTAAGTCCTAAAGGTGCAAGAATCGGCTTGTATTTTTTGATAATTTCCTTAGAACAGACGTACAAGGCGAAGCAAAGTTGGTTGTCAAGCTTTAATAATTCATCTGTGTTCATAAAACACCTCTCAATTCAATTCAATTGAATACAATTTAATTAATCTAGCTATATTTTGTATCATCTTTTTATAAATGTCAAGAATGTAAAATCTCGAGAAACCTATTGCCACGCCTATTTTTATTGCGTATAATTAAATTGTGTTCAATTAAAATTGCAAGGAGGAGAATATATGATGAGTTTATATAAAATTAAAGTGCGGGATATGGACGACAAAGAGGTTGAACTTTCCCAATATAGCGGAAAAGTGTTGCTGATCATCAACACTGCCACAAGCTGTGGGTTTACACCCCAGTATGACGGGTTACAGGATCTATACGAAAAATATGCAGACGATGGATTTCTGATCCTTGACTTTCCATGTAACCAATTCGGTGAACAAGCCCCTGGCACCACAGCGGAAATTCACAGCTTTTGCACTGGACGTTTCGGCGTAACCTTTCCGCAGTTTGCAAAAATTAACGTAAACGGTGAAAATGAAAGCCCGCTCTATACTTTTCTAAAAAAGCAAAAGGGCGGTCTTTTCGGCGACGCAATCAAATGGAACTTTACCAAGTTTCTTGTTGATCGAAACGGAAATGTAGTAGAGCGTTATGCTCCTACTAGCAAGCCAGAGGGGCTTGCTAAGGACATCTCAAAATTGTTGGAGGTAAAATAATTAACACCATGTATATAATACTTTTTGCATTTATTTCATTGGTACCATAAATCAGCTCAATTATTATATTTTTTTGTATTATATGGTTCTTCCCAATGCTTCTATATCAGGTACCACAAAATGTTCGATAAGGTCCGGTTGATAGCACAGGCAGTGTGTTGTAGTCATTCTGTTCTGAGGAGTGAGCGTAGGGGCTTGAAAGAAGATCAAGAAGCTTCTCAACCAAACTGTAGTCTTCTTGTTTTACTGCGGCATCTAGTGCGGCTTCTACTCGGTGGTTGCGAGGAATTATCGCAGGATTGCAGCTTCGCATCAGCTGATGGGAAGAGGTTTTTGATTCCTGCTGCCTGTCTAGCCTAACCTGCCACAGCTCATACCACTGAACAAATTCTGTGATGCCAAATAGGACAGTATCCTCCAGCTTATCAAAAGTTAATGCACGGAAGGTATTTGTATAGTCCGCACCATATTTGTGCATCATGCCGAGCAGGTCTTGAATCAGGGCTTCATCCTGTATCTCTTCATTGAATATTCCTAATTTCGCTCTCATTCCAGCCAGCCAATTACGGTGATACAACTCAGCAAAATCTGAGATCTCATCCTGGGCGAGCTTTACAGCCTCCGCCTGATCGACATGCAGCAACGGCAATAGGGTTTCAGCAAATCGCGCCAAATTCCACCCAGCAATATGTGGCTGATTGCCATAGGCATAGCGACCTTGAAGGTCAATAGAACTGAATACCGTTGCCGGGTCATAGGCATCCATGAAGGCACAAGGACCATAATCAATGGTTTCTCCACTAAGAGCCATGTTGTCGGTGTTCATCACCCCATGAATAAAACCAACTAGTTGCCATTTGGCAATCAGCATCGCCTGACGCTTGATCACTTCCTGAAGAAGGAAAAGATAGGGGTTCTCACCAGCGTCGCCATCAGGAAAATGTCGTTGCAATGTATAATCAGCCAGAACCTGAAGATCCTGAACAGTGCCCCATTTTGAAAAGTATTGAAATGTGCCGACACGCAGATGACTGGCAGCCACCCTAGTCAGAACTGCACCAGGCAGATCAGTTTCACGGATTACTGATTCACCGGTTGTCACCACCGCTAGGCTACGGGTAGTGGCAATACCAAGTGCATTCATTGCTCCGCTGATAATATATTCGCGTAGCATCGGTCCAAGTGCCGCTCGACCATCGCCCCCGCGGGAATATGGCGTTCTACCTGAACCTTTGAGTTGAATATCAAACCGTTCACCTGAAGGCGTGATCTGTTCACCAAGCAGCAGAGCCCGACCGTCCCCTAACATGGTAAAATGCCCGAATTGATGCCCTGCATAAGCTTGAGCAATTGGCAAAGAGCCTTCAGGAATCCGATTGCCAGAAAGCACTGCTACGCCATCTTTGCTTTGTAGCTCTTGGACGTTCAACCCCAAGGATGTTGCCAAAGCATGATTCAAAATGATCAACTTCGGTGATCGTACAGCGATTGGTTTAAGATTTGAATGAAATGATTTTGGCAGGCGGGCGTAACTGTTGTCTAAGTTCCATCCTGTTTCTATGATACCTTCTCTGTTTTGCATCGTATATCCCTTTCTTCTTTTGTCTTTTTGTATCCTTGTTGTTTCCTTTAGATAAACTAAAAAAACAAGGCATTCTATTCAATAAGGGCTTTGCCGGTCATTATATTTTTAATAGTCTCATTCTATCGCAACAAAAAATAACTCCTTTTAGTGTCTGCTTTTTTAAATTCATTATACCTTTTTCACCCATAGATGTCATCCTAGGAACATCTTTTAAGAAAAAGGTGTCAACAACCCCGTCAAAGCGTGACACCCATTTTGATAAGATTATTGCTCTTTGTCAGCTGAAAAAACTTGCCTTCGGCTCTTAAATGGCGAGCGACATACCTGACAAAAGCACTGTGTGGCTTAAGCTATCCAGCATAGAGTCCTCTCTATGGATCGGTGAAAAATTTTTCCCTACAGTGGGTTGACACAATCTTTGGGACGGAGCCTCTTGCTTTTATAAATGTTGAAATTTTGGGCTTTTAAATATGGTAATTTCCGAGCGTAATAGATTCTTATTTCCCTGACCGGTACCCCTGTTAAACAAATTATTTTGCCAGTGCTTCTTCAAAACGTTTTTTTATTTCATTTTCGATTTCTGTTATTGTCAATGAAAATTCCCCTTTTATGGCGGAGAAATTTCCCCACCCCCCGGTCGAGACAAATTTCGAGACTATTATAATCGAGTGCTTAGTCAGTTTCCTTTCGGGCAGCAATACGTCGAAACCACCTATGGACAGACGTTTATATTAACTGCCGGCCGGGAGTCAAATCCACCTGTTATTCTGTTACTCGGCTCTTGTAGTAACAGTGCATTCTGGTTTCCTGAGATCATGGCCTTATCCAATGATTACAGAGTTTATGCCGTTGACATAATTGGCGAAGCCGGAAATAGCTAGGAATACAGGCCCGACATTGATTCTGACGCTTTTGTAATATGGATGAAGGATGTGTTGAATGTCCTGAGTATTGAAAGAACTGTTTTGATCGGCAACAGCTACAACCCGATTCAGGAAATTCCAGTATTTTTGGACGAACAATTGCAATGCGGCTTGATATGCCGGTTCTCTTCATAGACGGTGAAGATGATGTAATCATTGATGTGAGAGGGTCGGCGAAGAGACTTTCCAGTCTTATACCATCTGCAGAAGTCCAACTGCTTACAGACTGTGGGCATGTAGTGGCCAATTCGATCGACTATATTATTCCGTTTCTCATGAAGAGACAAGCCGATGTAGGGGATTTGTAAGGAGAAGAATTCAGCTATGAATATAAAAACAGTTAAGATCGAGGCCATTGAAATAGCGATTGTAAACAGTTAAGATATTTGCATTTCAGATGTGCAGACTGCGCTGGATTTCATGATGTCTGTAAATATTGAATTTTTCATTGTAAACAGTGACATTTTCAATCAATTGCCGTATGAGCTGTTCGTCATATTCGGTGATAACGGTGGGTTACTTCCTTAGAAAGAGACCCATGTCAGCGAAGAAGATCAAAGCATATAATGACAGGAAGAAGGAAATAAACCAGAGATATTATGAATTGATGCTTACAGAATTTGCGAGAGCGTAGAGAATAAAACTATAAGATACTGGATAGAATATATTTAATTCAACATAAAATCAATTGACAATATATCTAATATAACATATAATTAATGTGAGGCGATGGATAAGTTAAGGAGGTTCAAAATGGACGATTTACAATCATATTTAGATAAAGCACTGAAGGAAGTTCAATTAGTTGAATCTGATGATAAACCAAATTTTGTGGATTATGA
>Ga0209105_100346_pt1 | contig 15642 bp, 11 predicted proteins | sample SedPBSmetaG_FD_184158 | JGI IMG/M metagenome (GOLD analysis project Ga0209105, IMG submission 184158) | Freshwater sediment bacterial and archeal communities from Indian Creek, Illinois, USA to study Microbial Dark Matter (Phase II) -... | ecosystem: Environmental > Aquatic > Freshwater > Creek >...
CTCCTGAAAGGATTGTGTATGTATCGTGTAATCCCGCAACCCTGGCACGCGATGTAAAGCATCTTACGCAGGGTGGATATAGGTTGATCGAAGCTCAGCCGATAGATATGTTCCCGTGGACGGGGCACGTGGAGTGCGTGGTAGGAATACGTCGGAAGAATTGCTTGTAATCCTTGAATTCATGCACTTTTCGAGGATTTGCAAGTTTGAGGCAAATGATCAGAATTATAAGAATAAAGTGCAAATTGATGGGATCAAAGTAAGAATAGCAATTTGATATGGTGGCATGGAACATGTTCCAGCATTGAATAAGATATTAAAAGTAAAGGGATACCAGATTTTGATTTGGTGTCCCTTTACTTTTAATATCTTAAGTTAAATACACATTATTGAGTGTATTTAATCAACGAAACGTTATAATTATAAACATAACTATTTGATTTCTATATTTTCTCATTATCATCAAAAATAAAAAAGCCTTCAAAATGACAACCAAAAACTTCTGCTATTTTATGAAGCTCCTGCTCGGAAAAATTATCCCGTGTCAATTTATTCGATAAATTTTGATTTGATGTTCCGATGGCAATAGCTAATTCTGAGATAGTCATTTTTTTACGCTTCAAAAGTATTCGTATTTTTTCGCCCATGGATAACGACATAAATATCACCTCATCTATAATATAAACTATTTAATGTTATATATCAACGATTCGTTATAAAAACAAATTAAAATGTTTGTAAAGCTATTGCAAATATAAACTATAAGGTGTAAAATCAAATTATATAGTTTGTAACACAATAAACTGAAAAGGAGATTTTGTGATGGGAAAATGCAAAGTAGTTTCCATAAGCAACCAGAAGGGCGGTGTTGGTAAGACCACCACAGCATTAAATCTTGCTTATGCATTAGCTGAAAATGGGAATAAGGTATTGCTTATTGACCTTGATCCACAATCCAATCTAACCATGTGTTTTGGAATTGACCGACCGGACGAACTCAAAACAACAATATATGATTTGATGATGTGCGTAATTGATGAGAAGGAGTTGCCGGATAAGAGCGAGTACATTCTCTCTTTCAATAACCTTGACCTTATTCCTTGTAGCATTGAGCTTTCGGCTGTTGAGATGAGCCTTGTTAATGTAATGAGCAGGGAAATAATTCTTAAGATGTTGTTGGAGAATTTTAAAGCTGATTATGACTATATCATTGTAGATTGTATGCCTGCTCTTGGAATGCTGACTGTCAATGCACTGGCTGCCTGCGACAGTGTTCTCATTCCTGCGACTGCTCAGTACCTTTCAGCTAAAGGACTGGAGCTTTTGTTGCAAACCATTGCAAGGGTTAAAAAACGAATAAATCCTAATATTTCGATTGACGGTATTCTTGTCACTATGTTTTCGGATCGGACAAAGCTGACCAAAGAAATATTGAATCTTATGAATGATGCTTACAGCGAGTATATCAGGATATTTGATAATAAGATACCAGTGTCGATCAAAGTGGGAGAGGCAAGCTATAGATATAAGAGTGTTATTGAGTATGAGCCCAAAAGCAAAGTTGCACTGGCATATAAAGATTTTGGGAAGGAGTATCTGAGCTATGGAAACTAAAGGTAAAGTAAGAAGTTTTGCAGACATTTTCGGTGAGGATGCTACTCTTTCTTCAAAACAGCAAGCTGGGGTTACAGAAATTGAAATTTCATCGCTGGTTCCATTTGCAAACCATCCATTTAAGCTTTACGAGGGTGAACGTCTTAATGATATGGTGACAAGTATTAAAGAACTTGGTGTGATCTTGCCTGTTGTCGTAAGACTGAAAGATAATAATGTCTATGAAATTCTGTCCGGTCATAACAGAGTAAACGCCGCAAAAATAGCTGGGTTGGAGAAGGTTCCATCGATTATCAAGGAAGGGTTATCGGATGAAGAAGCAAATCTGATTGTTACCGAGACCAATCTTTTGCAACGTTCTTTTTCTGATTTAAGTTATTCCGAAAGGGCAATTGCTCTTTCCATGCATCACAAAGCTATTAAACAGCAAGGGAAAAGAAATGACTTAATAAATGAGATTGAAATGCTCTCGAAACCTAATAATATCAATGCACAAGAGACTGTTTCGCAAGTTGCGAAAAAGTGGAGAACTCATGAAACGATAGGTCAACAATACAATCTTTCAAAGGATACTATTGCTAGATACTTAAGATTAACAGAACTCGTACCTGAATTACTTGAAAGAGTGGACAATGCAGAAATTGCCTTTATCCCAGCAGTTGCACTTTCGTTTATTAAGAAAGCAGAACAGCAGGATATTGAGAGAATCTTAACTGAAAATAATTTCAAGATTGATATGGTCAAAGCAGATATCCTGCGCTCTAATTCAGAAATGGGAAGTATTTCCTCGGATAGAATATATGCAGTTTTATCAGGTGAGCTTGGCAAAAAGAAAAAATCCAATAAGCCGATACCATTTAAGATTAAGCCAAAGGTGATTTCAAGATTTTTCTCACAGGAGCAAAAACCGGCTGAAATTGAGGAAGTCATTGAAAAAGCATTGGAATTATATTTTAGCAGCTTACCAGAAACAACAAAATCCTCAGAGGACAAGGAGGATATTGAATAACAGAAAGGAGTATGCCTGTGAAGCTATACAATCTGAAACAAATATATGATGAAGTCACATCAAGGATTACAAGTTCAGAATCCGAGTGGAAGGAGTTTTTAAGCTTCCATTCCAGACTATACAAATACAGCTTTGAAAGTGCAGCTCTGATTTACGCACAACGTCCGGATGCCACCCTTGTAGCGGATATGGAAACCTGGAATAAGAAAGTTGGACGATGGGTAAACACAGGGGCTAAGAGCATAAGAGTATTTGATGCTGATGAAAATGCTAATGGTAATAGTTTTTATCCAAAGACAAAATACCTGTTTGATATTAGCGATACAAACGGCAATGAGGATAGTATTCCAAAGATTTGGAAGCTGAATAAGACCATGGCTCAGCAGGTTGCTGACAAGCTGGACAGCTATTATCTTGGAGAAAATGTTTCTCTTGATATAGTAATAGGAATAATGGCTGAAACTAAAGCAGTAACAGAGTACCAGGATCTGATGCAGGGATTTGAAGAGGATTTAGCAGGAACAAACCTTGAGAGATTACCATATGCAGGAGTTGAAGATTGCTTCAGGCAATGTCTTGTAAACAGTGTTATATGCCTTGTTGCAAACCGTTGTGGTATAGAATCTGAGATATTAGATGAATACAACCTGAGTGTAATACAGCATTTCAGAAGCAAGCAGGTTTTAGCCAGATTGGGCAGCGCAGTTACAAGGATTTCACAGGAGATTTTAAAGGAAATTGAAGCATCAATCAAGAAAATTATTAATGAGCAAAGGGGTGTAAAAAAAGATGAATCAAACAGTGGAATTGAATTACACCGAGATAGACGGAATCATGTATCCCGAGATTCAGAACTCCAACAACAGGGAAGCAGACGAGACACCACTGGGCAAATACGGGCAGATGGCTCTATCTTACCTGAAAGAGAATCATCCTCACCGGTATACATACCTTCTGATGGAGGGAGAACTACTGCTGACAATGCACAAGGTGAACGAGGAAGCACACAATCATCTGAACACTATCATGGAGCAGATGATGAAGAGCAACCCGATACCGGACCCGAGCAACACCTACCAGAGCTACCAGCACAGGATGCAGTTGATGGCAACAGCGGAGGAAATAACCCTTACGGAGATAGTGTACAAACCGAGATAAAAAATATTTCAGATACTACAGAGTCGCATAGCGGCTCTTTTTTTTCGCCTGATGGGCGCTACTTGAGTAAAAATGAAGTGTTGGACACTGTACTATTATCCGGCAGCAATGTAATTGGTGGAAAGAGACGGATATTTGATTACCTAAAATCAGGCCCCAACAATGTAGACTTTGCCAGGATGCTTAAGAGCGAATATGGTATAGGTGGCTTTGCATCTCCAGTTGATTTTGGAATCCATAGAGTTGATTATGATGGAAAGGGTATTAGGATTGAGTGGCTGGATTACGGAGGTACGCATACCCAGCTTGTTACATGGAATGCTGCTGCGGAAAGAATCCGCAGTCTTGCAGAAGAAGGTAGATATAATGAGGGTCAATTGCTTATTAAGCATAGGCAGCAGTCGCTATTTGATTTACTAGAACATCAAAAACCAATCCAACAATTGGAGGATGAATACGAAGATGAATTAGAGGATTATGATATACCGGATGAAGATTTGGAGGATGATGTTTCAATTGAAACCCCTAATTCTCATGATATTCCCAAAGAAGTATATGAGTATATAGACTCTATGGAAGAAACGGAATTTGATAAATCCAGTGAACTAAAGGATATTGATGATACAGTTAAAGCAGATACATCTGAAACAATTGATTTGCAGCATAATGAGAAACTAAAATCCACTTCCCATACTCTCAAACATAATCGTATCAATTACCACTATTCTACTGAAGATGGGATCGGCCTTGGCGGTCTGAAGACAAAGTTTAAAAGTAATATTGAGGCTATAAAAACCCTGAAGGTTATTGAAAGGGAAGACAGAATGGCTACCACAGAGGAACAGAAAATCCTTGTAAAATATATTGGATGGGGTGGTATGCCACAAGCCTTCGACCCGGATGCTGCAGGTTGGGAAAAGGAATATGCCGAATTGAAGGATCTGCTTACACCAGAAGAATATAACAGTGCCAGAGCATCAACTCCAAATGCCCACTATACATCAACTGCGGTTATAGAGGCAATATACAAAGCCATTGACCGTTTTGGCTTTAAAAAGGGAAACATACTTGAACCATCCATGGGCACAGGACTTTTCTATTCACTCCTACCGGATATTATGAAAAGCTCAAAGCTTTATGGTGTTGAACTGGATAGCATTTCAGGCAGGATATCAAAGCAACTTTATCAAACGGCAGACATTAGAGTTCAGGGATTTGAAACAGTGGACTATCCAGATAACTTTTTTGATGTCGCTATCGGCAATGTACCTTTTGGCGATTATAAGCTTCATGATAAGAAATACGACAAACATAATCTCAACATCCATGATTATTTTTTTGCCAAGGCTCTGGACATGGTGCGTCCCGGAGGAGTTATTGCATTTATAACTTCAAAAGGTACACTGGATAAAGAAAATGCTACTGTCAGAAAGTATATTGCAGAACGGGCAGACTTAATCGGCGCAATTCGTCTTCCCAATACTGCTTTCAAGCAGATAGCCAATACAGATGTTACAAGCGATATTATATTTCTCCAGAAGCGTGAACGTGTTGCAGTAAACGATGCAGAGTGGCTCCATCTTGGGTTGACGGATGATTGCATACCTGTAAACCAATACTACCTTAATAATCCAGAAATGATGCTGGGTAAAATGGTATTCGACCAGCGGGGTTTTGGTGAAGGAAGCAAATACACAGCTCTTGTTCCTGAAGAAAACCTTGACCTGGCAGAAGCTCTTGACAGGGCGGTATCAAACTTAAAGCAAGTATTCAGTCAGTTGAACAGGATGCGGAGAAAGAGCAGGAAACAATCCCGGCTGACCCATCGGTTAAGAATTTTACTTATTCGTTCATTGATGACAGCTTATATTACAGACACAATGCCGTCATGAGAAAGATAGATATTAAGGGAGTCGCATTTGAAAGGATCAAGGGACTTGATGAACTCAGAAAGGCAACTCGTGATGTAATTGATGTTCAAATGAATGGCTGTACACTGGAGGGGTTAAGGCCCTATCAGGAAATACTGAATACCGTCTATGATGAGTACGTCAATAAATATGGAATTGTCAGTTCAAAGCAAAACGCACTGGCTTTCAGAGATGATAGTGATTATCCCCTGCTTTGTTCTTTAGAAGACCTCGACGAGGACGGAAGTGCAAGAAAAGCCGATATGTTTACAAAGCAGACCATTAGACCTCGAATCGAAATCACCGAGGTGGACACTGCTATGGAAGCATTGGCTGTTTCTCTCAATGAAAAGGGTCGGGTTGATCTGCGCTATATGACTTCTATATATGACAGCACTCCAGAGAGCCTGATACAGGAATTGAATGGACAGATTTTTCTAAATCCGGAAAAGGAAACACAAAGCTTTTATGATGGATGGGAGACTGCAGACGAATACCTTTCAGGGAACGTCAGGCGAAAGCTCAAGGTAGCACAGCTGCGTGCAGAGATGGAGCCCGCAAAATATTCAGGGAATGTAATTGCACTTGAAAATGTTCAGCCAAAAGACCTTGATGCGTCAGAAATTGATGTAAAGCTTGGTGCTACCTGGGTAGAAGCTGAAACCTATGAGCAGTTTATTTATGAGCTGATGAGGACTCCTATCTATAATCAAAATGATAGGAGTAACAATAGTCGTTACCGAAACAATCGCAGCATTAATGTAAACTACAATAATTATACCGGGTCCTGGTCCATAGAGAACAAAAGTCTGGATTACAACTCGATTGCTTCAACACAGACCTATGGAACAAAGCGAATGGATGCATATACAATAATTGAAGAGACTCTGAATCTGAGGAGTGTAACGGTAAAGGACAAAATAGAAGATGAGAATGGCAATGAAAAATATGTGTTGAATAAAAATGAAACCATTGCAGCAAGAGCCAAGCAGGATCAGATTAAAGAGGAATTCAAAAGCTGGATATTCAAAGATGCTGACAGGCGGAAGAAGCATGTGGATTTTTATAACGAAAACTTTAATAATATCCGCCTCAGGGAGTATGACGGCTCGCACCTGACATTTCCCGGTATGAATCCGGACATCAAGCTAAAGCCTCACCAGATTAACGCTATAGCAAGAATCATCTATGGAGGGAACACACTGCTTGCTCACTGTGTAGGTGCAGGTAAGACCTTTGAGATGATTGCCTCCTGCATGGAGCTGAAACGACTTAGCTTTGCCAAGAAGAGTATCTTCGTTGTACCTAATCATTTAACAGAGCAGACAGGGGCAGAGTTCTTAAGACTATACCCATCGGCCAATATCCTTGTAGCTACAAAAAAAGATTTTGAAAAGCAGAACCGCAGAAGGTTTGTAAGCAAGATAGCTACCGGAGATTACGATGCTATTATCATTGGACATTCTAGCTTTGAGAAAATTCCTATATCCAAAGAACGCCAGGAGAGCATGCTAAAAAACCAGATATCCGAAATCACCTATGCAATCAAAGATGCAAAGCAGCAGCGTGGGGAGAACTGGAACATCAAGCAGATGGAGAAGTTTAAGAAAAACCTTGAAGCAGAGTTAAAAAGGTTGATGGATGAAAGTAGGAAAGATGATGTAATCGACTTTGAGCAGCTTGGCATTGATTACATGTATGTGGATGAAGCCCATTATTATAAAAACTGTGCAGTATTCTCCAAAATGAGGAATGTAGCAGGGATATCAAATACAAGGGCAAAAAAGTCTATGGACATGCTGATGAAATGCCAATACGTCAATGAGATCAATGACGGCAGAGGTGTAGTTTTTGCTACCGGAACTCCTATCAGTAACTCTATGACAGAAATGTTCGTGATGCAACGGTATCTCCAAAATCATGAACTGCATATCCGAAATCTACATCATTTTGATGGTTGGGCAGCAATGTTTGGTGAGGTGGTTTCGTCATTAGAACTTTCACCGGAGGGAAATGGTTACCGATTTCGTTCTAGGTTTGCTAAATTCAATAACCTGCCGGAATTAATGGGACTGTTTAAAAATGTTGCAGATATTCAAACTGCAGATATGCTTAACCTGCCTGTGCCAAAACTAAAAGACAGCAAATATACCCTTATTGCTTCAGAACCTTCGGAGTTTGCTCTCGATGAAATTGCAAACTATGGGGAAAGAGCTGAGAGAATAAGAAGTGGCCAGGTTGATCCGTCAACTGACAATATGCTGAAAATAACTACAGAAGCCCGGCTGCTGGGAACAGATCCTCGACTGATAGACCCAAATGCTTATGATGACCCGAATTCCAAACTTAACAAGTGTGTGGACAATATTTATCAGAAGTACATAGAATCAAACGACGTCAAAGGAACACAAATAGTATTTTGTGATGTAGGAACGCCTAACAGTGATGGGCGTTTTTCTATTTATGATGATGCAAAGAAAAAACTGATAACCAGGGGAATTCCGGCTGATGAAATATGTTTTATCCATGATGCTCAGAATGAAGTACAGCGAGAAAAAATGTTTTCACAGCTTAGAAGTGGTGAAAAGCGCATTATATTGGGTTCAACAGCAAAAATGGGCACAGGCACAAACATACAAACAAAATTGGTAGCGCTGCACCATTTGGACTGTCCCTACAGGCCTTCTGATATCGAACAGCGTGAGGGAAGAATCCTTCGCCAGGGCAACAAGAATGAAGTGGTGGAGATCTTCCGTTATGTCACGAAAAATACCTTCGATTCTTACCTCTGGCAGATTGTAGAGCAAAAGCAGAGGTTTATATCACAGGTAATGACCAGCAAGTCTGTGGCCCGAAGCTGTGAGGATGTTGATGAAACCGTCCTTTCCTTTGCAGAGGTCAAGGCACTTGCAACCGGCAATCCCCTGATAAAAGAAAAAATGGACCTGGATAATGAAATAAGCCGCTTGCAGGTACTTAAATCAGCCTATAACAATCAGCGGTATTCCCTAGAGGACAGCTTTACTTTCTATTACCCTAAGCGTATTTTTGAAACCGAGCAATCTCTTGAGTGTCTGATTAAAGACATGCAGATCAGAGATATGCTTAAGAGTCAGGACTTTTCAATCATTCTCAACGGTAAAATATATGATGAACGTGAAAAAGCCGGAAGTTTGATACAAACCATGTTTGATGATGCTGTAAAGCAGAAGCAAATAAGCATTGGTAAGTTTCGCAACTTTGAGCTCCTCCTAAAATATGAACAGTTTGGCAGCAGATTCAGCTTAATTCTTCATGGGAATGCAAAACATGAAGTTGAGCTTGGCGATAGTCCCCACGGGAATATGGTGAGGCTGGAAAATGTTCTTGATGGTTTGGAAAGGAAAGTTGCAAGCTATGAGAACAAGCTTGCCGAGTATAACAAAAACATGGAGGATGCCAAAGCTGAGTTTTCGAAGCCTTTCAAGTTTGCAGAGGAATTGCAGGAAAAGCTGAAGCGTCAGTTTGAGTTGAATGCCCTGCTTGACCTTGATAAGAAGGAAGATGTGATTGCTGACGACTCCATGGAAAAAAACAGTGAGAATGACAAAGAAAAAGAGGCTGAGGAAGAAGAATGTGAGGCAATGGCAGTATAACTGAATAAACGCTACGGACCAGAAGGGGGAGTCAACATGAGAGAACGGTCAGAAATACAACAGGAACGACGTTTTACAGATGAACAAATTGAGCAGGCAAACAGCGTAAATATAATAGATTATGCCAAAAGCCGTGGATATTCTGTAAGACAGGTTACAACACATTCCTTTAAAATTCCAGGTTATGGGGGTCTATATATTCACTCAGGTGGACTTAAATGGAACAGGTTCTCAGTAGACATTGGAGGCAGTACAATTCAATTTGTAATGCACATGGAAAACAAGTCCTGGGTTGAAGCAGTCAAAGAGCTTTTAAATATTCCGGCTTCACAATATCTATATTCTTCAGCAGTTCAGGAAAATTTCAAAGAGAAAGAATCGGAAAAAAAGTCTTTTCAGCTCCCCGAAAAGAATGATACTTACAAGCACTTGTTTGCATACCTTATTAGCACGAGAAAGCTTGATAAACAGATTGTCTATGATCTTGTGAGGCTTAACAAAATCTATGAGAACAAGTATTATAACAGTTGTGTTTTTGTGGGCTGTGATAACAATGGTGAAGCAAAATATGCAGCCATCCGGGGAACAAGCTCCTCAATTCAATATCGTAAGGATGTGTCTGGTTCAGACAAAAGCTATCCCTTTGCTGCTAATGTCAGGGCTGGTAACGTTTGTAGTGACAGTACATTTTGTAGCAATAATCTGTTTGTGTTTGAAAGTCCTATTGATTTAATGAGCTACTTGTCATTGCTTAAGTTGCATAATATAAAGAACTTTGATGCTCATTGCATTTCTCTTGGCGGTGTTTGCGACCTTGCTCTCGAAAGATTCCTTAATGAACATCCGGAGATAACAGAAATAACGCTCGGTCTTGATAATGATGAGGCCGGGCGTTTCGCTTGTGAGCAGATCCGGCAGAAATACTCTGACCGTTACAGCATCCGGCGACACCTACCCGAAAACAAGGACTTCAATGACGATTTATTAAAATTTTCAAAGTCAACACATGATCAGATAAGGTATACAGCAAAAGAAAAGGCTTTACTGTCCAGGACTCCAGTTGAGACTGAAATGCTTCTATCTCAATAACCCTTCCCTTTACGCAACGAAAGTCCCTGGCCTGGCTGGGGATTTTTCGTAAGGCAGGAACAGGCGTATTACATACGCCACGAAACAGCTTGAACGCAAAGCGTTCAACGAGTATTACATAGTGTAAAACCGTATTACAAACGTAATACAATCAAAAGGGGACATACTCCAACCACAAAACCATGCTCTGGAGCAGAAGTATGTCCCCTAACACTGAAAGCAGGTGAGCCATATCGAAAAAGATAAAAGTGTAATTGTGACTATAAGACTTCCGCAAAAGCTGCATGAGCAATTAACGTTCAAAGCCCAGCAGGAGCATAGTGACTTTTCAAAGTATTGTAGGAGGCTTTTGGAAAAGGGTGTTTCAGTAGAGGCATATAAAGAAGATATTGACTTTATCACAAAGATTATCAGAAACGAGCTTGAAAATATCATTGAGCCCTATGGAAACCGACAGATAAAAATGTTAATGAAGATAGGTAAGGCAACAGGTGGTACAATGTTTACGACAATTAAACTCCTGCTTTCTCTCATCAATCCGAATAAACTATATACCTTTAAGGAACTTCTTGAAAGCTCAATGAAGTTGGGTGTTGAGTATATGAAGATGAAGGATTTTGAGGTTGACAAGTACATAACCGATAGTGAAAAGATGATTGAGCATAGTGACAGACTATAGGTGATTATAAATGATTTGTTTTCAATGGAATTAATTGCTTGTATTTGGATGCTCTAAAAGATAAAATAAGTGTGTTCTTATTTTCATTTATAGATACGTGAGTTTTTTCACTTGTGAGAACGGAGTTAAGTATGGGAGGTTGCTATTGTGGCTAAGTGCAGAAAGTGTAATAAAAAAGGTCTGTTTCTAAAAGTAAATGCTGGGGGGGTGTGTCAAGATTGTGAACGACTTACTTCTATAGAGGCACAAGAAACCCGAATTATGAAATCAATTGAAAAACTAAGTGCTGAATTGTCTGAACAGGAAAAGTTGTATGAATCTATTTGTGAAAAAGCCAAAGCAGATGCTTTAAGCGATATTAATAGTAAAATTAGCTTAAAAGAAAATGAGCTTAATGAATGTATAAAACAAATTGATTTGCGACGTCAAGATTTAGAGAGCATTTTTGCAGAAAAAGACAAATCTGAGAAAACAATAACTTCAAATACCAAAAAGCTGCAAAAAATGCAAGTAGTCTATAAAAGTATGAAGTATGCCACTGAGAACTTCCTTAATAACGATGTGTTTGATAAAAGCATCATTGAAAATGATTTAAATGAAGAAATTGATGAGATTTTCTCTGCTACAGTAAATTTAAAGCTTCATCTTATGGATGTTAAACAGCTACGCAAATTATATAACCAGAATTATAAGATTATCCAAGAGACTCTTTCTAAATATAAAGGACGATATACGACTAAGGCTAATATGGCAATTTATAAGCTAATGGTTATAGCCCTAGAAGCTGAATTGCAGAATGTGCTGTATAATATCAACTTTGGTAAATTGGAGAATGCAATAAATGATATTAAAACAATTACGGCTAAATATCTAAAAATTGCTACTGATGGCAACCAAAGTATAGCTCCTACAATGATGAAATTTATTGGAGAAATTGAGTACCTTTTTATAGAAGCCGTGAAAATTGAGTATGAATATTATGTTCAGAAAGAGAGAATAAAAGAAGAGCAACGCGCAATCCGGGAGCAAATGAGACAAGAGGCTGCCGAACGCAAAATACTAGAACAACAGCGTAAGCAGATAGAGAAAGAAGAAGAAAAATACAAGAACGAGATAGCTAGTATTACTGAACAGCTTTCAACTGCAGTTGATGATGAAAAAACTCTACAATTGCAACAACGAATTGCTCAGCTTCAAGAACAACTATCAGCCGTAGAGCACAAAAAGGAAGAAATTATAAGTCGTCAAAACGGGAAAGCAGGATATGTATATGTAATTAGCAACCTTGGCGCATTCGGTGAAAATGTATTTAAAATAGGTATGACACGTAGGCTTGAACCACAGGAACGTATAAACGAATTAGGAGACGCAAGTGTTCCTTTCCCATTTGATGTTCACAGCTTTATGTTTTCAGATGATGCAGTTGGCTTAGAACAGAATATACATAAAACGCTCAATAATAACAGAATAAATAAGGTGAATTTAAGAAAAGAGTTTTTTGGAGTTACTATAGATGAATTAGAAGAGTTAGTTTATTCTTTGGAACCTTCTGCTGAGTTTAATCGTACGTTGCTAGCAGAACAGTATTATCAGAGTTTATCAATAAAGGATGTACCTGATAATTTTGAAGGCGTATCATCAGATGACGAATCCGAAGTAGATGACGAAGAAGAATAATTTTCAAGGCTATCTTTTCTGTTATAATTATTATTACTACGTTCTTAATATAGTAAACAATATGTCTAGGATATAGAAGGGATACCCGTTTAGTAGTAATTAAATAATTACCATTCACAACACCTGACAAAACTCAGGTGTTTTTTTACGCCCATTTTCCTGAAAGGAGGCTGATGCCGATAGCATTACTCATATATAAACAACGAGACCCGGTTCCCAACAAGAAAAATACCCCACCTTCCAACTTCCATCATGTCAAATACATCGCTACCCGCCCAAGAGTTATGAAAAATGAATTATCAAATCACGGACTATTTGGAAATGCTGCTACCGGAGATATCTCTGCAATAGAAAGCCTGCACCAAACGCAGAAACTCATCCTACAAATGTCCTATGAAAGAAAGAACATACACCGGGGCGTTATATCATTTACTACAGAAACGGCGAAACAGCTTGGTCTTAATAGCAAAGATGATTTTTTAAAGTTGGTAAAGCAAAACATTCATATCCTGGCAGAAAAAAATGAAATCAAAGTCGAAAACCTACGCTGGGTTGCGGCTGCTCACAATGAGCGCAAGCATCCCCATGTACACATAATGTTCTGGGATGATGCTCAAACAATGTCCCAAAGCTATGTTAATCCCAAAATTCCAAATGAAATCAGAAAACAGCTTATTAAAAACATTTTTGCTGCCGAACTTACTGCCTACTATGAGGAAAAGAAAAAAGCTACAGTAAGTCTGCGGCAGATATCTGGTGAAATGGTAGAGGAATTTGAAAAAGCGATTACATCATTGAATCCCAAAGCCTTCAAAGAACTAAAAGAGCTGATCGATAGTGAAGAAACTGATACCTATCATTGGAATGCCGAATTTGCAAATGATTGCCTTACAGGACTTGCAAAGGAATTGTTTGAGCTGAAATCCAAATTGCCCAAAAAAGGCAGGCTCAGCTTTCAATTTTTATCTCTGGAGTTGAAGGAAGAAATGGTCAAGTTTGTTGACAGCCTTCTTGCTTCAAACGAGCAGTTACAGAGCATGCTGGGTCTATATGTAGATTCAAGATTAAACCTTACAGAAATGTATTCTGACAACATTGAACTTTACAAAAAAGCAGCAGTGGATTATACGAATGAGGCAAAAAAGTTGATTGCCAACCGCATTTTAGAGGCAGTTAAGGTCATTGGTAAGAAAGAGTATGAACTGAAAAATCATGAATATGGCGAGCGAATGAAGCTTGCCTGTATTAAAGAACTAGGACTTGAAGTTTTCAACATGCTTGGAAAACTCACAAGGATAAATCTTAGAAACAGCAAAGGTCAATTCCTGTTCTCGACAGAGCTTTCCAAACAGGCCAGGAAGGAAAAGGCAAAGGAACTTGAATCGGCAGGGGGTGAATGGAACGGAGAAAATGATTATGAAGCATAAAAGAGGTGTTAATAACATGGTCGGAATCAAGCTTGAAAATAATGATTGTCCCTGCCTTAGGTGTATGTATCTTATTCATGTGACAAGGATAAACGAAGAACCCAATGGGAATTGTGATTTGCGCATTCATTGTTCCATTCCCGGTTGCCCGGAGGGTGTGACACAAAAAAGGAAAAGCGCTTTAGATACTAAACAGTCGGAAGCATACAGGAAAATATCCAACTGTATTGAAATGCTCAAGCGATGTATAGAACTAAAAAGCAAGGGGAGTGCTGGGATTGAATGAAATCAGAAAAAAGCTGCTGATATCTCTGCTTATACTTATGACCGGTCTCATATCAAATATCTACTTTTCTTCAGCATTGCATTTGATTTTGTCGAGACAGATGAGTGTGTTGAAAATAATACCCATAGGTGAGTGCATATCAAGTATCGTAACTGCCAAACAGCATACGGTACTTTTTTTATGCTTCCAGGGCTTTGTAACACTTCTGGGTGTTTTATACTTTACCGCTAATAACAAGCCCTACCAGAGTGAATTAAGAGAAATTACTCCTCAGATCATGACTCCGGTTCCGGCAGGTCAGAAGCAGCATGGTTCGGCAGAGTGGCTTACAGAGAAAGAAAAGGATACTGCTTTTAACAGCGCAGAGATCAACTTAAATGACAGTCTGATAAAAAGATTAGTTTCAGAGGGGTACAGCGATATCCGGGAAGAAGTAGAAAAGGAGAAAGTGATAAGTGATGAAGAAGAGCAAAAAGAAGAACCTGCAGCACAAGAGAAAGAATTATCATCCATTCAGACAGCTACCACCGGTGCAGATGCAGCTAAAAGCACAAATAAGCCTGAAAAACCAGAGGGCTATTTACCGCAGGGCGGTGCTGTACTCGGGTTAAAGACTCAGGCAGAGGGCGAGAAGCTTTACTTCGTGGGGGATGATGTGCACACCCTATGTATAGGAGCTACACGCTCTGGAAAATCAAGAACAGTAGTTTTACAGTCAATCTGTATCCTAGGACTTGCGGCAGAGAGCATGATCATTTCAGACCCAAAAGGTGAGCTGTGGGCATATACTGCACCTTTTCTTGAAAGGCTAGGGTATGAAGTCATTACCATTGATTTCAAAAATCCTCTCAAAAGCCAGCGTTACAATTTTTTACAGCCAATAATTGATGCTGTTGACAGAGATGACTTGGCAAAAGCAGTTGATGCAACCTGGGATTTAACTGCTGCGCTTGTGGGGGAGCCAAAGGGTGAGAGGATATGGACGGACGGTGAAGCATCCATTATTGCCAGTGCAATTATGAGTGTTGTATCCTAAAATCCCGTCCAAATTTATAACTACATAGGAACTTCTAAATCAAAAGCCGCATATATACCCCGCTGTTCTTTAGTTGCCGGAAATATGATGCGCTGGGTACCGATCTCCTGGATGCGCTGCTT
>Ga0209105_100347_pt1 | contig 15618 bp, 15 predicted proteins | sample SedPBSmetaG_FD_184158 | JGI IMG/M metagenome (GOLD analysis project Ga0209105, IMG submission 184158) | Freshwater sediment bacterial and archeal communities from Indian Creek, Illinois, USA to study Microbial Dark Matter (Phase II) -... | ecosystem: Environmental > Aquatic > Freshwater > Creek >...
CGTTGCCAGACCCTCTGTTTCCCGGGAACTAAAAAACATGGCCGATGATCATCTCATTCATACTTCTGGGCAAATGATCACGCTTTTAAAACCGGAGCTATTTTGATTCAGCTACTATTTTGAGGTGTTTTCTCCTACCTTTGATGAAATAATCAACTGATCACCATCTTCATTTTGAGTGATTTGGGAAGTTTTCAACGCTCCTCTGTTTTGAGTTGCTTCTGGTGTCTTTTTTGAACTCCCCTGATTCATAAGTGCCATTGCTTCTGCCTTAAGCCGGCTCATTTCAGGCCGATTATTTTCACTTCTAGCTTGCATATAAGCGTTTTGAATTGCTTTAATTTCGGGTGTAATTTTCATTTCAGCCTCCCAGTGTAATGAATCGCATTTTTAGGACACACCATAATGCACGCTGGACATTGGTGACAGGTTGACGGATCAATTTGCGCTACCTTAGTTAAGCGATCTACACTTATGGCTTTAGATGGACAAACGGTTTCACATTTTTTACAACCAATACACAGGTCTGATTCAACTTTTGTTGAAAATTTAGCCCACCGACCCGTTAGACTTAGTAATGCGCCATATAGGCAAATGTGATTGTGGAAAACCCACTCTTCATATCTCAACGTTACTAAGATAGATACTGCCATCAATAGAATTAAAATTGGTACCTCTTGATGGAATACTTTTTTTGATAAAACCATCGTGCCAATCATTAATACCAACACAATCCAAGGCAGGTATTTACTTTGAAGTACTTTTGGAACTGACTTAGTTCGCCAATTTAGTTTTTTCGAAATATTCCCAGTTGCCCCCATAACCGTATTCATTGGACAAATGTAACCACAATAGAATCTCCCAAAAATTGTAGCCCCAATTAAACTGATTAGAAACAACCCTAACCATATGAACATATTTCCTTTTGCAATAATGAAAAAGAAAATTAATAAGAATGCCAATTGAATTAACTTCCTGTATTTTTTCATTTTATGATGCACCCCCAATCGCATTAATGGTAATCGCTTGAGTTGGACATTTACTCACGGTTTTATGAATCATTGTCATATTACCCGAATTCACATTTTCTAATTGGTTAACAGCGACTTTCGGTTTTGAGTGATCTGTTACATCATTACCCATAATGAAAACAATTGCGATAATTTCTCCAAGCATATTTCCCATCATGCCTTTTGATTTTTTCATTGCTTCAAAGGTCTTCTTCTTGCTTTTGACTAGTGATAGACCAGTTAAAGCAATTGAAATGCCCCAAAATGACAGTGTAAATACATCCATTTACAAATCTCCTTCCCATTCTTTTAGACAAAGTATATACTATAGTCAAAAAGAGTGGCGTTACCTCGGTAACTCCCGAAAGGATATTTAATGAATTTGCCAACAAACATTTTTAACGATTTTTCACTTTTGAAGACTATACCCGAAAGTTATTGGGAACAGAACCTTAATGCCAATAAGCATATTCAAGTAAACAAATATTCACAAGGCGAAATCATACATTTTGATGGAGATTGCTGTAGTTCAATTGACGTTATTTTGAATGGACAAGTTGTCATAGAACGGATTGATGATGCCGGAAATTTGATGAGGATTACCGAGTTTTCCCCCGACGATATTCTTGGGGGCAATTTATTATTTTCTAAGAATCCTTGCTATCCAATGATGGTAACTGCTAAAACAGAGGTAATGTTGCTCAGCATCACCAAGAATCTCGTTTTTGATTTTTGTGCAACAAATAAGGATTTCTTAAAAGTTTACTTAGAATATATTTCCGATCATTCACTATTACTGGGTGAGAAACTTAAACATTATGTGAATCGTTCTATTCGCGAAAGTATCATCGCTTATTTAAAAAGCGAATATAAAATACAGAAGAGTCAGACGCTACAACTTCGCTTAACAAAAAAAGAACTTGCTGATCGTATTGGGGTGCAACGCACTTCGCTGTCACGGGAATTGCAGAAGATGAAGAATGAAGGACTTGTTGAATATGATAAGTCCAGTATTTCTATACTTGTCCAGAGTATACTTATATAGATTTGAACATATTATCAATAGCGATAGAACCTTAGAGCATTTTAAACTCCGCCTGCATAACAACCTCTTCTTCTGCATCCCAAAGCGCTTGCATCTCTTCTATTGTCGCCACAGGGGAATCTTTCGGTTCCACTTCTCCCATTTGTATAGGAGCCAAATGAGGGATGATTTCTCGACATAGATTCTGATCTGGGCAATTCATAATAAATCCACCATAAATCGATTCACAAATTAGGTTGTCACATAAATCAGTCATAATAATCTTGTCAGCTGCATAAGCATTCTTACCAATAAAATTGGCAATGTTCTCAGCTGTCATTTTAAACATGTAATCTGTATGCATTCCTTGGTCACCTTGTTTATGACCTAAGCCCCATTTTACAGACACATAAAACATCAAGTATAATAAAAGAGAAGGATGTGTCAAGAAATGGGTAAAGTATACGATCAGTCATATAAAGTAGAGATCTGCAAGAGGGCGGTAAGTGGTGGAGAAGCGGTTTCAAAAATATCCAGAGAAGTAGGAATAAGCGAAAACACCCTATACGGATGGGTAGCAAGATATCGAGAAAATAGCGAGAAACCTTTTGTTGGAAGCGGGCATGTAAAACCCGAAGATGAGGTATATAAGAAGCTTCATCGTGAGAACAAGGAGTTGCGAGAGGAAAACGAAATATTAAAAAAGGCGGCAGCCTACTTCGCCAAAAACCAAAAGTAGCAAGGTATAGGTTTATCAAGGCTGAATCCGCAAATTACAGGGTAACGAAGCTATGTGAGGTGCTTCGCGTTAAAAGAAGCAGCTATTATGCATGGGATAAACGCCCTGAAAGCAAGAGAAGCAAGCGGAAAAAGGAGCTTACAGATCTTGTTAAACAGGAGTTTTATGACAATAAACCAATACCGGGAGCTATAAAGATAGCGAAAAAATTAAGTGTTCAGAAAGCGCTTGTAAGCCGTAAACTGGTAGCAAAAATCATGAAGGAAAACAGCTTAAAATCAAAGGTTGTGAAGAGATATAAGGCTACAACAAATCCAATCCTAATCTACCAGTAGCAGAAAACATACTTAACAGGGAATTCAAAGCAGAAGCACCTAATCAGAAATGGGTTAGCGATATAACAAACATATGTGTATACCGATGAAGGATGGCTTTATGTAGCGGGTATATTGGACTTATGTGGTCATGAAATAGCAGGATGGGCAATGGGTGATCGTATGACCAAGGAACTCGTTATCCGTTGTTTAAAACAGGCCAGAGGTAGGCGCAGCAATCCGATCGGGGTTCTCTTACATTCCGATAGGGGAAGTCAATATTGTAGCAATGATTACCAGGAGCTGATGAGGAAATATAATTTTATCTGTTCTATGAGCCGAAAAGGCAACTGTTGGGATAATGCACCTATGGAGAGCTTCTGGGGTAAATTGAAACAGGAATGGCTTAACGACCAACATTTTAGAACGCATGATGAAGCTAAAGCTGCTATATTTTGGTATATTGAGGTGTATTATCGCAGAAATCGGCTACATGCAAGTAACGGATACAGAACCCCAGAGGAGTATACCGTGGCGGCTGCGAATTATTGAATCTTCATTCCGCTACGCTTCATTCATATTCAATAATTCGTGATGCAGAGGTATATCAAGAGATCATATGAATATTAAAGATTACTTGATGTTTTTAATGTCTAACTATCCGGGACAGGGTCATGTTTGGATGCGCACACCTTTCTCGTTCATAAGTTTTTCTGCGGAAAGCAATAAATCAACTTTTTTTGACAGTGAAACCTTAAACGGATCAATTTTCAGAGGTGTGGAATAATCAGCAACTATTCTATCCGCCGGACTTAAAACTACATTTTCTTTTTTTGTCATGGCGCTGGCTTTGGCAATTTGAACCGCTAAGGCAGTAACTTCGTCTATATCCTTTTTTTCCATCCTGGAAGTGGAGGCAAAACCCCATGCGCCGTCAACAATAACACGCACCCCGATGCCTTCGCTCTCGGAATACTTAATCGCTTCGGCTGTTCCGTTTTTTACTTCCAATTCCTCATTCCGCTGATCGACAATTCTCACCTCGGAAAAAGTCGCACCAAGAACTTTTGATAAATCAAGCCCTCTATCAATGAGATCTTTCAAAAATATCCTCCTCTCTGATTATACGCACATTTTTTTGTCGAGGAAATCTTCCGTGTATATTGTACTTAAAAAAACCTTAGTTTCAATGATTTTCACAAATTAACCATTTGATGTCCGATTTTACGTTGTTTTATTACTCATTCTCTAATTATCACATTAATTCCGGAACTCAAAAAGTATTGTTTAATTCCCGATAACTTATCTGCACCTAACCCTCCGATTCCTTTAAACTTGTATTCTTTGCCAATCCAACCGTACTTATATTCTCCGATATTATGATAGGGCAAAATTTCGATGCATTTTATGCCTGCAATCAATAGTAGTTTACAGATTTTTTTCATATTCTTATGGTCATCGTTTATGTCCGGTATAAGCGGTACTCTTACGCAAACATTAGTATGAATCCTAGAAAGCTTCATAAGATTGCTTATTATGGTTTTGTTAGATAATCCAGTATATTTTTTATGCATTTTTTCGTTTATGAATTTTATATCAAAATAAAACAAATCAATATAAGTGCTTGCTTTCTTTATATTATCCCATTTAGTAAGGCCAGAGGTTTCGACAGCTGTGTGGATTCCCTTCTCTTTACATGCAATCAGAAGATCATACAAAAAATCAAATTGAAAAAACGGTTCGCCTCCACTAAACGTTACTCCTCCCGTTTCCTCGTAAAAAATAGTATCCTTATCTGTTTCTTTCATAACAGCATCAACACTCACAACTTTTCCGATTACTTCCATAGCATTGGTAGGACAAGCATCAATACATCGAAAGCAATTCTTGCAAAGATTTCTTTCTATCGATAACCCTTCTTTTGAAAGCAAAACAGCAGAAGAAGGGCATAATGCTACGCATCTGCCACAAATTATACATCTATCGGCTCGATGATAAATCCTGCTGCTTTCATCTTGGCCTTCGGGGTTATGACACCACCAACAACGGAGTGGACAACCCTTAAGAAATACAGCCGTACGAATTCCGGGACCATCATGAATTGAAAATCTTTGTATTTTAAACATAATACCATTAATCGTGTTCATAACTTTCCATTTCAAACCTGTCAATATAATACTACAGCACTCTGTCTCCGTAAAGATTTCTCAGTGATCGTTTAAATGCGTGTGGCAAAAAGCGTTTCTGAATTGAGTAGGTGTTAGATTCTCGTGCTCTTTAAAAAGCTTCATGAAATACTTTTCGTCGTTAAAGCCTAAGTTGTATGCGATCTCTTTTACGGTATCGTTTGAGTTGATAAGCATCGCCTTAGCTTTGGACACTTTTATGTCATGAATATATTCCTGCAGGTTCATTCCTGTCTTTTGTTTAAAGACTCTCGACAAGTAGTCCGGATTGTAGTTGAAACGATCTGATATACGCGAAACAGATATACCGGTTGCGACATTTATTCTTATCCATTCTAAAATTTCCTCAAACCTTTTATCCTTTTCGGTTTTCTTAAGTGGCTGCAGGTATTTCAATATGTTTTGCTGCGTCAAGTCAATCATAATCAGGGTTAAAAGATAATCCATTCCATATTGTGTATAACAATCCGTATTGGATACATGCAATAATTGATGAAATAATATCCCGATCGAATCAATATCTTCATAAAGAGAATAAATCGGAATCAACACAAAGTTGTATTCATCGGACTGATAAATAAGCTTATTTAATAAAGAAGGGAGTTCCGCCACGCTTTTAATCTGTGTAATCTGGTAAGGTTCGGGGGAATAAAAGTGGCACCAGTAATATGATGCATCCCCATAAGATACTTTATATCCGAGATGAGTTGTATGCGGGAGAAGTATAAGGGTGCTACCCGGAATTACTTCATATTGTTCTCCGTTTTGCTCCATATAGACCGTTCCTTCAAGACCCACAATTATGACGAAGCTATCGATATTTCGTTTTTTATGGATCCATTGCCCGCTTGAAACAAATCTGCCGCTTGAAATGTATGATAACGGAGGATTTGTAGAAGTCTTCAACAAATACATAAGTTGTATTTCACCACCTATTCTGATTAATAAACTTCCTGCCAAGATTAAAGCCAAGTTCCTCTCAATTTTCTTCGGGTTCAAAAAAGCGTATGCTCTGTACGCTCAATAATCTCATTTTGTAACGCTTTATCCAAATTGCAAAAGTAATCGCTGTAACCGGCGACCCTGACAATTAGATTCCTATATTCGTCAGGATTGTTCTGAGCTTCAAGCAAAGTTTCTCTGTTTATCACGTTAAATTGGATATGATGTCCATCAAGTTTGAAGTAAGAACGAATAAGCGTCATAAGTCTTGATACTCCCGCATCGTCTTTTAATAATCGCGGTATAAACTTCATATTGAGCAATGTTCCGCCTGTTTTTAAATGGTCCATCTTCGCTGCAGATTTAATAACGGCAGTAGGCCCTTCTATATCAGCTCCCTGTACGGCTGAAATGCCTTCGGACAACGGCATTCCTTCAAGTCTGCCATCCGGCGTGGCTCCTGTGACAGAGCCGAAATAAACGTGACATGTGGTGGGAAGCATATTGATCCCGTACTGCCCACCTTTCATATTGATTCTTCCGTTTACTTCATTATAAAAAATTTCAAAGACTTCAGCCATTATTTGATCTGCATATTCGATATCATTTCCATACTTCGGGGTTTTGTTCAAAAGGATCTGACGGATATCTTCCATATTTTTAAAATTACAGGCTAACGCAATTGAGAGTTGTTTCATCGTCAGATTTTTCTTGTCAAAAACATGGTATTTTATTGCCGACAGACTGTCCGTTACAGTACCTATACCGACTCCTTGGATATAAGTAGTATTATATCGAGCTCCACCGGCATTGTAGTCTTTGCCTTTCTTTACACAGTCATTAATTATGATTGAAAGAAAAGGCGACGGCATGTATATGGCATACAACTTTTCTATTATATTGTTTCCCCTCACCTTGATATTGATGAAATGGTTCATCTGCTTTTTAAACGCTTCCATTAGCATCTCAAATGAATCGAAACTCTCAAAATTACCTGTTTCCAGACCTATTATTCTGTCCGTCTTATTATCTTTGCCATTATTCAATGTAACTTTAAGAACTTTTACAAGATTGAAATAGCCGGTCAAAATGTATGATTCCTTGCCGAATGCGCCGGTTTCAACACAACCGCTTGTACCCGCGCACCTTGCGTCCTCCAAAGACTTCCCCTGTCTCAGAAGCTCAGCAATAACCGTTTCAGCATTAAATACCGAGGGTTGACCCCATCCCTTTTTAATTATTTCACAAGCTCGTTTCAAAAACCGATCGGGAGTTTTTTTGCTCAACTGAATATTCGATCCCGGCTGCACAAGTTTCATTTCATCAATCACATCAAGTAGCAGATATGATACCTCATTGACCCCGTCGCTGCCATCCTGTTTAAGTCCCCCAATATTAATATTTGCGAAATCTGTATATGTGCCGCTTTCCTTAAGCGTAACGCCAACTTTAGGCGGTGCGGGTTGGTTATTGAATTTTATCCATAAGCACCCCAACAGTTCTTTCGCAAATTCATGTGGAATCAATCCATCTCCAATATCTTTTTTATAGAAAGGATAAAGATGCTGGTCTAACCGGCCGGGATTAAACGAATCCCAGGTATTTAGCTCTGTTATAACTCCGATATGTATAAACCAATATGCCTGCAACGCTTCCCAAAAAGTCTGAGGGGCATAAGCGGGGACTCTTGAGGTGATGTCAGCAATCTGTCTTAGTTCTTGTTTCCTTTTAGGATCGTTTTCAGCTTCATGCATTTTCATTGCCATTTCCGAATAGCGATGCGAAAGATTTATTATCGCGTCTGCGCAAATAAGCATTGCTTTTAATTCCTCTTGTTTTTCATAGCATCCTATGTCATTGTAATAATCGATGCTTTTTAAGCTTTCTTCTATATCCCTTTTAAAATCAATAAACCCTCTTTTATATATCTTATCATCAGCAACAGTATGTCCTGGGGCGCGCTGTTCCATAAATTCAGTGAATATGCCTGCTTCATAGGCATTTTTCCATTCGCAAGTCATGTTCTTAAATAGCATTTCACGCATTGTTTTTGTTTTCCAATAAGGAATGATCTCATCAGAATACAAGGCTTTCAATTCTTCACTGACTTTAAAAGAGATTTTATTGCGATCGTTTATAATTTCAAGATCTTCAATAGTATGACAACATAGCTCAGGATACGTAGACGCAGCCATAGGTTTTGGTCCTCTCTCGCCCACTATAAGTTCTCCATCCCCGATGCTTATTAATTTGTTTTCCATAACATGCTTAAATATCAAAGCACGCAAAACAGGTTGAGATACTTTCCCGAAATATTCCCTGTGTGCTTCGGTAACAAGTTTTGCCCTTTCCCCCGATATATACGGGATACCGGCAATACTTTGTTGTCTTAATTTTTGTACTCTACCGTTCAAACGTATCATCCCCTAGCTATAATACAACGATTGGAAATGATGTGCTGGCCTGTTCAACAAATATATATTAGTCGTATTTCTCCACCTATTCTAATCGCTGGACTACTTGTTGAGATTTCAAAGATGGATTATTATTATTGTAGCAGAAACTCAGAAGCGATTCAATAGTCAAGTTTTATTGGAATATTTTATATATAGCTTTTTGTATTGTTGATATTTGACATAAGTTATTGGCGAATTTTAGCAGGTTATGTGCTTTAGGCGGAAATCTGAAAATATATCAAGGTAGCTTTGTTATACCTATTATGATGTTTTGTACACTGTTTGTATTTTAAAAGAGTATATTTAACAAAGTTTCCTGTCTCCTGAAAATACATCGCTAAACTAAGGAGTCATATAAAAAGAAAAAAGGTAAGGAGGGTTTTTAATGGGCGCATTAGCTAAAAACAAGGTTTTATTGGTAGCCGTGGCTGTGTTGGTTGTTGTTGCTTTGGTTGTCGGAGGTATTTTAGTGACACGACCTCCTGAAGAAAGGCAGGAAGTAGCAGAAAAACCTGAACCTGTGGATGAAGTACCAGTAGTGAAGGAAGCTCCTTTGGAAGAAGTAGAATTGAATGAGTTTGGTTGGGCAGTACCGGAAGAAACAATTGTCATAACGGACTTTATGGGCGAAGGATTTGGTAGTGTCGAAGGCACTCCTATCCGAGGGGATCAGGATTTGTTTGATGAATTCGCAAGGCCATTGCATGAGTTTTTGCTTGAGCATTTTAACGTTGATTACAGAAGGACAGTACGTCCCGGTGTCATGGATGAAAACTTACGTCTAATGCTTGCTACAGGCGATTATCCTGAAGTCATCGCTTGGATGAGCGATGCGTTAGCTGAAGAGTTTATAGCGCAGGGAAGAGCAGTTGAGTTGACTCCATATATAGAAGAATATGGACCAAATATAACAAGAAGGCTTGGCGAACAATTGGATCTTCTGAGAACCGGAGATGGAAAACTCTATAAACTTCCAGTAAATTGGGGAGTTACTCCTAATCCGGCAGGCTGGGACTTTGCCGTTCGTCATGATTGGTGGAAAGAGGCCGGACTACCGTTATACAGAACGCCTGAGGAGTTCTATGAAGTTCTTAAAGATCTCATGGAAAGGCATCCTTACAATGAACTTGGTGAAAAGGTGTATGCGTTATCAGACAACAGCAATGGAAGAAATCTTCTTGGCGCTATGCTGGGAGCTTATGGATTTGTCGATGGTTTTAGAGTTAATGAGGCTACCGGTACATTCACTCATTGGATAAATACCGATGAGGGGCTCGAAATCGCACGATACATCAATCGTTTTTACCGCGAAGGGATGATAGATCCTGATTTTATTATAAATACCTGGGAAGATTGGAACGCTATGGTAACAGGGCATAGAATTATCGGCAATATCGGGATATGGTGGCATACGTTTGTTGCCGGACATGAGGCATGGGGCAGAATGTATGGCGCTGGACTGCCTGTTGAACAACGCTTCATGAACGTAAGTGTCGCAGCTCCGGATGTGGAAAGAGATACGCTTATAACATACAATTTCTTAGGCGATGCACGGGCGATAATTACTGACAAAGCTGTGGAAAATAACAATGTAGCCAACATTATGAAATGGTGGAATTGGGAAATGACTGAATTGGCACATTTCATAGTCACTCATGGCCCTCCCCATCCCGATAACGTCTGGAATATCGAAAACGGCAAATGGATGTTTCACGAAAAAACTTTTGACGCACTGACCAAACTTCAATACTACCATGAAGTCAGAGACAGATTTGGCGGCAGGGCATTTTGGACTCTGGCCGCAGGCGGGATTATCGAGCATGAGAACATCGACCCCAGGATAACAAGAGTCAGCGGTTGGGACTTCTGGCCTATAGCGCCTGACGGTGAATTTTTGGATCCGGGTGTAAGGATAAGCTGGGGCTATTCAAATGCACAACCTTTTGACACTAGCTTATTTACCGTAACCTGGAGGGCGGGAGATCCTATAACCGTTACTAATGCTACGATTACCGATACAATAGTTTCCGAATGGGCGGAAATAATAACGAGCCCTACAGAAGCCGCCATGGAAGAAAGATTTATGGAAGCAAGGGAAAGATTGAATGAGTTGGGAGTTCCCGATCTTGAAGAATTCCGTGCCGAAGTTTACAGGGCTAACAGAGAAAAATTGAACTAAACTCTGTATCAGCATTAAATTATTGATTGCGCTATGTGGTATTGATTATAATCAATACCACATAGATATATTTTCCCTTTATAATAAATAATCTTATTTTGATTTGATATCTGGAAAGGGGCAACACTGTTATGATCAGCACATCGCGCAGTTCTGCCGTTAAGGTTGACTATAGACAAAAGTTGGCCAAATTGGGTAGACGCGTCTATAAAGAGCGAGAATTGTGGTTTATAAGCAGCTTTGCAATTGTATGGGTACTAATATTTGCCTACTATCCCATGTACGGGTTAATATATGCATTTTTTGATTTTTTCCCGGGCAGAACGCTTGCTGAAAGCCGTTTTGTAGGGTTTGACCATTTTATTCAGTTTTTCAGTCTTCCCGATATGTTGCGAATTTTAAGAAATACGCTTGTAATTAGCACACTGGGCTTAACTGCCGGATTCATAGCCCCAATTATACTGGCTTTACTTTTTAACGAGTTGTCAAATTCGCTATTTAAGAGATTTGTACAAAGCGTTTCATATCTTCCGCACTTTATTTCTTGGGTAGTAGTAGCGAGTATCATTTTCTCCATGTTGGGAAGTGAAGGTGTTATTAACGAAGTGCTCATAAGAATGGGAATGATAGAAAGGCCTATAGGCTTTCTCACCGAAGGAGAAAATTTCTGGGCGCTTATAACAGGCGCAAATATCTGGAAGGGTGTCGGATGGGGAACGATCCTTTATATGTCCGCCATAGCAGGCGTTGATCCGGAACTTTATCAGGCAGGAGCAGTCGATGGGCTCGGGAGGCTTGGAATGGCATGGCACATAACTCTACCAGGTATCAGGCCAACGATACTCTTGCTTTTTATACTCGGTGCGGGTGGTTTGCTCAGCGCAGGATTCGAGCAGCAACTGCTCCTAGGGAACCCTTTAACAAGAGAATACTATGAAGTGGTAGATACCTACGTTTTTAGATATGGTGTTCAACTAGGGCGATTTTCGTTCGCTACTGCCGTCGGGCTTCTAAGGTCGGTGCTGGGTCTTATGCTGGTGCTTATAACCAATGCACTATCGAAAAGACTTACAGATGTATCCATTATATGAGTAAAGGAGGAAATCAATTTGAGAATTCGTTATGTAAAAAACAGCCTGGCCGGTCAGTTATTCGATGCTTTCAACATAATACTCATGATATTGATTACATTTGTAATGATATATCCTTTTTGGCAGCAGCTGGTGGTATCTTTAAATGTTGGACTTGATACCGCAAGAGGGGGACTATATTTTTGGCCTAGAATGTTTACATGGGAAAATTACAGATATATGCTTGCCCAAGAGGGTCTTTTACGTGGAGCCTGGATATCGGTACTAAGAGTAGTCGTAGGAGTAAGTACGTCGCTTTTTTGCACCGGACTGCTTGCATATGTCACAAGTGTCAAATGGTTTTCGGCTAGAAGAGTGATAAGGCTTATGTTTCTAATAACCATGTACTTTGGCGGCGGATTGATCCCATTTTACCTTCTGATTATCCGGCTTGGATTGTTAAACACATTCACGGTTTACTGGCTTCCCGGACTTTTTGGCGCTTTTGGCATGTTACTCATTTCGTCTTATATGCACAATCTTTCCGATTCCTTAGCCGAATCTGCCAGAATGGACGGATGTAGCGAGATGGGTATTTACTTGAGGATAGTGGCTCCACTTTGCCTTCCCGTTTTTGCGGCACTGGCGGTTATGGGCGCTGTATCTCACTGGAATGCCTGGTTTGACGTTATGATGTTTAATCCCGGCGGTGATTGGGATACTCTTCAGATGTATTTAAGAAGAATACTTCTTGAGGCTGAGATGCTCAACCAACTTCTTGCCGATCAGCGTCGTTACGATGAGCTGAGAAGATTAACCCCTGTTTCCATAAGGGCAGCTACCACCATGATTGTTACTTTACCCATTGTTTTTGTATATCCTTTTTTCCAAAAGTATTTCATAGGTGGCTTAACTCTTGGAGCAATAAAGGAATAAACCAAAAATATAAAATCAAACCATAATACAGAGATATTTTGAAAGGGTGCATAGAATGTTAAAGACGGGTATTTTGCTCCCCACTTCGGGGGTTCCTATAAAAGCCAAAAAGGTTTCGCTCTTACAAAGCGATTTTAATGATAGGTTCAATGTAAACAGAGAATATGTCGTAAGCCTTAAAAACGACAACCTCCTTCAGAATTATTACATCGAAGCCGGGCTTAAATCATGGTCAAGCAAGCCCGAAGGCATCCATTGGGGATGGGAATCGCCTGAATGTCAGCTCAGAGGTCATTTTTTAGGGCATTGGCTTTCAGCTGCTTCAAAGATATTTGATCAAACCGGTGATGACGAAATAAAAGGTAAAGCTGATCGCATTATATCTGAGCTCTATAGATGTCAAAAGGAGAATGGAGGGAAATGGGCAGGTTCAATCCCTCAAAAATACTTTGATTGGATAGCATCGGGCAAAAGGGTATGGGCGCCACATTACACTGTTCACAAAACATTTATGGGTTTAGTTGATATGTATAAATATTCTCAAAACTCAAAATCACTTGATATAGCAGACAGATGGGCAGATTGGTTTCACGAGTGGAGCGGTAATTATACGCGCCAACAAATGGATGACATACTTGACTTTGAAACTGGTGGAATGCTTGAAATTTGGGCTGATCTTTATGGCATAACCGGTAAACAAAAATATATCGAACTTATGGAACGCTATGACAGGCCACGTCTGTTTGAGAAATTGCTCGCGAATGAAGATCCGCTCACCAATAAGCATGCAAACACCACAATACCAGAAATTCACGGAGCAGCCAGAGCATGGGAAGTAACTCAAGACAGCAGATATAGAAAGATTGTTGAGGCATACTGGAATCAATCAGTACTTGAGAGGGGATACTTTTGCACCGGAGGACAAACCAACGCTGAAGTCTGGTCACCAAAGCATACACTTGGTACTCGATTGAGTCCGACAAACCAGGAACACTGCGTAGTATACAATATGATAAGACTTGCAGACTATCTTTTCAGATGGACAGGTGATGTTAACTATTTAGATTATATCGAGAGAAACATTTACAATGGTATTTTTGCTCAACAAAATCCTTATACCGGTATGGTAATATACTATATGCCCCTCCATGCAAATTCTGTTAAAAAATGGGGCAGCCCCACCGAACACTTCTGGTGTTGCCATGGTACATTGGTGCAGGCGCACACAATGTATGCAGAAATTGCGTGTTATGAATCCGTTGACGAACTTTTCATCTCTCAATACATACCTGCGACATTCAAGTGGATCAAAAATGGCGTCGAAATAGAGATAAAGCTGAATTTGCTGCCTAAATGGATTGATACCCATGATTGCAAAGACAATAAGATACATGTCGAGATAAAAACCTCACAACCTATTGAGTTCTCTGTCAACTTCAGAATACCTTGGTGGGTTGACAATGCTCCAGATTTCAGAATAAATGACGAATCATATAATACAGATTTTAAGAAGATCTCGGATTTTGTCACTATAAAAAGATACTGGCACAATGATAATATAACCATTACATTGGATAAAAAAGTTTATACTGTTTCATTGCCGGACATTCCGGACATGGTCGCTTTTATGTACGGTCCTACTGTTCTCGCTGGGTTATGCGAAGAAGAAAGAACTATATATACGGGCGGTAAGCCGCCAGGGCAACTTTTAAGACCATTTAATGTAAGCAAGTGGGATAAGGAAAGCTTTTATACCACTGAACAGCCTATAAACATTAAATTTATACCTTTACATGATGTAATAAACGAAAGGTATACCATATATTTCCCTGTAAAATAAGAAAAGATGTTATAATGTGTTTAAAAAAGCGAAAGGACTGGATCATAAATGACAAACTCAATGCGTTCGTTGTTTGCACAGGAGTTATCAAAACACGGTTTTTCAACGTTTGCGTTACTTGATAAAGTAAGGATCGACAGCGGTTTTTGGGCAAAATATCAGTATCTGATACGGAATGTAGTAATCCCCTACCAATGGGAGGCTTTAAATGACAGAGTAGAAGGAGCGGAGCCCAGTCATGCCATCAAGAATTTCCGAATAGCGGCAGGACTTGAGCAGGGAGAATTCAAGGGCTTTGTATTCCAGGACAGCGACTTTTCAAAATGGTTGGAAGCAGTGGGATATAGTCTGAGCCTGAATCCCAACCCGGAACTTAAAAAAATAGCCGATGACACTATCGAACTTATTTCAAAAGCCCAACAACCTGATGGTTATCTCAACACATACTTTACAGTCAAGGAACCCGATAAAAAATGGGCTAATCTGCGTGATTGCCATGAGCTATATTGCGCCGGACACCTGATCGAAGCCGCCGTCGCATATCACAACGCAACAGGCGATACAAAGATTCTTGATGTCGTATGCCGTTTGGCGAATCATATCGACAACACTTTTGGAGATGAGCCCGGTAAAAAAAGGGGCTACCCCGGACATGAAGAAATCGAATTAGCGCTTGTAAAACTTTATAGGGTAACCGGTGAGCAAAAGTATTTAAACCTTAGCAAATTCTTTATTGATGAGCGTGGTAAAAAGCCTCTCTATTTCGAATTGGAAGCACAAGCAAGAGGAGGCGCCAATCATTTTGGTGCAAGCTATTTCCAATCCCACCTTCCGGTTCGCGAACAGACTAAAGCAATAGGACATGCGGTAAGAGCGGTATATCTTTATTCCGGTATGGCTGATGTCGCTTATGAAACACGGG
>Ga0209105_100348_pt1 | contig 15604 bp, 15 predicted proteins | sample SedPBSmetaG_FD_184158 | JGI IMG/M metagenome (GOLD analysis project Ga0209105, IMG submission 184158) | Freshwater sediment bacterial and archeal communities from Indian Creek, Illinois, USA to study Microbial Dark Matter (Phase II) -... | ecosystem: Environmental > Aquatic > Freshwater > Creek >...
AGGTACAGGGCGATGGGGCAGTAGCCATCGACTCCGGCGTAGGTGTAGGACACGCCTTCTTTGGCGCTGTCGCTCTGATCCATGACGAAGGTGTCGATGTCCAGTGGCAGGTGGCCGCTGGGCAGGGCCCCGAAGTCGATCGCTGCGCCATCGATGTGCAAGCCCAGCAGGGCGCGGTTGATCGAGTCGGCCAGTACGCTCCATTCGCAGCCCATGGCATCGAAGCGCTGGCGCAAGGTGGCGCTGGAGGGCACGGCGCGCAGGCCCAAGGCTTGGTGGGCAAAGCGCTGCTTGCGAAAGGCTTCGACGGCTTCGAAGTCGTTCTTACCCAAGGTGAGCATGGCGACGTAGCACTTGAGGATGTCGCTGTTGGCGATGCCAGCACGCACCGGGTACTTGGGGTCCACCATCGCTGGCAGGTTGATGCGCTTGAACAAGCGCCCCACCAAGGCCAAGCCACCGTGGCTGGACAAGTCGTAGGGCAGCTTTTTGACAACGAACTCGACTGGGTCAGTCATTTGCGGCGCTTGCACCTGTTGGGTGCAAGGTTGTTTGTGGATAGTTCGTTGATTATAATGGAAAAACCTGGGTTTTGTGGGGATGAGGTCACGGATTCAGGTGCACTGCTTGCGCTTTGCCGCCAGGAAGAACCAGAAGTTGAACTCCGGTTCTTCGAGGTGCCGTTATCGCAGCAGATAAAAGGATTGCATGACGACCTGTACGACGTGGGGTTTGCTCAGTCCGATGAAGTGGGCGATGGCATCGCCACCATGCCTGCCTGGAGAGACACGCTCATCGTGACGGTGCCAGCGCGGCATCCGCTGCTGGCACACAAGCGCATCCCTTTGGAGGAACTGCTGCGCTATCCGCTAGTTCTATGCGATCCACAAGTGGGCGAAGGCCATGCCAAATTCGTCGATCGGGTGCTGCGCCGAGCCGACATTGAGCCACTGGTCGCAGAACGTGTCGCTTCTTGCGATCTGATGATGGCCTTAGTGTCGGCCGGCCTCGCGCTTGGGTTTACGGGCGCCGCGCGCATTGCCGCCAACCCCGACTCGGGCGTGGTAGCCCGACCCCTGGCGTTGCGCGTGCCGCCGCTGACAACCTTCCTGCTGTATCCCGATAGCGAGCCGTCCGATGTGCTGGCGCGGTTCATTGAACGTGTGCAGGCCATCGAATCACCGGAACCCTCAAGGCCCAAGTCGGGCCATCATTCCGATTCACTAGAGGAGCCTTCGCCATGAAGAAGATCATCCCGTTCTTGTTGGTGGCCGCGTTGACTGCCTGCGGCCAGTCCGAAACGCCTCAGAAGGTCAACACCTCGGAAGCGAATATTCCAACGGTAGAAGAACTTGCGGCCAACCCCGAACGGCTCAAGGAACTGCGCCAGCAATGCAAGACGGATCGCCCCAGGTTAGGCGACGTGCTGTGCAACCGTGTGGCCGAAGCCACGCGCAAGCGGTTCTATGGCGACGGCGAAACACCGCACACACCGCCGAAGGAATCACTCAAGTTCTGATCGTTGGCGGTTCGCCGCGTCGCCTTAGTTTTTTGCTCGATACGCCGCAATGCACCCACGCTTGCGGCGTTTTTCTTTGGTTTTCTCTCGCACCCATTCTGTCTTTTTGGTCGACGTTTCAGCTGAAAACGGTCTTTGACCGGCATTGACCCGGCACCGATCCTGACGCCTGCGGCACGCCTTTGTGCCGCTCTTTCCATGAGGAATCAGCGCAGGGGAATTCGGAGGCCAGGTCATGCAAGGGACGAACGTTCTGTTCGGTCAGATCGCCGTGGTGTTCGGCATCGTGATCGCCGGCGTGTGGGGCGCCACGCAATGGACAGCAACGGCCCTCGGCTATCAAGTACGCCTTGGCTCGCCCTGGTTCGACTTCCTTGGCACGTCGATCTACCACCCTTGGAAGCTGTTTGAGTGGTGGTTCTTTTTCGGCGCCTATGCACCGGAGGTCTTCGACACCGGCGGCGCCATTGCCGGCGCCAGCGGCATGGTCGCCGTGGGCATTGCCATCGCCATGTCGGTCTGGCGCTCGCGCCAAGCACGCCTCGTCACCACCTACGGCTCTGCGCGCTGGGCTAACGCGCAGGACATTCGCAAGGCGGGCCTCACGCAGCCGGCCGGCGTGTTCCTCGGCCTGCGCGATCGCCAGTACCTGCGGCATGAAGGCCCGGAACATGTTCTTACCTTCGCGCCTACGCGCTCGGGCAAGGGCGTGGGCCTCGTGGTGCCGACGCTGCTGTCCTGGCCGGCTTCGGCCGTCATTCATGACATCAAGGGAGAGAACTGGAGCATCACCGCCGGGTGGCGCAGCCGGTTCAGCCATTGCCTGCTGTTCAACCCGACCGATGCGAAGTCGGCAGCCTACAACCCGCTGCTGGAGGTGCGGCGCGGTGCGCATGAGGTGCGCGACGTGCAGAACATCGCCGACATTCTGGTTGACCCAGAAGGTGCGCTGGAGAAGCGCAACCATTGGGAAAAGACCTCTCACGCGCTGCTGGTCGGAGCCATCCTGCATGTGCTCTACGCGGGCGAAGACAAGACGCTGCGCGGCGTCGCCAACTTCCTGTCCGATCCTGCCAGCCCGTTCGAGCTGACCTTGCATCGGATGATGACCACGCCGCACCTCGGCGATGGCCCGCATCCGGTAGTGGCTTCCGCTGCGCGCGAAGTGCTCAACAAGTCGGACAACGAGCGTTCCGGCGTGTTGAGCACCGCCATGTCGTTCCTCGGCCTGTACCGCGATCCCACGGTGGCCGAAGTCACCTCGCGCTGCGACTGGCGCATCGCCGACCTGATCGCAGCCGAGCATCCGGTGTCGCTGTACCTGGTGGTGCCACCTTCGGACATTTCGCGGACGAAGCCGCTCATTCGCCTGATCCTCAACCAGATCGGACGGCGCCTCACCGAATCTCTCGATGGCTCCGATGGCATCGAGCGCCGCCACAAGCTGCTGCTGATGCTCGATGAGTTCCCGGCGCTGGGGCGCCTGGACTTCTTCGAGACGGCGCTGGCCTTCATGGCGGGCTACGGCATCCGCAGCTTCCTCATCGCGCAGTCGCTCAACCAGATCGACAAGGCGTATGGGCAAAACCACTCCATCCTCGACAACTGCCATGTGCGCGTGACGTTCGCCACGAACGACGAGCGCACCGCCAAACGAATCTCCGAGACGCTGGGCACGGCCACCGAACTGCGCGCCCAGCGCAACTACGCGGGCCACCGGCTCGCGCCGTGGCTGGGCCACCTGATGGTGTCGCGCCAGGAAACCGCGCGCCCGCTGCTGACTCCGGGCGAAGTCATGCAGCTTCCGCCTGACCAGGCCGTGGTGATGGTGTCCAGCGTGGCGCCGATCAAGGCGAAGAAGCTGCGCTACTACGCGGACGCCAATTTCAAGCGTCGCGTGCTGCCACCGCCCACGCTGGCGGACGGGCAGTACGCAGACGCGCCGCCGTCGCGGCCCGACGACTGGAGCGGGCTGGCGATTCCGTCCGTGCCCGCTGCACCGGCCACGGCATCCTCCGATGGCCTGGAGAACTCGGCTTCGGCCGACGACGGCGGCCCGCGCCGCCAGCCCGAGCTTTCCGAAACCGTCACCTACGACCCCGAGCTGGCCGCGCCCGCGGCCGACCTTGGGCTGCTCGATGACGACGACCTGCCGCTTCCCCTTCCTCGCCAGCTTGATCCGGCCATGCAACGCACGGCCCGGCTGGCTTCCCTCGACCCTAACGACGGAATCGAGCTATGAGCCACTACCGCCTCAATCTGTTCATCCAACACGAGCACGCCAAGCGCCTGGACGAGCTGGCCGCCAAGAAAGGCGTGTCCAAGTCGTCCATCGTCGCGGCGGCGCTCGCATCGTGGCTGTCGCCCGATGCCGCCGACCAGCGCGAGGCGGCCATCGCCAAGCGGCTGGATCGCCTGTCGCGCCAAGCCGATCGCCTTGAGCGTGACCAGAACATCCAGATCGAGACGCTGGCGCTGTTCATTCGCTACTACCTCACGGTCAGCACACCGGTTCCCGAGGCGCACCAAGAGGCCGCCCGCGCCCACGGCAAAGCACGCTTTGAGCAGTTCGTTGAACAGTTGGGCCGCCATCTGTTGCGCGGACGAAGCCTGGTGCGCGACGTGGTGGAGGAACTGCACCCCGACCCGATGCGGATGGAGGACGCGGCGGCGGCCGCGCAAGCGCGGGAGCGTGCGTCATGAGCGCCCGCATTTCCACTGAAGGGCAGTCCATGACCGCCACATCGCTCGACCGGCGTATCCAGATGCTGCGCACGGCGATGGGGCCGCTGATCGCCACCGCGCTCGAAGACCCGGACGTGGTGGAGGTGATGCTGAATCCCGATCGCACCCTTTGGGTGGATCGGCTTTCCAGTGGGCGCGCGCCGATGAGCGTGGAGCTGTCCGAGGCCGATGGGGAACGCATCATCCGCTTGGTCGCGGCCCACGTCGGCGCGGAGGTGCATCGCGGCCGACCGCTGTTGTCCGCCGAGTTGCCCGAAACGGGAGAACGCTTCGAGGGGATCTTGCCGCCGGCCGCGCCGGGGCCGGCCTTCGCGTTGCGCAAGCGGGCCATCGGCGTGATCCCGCTGGAGCGGTACGTCATCGACGGGATGATGACCAGCGCCCAGGCGGGCTTTCTCGTTCGCGCCGTGGGCGAGCGGCAGAACATCCTGATCGCCGGCGCCACCAGCAGCGGCAAGACAACCTTGGCCAACGCGCTGCTGGCCGAGATCGCCGCCACGGGCGACCGCGTGCTGGTGCTCGAAGACACGGTGGAGCTGCAATGTGCGGCCCGCGACCACGTGCCGCTGCGCACGCGCGCCGGCGTGGTGTCCATGACCGAGCTGGTGCGCTCGTCAATGCGCCTGCGGCCGGATCGTGTCGTCGTCGGCGAGGTGCGCGGCGCCGAGGCGCTGGATCTCATCAAGGTGTGGGGCACCGGCCACCCCGGCGGCATCGCCACGATCCATGCCGGCTCCGCGCTCGGCGCGCTGCTGCGCCTGGAGCAACTGATTCTCGAAGTGGCCGTGAACCCGCCGCGTGCGCTGATCGCCGAGGCGGTCAACGTAGTGATCTATATCGCCGGGCGTGGGCGCAAGCGCCGCATCGAGAGCATCGCCCGCGTCATCGGCTTCGACGGCGTGGGCTACCAACTGGCGCATGCGATGGACACGCCGCTTCCCGAGCTATCGCCAGTTCCCGATGCCGCATCCGCTGCGGCGACTTCCTCATCCCCGTCCCTCAATCTCTCTGGAGAACTGCAATGACGCACGCCCATGCTTTCCGTATTTCCGTAAATCCGCTTCTCCACCTGTCCAGCCTTGCGCGGCTGCGCAGCCTGGCCCGTCCTGCGGGGCAAGGACTGCTGCTGGCCGCGCTGCTGCTGTTCCTGGCCGGCACCGCCCAGGCCGCCGGTTCCTCGATGCCCTGGGAAGGCCCGCTGCAATCCATCCTCGAATCCATCCAGGGGCCTGTGGCGCGCATCGTGGCGGTCATCATCATCATCGCCACGGGCTTGGCGCTGGCCTTTGGCGATACGTCGGGCGGTTTCCGCAAGCTGATCCAGATCGTGTTCGGCCTGACCATCGCCTTCGCGGCTTCGAGCTTCTTCCTGTCGTTCTTCAGCTTCTCCGGCGGGGCCGTCGTATGAGTGCCCCGGATGCTTTCACGGCCGGGTTTGAAGTGCCGCTGCATCGCTCGCTGACCGAGCCGATCCTGCTGGGCGGTGCGCCGCGCACCGTGGCGATTGCCAACGGCACGCTGGCCGCCGCCGTGGGCCTGGGTCTGCAACTGTGGATTCCGGGCGTGGTGCTCTGGATCGTCGGCCATTCGCTGGCGGTATGGGGCGCGCGCGTCGATCCGCAGTTCATGCAGGTCTTTGCGCGGCACATCAAGCTTCGCCCGCTGCTGGACGTGTAAGGGGAGGACGCCGCGATGTTGAACCTCGCCGAATACCGCCAGCGCCCGGCCCTACTCGCCGATTGGCTGCCCTGGGCCGGACTGGTCGCGCCGGGCGTCGTCTTGAACAAGGACGGCAGTTTCCAGCGCACGGCGCGCTTTCGCGGGCCTGATCTTGACAGCGCGACGCAGGGCGAGCTGATCGCCACGTCGGCGCGATTGAACAATGCGCTGCGTCGCATGGGATCGGGCTGGGCGCTGTTCATCGAAGCCGAGCGCCGGCCCGCTGCCGACTATCCGCACTCGGCGTTTCCCGAGCCGCTGTCGTGGCTGGTGGACGAGGAACGCCGCGCCACCTTTGAGGATTCGGGCAGCCACTTCGAGAGCGGCTATCACCTGACGCTGGTGTACCTGCCACCCGAAGAATCCCGCGCTCGTGCAGCCAAGATGCTCTACGAGAACACGCCGACGAATGGCGTGGACTGGCGCGAGCGGTTGCAAGCCTTCGTCGCGGAAACGGATCGCGTCTTTGACCTGCTCGACGGCGTGATGCCGGAAATTGACTGGCTCGATGACGCGCAGACGCTGACCTACCTGCACGCGACTATCTCGACGCGGCGCTATCGCGTGGGCGTGCCCGAAGTGCCGTTCCACATCGACGCGCTGCTGGCCGATTCCGCGCTGGTCGGCGGCCTGGCGCCCATGCTTGGCGACCAGCACCTGCGCGTGGTGTCGGTGCGGGGCTTCCCGACCTCGACCTGGCCGGGGATTCTGGACGACCTCAACCGCCTCGGTTTTGCGTACCGCTGGAGCACGCGCTTTCTCTGCCTCGACAAAGCCGAGGCGGAACGGGAGTTGGGACGCCTGCGCCGCCAGTGGTTCGCCAAGCGCAAGAACGTGATCGCGCTGCTGCGCGAAACGATCTTCCAGCAGGAAAGCCCGCTGGTCGATACCGACGCGAGCAACAAGGCCGCCGACGCCGACGCTGCCTTGCAGGAGTTGGGTAGCGATCAAGTCGCCTTCGGTTATCTGACGGCGACCGTCTCCGTCATGGACGAGGACGCCGCCGTCGCCGACGAGAAGCTGCGCATGGTGGAGCGAGTCATCCAGGGTCAGGGCTTCGTCACCATCCCTGAAACGCTCAATGCCGTGGATGCCTGGTTGTCCTCGCTCCCCGGCAACGCCTACGCCAACGTGCGCCAGCCCATCGTCTCGACGCTGAACTTGGCGCACATGATGCCGGTGTCGGCGGTATGGGCTGGGCCGGAGAAAAACGACCACCTCGACGGCCCGCCGCTGATCGTCACTCGCACCGATGGCGCGACGCCGTTCCGGCTGGTGACGCACATCGGCGACGTGGGCCACACGCTGGTCGCGGGACCGACTGGCATGGGCAAGTCGGTCTTGCTCGCCACGCTGGCAATGCAGTTTCGCCGCTACCCCGGCTCGCGCATCTTCGCCTTCGACATGGGCCGCTCCATGCGAGCCACGATCCTTGGGCTGGGCGGCGAATACTACGACCTGGGCACGGACGGAGAAATCGCCTTCCAGCCTTTGGCACGCATCGACCGCGAGGGCTACCGCACCTGGGCCGCCGAGTGGATCGAAGGCCGCTTGCTGCACGAAGGCGTGGCGGTCGGCCCCGACGAGAAAGCGGCCATCTGGTCGGCGCTCGGCAGCCTCGCCGGTGCGCCGGTGGAGCAGCGCACGATGACCGGGCTTTCCGTGCTGCTGCAATCGAACACGCTGCGGCAGGCGCTGTCGCCTTATGTGCTCGGTGGTGCCCACGGCAAGCTGCTGGACGCCGACCATGACCGGCTGGGCATGCCCGACGTGCAGTGCTTCGAGATGGAGGAACTGATGCACAGCAAGGCCGCCGTCATGGCCGTGCTGCATTACCTCTTTGCGCGTTTCGATGAACGCTTCGACGGCGCGCCCACGCTGCTGATCCTCGATGAAGCGTGGCTGTTCCTCGATGACCCGGTGTTTGCCGCGCGTATCCGCCAGTGGCTCAAGACGCTGCGCAAGAAGAACGTCAGCGTCATCTTCGCTACGCAGAGCCTCGCCGACATCAAGGATTCGAGCATCGCGCCCGCGATCATCGAGAGCTGCCCGAGTCGGATTTTCTTGCCCAACCCGCAGGCCACCGAGCCGCAGATTCGCACGATCTACGAGGGCTTCGGGCTGAACTCGCGCCAGATCGAGATCGTCGCCACGGCGCAACCCAAGCGCGACTACTACTACCAATCCCGCCTCGGCAACCGCCTGTTCGACCTCGACCTGGGGCCGGCGACGCTGGCCTTCGCGGGCGCTTCCACGCCGCAAGACCAGCGCGACATGGATCGCGTGCTGCTGGACGCCGGCGCACCCGGCTTCGTCGGCGCCTGGCTGCGCCATCGCGGCCTCGATTGGGCGGCCGACCTGCTGCCCTCGTTCCCCGGCCTTGCGCCGGGTTCCCTCGCTGACCACCCACAGGAGAACCTGCCATGAAGAAGCGTCTTGTCGCCGCCGCCATCGCGGCCATGCTTTGCACCGCCACCGCCCATGCGCAATGGGTCGTGGTCGATCCCACCAACCTCGTGCAGAACACGCTGACCGCGATCCGCACGCTGGAGCAGATCAACAACCAGATCCAGCAACTCCAGAACGAAGCGCAGATGCTGATGAACCAGGCGCGCAACCTCGCCAGCCTGCCGTCCAGCGTGGTGGGCCAGTTGCGCGCCAATCTGGCTACGACCGAGCGGCTGATCGCCCAGGCTCGCGGCTTGGCCTACGACGTGACGAATCTGGATCGGGAGTTCGCGCGCCTGTACCCGGAGCAGTACGCTGCCACCGTCAGCGGCGACCAGATGTACCGCGATGCGCAGGAGCGTTGGAGGAACACGCTCCACGGCTTGCAGACCACGATGCAGATGCAGGCTCAGGTGTCGCAGAGCCTGGGCGAAGACGAAAGCGTGCTGGCCGATCTCGTCGGCAGGAGTCAGTCGGCCGAAGGCGCTCTGCAGGCAATGCAGGCCATGAACCAGTTGCTCGCCCTGCAGGCCAAGCAATCGATCCAGTCGCAGCGGCTCCAGATCACGCAAGACCGGGCCGCTTCGCTGGAGTTGGCACGGCAGGCGGCGGCCACGGAGCGCGCCCGCGAAGTGCGGCGCCGCTTCCTGGGGGAAGGCACACCGTACACGCCGCAGCCCGTGAACTTCTACGGCAACTGACGGGAGACCGCCATGCGATGCGTCCTCGCCCTGTCGGTTTCGCTGCTTGTGGTGCTGCTGGCCGCTTGCAGCGAGCAGCCGGACGACCACCTTGCCGACGCCCTGGCCGCCGATCCCGTGCGGCTCAAGGCATTGCGCGTGCAATGCGCGGCCCATCCACAGCAGGTCATGCAGGCCACGGGCGAGGACGCTTGCCGCGCTGCCGCCGAAGCCTTCCGGCGGCGCTTCTTCTCCGGCCAGGCTGGGCCGGATGAATACCAGACCTTGGCCGACCTGCCGCCGATCCCGCCGAGCTTCGATGAACGGGCCGATGGCATGGAGCCGGCCGTTCCCGCCGAACCGGAGGACACGCCATGAATGACGTGACCATCATCGACCAATTTCTCAACACCTTTGCCGCTTATATCGACTCGGGTTTCGGGCTGCTGCGGGGCGAAGTGGCGTTCCTCACGGCCACGCTGATCGTCATCGACATGACGATCGCCGGCCTGTATTGGGCCATGAGCCATGCCACCGGCCAGGGCGAGGACGTGATCGCCAAGCTGCTGCGCAAGGTGCTCTACGTAGGTGCCTTCGCCTACATCATCAATAACTTCAACTGGCTGGCCAGCATCGTGTTCCGCTCGTTTGCGGGATTGGGCATCACCGCCACCGGCTCGGCCATCACGATGGAAAACTTCCTGCAGCCGGGCCGGTTGGCGAAAACCGGCATCGACGCCGGGGCGCCGATTCTGGAGCAGATCGGCGAGATGGCGGGCTTTCCCGAAGTGTTCGTGAACCTCGACCCCATCGTGGTGATGTTCCTCGCGTGGCTGGTCGTGGTCTTGTGCTTCTTCGTGCTGGCGATCCAACTGTTCATCACGCTGATCGAGTTCAAGCTGACCACGCTCGCCGGATTCGTGCTGGTGCCATTCGCGCTCTGGAACAAGACCGCGTTCCTCGCCGAAAAGGTCTTGGGCAACGTGGTGGCCTCCGGCGTCAAGGTTCTGGTGCTGGCCGTGATCGTCGGCATCGGCTCGGGCTTGTTCGCTCAGTTCCAAGTCCATCCCGCCGAGCCGTCTATCGACCACGCGCTGGTCATCATGCTGGCCTCGCTTACCTTGCTGGCGCTCGGGATCTTTGGCCCCGGCATCGCCACGGGCCTCGTGTCCGGTGCGCCGCAGCTCGGCGCTGGCGCAATGGCCGGTGCTGCTGTCGGCGCTGCCGGCACGGCCGTCGCCATCGGCGCCGCCGCGACGGGCGTGGGTGGCGCCGTGGCTGCTGGCGCGCGCATGGCCCCGGCTGCCGCCAAGCTGGCCGGTAGCGGTGCGCGCGCCGCCACGTCGGCGGCCAGCAGTGCGAAGTCGGCGTTCCAGGCCGGTTCCGCCGCCGCTGGCGGCGGCGCAAAGGGCGCGATGGCGGGCCTAAGCAACGTCGCCAAGGCCGGCGCGCAGTCCACCGGACGCGCGGCTGCATCCCGCGCCTCCGCTGCCGGGCAACGCATGGCCGCTCCCTTCCGCGCTGGCTGGAATGGCGCTGCCGCCGATGGCGGCGCGGGCGCGGCATCCGGTAAGGGCGCCGCAGGCGAGGCCGCATCCGGCGCCGCTACCGCGCAGACGCAGGAACAGCCCGCTTGGGCCAAGCGCCTGCATCGTCGCCAGCAACTCACCCATGCCGCGACCACCACCGCCCACGTGCTGCGCGGTGGCGATGGCGGCGGCTCCGGCCAGGGGCCGAGCCTGCGCGATTCCGATTCATAAGGAGAACCGACCATGCGATTCAAGAAACCGCAGGTGCGCTACGCCGACACGCCGCAGCCTGCCACGCCGTACCAAGCTGCCGGCCAGGTGTGGGACGACCGTATCGGAACGCCGCGCGTGCAGGCGCAGAACTGGCGGCTGATGGCCTTCGGCTGCCTCACGCTCGCGCTGTTGATGGCCGGCGGCCTGGTGTGGCGCTCGGCGCAGTCCTTCGTGACGCCCTACGTCGTAGAGGTGGACAACGCGGGCCAAGTGCGCGCCGTGGGCGAAGCCGCCACGCCGTACCGGCCCAACGATGCGCAGACCGCGCACCACATCGCGCGCTTCGTGACGCTGGTGCGCTCGCTGTCCATCGACCCCATCGTGGTGCGGCAGAACTGGCTCGACGCCTACGACTACACGACCGACAAGGGCGCGGCCGCGCTCAACGACTACGCACGGGTCAACGACCCGTTCGCGCGCATCGGCAAGGAGTCGGTGACGGTGCAGATCACCAGCGTCGTGCGCGCCAGCGACACGTCTTTCAACGTGCGCTGGACGGAACGCCGCTACGTCAACGGCGCCGCGGCGGGCTTGGAGCGGTGGACGGCCGTGGTGTCCATCGTGCTTCAGCCGCCGCGCACCGAAGAACGCCTGCGCAAGAACCCCCTGGGCATCTACGTCAACGGCCTGTCGTGGAGCCGCGAACTGGATTCTTCCGAAGGAGCCAAGCCATGAATGCACTTTTCCGTAGATCCGCTTTGCCGGTGATCCTGCTTGCATCAACCATCTTGTTCACAGGCTGCGCCACGCAGGGCAAGCCGCCGCCGGTGATTTCGCTCGATGAGCCGGTGCAGGCGCAGCCACTGCCCGAACCGCCTCAGCCAGTGGAAGTTGTGACCGTGCCCGAGGTGTTGCCGATGCCGGCGCAGTTGAAGCCAGTGCCCGAGGGCGAGGAAGCCAAGCCTGCGCCGGAACCGGCCGACGAGAAGGTGCGCGTCTCGCGTGCCAACGCCGAGGCACGCATCGCGCCCACGCGCGAGGGCTATGTCAACGCGATTCAGGTGTGGCCCTTCACCGATGGCGCGCTGTATCAGGTCTATGCGGCCGTGGGCCGAGTGACCGTGATTGCACTCCAGCCGGGCGAGGAACTGGTGACGGTGGCCGCTGGCGATACCGTGCGCTGGATCGTGGGCGACACGTCCAGCGGCAACGGCGCCGACCTGCGCGTGAACGTGCTGGTCAAGCCGATCCGCTCGGGTCTCAAGACGAATCTGGTCATCACCACCAGCCGCCGGACGTACCTGCTGGAGCTGACCTCGACCGAGAAGACGTGGATGGCGTCGGTGTCCTGGGAGTACCCGCGCGACCGGATGCTGGCCTTGCAGCGCCAGGCGCAGGCGGCCAGCGCCGCCGCGCCTGTCGATACCGGGCTGTCGCTGGAAAACCTGCGCTTCCGCTACGCGATCAGCGGCAGCAGTCCGCCGTGGAAACCACTGCGCGCCTTCGATGACGGCGAGAAGGTCTATATCCAGTTCCCGCCGGGCATCGCACAAGGCGAGCTGCCGCCGCTGTTCGTCATCGGTGCGCAAGGCGACGGGCAACTGGTCAATTACCGTTTCCGTTCACCGTACTACATCGTCGATCGTCTTTTCGGCGCCGCCGAGTTGCGCTTGGGTGGCGACAAGGGCGACATGGTGCGGATCGAGCGCACGGATGGCACGCGGAGGAACTGACATGGGCCAGGACGACACCCCCGACCTTGCCACGCCGCAGGCGGGCAAGATGGCGCCCGAGGCGGTGGCGCTGCGCGCCCAGCCGCGTCCGGTCACGCGCCTGAACCGGCGCACGCTGGCCATCCTCGTCGGCGGCCTGTCGGTCGCCGTGCTCGGGGCCACGATCTGGTCGCTGCAGCCGCAGCGGCGCGGGGCCAACGAGCAGACCGAGCTTTACAACGTCGATCGCGTGTCCAAGTCCGAAGGGCTGGATGGCCTGCCGGCCGACTACTCGAAGCTGACGCCGAAGGTGCCCGAGCTGGGGCCGCCGCTACCGGGCGACCTCGGCCCGGCCATCGTGGCCTCGCAGCAGCCGGCCGCGGCCGCCTACTCGGCGCCCGGCCACGACCCGAATGACGCCTTGCGCAAGGAGGCGGAAGCCGCTGCGGCTTCGTCGGTGTTCTTCCGCTCGGGCGGCCAAGCCGCCGCCATGGTGGCGCAGGCGGCGCCGGGTGCAGCAAGCACGCTCGCGGCCTTCGACCCGCTCGCTGCCGGGCCGGCTTCGACAGCGGCCCAGCCCGCCGACCCGACCGCCGTGCAGAACCGGCAAGATCAGAAAGAGGCATTCCTGAAAGCCGGTTCTACGGAAACCCGCAATTCCGGCAACCTGGCGTTGCCGGCGTCGCCGTATCAGGTGATGGCGGGAACGGTGATCGCCGGTGCGCTGGTGACGGGTATCAAGTCGGACTTGCCGGGCGACGTGATCGCCACGGTGACGGAGCCGGTCTATGACTCGGCCACGGGCAAGTTCCTGCTGATCCCGCAAGGATCGCGCATCCTCGGGCGCTACAACAGCCAGGTCAGCTACGGGCAGAGTCGCGTGCAGGTGGTGTGGAACCGGGTCATCCTGCCCGACACGTCCTCGCTGGCGCTCGACAACCTTGTCGGCACCGACCCGGCCGGCTACGCCGGCCTGGAGGACGACGTGGACTGGCATTGGAATCGCATCATCGCGGGCGCGGTGCTGACGACGCTGCTGGGCGTCGGCGCTGAGTTGGCTGCGCCGGAGAACCGGCAGGACGGCAACCGCATCGTCATTGCCGGACGCGACAGCGCACAGGACAGCATCAATCAGGTCGGCCAGGAGATGACCCGGCGCAACATGAACATCCAGCCGACGCTGACGACGCGGCCGGGCCTGCCGGTTCGCATCATCGTCAACCGGGATCTGGTGCTGCGGCCGTACCAGCCGCTGTTCTTCAATCGGGGAGTTTCGCAATGAGCGCGACCAAGAAGCTGCGGCTCGGGCCGCTGCCCAAGACCGAGAGCGTCAAGCTGACCTTTGCCTGCCCGGCCAGCCTGAAAGCCGACCTCGACCGCTACGCCGCGTTGCACGCGCAGGCGTATGGCGAGGCGGTCGATGCCATGACGCTGATCCCGCACATGCTGGAAGCCTTCATGGCCGGGGATCGTGGCTTCAAGCGCACACAGCCCAAGAACGGAAAAGCCGCCCCTGCGTGAGCAGGGGCGGCTCTGGATTGGTGCCCGAGGCCGGAATCGAACCGGCATGACCGTGAGGTCGAGGGATTTTCTTACCACTTCGGCTTTCGCCGCCGTCCTGCTCACACAGGGCGTTCGTGGTCTGGAGCACGCCTTCACCATAGCCTTACAGCCGTAGGTGCCCGCCGTCTGCTCTCTACACCTTCCCAAGCGCATAGCTTGGGCTTGGCTCGGCGTTGGCTCGGATGCCGAAGCATCCAGGGCTTTCGCCGAATTTGACGGGCTTCACTTCGGGCGTTTCCCCCCGAAGGCTCAAATTGTTCAAGTCCCTTGTGTCTACCGATTTCACCACTCGGGCGTAGCGCGCGATGCGCTGGAAACACCTACCTCCATCTACTGGCGCCTAGTTGGCTCCTAACCGTCAAGCCAAGCTATGAAGCGACATCTTGGATGCTCGCAAACCGTTGTCACTATTGACCTTCTGGCCCGGTAGTTCAAGCAGAAAGGACTTGACAAAACAGATTTTAAGTCCGCTGTGTCTACCTGTTTCACCATCGGGGCGCAAGCCGACGATTCTAGCCTTTAGGCGGCGCGCGGGCCGCCTTGCAGCAACGCCAAGTAGGCGCGCCGGGTGGGCTCGGCGATGGCTTCGAGCACCTGCTCGTAGGCGGTGCGGTGGCGCGCCAGCAGGCGAAACGAGGCCACGCTGCGCGATTTGCAGAACCAGTGACAGGTGTGCTGAAACAGCATCAGCTCAGCCAGCAGCGTGTGGGCGCGCGCTTTGGCGCTGCGCTGCTCGTGGTTGGCGGTGGCGGCTCGCACGGCCTCAGCGTGTACGCGCAGCACGGCACGCAAATCGAGCGTGGACTGGGGCAGCCAGCGCTCGATCATGGGCAGGCTGACGCGGCACAGGCGGGTTTGCTCGGCCGGCAGCTGGCCGATGTCGGCAGCCAAGTCGCTGAGCTGCTGCGCCAGCTGGCCCTCGGCCTCGCTCAGTGCGGCCCACATCGGGTTGCGGCGCTCGGGCTCGGGCTCGCCGAGGGCGCGTAGGTAACCGTGGTTGAGCTGCTCCATCAGCTTTTCGATCTGGTAGCGGCGCAGGTGGCTGCTGAGCAAGGCGATGCGCTCGCGCTCGCTGCGCGCCTTGAGCATGAAGTAGCCCAAGCCAAACAAAAAAGCGATCAGAAAGGCGTCCATTGGGAGGGTCAGGTGTGGGATGCGCGATCCACTTGGGGTTTGGGTAGGCGCGCGGCAGCGCGCTCGGCGGCGCGCTCGGCCTCGGCTTGCTGGGCGGCGCGCAGCCACTGGGCAAATTGCTGCGGCGTCTCGAGCGTGATGGGCCCTAAGGCGGCGCTGCGAAAATCGCTCAACAGCACCTCGGCGGCTTTTTGGGTGTTCAGGCGCCCGCCGGGCAGCAGGCAGCCCCGGCGCTGGCCGATGGCTTGCAGCAAGGCGTCTTCGGGCATGGCGGCGATCTGCTCGAGCGTTTGCGGCAGCTGGTAACGCGCTTGCAGCAGCGCGGCATAAGGCTGGCGCAGC
>Ga0209105_100350_pt1 | contig 15556 bp, 14 predicted proteins | sample SedPBSmetaG_FD_184158 | JGI IMG/M metagenome (GOLD analysis project Ga0209105, IMG submission 184158) | Freshwater sediment bacterial and archeal communities from Indian Creek, Illinois, USA to study Microbial Dark Matter (Phase II) -... | ecosystem: Environmental > Aquatic > Freshwater > Creek >...
GGCCGGAGGAGACTTATACCGGTTCGGTGTCAGCCATGCCGGAGCTGTTCTGGTAAACGGCTTTAAATATCTGGAATATGCCGTTGCTCCGGGTGAGGCGCTGGAGGCTGATGACAGTGTCTTTTTCGTGGAAACGTACAAAGCCATGATTAACGTGACTGCGCCGGTAGCGGGAACTGTGACGGCGCTAAACGATAAGCTGGCAGGAGAAGGCGTAAAAATTCTTGCCGAACAGTATTACAGTGAGTTTCTGTTTGCGATGGAGTGCGGGGGACTGGATACTGCCGGGGTTTTCCTTACTGCGGAGCAATATCTGGAAGCACTGCTGGGCGGCGAGGGGGACCATTGCGGTGCCGGCGCCCGGGTGATGCGCAGAAACAGATAGGGTGGTGAGAATATGCAGGACAACAAGGTGTTGCTGGAAGTTTTTATTAACGATTTTGTACAATGAACGCCCTGCAGGTACATGCTGGAAGCAGTACAGGCTCTTACTGGGTTGCTGGGGGAGATGGCGGAGGTACTGGAAATCCGCCTGCATGATTTGCGTACCCCTGAAGGTATCCGGCGCAACAACGAACTGGGCATTAAAAACTTTCCCACGATTGTTATTAACGGGGATGTGCTGTTTGAGAGCTTTATTCCGGCGGAGTCGGAACTGCTCGACGCGGTTTATGCCCGCCTGTAGCTGCTTGTAAAAAATGGAATAAAAAGGGGGTGCGGGAGCGGAGAAAAAGCCTGAAGACCGGGAAAATATCAGTAAAGGAAGTGAAAAAAATGGCTAAACAGTTGCTTATTGATGCCTACCGTGGCAAACGAACGCCTAAGGCTCCTTGGTTGCCCTATGCCGGTGTGCATTGCGCTTATCTGATTGGCGAGAAAGCCAATGTTTACCTGCAGAATCCTGACCTACTTGCCAAAGGCGTGCTGTTTGCCGCCGAGCGGTATAAGGTGGACGGTATGCCACTCGTGTTTGACCTGAACATTGAGGCCATGTCTATGGGTTGTGAGGCTAGTTGGTATCCGGATAACCCGCCGGCTGTCACCGGTCACCCGCTGGCCGACAAGACACTGGCCGAGGCCAACCTGAAAGTCCCCACAGCTAAAGACGGCCGCTGGCCGGTGATCGTGGAAGCCGGCCGGAAGGTAATGGACAAGAAAGGTGACTGGGCACTGGTGGGGTTGTTGTGCGGGCCGCTGACCCTGGCTTCGCACCTGCGCGGTGTTAAAATCTTTACCGATGTGGTGAAGAACAAGCCGCTGGCCGGGGAGATTCTCGAGTTTTGCGCAAAAGTGTGCGCTGAGGCGGCGCGTATTTACCGGGATATCGGCTGCGAGATTATCGCTTTGGTTGACCCGGTGGCCTCGCAGATCAGGCCGGAAACTTTCCGGGAATTTGTCACACCGGCCTGCCAGGAGGCCATCAAGGTAATCCATGACGCCGGGCGCACCTCCAGCTTCTATATTTGCGGCGATGCTACCAAGGTGCTGGATGAGGTTTGCAAAATCGGTACGCATGGTTTTGCTATTGACGAACAACTGAACATTAATTATGTGCGGGACATGGCGCTGAAGTATGGCTTGGGCTTTGGCGGCAACCTTAAGCTGACCCTGGCTCTTTCGCTGGGCATCATTAACCCCCGAGAAGATGCCATTGTTAGTTTGGCAGCGGGTGGCCTGACAGGCTATACCTTCGCCCCCGGCTGAGACATGCCTTATGACGTTCCCGTGGAGAACGTGGATAAAGTTCTGGAAGTCAAAGAGTGGTATGAAAAGTTCTATGCCAGATATCCGGACCATGTGCCGCCCGGGTTTCTTACTCTCGAAGACCTGAAAAAAGGGGGTGCGTAGCGTGAGCGAGAAGCTGGTAGTCGATATTCTGACGCTCGATGCTGTGCAGTGCGCCGCCTGCCAGTATATGCTGGAAGCAGTTTCTGCCCTTCCCGAAAATGTTCGCCAGCATATTCAGTATAAAGAATGGAACATCAAGGGGCCGGAGGGTATCAACAAGTTTCTGGAGTATAAAGCGAGAGTGCTGCCCACCATAGTAATCAACGGCGATATTGTTTTTGAAAGCATTATTCCCATGTATGAGGAGCTGTTGGATGCCCTGGCAGTAAGAGCCCCGGATGTTTTAAAGATCGAAATAGAAAAAGTCAGGACGACTGAATAATCAGGTAAGAGGGATAAAGAAGGCGACTTTTTTATCCCTCTTTACCCTGGACTTTTTGGGGGCGTGGCATGATTAGAAACATCTCTTTTATGGGTGCAACCCTGGAGCTTGATGATGAGCTGTTGTATTATACTCCCCTGGATTACTGGATTCGCGTGGACAGGGAAAAAGATGAGGTTGTCTTTGGTCTGACGCCGGCTGCTCCCCTTAAGGATGGAGGCTATCGCGCTCTGGAGTTTGTTGTGGGGGAAGAGGATGAGGTCGAGGCGGGAGATACGCTGGCGGTGGCTGTTACGGCCAGGGTCAGGTATCTGGAAGTGCCTGTAGCGGGCATTGTTGTCAAGTTGAACAGGGCATTTGAACAAGAGATGGCGACATGTTTAATGCAGGAGGGCGCCAGATGGCTTGCCTGCATATACACGGGAGGCGTTTTGAGAAAGCTTTCCCCATGGATTGATTTTCCCAGCTATGTGGAAGTCCTGCGCGTTTATGAAGGGCACTGTGTGCCTCCCGGGCTAAAGGCGGCCGGTTCACCAACCTGCCGTAGCGTTTATGAGTCGATCCGTAAGCAGAAGGAAAATTAGTGATCAAAAATCGGCTGGTGGATTGGCGGTCATATATAAAAGACTGTTTGGCGGTGTGGATAGTGCCTGTGCCGGTTTGGCTACTAAAAAAAATGCCGGATTATGCCGGTTTTGCCGAGACAGAAAAAATCCTTGCCGGTATCAATACTGTCTGTATCAAAGCTGCCTGCCCGAATATCCTGGAATGTTTCAGCCGGAAGCAGGCTACTTTTCTGATTCTCGGGGACAGTTGCACGCGCAGGTGTATTTATTGCCGTATCCGGCAGGCAACACCCCTGCCGCCTGACGACAGTGAACCGGAGATGGTTGCGGAAGCGGCCTCCCGCTTGCGGCTTTCACATGTGGTGGTTACCTCCGTTACCCGCGACGATTTGCCCGATGGAGGTGCTGCGCATTTTGCCCGGACGATCAACGCTGTAAAACGGGCGGGAAGCGCTTTTACGGAAGTACTGATACCCGATTTCCGGGGTAGCCGGGAAGCGCTGCTCCGGGTAGCGGAGGCGGGTCCGGACATTATGGCACATAACCTGGAAACAGTGCGCCGGTTGTACGCCCCAGTGCGGCCCGGGGCCTGCTACGTGCGGTCGCTCCGTGTATTGCGTGAAGCAAAAGTTTTAGGTTTTAGCACCAAGTCTGGTTTAATGCTCGGTCTTGGCGAAACTGATGAAGAAGTGCGCGAGGCTTTGGCTGACCTGCGCGATGCCGGTTGTGACATGGTGACGCTGGGGCAGTACCGCCAGCCGGGGCCGGCCCAGCCCCCACCGCTGCGTTTTGTTCTGGAAGAGGGCTTTGCTGCGTTGCGGCGGCTGGCTTACCAGCATGGCTTCCGGCACGTGCAGGCAGGCAGTTACGTGCGCAGTTCTTACCGTGCCGGGGAGATTCAAATGCTGGAGGCGAAACAAATTGACTGACTGGCGCCAGCTTGACACCGGTGCGCGCAGCGGAAGCGAAAACATGGCTATTGATGAGGCGCTGTTTACAGGCGTGGTATCCGGCAATTCGCCGCATACAGTGCGGTTTTTTACCTGGGAGCCGGCCTGCCTGTCACTGGGATTTAGGCAGCAGGCAGGAAGGGGATTGCTTGATGCGTGCCGGCGGCATAAGGTTGATGTGGTCCGGCGCCCCACGGGCGGTCTGGCCGCATGGCACGGACAAGACCTCTGTTATAGCGTGACGGCGCGCCTGGGTCAAGTCCCGCTCCCTGCGGCGCTACAGCAGGCTAATTTAAAAATAAACCATGCTTTACGGGCAGGCTTGCGGTTGCTTGGTCTGCCTGCTCAAGTCAATGTTGCGGTGAAACAGGCACAGTCCGTTCAGTCCTGCGCTGCAGCCGTTTCCTTGCATGAAGTGACAATAAACGGCAAAAAGGTGATTGGCAGCGCTCAGTTGCTCAGCAACGGCTGCTTACTCCAGCACGGTTCGCTATCCCTGGATTTTGACCCGGCAGCACTTGCCGCTTTGCTGGGCCTGACGCGCGCAAGGGCAGGCAGGCTCGCAGAGAAGGCAACCGGGCTGAGACAGGCCGCCAACCGGGTTATCACTGCCGCCGAAGCGGCAGCCGTGCTACGGAAGGGCTTTATGGCCGGGTTGGGTGTATCCCTTGAGCCGGGCGGGTTGACGCCGGCAGAAGGAGCTGCGGCGGAAAAACTGGCTGTTAAATACCGGAGTCTTTCGGCAGCAGGGAGGAGCTAGATAATGACAATACAATATAATCTTGGAGGCCAAACAGTTAACTCGGTCGAGCTGAAATCACTTCTTATTAGTAAAGGAGTAAAAGTAAGCAAAAAGGTTTATCAGGTTTATGGGAGAGAATTCAGGGTTTCCAGTAATCTTATGACATGTAATTCAATTATTTTAAAAGACGGGACGATAGTTCAGTTAACTGATTTGTCGTTCCATATGGGCTATATTCGGTCTGTAATGTCGTGGGATATGTTAAAACAGCTAAAATTCTGGCCGCAGTTGCGAACGCCGTTTACGCTGGACGTTTCGGAAAGCAATGGCGCCTGTTTATCCTACAAAGGACAACCTGTAACTGAGGTTGATTTTCTGAGGCATTCTTCATTCTACAAAAAAGTTACCAAGTCCGGTCTGCCTTATCTGGGAAACGCAGTTTTGCAGGGAAAAGACTGGCTTTCATTTCAATGCTTATGGCTCTATGATTACGCATGTGCGGGTGAGCCCTGTCAATATTGCTATTCAGGCGGGTTGTTTAATCATTATACCAGGAAGAAAAAAAAGTTACCCAAATTTCCTTCACCTCAGGATGCAGCTGAAATGGTCGAATATGCGGTACAGACAGAAAAATGCGCGCATAGCATTCAAATTACCGGAGGCTCAACATTTAATACGCATGCAGAATGTGAACTTATCCTGGAATATTTAAAAGCTATTTATGGTCGCGTGAAAAGGAGCGAGATAGCCGGAGAAATAGTGGTGTATATGACTCCGCCGACTGACCCGGCAGACTTGGATAAAATATATGAAGCGGGTGTTGACCAAATCTCCCACAGTTTGGAAATATGGAATGAGAAGCTGGCGGAAGCAATTATGCCGGGCAAAATGAAATATACGGGCCGGAAAAGACACCTTGAGTGCCTGAGTTACATTGCGGCAAAATACGGACCCAATAAAGCCTGCTGTAATTTTTTGATTGGTGTTGAACCGGTGGAGAGTTCGTTGACCGGTGCTGGATACCTGGCTGCGATGGGAGTGGTCCCCATTGCCTCAGTGTGGATTCCATTTGGCAGACCTGTTATGGGTTCCATGTCCGGGCAGGATTTGGACTATTATCGAACCTTTATAAATGGATTAGCTGGGATTTGCACCAAATATAACATCGTACCACATAAAATATTAGAGGCAGGCCAGCCGTGTATGACCTGTTGATCGCCGGCGGTGGACCTGCCGGCTATGCTGCCGCTGTACGCACGGCACAGCTGGGCGGGCGCGTGCTGCTTGTGGAAAAGGATAAAGTCGGCGGGACCTGCCTGCACCGCGGCTGCATCCCAGCCAAAGTTTTGCACAAAAGCGCCGCCGCCGTGGATGCGGCCCGCGAAGCCCTGCTACGCGGTTTACTGGTGGGAAGTGCCAAGGTTAATCCGGAGATGGTTTCAACCCGCCGACAGGAAGTGGTTTCCGCCCTGCATCAGGGGTTGCTGCTTTTGTTGCAGAGGAAAGGCATTGAAACGATTGCCGGAACGGCTCGGTTGCTTGGCCCGGCCTGCGTAGCAGTGGAGGGGAAAGCAGGAACAAGGGAAATTATGGCGAGTAAGATTCTTATAGTTACCGGCTCACAGGAAAGGATTCCCTCTTTCCCCGGCGCGAAACTTCTCCGGGGAGTGGAGGAAAGCCTTTCACCTCCGGCGGACCTGTGCCGTGTGGTGATTGTCGGCGCCGGTAATAGTGGCCTGGAGCTTGGCAGTGCTTATGCTTCGCTTGGGTTTTCGGTAACAATCATTGAGCAGGAAAAGAGAGTCTTGCCGGCACTGGACGATGATGAATGCGGGAAGTGGTTGGGCTTTCTGTTCAGAAGACGCGGGATTACGGTTTATACCGGGGCCAATGTGCTTGAGGTCCGCCAGGCTGACCGGAAAGTACACCTGACGGTGGAAACGGCAGGCGCCCAGGAGAGGATAGAAGCTGATATGGCGATCGCTGCCACCGGTCGCGTGCCATGTCTTCGTGTCCTGGGGGAAAATTTAAACGGTCTTGAAAAGAATTCTTCCAGCGGAATCCGTGTCAACGAGCGGCAGGAAACGAGCATACCCGGTGTCTATGCGGCAGGCGACGTAACCGGTCCGCCCATGCTGGCCCATGTGGCCTATGCTGAAGGAATGGCGGCTGCTGAAAACGCTCTTGGTTTTAGCAGCGCCGTTGATTACAGGGCGGTGCCGCAGTTTGTTTCCGCCGATCCGGAGGCAGCTTGGGCGGGTATGACGGAAAAAGAAGCATCACAGGCTGGTTTACGCTGCCGGGTGGGCATGTTTCCTTTTGCCGCCAGCGGCAGTGCGCATGTTGACGGCCGGACTGGCGGTTTTGTAAAGCTCGTAGCCCTGCAGGAAAGTGGACAAGTGGTAGGGATGCAGGTTATCGGGGGGCGGGCGTCAGAAATGATTATGGAAGGAGTTCTGGCAATCCGACAGGGGTTGACCTTTGCAGCGCTGGCCGGCGCGATTCATCCGCATCCGACTTTCAGCGAAGCCGTCTGGGAGGCGGCGTTAGCTCTTAAGGGAAGCACATTGCACGCGCCGGAGCACTGAACGGGCCTGTCAGTGGATAAACATTCTTCACCTCCACGCGGGGTGTTTTTATTATATGCCAATATCGGCTGATAACGAGCGAGGTTTTTAATATTTTGTATATTCTATTATATTGCTTGTCTTCATTTAAAGATTCTGCTACAATTTAATTGCCTGATTAATTACCTGAGGTGTTTTTTTGTGCAGGAATGCCTGCTCCTGGAAAAACGTGCTCAAAGAATCGGTGACTCCTGGAACAGGTTTATTGTTTTGGGAGACATTGAGTCGTACGTGGTACGAGACTGTATTGCGGCTTCATGGAAACGTTGTTTGTCACGGGGCTTAAATCCCTTTACGCGTTTGCAATATTCCGTAAAAACAGAAAAACTTGCGTGGGACGAGGAACTTATAGAAAAAAGCAGGCCTTTTCTGGATAATCTTTATGATCTGGTCAAAGGCTCGGATTTTATGGTCATTCTCGCTGATGGCCAGGGAACGATTGTAGAAGTGCTGGGGGATCTGGTAATAAAACAGAAGATGAAGAATATACCTTTGCATGAAGGTGTTACCTGGAACGAAGAACATTTTGGAACAAATTGCATTGATCTGGCAATACGGGAACGAAAACCGGTTCAGGTGTTTGCCACAGAACACTTTATGCAAGAGCTCCATTCTCTTTACGGTTCAGCAGCACCATTCTTCAGTCCGCAGGGTGATATCCTGGGTGTTCTTACCCTGGTGGGAGCTTATAGCGACTTTCATCCCCATACTTTGGGCATGGTTGTTGCCTCGGTAAAGGCCATTGAAAAGCAGTTGCTTTATATGGAGGCTGCCCGCTCCCTGGAAAGGTCGTATAAAGAAGCGACGACGATTATTGAAGAGATGTCTTCCGGTATTATATCTACCGATGCTTTCGGAAGGATTACCACCATCAACAGCGTTGCCTGCAAAATGCTTGGCATTGCCTCCGTGGGCTGGGTTGGCAAGAGTATCGGCACCCTATGGGGAGATGACTGTACCTTTATGCAGGCGTTGAGAGAGGGTAAGGATTTTTTCAATCGCGAAATAAACCTGATGTCTAACGGTGCGCCACTTCGTTTTTCTTCTGCGCTGCGTATCCTCAAGGATAAAACAGGAAAGATAATGGGGATGATTGTCAGCTTATGGGAATATAAGGCAATCCGGCGTCTGGCCAACAAAGCATTTGGCGCCCAGGCCTCCTTCTCATTTGACGATATTTATGGTACCCACCCCTGCCTGCAACAAGCCCTTTTAATTGCACAGCGAGCCGCTCATTCCCAAAATACCATAGTGATTCTGGGAGAAAGTGGAACAGGCAAAGAGCTCTTTGCCCAGGCTATTCACAATGCAGGTGAGCGTGCGCGTGGTCCTTTTGTTATTGTAAATTGTGCGGGGATTCCCCGGGAACTGGTGGAAAGTGAGTTGTTCGGTTATGAGGCCGGAGCCTTTACGGGAGCCAGGAAAGAGGGGCGCCCCGGTAAGTTTGAACTGGCCCATGGGGGGACCATTTTTTTCGACGAGATCGGTGATATGCCTTTGGAGATGCAAGCAAAGCTGCTCAGAGTGCTACAGGATAAAAATGTCACACGTCTGGGAGGGCAGTTCCCCATGTCCGTCGATGCCAGAATTATTGCTGCAACGAATAGAAATCTTTTGTCCATGGTGGATGAAGGGACCTTTCGCCTGGACTTGTTTTATCGTATCAATGTAATCAATTTACAGATTCCTCCTTTACGTGGCAGGGAAACGGATATTCTACCCCTTGCCAATATTTTTTTGCGGAACACCTGTTTGCGTATGAAACTTTCCACCATACCTTCATTGTCCTGGGAAACGCAAAAGAGACTGCTGGAGTACTCCTGGCCCGGCAATGTGCGGGAACTGCAAAATGTCATGGAGCAGTGCGTTTTTAATGCAAATGGTGCCATTATTATAGAGGAGAGACAACTGCCCGAAAAACTTTTACGCATCTCTTTCCCCGGCGGATGGAAAGATCAGGCCATGACCCTGGAACTGCAGGAAGCTAAATATATCTCCGCTGCCATGCAAATCTGTCAGGGGAATATCTCCAAATGTGCCAGGATGCTCGGCATTGGCCGCAATACCCTCTATCGCAAAATTCGAAAGTATAATCTTCCGGAGTCTGCAGTCAGGAGTTAGAATCTAGGTTATCCCCATTTTCAGATGTAACGGGAGGTGACAGCCTGCATGATCGATCATTTTGACAAGATATTCGTGCGCTATGATTTACGCGTAAGCGAAAAAATGCCTCCTGCACAGCTATTGTCCCATGATCCCGCCCTGCAGGAAATAATCGATAGTGTCGTTAAAGGCGAACCGATCAATACTGCTTCCCTGGTGAAACATTACCTGAAGACGAAAGATCCCATGGAAATAATTTATAAGGCACTGATTCCGGCCATGAACCACGTCAGCAAGCTTTGGGAGGAAAATGTATATTATCTGCCCCAGACTATGAATGCTTCCGATGCCATGCAGGTAGGTTTGGCAATATGTGAAAAGCAAATGGGTAAGGCAATTGAAAAGAAAGGCCTAGTCATAACCCATACGGCTGAGGGAGACCTCCATGACCTTGGACAAAAAATTGTAAATGTCCTGCTGCGGGCCCAGGGTTATGAGGTGCTTGATTTAGGCAACGATGTGCCGGTCCAGACTGTGGTGGAGGCTGTGAAAAGATATAAACCCATAATGCTGACGGGCACAGCCGGTCTCACCGTAAACGTAGATGCCTTTAACCGTATCTCCAGACTGCTGAGCAGGGAGGGGATCGAGATCCCCTTTGCCTGTGGCGGTGGTGGTGGGGTAAGCATGGAATTAATAAATTTTAAACTGGGTGTTTATGGAGAGGATGCCAAGTTGGCGCCTCCCATGGCGGAAGATGCGCGCAGGGGATTAAAGTGGGAGGAAATTAAACAAAAATATAGCGAAAGCAGCATGAGGTGTTCCATTTTAAAGCAATGTTCCATTAAGGAACGTTTGCTAATAAAGGACAATAAAGGATAAATGTAGTCTTATTAGCAGGCTTTCTTTTGTGCCGGGTGTTCCAATATAACACAATGTGAACGGCGCCTTAGCGTAAATAGCTCCTCCTGAAGGCGGTAGTATCCTCGATCTTGAGGCAAAAATCAGGTAATTTGCCTCTTTTTTAATTGTGGCACAGTTTTTGCAGTACTAAATTTAAGAACAGAGTATAGACTATGGCTGCATGCATTAAGGGATGTTTCTACTTCGTTTATACAGGAGGTGGTTTCCGGCAGAAGGCAATCATGAACAGGCCGGTCCCAAAGCTTTAAGGTTATAATAAAAAAAGGAGGAGTTTGTTGATGGCTAAGTTTACTAGTATGGCGTATAAAAGTGCCGATGAAATGATCTTTGGTACAGCAAAGAAACCGGTCAAATATGGCAGGGATTTTGAAGTGGGCGGTGGCATGGTCTATCCGGAGATCGTCAATCACCCCAGGCCGGGCAGCGAGGAAACAAAGAAGAGCCTCATGCGGGAATACGAAAAAATGACCAACGATTCCATGGAAAGGGCTGTAACTCTCGGCTTTCCTGGACTACAGATTGAATTGGAACATGTCTGGCAGATGACCAAGAACCCCGACTGGGGCGGCGATATCGCCGGGCAGACGGTGCGCCAGCAGGAAGAATGGTATCAGAAGTATGGGATTAAGAGTGCTGTACGCGCCACTATTGCCGATAACCGCAAGCCTGAACAGGAAAATATCCGCGACTGTAAATCCCTGGAGCTGGCCCTGGCTACTTTTACATCCAGCGCCAGGAACGGGGCCGATAACCTCTCCATGGAGAGTGTCGGCGGCAAGGAGATATCGGACTACAGTATCGTCAGGCAGGATATCCGTGGTGTTCTCTTCGGCATCGGTGTCTTGGGCAGCAGGGATCTGGAGTTCTTATGGAAAGAGGTTGTGGATATTGCCAATAAATACGGAGCCACGCCCGGCGGCGAAACCAACTGTGCTCAGGCTAACGTGGCCATGTTCATGGCTGGCGGGATGCTGGACAAATCTGTCCCCCACACTTTTGCTGCCGTCACCAGGGCTATCGGAGCAGCGCGGACACTGACCACGTACGAGATGGGAGCAAAGGGGCCGACCAAAGACTGCGCATATGAGGATCCCATTATCAAGGCTATTACGGGTATCCCCATTGCCACTGAAGGGAAAACGTGCGCCTGTGCCCATGCCGACCTGCAGGGGAACCTGATCGCCGCTGTCTGCGACTTGTGGAGCAACGAGGCGGTTGAGTACCACGATATGTTCGGAGGCACGACAGCAGCGGTGTTTACGGAAATTCTGGGTTTTGATGTGGCCCTAATGAATTCAGCCATTGCTTTAGGCAAAGCGAAGGACCTGCAGGAGATGATGATCTATTCCGATATGTATCGTGATGCCCATAGCTTTGTAGTAGCACCGGCGCAGGCTTACGAGATCGGCAAGGCCATAGTTGCCAATAATACCGATTATTATTCCCGCGCCAGGGCTGGGGCTATTTGTGCCGCCAAGTTGATTCTTGGTGATCCCAAGATGCTCCTCTCCAAATTCGAAACGGAAGTATTACAGAAAACCCTGCGTGAACTGGAAAGCTTCCCTGACAATGAAGGGGATTTCATTAATCAGTGCGCGGCGATTTACAAAAAAGCTGTTCCCGGGTTCAATCTGGCCAATTACGGCCTGTAAATTTAATTTGATAATTATTGCTAATAAAGGAGTGAACGGTATGGCTATTACCGATGTGTTTGTGCGCTATGACCTGAAAAAAGAGCTGGCCGAAAAAAAGATGGCCGCAGGTAAGGATGCCCTGCTGCAAAAAGTAATGGATGCTGTTGTGGACGGAGATGAGGACAATATTGTCGCCTACGTCAATGAGGCTATGGCAGTCCATGAACCCATGGTTGTGATCAGGGAAGGTCTGGTTAAGGCTATGGACGAGGTAAGCCGCCTCTGGAATGAGGGCGTCTACTACCTTCCCCAGACGATTATTTCCTCCGATGCCATGCTTGCCGGTCTCAATGAATGCGAGAAAAAGATGGGGCACGCCATGGAGAAAAAAGGTGTGGTGATCACCCATACCGCCGAGGGTGACATCCATGACCTGGGCCAGCAGATTGTCAACGCCCTGCTGCGGGCCAACGGCTTTGAAGTCGTGGACCTGGGTAAAGACGTTCCAGTGGACGATGTTATCAGTGCTGTAAAACAGTATAAGCCTGCTATGCTGACGGGTACCGCCCTCATGACCACAACCATGACTGCTTTTAATAAAATTGCCAGCCGCCTGCGGCGGGACGGTGTCGATCTACCCTTTGTTTGCGGGGGCGGAGCAGTTTCCCTGGAGTATGTGACCAGTTTTGACCTGGGCATTTGGGGCAAGGAAGCGCAGCAGGCGCCTCCAATGGCCGACGATGCCGTGACCGGAGTCAGTTGGGCAAAGATGAGGGATAAGTACAACAGCTGAAGTTCCTCTCTTGTTGCAGCTCAGGTTGAAGCAGGTTTATATTGAAGCAGGTTTATACCAATAAATCCTTGGAAGAAAAGTAAGCGTAAAGCAGGCCAAAGATGGAGGGCAGGTGAGGTGCCTTGAATCATGAGTAAGGTGTCTCACCTTCCCTTCAATCATTGCCTGGAGGAGGATAAAATACGGTGCTAGTCGATGTGGTGATTGGATTCCTGGGCAGCGGCAAGACCACCTTTATCTTGAATATTATGGATCTATTACTCCCCCGGGAGAGAGTGGCTGTTATTGTCAATGAATTTGGCGATATAGGTATCGACGGTGCAGTCCTGGCACAAAGGGGTACGGAGGTTGTGGAGCTTCCCAGCGGCTGTATCTGCTGTACCCTGAGCAGGGATTTGGCAGGCCAGGTGGAGATGCTGGCAAAAAATTACGCGCCGCGGCGCCTGCTCATTGAACCGTCAGGCATAGCCACGGTCAGAAGCCTGCTGCAGGTCTTGGGCAGCCTCAGGCTGGAGCCATATGTGGAGCAGTTGCGTATTATCTGTATCATCGATGCCGCCAATTTTTTTAGTTTCTACAAGCAAAACCAACTATACGTGGAAGCGCAGTTGGAAGCAGCCGGACTCGTCATTATTAATAAAGCCGACCTGGAAGACGGTGCAGTTATCGCGGATATAATGTCCGTAGCACTGTCTTATAAACGGAAAGCAAGGATTATTGTAACCAGTTTTTGCAAAATATCTGTGGATGACTATTACCAGGTGGACCAATGGCATTTAGCTGGTATCCATCATGAAGAACTGGAGCACGCACATGGGACCATTTCCCAGATTCCCGCTGTTAAGGACCTGGAGAAGATTTCTTTTATCTGTAACGATTCCTATTTACCCGATGATTTCAACCTTTTTTTACAGTCCCTGCAGAAAGAGGCATTTGGCCTGGTGATACGGGCCAAGGGAATCGTCCACCTGGATCAAAGGGGATGGGTCCTCTTTAACCTCGCCTCTGGATATATAACGGTAACACCAATGCAGGTAGTGCAGCCGGAAGGAAAAATGTTTATAGCCGGCCACAATTTACGCGAAGATATAATGCTGGCGCAACTTGCAAAGTGTAAATACAGGGGGAGTTGACGTTTGAAAAAAGTAGGAATTGCCCTGGACCTGGGTACCAGCGGCTTTCGTGGCCAGCTGATCGATCTTGCTGAAAAAAAGGTAATGGCCACGGCCATTACAGCACGTCACCCTCTGCCGGGCGCCAATGTCATCGATCATCTTAATTTCGCCTTGGAGGCGGGAACGGATCTAGCCCAAAACATTATTATAGCTGCCGTCAACCAAGTTATCGCCATTTTGTTGAAGCCAGGGGAAATGAAGCTGGATTCACTGGCGGTCTGTGGTAACCCAATCCAGCTTTCCCTTTTTGAAAACATTGAAATTCGGGATCTTGCCTTTGCCGGAGAAAAGAAACAGCAGCTTCTGGGCATTGTGCCTCCTGACCGGGGCAGTAAGGAATACAGGGGGGAGCGCTTCCCTGCACTGGAGGTACCACGGGAATGTCTAGTCCTGATCCCTCCGGCCGTTAAACATGAGATCGGTGCCGATGCCCTGGCTTTACTGATCCTGTCCGGTATACTGGAGCAAAAAAAAATCTCCCTGGCAACCGATTATGGCACGAATGCCGAGATCGCTTTAAAGGTTGACGACAGGATTATTACCGGTTCCTGTGCAGCCGGCCCCGCCCTCGAAGGCCAGCATATTGACCGGGGTATGCTGGCAGCTCCCGGAGCCATTGTGGATCTGGTGCCCCAAGCAGCCGGGGACCGCTGTCTAATCCTCGACGAGAAGATGATTCCAGCTGAAGGAGATCTTGTACGCCTTGACAGCGGAGCTGTCCTGGCCCATGGCCCCGCAAGGGCCAAGGGTATTACGGGCACAGGTGTCATTGCCGCTGTCTCCCGGGGGATGGAAACAGGCCTGATCAAGCTCCCCCGGATCAATAGCGCCAGTACATTTTTGAAGCTTGCCGATGAGATACGCTTTGGGGAAGACGATCTGGCCGAGGCGGGAAAAGCTATCGGCGCTATCAGGGCCGGCTACCGCACCTTAGCGGCAGAAGCGGGGATAAGCGGAGATGATATTGAGGTGGCATTTATGGCCGGCGCTTCAGGAACGTATGTAGATGCACGCAAGGCATTGCACGTGGGTCTGGTGCCTCCCCGGGTTAAAGAGATCTACCAGGTGGGGAATACATCTCTGATTCTGGCACGCATGCTGGTTGAGGAGCCGGGGTTGCTCCAATTTCTCGAAAACAAGGCGCGGGAGCTGCGGGCCAGCCACTGTATGTTTGGTAATTCCAAAATCTTTGAAAAAGCTTACCTACTGGAGCTATCCTACTGGACGGAGGGACTGCCCTGGGGCGATTATGAAAAGTTTGCCACCATGTATCGTCTCCCCCATATTTCAACGCCCCACCATAATGCCAGGGTCATTAAGAAAGTGCTGCATGATATCAGCGATCCCGGTCCCGGTGGTATCAAAATTATAGAGAAGGTTGGCATGGTAAATCGTTGGGAAATTCCCGGGTGCAGCAGGTGCGGCAGGTGTGACACGGAATGCCCCGAAGCAGCGTTGTTTTTGGATGAACAAGGGGGTATTACCATACGCATGGATCGCTGCAGCGGGACGGCCTGTCGGCGTTGTGAGCATATTTGTCCCGAAAGAGTATTCCATCTCCCGTCATTTTGGATGCAGGTGGGGCTTAAAGGTTAGGATCAAGTCCCGCGGCGGTTAATTAAAAAAATAACAAGAAAAGGAAATAAAAAAATGACTGAAAATTCATTATTGATTAATTTATTAAAGTTTGTTACAATAACAAATTAACCACTACTCAATATAATTAATACAGATAAACAGTTGAACGGGCATTCAACACCCTACTGCACAAATATTTTGTAGTTAATTTATGGTAATCATGGTCCATCACGAATATCAAGATAGATATCCGGCTCAAAACCGGCCAGCTTCAAGACTCTGGGAACCTTATAT
>Ga0209105_100353_pt1 | contig 15412 bp, 23 predicted proteins | sample SedPBSmetaG_FD_184158 | JGI IMG/M metagenome (GOLD analysis project Ga0209105, IMG submission 184158) | Freshwater sediment bacterial and archeal communities from Indian Creek, Illinois, USA to study Microbial Dark Matter (Phase II) -... | ecosystem: Environmental > Aquatic > Freshwater > Creek >...
TGCACCTGCTGCTGTGGGGCGCGCTGCTGTGGCCGCAGGTGGGCGGGCTCTGGTTTGGCTTAGGCCTGGCGCTGGCGCTGGCGCAGGTGGGCTGGCACCTGTGGCTGATCCGCGCGCGCAGCCGCGAGGCTTGCTTTCGCGCCTTCAGGCTCAACCATTGGCTCGGTTGCACCCTGTTTGTAGGGCTGGCGCTGGAGTTGGCGCTGCGCGCTGCGCCGGCCCATTGATCCGAGGCGGTGATAAGGGTGCTGAAAGCGGCTGGGTGCGGCTTCAGAGCGCGATCACGCCGGGCAAAGGCCGCATCGCCTTGTCGAGTGTGGCGGTGCCGGTGCAGCCGCAACTGGCATGGCGCGCAAGGATCAGGCAGTCGGAAAAATCCGCCTTCGCGTGGCGGAACTGCGCCAGTGCGGCCGCAACGGCCTCGCGTCCATCAACCACATAGGCGGCATTGCCAAGCAGCGCGGCGATCGCAGCAGCTATGTCGGAGCGAGCGTAAGCAAAAACGGTTTCGAGTACCCAGACGGTTTCTGCCAACACCACGGCGTCTAAATAAAAATCATGGCCTGCGGCGGCCTGCGTGGCGACAAACTGGCGCGCCTTGGCCACATCGGGCGAGTCGTCGTCAACCAGCACGCGCAGCAGCACGTTGGTGTCGAGGCCGATCATGCCTGGCTGCGCGCGAAGCGTGCAGCGGCGCGTCCGGCCACAGCAGCGCGGATCTCGGATTCGCTGACCGACCCGCGTGGCGGCTTGGGCAAGACCGTGCCGATGGCGAGCGGATCGCGCGAGACCGGCACGACGCGGATCGAACCATCGTCCTGCAAGGCGAAGTCGAGGCGCGAGCCGACGTCGAGTTTGAGCGCGGCGCGGATGGCTGCGGGCAGCGTCACTTGCCCCTTGCTGGTGAGTGTGGCGAGCATCGTCAACTCCTGCTGAGTGGGTCTATGTCTTGCGATCTTAATCGAGTAAGAATGGCGTGGCAAGCCATGACCGGGTGGTTGCTCCTTACTTTTGCGGCAGCCTGGATCGACCTGTGCGCAGCGTAAGGAGGTTGCCGTCAAACGCGCCGCACCGCGCACCATGCACAGCCACGCCGTGCGCGCTGCGGGCTTGGGAAAAGCCGGCCTGGTCAGTCCCCAAACTCATCGCCCATTGCGCGCGCGCGCCGGTGCGCCGCAGCGATGGCCGCCACGAAGGAGTCGGCCACTTGGGCCGCTTCCAGCGCGCTCAGGGCGGCGTGGGTGGTGCCGCCTTTGGAGGTGACGCGCTGGCGCAGCACCTCGGGCGGCTCGCTGCTGCGCTGCGCCAGTTGCGCCGCCCCGGCAAAGGTGCCGATGGCCAGTTCGGTGGCGGCTTGCGGCGTCAGGCCCAGTTCGGTGCCGGCGCGGCGCATGGCTTCCAGAAAATAAAACACGTAGGCCGGGCCGGAGCCCGACAGCGCGGTCACGGCGTCTAGGTCTGACTCTTGCGCCAGCCAGAGCGTGCGCCCGGTGCCTGCCAGCAGCGCTTGCACCTGCTCGCGCTCGGCGGCGCTCACGGCTGGGCGGGCGTAGAGCCCGGTCATGCCTAGGCCGACCAAGGCCGGGGTGTTGGGCATGGCGCGCACGATGCGCTCGCTGCCGAGCCAGCGCACCATGCTGTCGCTGCGGATGCCAGCGGCCACGCTCAGGTGCAGCGCGCTGGCGCTCAGGTGCGGCGCGCATTCCAGCGCCGCCTGCTTGAAGACCTGCGGCTTGACTGCCCAGAGCACCAGCGCGGCATCGGCCAAGGCGCCGTCGGCTGCCGGGTGCAGCGCCACGCCGGGGAACTGCTGCGCCAGCCGGCTGCGTTGCTCAGCCCAGGGCTCGACGATGTGCAACGCCTGCGCCGGGTAGCCTTGCTGCAGCAGGCCGCCGACGATGGCGCTGGCCATATTGCCGCCGCCGATGAAGGCGATGCGGGGCTGCGGCAAGGGGTTGGAGGCGTAGTAAGGGTTGGTGGGGCGGTTCATGCCGGCATTGTCGCGCATGGGAACGCGCTGTCAGCGCCGGCAGCACGGGCCGATCAAGGCGCCACGGTCTGGCGCACCGCGTGCTCCCAGCGCGCCATTTTCTCGGCCGCCGCGTCGCGCCCGAGGGTGGGCACAAAAGTGCGCTCGCAGCGCCACAGCCGCGTCAGGTCCTCCAACCCGCCATAGACGCCGGCTTGCAGGCCGGCCAGCCATGCGGCCCCGAGGGCGGTGGTCTCGGTCACCGCCGGGCGCAGCACCGGGATGCCCAGCAGGTCGGCCTGCATCTGCATCAGCAAATCGTTGACGCAGGCCCCGCCATCGACGCGCAGCTCGCTTACCGGCACCCCGCCCGCCGCCACCGCGTCGCGGCTCATGGCTTGCAGCAAGGCGGCGCTCTGAAACGCGATGCTCTCGAGCGCCGCGCGGGCGATGTGCGCCAGCGTGCTGCCGCGCGTCAGGCCGCTGATGCAGCCGCGCGCCTCGGGCTGCCAGTAGGGCGCCCCCAAGCCGGTGAAGGCGGGGACGAACAGCACGCCGCCGGCGTCGGGCACGCTCTGGGCCAGGGCCTGCACCTCGCTGCTGGAGTCGATGGCGCGCAGGCCGTCGCGCAGCCACTGCACCACCGCGCCGCCGACGAACACGCTGCCTTCGAGCGCGTACTGCGGCGGCGCGTGCGCCACCTGCGCCGCCGCCGTGCTGATCAGGCCGTGCTGGCTGTGCTGGAACCGCTCGCCGGTGTGCATGAGCAGGAAGCAGCCGGTGCCGTAGGTGTTTTTGGCCATGCCGGGGCGCAGGCAGGCTTGGCCAAACAGGGCGCTCTGCTGATCGCCCGCCACGCCGCCGATGCGCACCGGGGCCCCCAGCCATTCGGCTTGGCTGTGGCCATAGTCGGCGCTCGACGGCCGCACCTCGGGCAGCAGGGCGCGCGGAATCTGGAACAGCGCCAGCAGCTCATCGTCCCAGTCGCGCGTCTGCAGATTCAGCAGCAGCGTGCGCGCGGCGTTGCTGCAGTCGGTGGCGTGCAGCGTGCCGCCGCTGAGCTGCCACAACAGCCACGAGTCGATGGTGCCAAAAGCCAGCTCGCCGCGCTCGGCACGCGCGCGTGCACCGGGGGTGTGATCGAGCAACCAAGCGATCTTGCTGGCAGAAAAATAGGGGTCCAGGCGCAGCCCGGTTTTGCCCTGCACACACGGCTCGTGCCCGGCCTCGCGCAGCGCGGCGCAGGCGCTGCTGGTGCGCCGGTCCTGCCAGACGATGGCGCGCCCCAGCGGTGCGCCGCTGCGCCGCTCCCACAGCAGCGTGGTTTCGCGCTGATTGGTGATGCCGATGGCGGCAAGGTCCTGGGCGCGCAGCCCGGCGCTGGCCAAGGCCTGGCGGGCGCAGGCCAGTTGCGTGGCCCAGATCTCGTGCGGGCAATGCTCGACCCAGCCCGGCTGTGGGTAGTGCTGGCGGATTTCCTGCTGCGCCTGCGCCCGCACCTGGCCCAGGGCGTCGAACACGATGCTGCGCGAACTGGTGGTGCCCTGGTCTAGGGCCAGCATAAAGGCCATCGGTTGGTCTCCTCTCAAAAGGGTGGGCTGCGGGGTGGCTTGCACCGATGTGTCACAAAATCCAGTAGCGAGGTGGGGTACGATGGCGGCCTGTTTACTCAATGGGTCTATGCCCGTTTTGGGCCCCTCATGCAGGCAGGCGAGCGCCTGCAAGCGCGTCTTTTTACGACTGTAACAGCACCCCCCGACACCTCCCGGTTTGCGGCTGCGGCCCAGCCCGGCCTCGCCCCGTCCCGCAACAAGCCTTTGCCAATCCCTGACCCAGCCCCCATGAACCGTCAGCAGTCCCTAGAGCATTTGCAGCGCGCCCCGGTGTGGGATCTGCTCGTCGTCGGCGGCGGTGCCACCGGTTTGGGCGTGGCGCTGGAGGCGGCGCAGCGCGGCTGGCGGGTGGCGCTGCTGGAGTCTCACGACTTCGCCAGCGGCACCTCGTCGCGTTCCACCAAGCTGCTGCACGGCGGGGTGCGCTATCTGGCGCAGGGCAACTTGGCCTTGGTGCGCGAGGCGCTGGCCGAGCGCCAAGCAGTACTCAAGATTGCGCCGCATCTGGCGCAGCCGCTGCCCTTCGTGATGCCCTGCTACCAGCCTTGGCAAGCGCCTTTTTATGGGGTCGGGCTCAAGCTCTACGATTGGTTGGCCGGCCGCGCGGGCCTTGGGCCCACCCGGTGGCTGGGGCGCGAGCAGACCCAAGCCGCGCTGCCGGGGGTGCAGGCGCTGGGCTTGCGCGGCGGCATCCAGTACTGGGACGCCCAGTTCGAGGACGCGCGGCTGGCGCTGGCTGTGGCGCGCAGCGCCGAGGCGGCTGGGGCGCTGTTGCTCAATTGCGTGCAGTTGCAGCGCATCGAGGCGGACGCCGACGCCGGCGCCGATGTTCAGGGTGGCCGCCTGCTGCAGGTTCAGGCGCTCGACCGCCACGGGGGCCAGCGGTTGCAGTTGCAGGCGCGCTGCGTCGTCAACGCCACCGGGGTCTGGGTGGACCAGTTGCGCCAAGGCCTGCAACCCGAAGCGCCGCCGCTGGTGCAGCCCAGCCAAGGGGTGCATCTGGTGGTGGCGCGCGATTTTCTGCCCGGGCAGCAGGCCCTGCTGGTGCCGCGCACCGCCGATGGCCGGGTGCTGTTTGCGGTGCCGTGGCTGGGCGCGCTGGTGCTGGGCAGCACCGATACGCCGCGCACCGACCTGCCGCGCGAACCCGAGCCGTTCGAGGCCGAAATCGAGTTCATCTTGCGCGAGGCGTCGCAGGCGCTGGCACGCCCGGTGCGCCGCGCCGACGTGCGCAGCGTTTGGGTGGGCTTGCGGCCGCTGGTGGCGGCGCCCGCCGCCGGGGCCCGCACCCAGGCGCTGTCGCGCGAGCACCGCATCGTGGTCGATCCTGCTGGGCTGGTGACGGTCACGGGGGGCAAGTGGACCACCTACCGCGCCATGGCCAGCGAGGTGCTGGCGCACGGGGTGGCGGCCGGGTTGTTGGCGCCGCGCCCGGCCTTGGACCATCCATTGGCCCCTTTATTTGGGGCTGGCGATGCAAACGCGCAAGCCCGTGCGGATGCGAATGAGGGCGCAGGAGCCAATGCCGCGCCGGCGCACCCACCACTGCACCAGGCGCCGGGCTTGCACCTCTACGGCGACCAGGCAGCGGCGGTGCAGGCCCTGCCCGGCGCCGGGCGTGCCTTGGGCATGGGCCTGACCGAGGCCATGGTGCGCTACGCCGTGCGCCACGAGTGGGCGCTGACGGTCGAAGACGTGCTGGCGCGGCGCTGGCGCGCGCTGTTTCTCGATGCCATCGCCGCCGAAGGCATGGCTGGCGCAGTGGCCGCTATCGTGCAAGACGAGTTGCAGCGCGCCGGCGCGCCGCACACCGACCCCGGCTTGCAGGCCTTTGTGGCGCTCGCGCAACGCTACCGGCTCAACTAATCGCGCCGGGCGCACAAACAGCGCTTGACCCGATCAAGCTAGTGTGCGACAATGCAACGCTTCACCCAAAAAGGTGGAGACTTCTTGCCCAGCGAAGCGGGCGCCTTGGTCTGTATCAAGGTGGCTGCAACGACGGGCCCAAGACTGATCGCTGCAGGCCGCTGGGGCCTTCGGGATTCAAGTTGGGACTTAAACAAAATGATTCAAACGCAATCTCGACTCGATGTTGCCGACAACACGGGTGCCAAGTCCGTGATGTGCATCAAGGTGCTCGGCGGCTCAAAGCGCCGTTACGCCAGTGTGGGCGACGTCATCAAAGTCAGCATCAAAGAAGCCGCGCCGCGTGGGCGCGTCAAAAAAGGCGAAATCTACAACGCCGTGGTGGTGCGCACCGCCAAAGGCTTGCGCCGCCCAGACGGGGCTTTGATCAAGTTTGACGGCAACGCCGCCGTGCTGCTCAACGCCAAGCTCGAGCCCATCGGCACCCGCATCTTTGGACCGGTGACGCGCGAACTGCGCACCGAAAAGTTCATGAAGATCGTTTCGCTGGCCCCGGAAGTTCTGTAAGAGGTGTCGCAATGAACAAAATTCGCAAAGGCGATGAAGTCATCGTCATCGCCGGCCGTGACAAAGGCAAGCGCGGCAAGGTAACGCAGCGCGCCGACGAGACGCGCCTGCTGGTCGAGGGCGTCAACATCGTCAAGAAGCACGCCAAGCCCAACCCGATAAAGGGCATCACCGGCGGCATCATCGCCAAGACGATGTCGATCCACCAGTCCAACGTGGCGATCTTCAACCCGGCCAGCGGCAAGGCCGACCGCGTGGGCATCAAAGTGCTCGAAGACGGCAGCAAAGTGCGCGTCTTCAAATCCAACGGCGCTGAAATCAAGGTGGCATGAGCATGACACGCTTTCAACAAATTTACCGCGACAAAGTGGCCCCGGCGCTCAAAGAGCAGTTTGGCTTCGAGTCTGTGATGCAGGTGCCGCGCATCACCAAAATCACCCTCAACATGGGGGTGGGTGAGGCCGTGGCCGACAAAAAAGTGCTGGAAAACGCCGTCGGCGACCTGAGCAAGATCGCCGGTCAAAAACCGGTGGTCACCCGTGCCCGCAAAGCCATCGCCGGTTTCAAAATCCGCGAAGGCCAGCCGATCGGCTGCATGGTCACGCTGCGTGGCGCGCGCATGTACGAGTTCCTCGATCGCTTCGTCACCGTGGCGTTGCCGCGGGTGCGCGACTTTCGCGGCATCTCGGGCAAGGCCTTCGATGGCCGTGGCAACTACAACATCGGCGTCAAAGAGCAGATCATTTTCCCCGAGATCGAATACGACAAGGTCGATGCCTTGCGTGGGCTGAACATCAGCATCACCACCACCGCCAAGAACGACGCCGAGTGCAAGGCGCTGCTGTCTGGTTTCCGTTTCCCGTTCAAGAACTGAGGTGCAGCGTGGCCAAACAAGCTTTGCTCCAGCGTGAACTCAAGCGCGACCAACTGGTCGCCAAGTTTGCCAAAAAGTACAACGAATTGAAGGCAACCGCCAAAGACGCCAAGCGCAGCGACGAAGAGCGCGACGCCGCCCGTCTGGCGCTGCAAAAACTGCCGCGCAACGCCAACCCGACGCGCCAGCGCAACCGCTGCGAAATCACCGGCCGTGCCCGTGGAACCTTTAAGCAGTTCGGTCTGGGGCGCATGAAAGTGCGTGAAATGGCCTTTGCCGGCGAAATCCCCGGCATCACCAAAGCCAGCTGGTAAGGCGCGAAGGAGTAAACATTATGAGCATGAGTGATCCCATCGCCGATATGCTGACCCGCATCCGCAATGCGCAGATGGTGGAAAAACCCACCGTCGCCATGCCGGCTTCCAAAGTCAAGGCCGCCATTGCCCAGGTGCTCAAGGACGAGGGCTACATCGACGGCTTCCAAGTCAAGAGCCAAGACGGCAAGAACGAGCTCGTCATCGGCCTCAAATACTACGCCGGGCGCCCGGTGATCGAGCGCATCGAGCGCGTCAGCCGCCCCGGTCTGCGCGTCTACAAGGGTTCCAAGTCGATCCCCCAAGTCATGAACGGCTTGGGCGTGGCCATCGTCACCACACCGCAAGGCGTGATGACCGATCGAAAGGCGCGCGCCGCCGGTGTCGGTGGCGAAGTGTTGTGTTACGTCGCCTGATGCGAGAACGAAGGAGTATCTGAGATGTCTCGTGTAGGTAAAACACCGATCGCCATTCCGGCCGGGGTCGAAGTGGCGCTGCAGCCCGACGCCATCCGCGTCAAGGGCGCGCTGGGCGCCTTGGCGCTGGCCACCAATGCCCAAGTGCAGGTGCAGCATGCCGATGGCCGCCTGACCTTTGCCGCCGTGGGCGACAGCGCGCAGGCCAAGGCCCTGTGCGGCACCATGCGCCAGTTGGTCAACAACATGGTGCAGGGCGTGAGCAAGGGCTTCGAGAAGAAGCTCTCGCTGGTGGGCGTGGGCTACAAAGCCAGCGCCAGCGGCAACAAGCTCAACCTCGCCGTGGGCTATTCGCACCCGGTCGATTTCGTGATGCCCGAAGGCGTCAGCGTGACCACACCGGCCGCGACCGAAATCGTGCTCAAGGGCGCCGACCGCCAGCGCGTGGGCCAGATTGCCGCCGAAATTCGCGCCGTGCGCCCGCCCGAGCCTTACAAAGGCAAGGGCATCCGCTACGTCGGCGAGAAGGTCGTCATCAAAGAGACCAAGAAAAAATAAGGACAGCGAACATGTTGACGAAAAAAGAACAGCGTTTGCGCCGTGCCCGCCAGACCCGCATTCGCATCGCCCAGCAAGGCGCACTGCGCCTGAGCGTAAACCGCAGCAACCTGCACATCTACGCCAACGTCATCTCTGAAGACGGTGCGCGCGTGCTGGTCTCGGCCTCGACGCTGGAAGCCGAAGTGCGCGCCCAGATCGCTGCGGCCAACGGCAACGGTGGCAACAAGGCGGCGGCCGAACTGGTCGGCCAGCGCATCGCCGCCAAGGCCAAGGCCGCCGGGATCGAGAAGGTGGCTTTTGACCGTTCCGGTTTTGCCTACCACGGTCGTGTCAAAGCCCTTGCAGAAGCCGCGCGTGCCGCCGGCCTGCAATTCTGATTGGGGATGCTCAAATGGCAAAGATGCTTGCGAATGTAAAGAGCGAGGCCAACGACGATGGCCTGCGCGAAAAGATGATCGCGGTCAACCGCGTCACCAAAGTGGTCAAAGGCGGGCGCATCATGAGCTTTGCCGCACTGACCGTGGTCGGTGACGGCGACGGCCGCGTCGGCATGGGCAAAGGCAAGGCGCGCGAAGTGCCGGTGTCGGTACAAAAAGCCATGGACGAAGCGCGCCGCAACCTGTTCAAGGTGGCGATCAAAAACGGCACCCTGCACCACGCGGTGCACGGCCGCCACGGCGCTTCCAGCGTCATGATGCTGCCGGCCAACAAGGGTACCGGCATCATCGCCGGCGGCCCGATGCGCGCCGTCTGCGAGGTGCTGGGCGTGACCGACGTCGTGGCCAAGAGCCACGGCTCGACCAACCCCTACAACCTGGTGCGCGCCACGCTGGACGCGCTGCGCCGCTCCATGACGCCCTACGAAGTAGCGGCCAAGCGCGGCAAATCGGTCGAAGAAATTCTGGCCTAAAAGGGACACCGCATGACTACCGCCTCCACCCTCACCATCAAGCTGGTGCGCAGCCCGATCGGCTGCCGTGCCGACCACCGCGCCACCGTGCGCGGGCTGGGCCTGCGCAAGCTCAACAGCGTCAGCGTGTTGCAAGACACCCCGGCGGTGCGTGGCATGATCAACAAGATCAGCTACCTGCTGCAAGTGATCTGAACGGATTTCGACTATGGAACTCAACACCCTCAAGCCCGCTGCGGGCTCCAAATCGGCTCGGCGCCGTGTCGGTCGGGGCATCGGCTCCGGCTTGGGCAAAACCGCCGGTCGCGGCCACAAAGGCCAAAAATCGCGTTCGGGCGGCTACCACAAGGTCGGCTTTGAAGGCGGCCAGATGCCGCTGCAACGCCGTCTGCCCAAGCGCGGCTTCAAATCCACCACCCTCAAGTTCAACGCCGAAGTCACGCTCGACGACCTGCAGGTGCTGGGCGCGGCACAAGTCGATCTGCTGTTGCTCAAGCAAGCCGGTCTGGTGCCCGAGCTGGCGCGCAAAGTCAAGGTCATCAACACCGGTCAGCTGTCGCTGGCGGTGCAGCTGAACCAAATCGGCGCCACCGCTGGTGCCAAGGCAGCCATCGAAGCCGCTGGCGGCTCGGTCGCGGCTTGATGCCATAAGCGCGGGAATAGACACCTGTGGCCACCAACGCTGCCTCCCTAGCCCGAACCGGAAAGTACGCCGATTTGCGTCGTCGGCTGTTCTTTTTGCTGGGCGCGCTGATCGTCTATCGCATCGGGGCGCACATCCCTGTGCCGGGCATCGATCCAGACCAACTGGCGCAGTTGTTCCAGGGCCAGGCGGGCAACATCCTGAACCTGTTCAACATGTTCACGGGTGGTTCGCTGCAGCGCTTTGCCGTCTTTGCCTTGGGCATCATGCCCTACATCTCGGCTGCGATCATCATTCAGCTGCTCACCTACGTGGTGCCGTCGCTGATCGCGCTGCGCAAAGAAGGCGAGGCCGGCAAGCGCAAGATCACGCAGTACACCCGCTACAGCACGCTGGTGCTGGCGATTTTCCAGTCCTTTGGCATCGCGCTCGCTCTCGAGGGCATGCCGGGCATGGTGGTCGATCCGGGGCTCGCCTTTCGCTTCACGGCGGTGGTGAGCTTGGTTGCGGGCACTATGTTCCTGATGTGGCTGGGCGAGCAGATCACCGAGCGCGGCGTGGGCAACGGCATTTCGATGCTGATCTTTGCCGGCATCGTGGCCGGTTTGCCGAGCGCCATGGGCGGGTTTACCGAGCTGGTGCGCACCGGTGCGATGGGCATTTTGTCGGCCATCTTCATCATGTTGCTGGTGGTGGCGGTGACCTACTTCGTGGTCTATGTGGAGCGTGGGCAGCGCAAGGTGCTGGTGAATTACGCCCGGCGCCAGGTGGGCAACAAGGTCTATGGTGGCCAGTCTTCGCACCTGCCGCTCAAGCTCAACATGGCTGGCGTGATCCCACCGATCTTTGCATCCTCGATCATTCTGCTGCCGGCCACTTTGGTGACTTGGTTCAGCGCCGATCAAGGCATGGACTGGTTGCGCGACATGGCGGGCGCGCTCTCGCCCGGGCAGCCGATCTACATTGCGCTCTATGCGGTGGCGATCATCTTCTTTTGTTTCTTCTACACTGCGCTGGTATTCAACAGCCGCGAGACCGCAGACAACCTGAAGAAGAGCGGCGCCTTCATCCCGGGCATCCGCCCAGGTGACCAAACCGCCCGCCACATCGACAAGATCCTAGGGCGCCTGACGCTGGTGGGTGCGCTCTACATCACGGCGGTGTGTTTGCTGCCCGAGTTCCTGATCCTGTATTTCAACGTGCCGTTCTACTTTGGTGGCACCGCGCTGCTGATCATCGTGATTGTGACCATGGATTTCTGGACCCAGGTGCAAAACTACATGATGTCTGAGCAGTACGAGTCCTTGCTCAAGAAATCCAATTTCAAAGGCGCCCCCGGGATCTGATATGTCCAAAGACGATGTCATCGAGATGCAGGGCGAGGTGGTGGAGAATTTGCCCAACGCCACCTTCCGCGTCAAGCTTGAAAACGGCCACGTCGTGCTCGGGCACATATCCGGCAAGATGCGCATGCACTACATCCGCATCCTGCCTGGCGACAAGGTCAAGGTGGAGCTCACGCCCTACGACCTCACACGGGCGCGGATCGTGTTCCGCAGCAAATAGTTTTTTTGAGAATTTCGTTCAGGAGTAAGACATGAGAGTTTCGGCTTCGGTCAAAAAAATGTGCCGCAACTGCAAGATCATTCGTCGTCATGGCGTGGTGCGGGTTATCTGCACCGACCCACGGCACAAGCAGCGTCAAGGCTGATTCGATTAGAGGACCATCATGGCACGTATCGCTGGTATCAACATTCCGCCGCAAAAGCACGCCGAAATCGGCCTGACGGCGATCTTTGGCATCGGGCGCACCCGCGCACGGCAGATTTGCGAGGCCTGTGGCATCGCATACTCGAAAAAGATCAAAGAGCTTTCCGACGCCGAACTGGAAAAGGTTCGTGAAGCGGTCAACACCCTGACCATCGAGGGCGATTTGCGCCGCGAAACCACGATGAACATCAAGCGTTTGATGGACATCGGTTGCTATCGCGGTTTCCGCCATCGGCGCGGTCTGCCGGTGCGCGGCCAGCGTACCAAGACCAACGCCCGCACCCGCAAGGGCCCGCGCAAGGCTGCCCAGTCGCTGAAGAAATAACCGCCCACAAGGACAACCGCTATGGCCAAGCCCCAAGCCTCCAACGCCGCCGCCCGCGTGCGCAAAAAAGTTCGCAAGAACATCTCAGACGGCATCGCCCACGTGCACGCTTCGTTCAACAACACCATCATCAACATCACCGACCGCCAAGGCAACTCGCTGTCGTGGGCGTCGTCGGGTGGTCAGGGTTTCAAGGGCTCGCGCAAATCGACCCCCTTCGCAGCCCAGGTGGCGTCCGAAGTGGCTGGCCGCGCGGCCATCGAGCAAGGCATCAAAAACCTCGACGTCGAAATCAAGGGCCCGGGCCCGGGTCGCGAATCCTCGGTGCGCGCTTTGGGCGCCCTAGGCATCCGCATCAACTCGATCGCCGACGTGACCCCGGTGCCGCACAACGGCTGCCGCCCGCAGAAGCGCCGCCGCATCTGAGCGCGGCCTCAAGCCTTAGCGCTTGACCTAGAGCCTGCTCTATTGCTATAATCTGCGGCTCTTTGTTTGGGCCACTGCAAACCTTTGCGGTGGCATTTTCGTTTCAAGCCCACCGCCGTTGCCCTGAAAGGGCGCGGCTCCCGCTCAAGGCTGTAAGGCTGTGGGCGGCAGATAGATCAAGGAAAATCACGTGGCACGTTACCTCGGCCCCAAGGCCAAACTCTCCCGCCGTGAAGGCACCGATCTGTTGCTCAAGAGCGCGCGGCGCTCGATCAGCGACAAGGCCAAGTTCGACTCCAAGCCTGGCCAGCACGGCCGCACCTCGGGTCAGCGCACCTCCGACTTCGGTCTGCAACTGCGCGAAAAGCAAAAAGTCAAGCGCATGTACGGTGTGCTCGAGCGCCAGTTCCGGCGCTACTTCGCCGAAGCCGACCGCCGCCGTGGCAACACCGGCACCAACCTGCTCGGTCTGCTCGAATCGCGCCTCGACAACGTGGTGTTTCGCATGGGCTTTGCCTCGACCCGCGCCGAAGCGCGCCAGTTGGTCTCGCACAAGGCGGTGTTGGTGAATGGCCAGAGCTGCAACATCCCGTCGGCACTGGTCAAATCGGGTGATGTGGTGTCGGTGCGCGAAAAATCGCGCAACCAGAACCGCGTCAAAGAGGCGCTGGAGCTCGCCAAACAGATCGGTTTCCCCGCATGGGTTGAGGTCGCGGTCGAAAAGGCCGAGGGCACCTTCAAGAAAGTGCCGGATCGCGACGAGTTCGCCGCCGACATCAACGAATCGCTGATCGTCGAACTGTATTCGCGCTAATCCGCCACGTTAGTCCAAATCCGAGCCCGAGCGCCGCATTCAGCTGGCGTTCGGGATTTTGCACTCCAGCAGCCTTATCGGTGTAACGAGCCGAGGGTATTGAAGGAAGTCCGAATGCTGAACAATCTCCTGAAACCCAAGAACATTCAAGTCGAGCACCTCGGCCCCAACCACGCCGAAGTCACGCTCGAGCCCTTTGAGCGCGGCTATGGCCACACGCTGGGCAACGCGCTGCGCCGGGTGTTGTTGGCTTCGATGGTCGGCCACGCTCCCACCGAGGTCACCATCTCGGGTGTGTTGCATGAGTTTTCTTCGATCGACGGCGTGCAAGAAGACACTGTTGACATGCTGCTCAACCTCAAAGGCGTGGTGTTCAAGCTCCACGGCCGCGACGAGGTCACCCTGAGCCTGCGCAAAGAGGTCGAGGGCTTGGTCACGGCGGGCGACATCCAGACCCCGCACGACGTGGAAATCCTGAATCCGCAGCACCCCATCGCCACCCTGAGCGCGGGCACCAAGCTCGACATGCAGATCAAGGTCGAGAAGGGCCGCGGCTACGTGCCCGGCAACCTGCGCCGTGGCGAGGACAGCACGCGCTCGATCGGCCGAATTTTGCTCGATGCCTCTTTTTCGCCGGTCAAGCGCGTCAGCTACGCGGTGGAAAACGCCCGCGTCGAGCAGCGCACCGACCTCGACAAGTTGGTGCTGGACATCGAAACCAACGGTGCCGTGGCGCCCGAGGAAGCGGTGCGCGCCGCAGCCAAGATTCTGGTCGAGCAGCTGGCGGTTTTTGCCCAGCTGGCCGGCGACGAGTCGTCCGACTTTGGCTCGCCCACCCGCGCATCGCAGCAGTTCGACCCGATTTTGCTGCGTCCGGTCGATGAGCTCGAGCTCACGGTGCGCTCGGCCAACTGCATCAAGGCCGAAAACATCTACTACATCGGTGACCTGATCCAGCGCACCGAAAACGAGCTGCTCAAGACCCCCAACCTGGGCCGCAAGTCGCTCAACGAAATCAAGGAAGTGCTGGCTTCGCGCGGCTTGACGCTGGGCATGAAGCTGGAAAGCTGGCCGCCTGCCGGGCTGGACAAGCACTGAGCCCACTGCTTAAACCTCACCCACAACGCCCCTGACCCCTCGCAGTACCTGATCCGGCTGCGGGCAAACCACAAAGGAAACCACCATGCGTCACGGACACGGACTTCGCAAACTCAACCGCACCACCAGCCACCGGCTGGCCATGCTGCGCAACATGATGAACTCGCTGCTCACGCACGAAGCGATTCAAACCACCTTGCCCAAGGCCAAAGAGCTGCGCCGCGTGGTCGAACCGATGATCACCTTGGCCAAAGTGCCGACGGTGGCCAACCGCCGCCTGGCTTTTGACCGCCTGCGCGACCGCGACGTGGTGGTTAAGCTGTTCGACGTGCTCGGTCCGCGCTTCAACGCCCGTCCGGGGGGCTACACGCGCATCCTCAAAACCGGTTTTCGCGTCGGCGACAACGCCCCGATGGCGCTGATCGAGCTGGTCGATCGCGGCGATGCGGTGATCAGCAAAGAAGATCAAGCTGCGGCCGACAAAGCGCAGTAAGCGTGCTAAAATATACGACTTGACGCGGAGTGGAGCAGCCTGGTAGCTCGTTGGGCTCATAACCCAAAGGTCGCAAGTTCAAATCTTGCCTCCGCAACCAAAACCTCAATCAACCCTGTGGGCTTAACGGCCTTCAGGGTTTTTTGTTTTGGGCAGGGCGGGCTGCGCTCTGAGGCGGGTCGGGTGCCGATGCCAAATTTGCTCGGACTGCGGCAGCTGCGCTCACAACGTGAGGTTGCGCTTGCCGACCAAAGCGATGCGCAGGCGGGTCGAAACCCAGTCGATCAGTGCCACGGTGAGCAAGATCATCAGGACGATGAAAGCCACCTGATCCCACTTAAAGGTGCGGATGCGCTCGGCCAAAAACAGGCCGATGCCGCCAGCGCCGACGATGCCGATGATGGTGGCCGAGCGGGTCACTCTTGCCCGAGCCCGATTCGCCGACCACGGCCAGCACTTCGCCGGGCCACAGATCGAAGGAGGCATCGTGCAGCGCCGTCAGGGCACCGTAGCGCTTGCCCAGTTGGCGCACGCGCAGCAGCGGTTGCGGGGTGCAGGAGGGGGTGGCGGGCATGGGCAGGGTCTGGTTCATGTGGCCACCGTGCTTGCGGCGGCGCGCCGTTGCTGGCGGGCAGCATCTGCATCCAGAACGACGGCGCGCTGCAAGCTGCGGCCGATGAGTTGCGCGCACGCTTGCTGGGTGGCTATCCGACTGTGGGGTGCTGAGGTTGGGTGTGGCGGCGGCGGGGTGCG
>Ga0209105_100354_pt1 | contig 15406 bp, 17 predicted proteins | sample SedPBSmetaG_FD_184158 | JGI IMG/M metagenome (GOLD analysis project Ga0209105, IMG submission 184158) | Freshwater sediment bacterial and archeal communities from Indian Creek, Illinois, USA to study Microbial Dark Matter (Phase II) -... | ecosystem: Environmental > Aquatic > Freshwater > Creek >...
ATCAAGCAAAACGAAGGTTCTTCCCAACTTAGGGGGGTTATCATCGAGGATAACTCAAAAAGCCTGAAATATCAAGCAAAACGAAGGTTCTTCCCAACTTAGGGGGGTTATCATCGAGGATAACTCAAAAAGCCTGAAATATCAAGCAAAACGAAGGTTCTTCCCAACTTAGGGGGGTTATCATCGAGGATAACTCAGGTTATCATCGAGGATAACTCAAAAAGCCTGAAATATCAAGCAAAACGAAGGTTCTTCCCAACTTAGGGGGTTATCATCGATGATAACTCAAAAAAGGCTTTGTTGAGCGGATTTTAAGTGGTATTGAGTAAGTTTTGGTTTTTTAAACTGTTTTTTATACTATATATACTATATATACTATATATATTTACTATACATATAGTATAGTAATACTTATAGGGTATAGTCTATACCAGAGGTTATGGTATAGACTATAAGTCATAGTATAGGATATAAGCTATAGTAAATATATTAAGTCTAGGATATGTAAATATATTAAGTATATATAATAAAAAATAACAAATTTATAAGCCAACCATAAAGGTCTGACTAACTAATTAGGAAAAGGAGAATATGTATGCAACTTAAAAACCTAACCAATGACTGCACAGCATTTACCGAACCACGGCTTATTTGCCCGGTTTGTCGGATTAACAAAGAAATAGACATTGAGATCCCTGGGCTTTTTGCCGGACGAAGAAAAATGACCGTTATGTGTGGGTGCGAACAAGAGGAGTATGCCGCAAAAGTACGGCGCAGATATAGTTCGCAGGTAACTCGCACAATGAGCACAAACAATGAGAACGAACCAAAGCCCCAGACTTTAAAAGGTCTGCCCATAACGACTCGCCCTGTCTTATCAATTGCCAGGCAAAATAAATCGGTTTCGGGAAATAACGTAAGTGTAAAAAACATAAGCCAAGAAATTTTAAATATATGCGACCAATATATTCAAGACTGCGCAAACATGGTTAAAAATAACACGGGAATGTTGATCGCCAATCTGGACGAGAAGGCTGTGCATTCCTTATCGGCGCACATAGCAAGTATGTTACACGAAAAAGAACAATCGATTTCTACGATTTCCGTCCGACAATTAACGTCTAAAGATCTTCCTGATATAAAAAAGTCTTTAAAAAAAGATTTTTTGCTCATAGAAGGGTTATGTTTAGATAAATCAAACGCCGAAATCTTATTCAGCATTATCGAAGCTCGCTGCAAAACAGGTAAGCCTATTATTGTTTTAGCAGAACTTTCCGTAGAAGCGCTTGACAAGCCTTCATCTGTCACATTAGCAAGGATATATGACAAAATCATACAACTGTGTACTAAAACCATCGAGCAAAAACGCTTAGATTAAGCGATGCATCTTTTTTTCATAACCAATTAGCTCTACAAATTTTGCGTTTGCAAAAAACCTCTCGTTTGGAAAGCCTCAAACGTCTTATCGCTGGAAAATAATAGAAGCGGAATAAACGTCAATTTCCTAGCTAAAAAACAATTGCTTTTCTTTGTGTCTTTAGCTAAAGAATACCGACAAAGATGTTGTCTGAGGCGGACACAAAAATGAAGGAGGACAAAATTAGTGGAGTGGATTTTGGTTTTGGTTATTTTGGTACAGTTGTGTTTGTTGATAAAAAGAGTTTGGGCTGTTATTGGCACCCTTACACCACCACGACCATTACAAAAAGAACAAATCATGGCCGCAGTTTTAGCCGATCTTGAACGAATAACTCCAAAACAAAAAGAAGAAGTTCGTCTTCTAATGGCGAGAGCAAAAGCTCACTAACAATTTCTTTGAGAAAAAGAGTTCGCCTCGCTCTTTTTCTCCCCCCTACATATCACCTAAAGATTTCTGTCAGTCAAACCCTTGCTCAGCCCATACCCAAATAATATACACCCAGCAGCCGTTGATGCCGGTCAAGTCCCTGACACCAAATCTCTCGTTTGGCTAAAATCCGGCTGATTCACATCTAAACGGCGAAAAACGCCTGCCTCAGATCTTCCGCCTGCGGGCATCTTATTGCAACCTCCTCGCCTACGGGCTCGTCCCTCCAGGCTCGCTAACCTCCTGTCTGACCAAAATCCAGCCAATTTACACCCAGACGACGAAATCCGCCTACCGTAGCCTTTTGCACCCGCGTGTTTATGACTCATACCCCAAGCTTCAGCGGCCTCCCGTCTGACAAAACCTCAGCCAACCGCCGCCAAATGATAAATCACACCTCCTGCATCCAGATGCCCCGTCGTTCGCCCGACACAACCCTCGCCAGTCGAGAACCGGCCAGTCATGCCCCTAGCCCCTATATCTTATTTATCATAATTAGTTATTCAGGCAATACGGCTGTTCCTTATCAAATTATTAGCCCTCCACCTGGAATGTGCGGCAATGCCTAATATGTGAAGCTCGCCAATCTCCCGTTTGCCAAAGCTTCAGCCAACCGCCGCCAAATGATGAACCCGCGCCTTCTGCGTCCTGCCACCCAGTTATCCGCCTGATAGCCTCTCCACCAGACGAAAACCCGCCAGCCAAAACCCCAGCCCCCATATATCTTATTTATCATAATTAGTTAGTCAGACCAACTGGCTGCTCTTTGCCTAATTAAGTTCGCCCGGATGTGTCCACACCCTCAAGTTTCAGCGGCCTCCCGTCTACCAAAACTTCGGCCAACCCTCGCCTAGACGACAAAACGCCCGCCTAAGCCTCCAGAAGCCTTAGTTTATCCCGGCAACCCCTCCACCAGACGAAAACCCCGCCAGCCGAGCCTCTAGCGTCCATATACATCACTTATCATAATTAGTGATTCTGACAAGCAGATTACTCCTTTTGCATTGATCAAGCAAAAACTTTTTGTATTTTTGCTTTGTCTTTTTGTATAAAGCAATGAGCGCAGAATGCGTAGAAAGATTTGTCTTAGTTTTCCAGCCAATGCAGAAAGGGGGTATAATCTATGACCGTTTCTGAAATATTCCAAAGCGTTTTTGTATTTCATGTAAATGCTTTCTACGGGATAATATTTTTTTTACAGGCTAATTTTTTTCTATTGCTTAGTCTTCCTGCCGCAGCGTATTTAGCTTGGACAGAAATGAAGGCAAAGGCGGCGTTGAGCGCAGACGACAAAAGGCGCGTCAGTTAATTTGTGAAAGGGGGTGTAATTTATGACTGTTGAACACTACAATGCGGAAAATCCGCGTATGCATATTTCTTACTCAAAGGTTGAAAGACCCGAGGAGTTGACGTCAAAACTTAAAATTGCTGCTTTTTATCTTGGAGTTGTTATTGTTTGGTTAATTGTAGCAAGTATATACCGCGGATTTGGTCGTAGTTGGATAATTCCTGCGGTGTCTGTTATGTGGATAGCTGGTGCGATAACAGCTTATGTCGCCAGAAACGATGAAGAAAACACAACTCGTGAGACAAGATGGGTGATTTTAGGATTTTTAGGATTTTTGCTCATATACAGAAGCATTTTGCCGTTTATAGTTCCATTGTCAAGCGCACAAATGGCTGCCGCACTTGATATAAACATTCCAGCCGTCAGTGGCGCTGCAATAGCAGGTATGCTGCAAAGCATCTTGCTTTTAGCCTCGGTATTAACGCCGGTTGGTTTTCTGATATGGTGCGGGCAAAAGATAAGGCAGTATCATGGGAGACGTTCAAGACAAGCAGTTTTTGAGAGAGTTAAGGGCGTTAAAAGAGCAATGAAAGGAGATGAACAGTAATGCCTATAGCGGCTATAAAAAACTATATTAAAAACAAATATACGGAGCCTGTGGACAAAGAAGAGTATGGTAATGATTTGCGTGTTGTTCATTCGTCTATAGAATACACGCCAGACGGGAAACAGGCTAAGTTTCTTTTGTTTGAATTGGATATAACTGATAAAAACGGTGAGACTAAGCGCGTTTTTAAAGCGATAAGATTTACCCGGGTAATTAGATTGCCCGCCATTGCAAAGCAGGCTTTGTCGTTTATGCAGATGCATCAGCAATTATTAGCCGGTGTTTGGGAAAAGGGAATAAATATGGTTACAGTAATGGCTAATATGATAAAGCCTGTTCCATTGGGATTGTTGTTTCTTTACGGGGTTCAAGGAATAGCCGAGACTATTGAAGAAGCTAAAAGAGCGGCTAATCTTGACTATGCAGCTTTATCTGGCTTATTACGCGGCACATACAGAACGATGGAGTTTCGACCGTTAAATCATGAGGAATCAGAATGGCTGCGCGATAAAATGCATGGAATGAAGCATTTGTCTGTTATGCGCGGTTTGCCAAAAGCAAGGCCGGGCGGAGTGGACGCCGGTAACAGAGGCATTGGTAACGAAAACATATCTCCGGAGGCTCAGGATACAACTGAAGAGTTTATAGCCGGTATGTCGGACAGAGAATATGTATTTCAAATTATTTCAACGCCAGTCTCGGAAGAGGTTTTAAGAATGTGGTTGTCTAGGACAGCTAAACATATGACTTATTGGGAAGGGTTGTCTGAAGGCAATAAGTCTATAAATTTCGGCATAAGCCTTCCGATGATATTTATGGCAAACCTAGGCGCGTCTGATGGATGGAACAGTTCTGTTTCTGAAAGCGAAAATATAGGTACTGCCGAAAGTGTGACAGAGGGCGAATCTTTTACTAGAGGCGTGTCTTTTTCAGAAGCTTTTACAGAAAGCGTAGGTCGTTCAGACGGGGTTTCTTTAACCGAAGGCGTATCTGAAAGTATTGGTGTTGGAAGAAGCGAAGGGATTTCTGAATCTTTCGGCATATCAAGAGGTTTTTCCGAAAGCGTTTCTGAAAGCGAAGGTATCGGAAGTTCTGAAAGTATGGGTTTGGGACAGTCTGAAAGTCTAGGCAGGTCTGAATCATTAGCTGATAGCCAAACGTTTAGTAATGCCGAAGGACAGTCTCAAAGTAGGGGATTTAATGAGTCCGACTCTCGATCTACGTCAGAAAACGTTAGTATAAACGAATCTCAAGGAACAGGTGAAAATGTCAGTCTTGGGGCAAATCAATCAGCAGGGCTTAGTGGAAATCAAAGTGTAAGCGGTAGCACGGATGCGAGTTTGGGTTTTAAACCTATGGCATCCGCTTCAATGGGAGAAGGGTTTGGGCTTGGAACAGGCGTCAGCGAAGGCGCGGGGGTTAGTGAAGGAGTGGGCAGATCGGTTAATGACAGTATTGGAGTAGCGAGTTCTGTAGGCAACGCTAATGCCCAGGCTTTTGGTAGTTCTGTTGGTCAGTCTGAATCGCAAACCGTAGGCGAATCTCTTGGGCGGGTACATGGATTAAGCGAAAGCCAAGGCTGGGGAGCGTCTCAAAGTTTTGGGAAATCAGTATCAGAAAGCTTTGGTGTTTCTCGAGGCGCTTCTGTATCGGAAGGGTGGTCTGAAGGCGTAGGAAGATCTGAAGGAGTCAGTGTTTCTGCGAGTCAGGGGAAAAGTGCGGCTTTAAGCAATACTGCTGCTACAAACGAATCGCAAAGCCTGTCTACTTCTGTTGGACGAAACTATTCCGAAGGCGTTAATGTAAGCCGAGGTGTTACGGATAGCTGGGGAAGAAGCGCCGGAATCTCGGACGGAGTATCGCGCGGGATTTCAAATGGCGTTTCGTCTAACATGGGTGTTGGTCCATCACTAAGTTTCGCTAAGAGTTTTCAATGGGAAGACATAGAGGTTAAAAATATAATAAGGCTGCTTGAGTTCCAAAACAATAGGCTTATGCGGGCGTTAAACGGCGATGGCGCATTTTTCACAGACGTTTATATAGCAACTCCCGATGAAGAATCTAAATCAGCAGCAGAAACCTTGGCTAAATCAGCGTGGCATTGTAACGACGCTTTGGTTTGTCCTTTACAGGTGATGGATTTATCAGCCAGAGAAGAAAGCCATTTGCTTTATCATTTTGCTGCGTTTAGCCCGGACACTACGGTTGATCGCTTTATAAGCGGAGAAATAGAAGGATATCGTTATACAACGGTTCTTTTACCGGAAGAATACACGGCTTATACGCATCCGCCTCGCATATCAGATGGCGGTATCTTTGCAGACACTCCGGATATTCCAAAATTTGCCGTTCCGTCTATGAGAAATGGCGAAATCTACATGGGAAAAGTTCTTTCGGCTGAACGTTGGACTGAAGAGTGGGGGTATTCCACTCCTTTTGATTTTAGAATTGCGTCGGATGAAATAATGCATGGTTTTGTAACTGGCGAATCCAGATCAGGCAAGACGGTTGCGGCCATGAGGTTTGTAGCTGAATTAGCCAACAAAGTGAGGCGAAAAAATGGGAAACGAATGAGAATCGTTTGTATGGATCCTAAACAGGACTGGAGAGCTCTTGCCCGATATGTAGAGCCTGAGCGTTTTAAATTTTTTAGTTTAGGTAATCCGGAATTTTTGCCCATAAACCTTAATCTATGCAAGATTCCAAGAAACGTATATCCTCAACAGTGGGTTGATGGGCTTATCGAGATATATTGCAGGGCATACGGTCTTGGTGAACGAGGAAAAGCGATTTTGTCTGAAACATTTTTTGATCTTTATGATAAAGCCGGCGTTTTTGTTCCTAACTGGCGCGAAGTGGCGAGCGAAAGAAGCCGGGAAGTTACGTTGCCAAAAGTTTATGCTCATATGTTCAGGGCTAAACAAAACCTTGAAGGTATAAATTCAGGGAAAGGGAAAATAGGTAACGATGTAAGGGACGCTTATGTGAGGGTTCTTGATAGATTACAAGTGTTTGGACGTCCGTTTTCGATCGAAGCTCAACTTTTTGGGAGAGATGACGGGATCGGGATTGATGATTTGATTGGAAATGACGACGTTACTGTTTTAGAATCTTATGGTTTGGAATCAACTTTTAAGAATTTCGTGTTCGGAGCGATAACTTCCGGGTTCTTTAAATGCGCTCAAGCTTATGAGGGCGGATTTTTATCGCCGAATCAGTACGAAACCATGCTTGTTATCGAAGAGGCGAACGAGGTTTTGACTGGACAGGATGCGTCTGATAAAAACAATTCGTCTCCGTTACCGGGACAGTCAGAATTTGAAAGAATATTGGACCAGTCGGCTGGTATGGGATTGTTTATTTTATCAATAACACAAAAAATAGCGTCTATGCCCTCGTCTATCGTCGCTAATTCCGGGCTGGTTTTTGCGGGCAAAATTTCAAGAGCGGATGACGTTACTGTTGTTGTTAGGAAAATTGGGCGCGAAGAACGAATTGACGACAGGGATGTTACAAAATGGTTCCCAAGATCCCCTGTTGGCTGGTTTGTGTGCAGATCTTCGCGAAATTATGATTTTAAGCAAATAGAGCCAGTTTTAGTTGCAGTTGAAATGTTGAACACAGAAAAGCCGAGTAATCAAGAGCTTATAAATTATATGTCGCATAAAGAGGTATTTTTAGCCTTAAATGGGCATTAAGCAAAATAGCCTGCTGGATAACCGGCAGGTTTTTCTTTGTTCGAGTGACATTTGAAATAAAACTTAAGTTATGATAATATATGTTTAGCATAACTAAAAATAATAGAAAAGGGGTAAAACAAACAATTATGAAACGATATGTTTATATAACAGTATTATTATTGGCGATTGTGTTGTTTAGCGGATGTTCTGCAAATTTGCCAACAGACGAAGGCGTTCGGGTATATGAGATATATTCCATTGGAGAACGCGCCGAATATGGGAGTCTTGCCCTTACTGTGCGCGGGATTAGAACAGAATACACGCGTGAAAACGAGGGTCTTTTAATAATTGATTGTCTGGTAGAAAATAGTGGCGCACACGAGATAGCGCTTTCTGTCCCGGCAATGTTTGCACTTTTCGATAGCAATCATCATTCGGCAGACTTGAGTCTTTTAGCTGACACAAAGGGTGATCTTAATGCAGTTATAGCTCCAGGAAGAAAGATTGCCGGTGAAATAGCTTTTATAATCGACAAAGAGCTTCCTGGATGGGATTTTGTTTTTGCCCCTCGCTCTTTTGGATTAAATGAGGTTGTTTTTAGGATAAACGAAACTGATTTGCAGGCTAGGTAAATATTTCGAAAAGGAGAAAAACATGAATAGAACAGCAAAAATTACTTTGGTTGTAATAGGCATAATGTCAATTTTAGTAGGTTTTGGAATGTATTCGTATTTAACAGAGGCTCGTACAACAATATATCTTTTTGCAGACAGTTTTTCAGCAGGAACGCAAATTACTCCAGATATGTTTGTATCTGACGAAATAGAGACAAGGATTGTAACCCGACAATTGCAGATGCGAGGCGAAAATGAGCCAAGATTTATAACAGCATATAATATTGATGCGGTAATAGGAACGTATTTAAGAACCGACGTAGTTGTCGGTACTGTGCTTTTATCTTCGCACTCTATGGAAATCGGGGGATCCCCGGTTGAAATAGCGTTAACCCCTGGCTATGTTGCGGTTACAATTCCGGCTATAAATGTTGATGTGGGTAATCCGCTTTTAGGTTATGGGTCTAGGGTAAATATTTATACCTCTTTTTCTCTTGAAAACCGACAAGCGATAACAGCAATGTTTGCACAATATGTAAGGGTTTTAGATATTCAGGTTTCGCAGCCTTTGGACGCCGAACTTGGAGCTCCGATATTGTCCGGAATAATCGTTGAGGTAAGTGCGGAACAGTCTTTAGATTTGATGCACGCAATTGAAAATGGAAAGGTCCGGCTTGGAGTTGTAAGAGCAGGGGCTTATGAAATAATTGACATCCCTCCAGTAGAAAGCGTTGTGTCAGAGCCTACGAATGAACAACCATTGCAATAGTTTTGGGTCGAAGAAAGGCGACCGTCCGATTTAATCGGTAAATGGTGAAAAAATGAAAAAACAAGTTGTTTTGATTGAACAAAATCCCGCCAAACTCGAAGATTTAAAGCGTATATTTGCATTAGAGCCTGAGTTCGCCCTTGACATTGCATCTACAGGTAGCGAAGGGTATAACAAAGCGAAAAATATGCAACCAAGCTTTGTTGTTATATCGGACACTGTAAATGACATAGATTTTTTCCAATTATTAAACGTTTTGTCAAACGAGGCCCCTTACTCAAAAAAGGCTGTAATTTTGACGGTTGAAAATCCGGCATTGCAAGTATATTTAGCTAATAATTTTAAAGTTAATGTTATTGTAACACAAAACCAAGTAGCAGAAAGACTTATAATGCTTATGAAACAGTCTGTGCCATCAGGTGTGCCACAACCTGCCCAAACAAGCGCTTCTCAACAATTTGGAGCTCAAAACCCGCAGTATGGAGGGTCGTTGCAACAACCTTGGAATGCTCCTGTAGCACAAACAATGCCCGGAAGTGTTCCTACACAAAACGTACAGCAAGGTTTTCCGCTTCCGCAGCAAGGGTTCGCGCCTCCACAACAGGTTTTTACGGGTCATCCGGGCTATAATACGCATGGCGCAGATCAAAGTTCTCAAGGCTTTTCTGATCAACCTTCTATGAAAGGGGTTAGAACTCTTAAGCAAACCGTTATAGCTATCAGTAGTCCAAAGGGTGGCGTCGGGAAATCAACATTAAGCAAAGAGCTTGCACTAGCCTTTGCGTCCGTAAAAATAAGTGGTCATCCGCTTAAAGTTTGCCTTGTTGATTTTGATCTTGATTTTGGCGATTCTGCGAGTATGCTGAAACTTAGCCCGCACATTACGATATCAACATGGATAGCCGATATAAAACAAAAGGTTAAGACAGGGGCTTATGGGAATATAAAATATTCTCAACAGCAAGTTGAGCGTTATCTTTTAACTCATAAAGATACTGGGCTTAGAGTTTTAGCCGCTCCAACCAGCCATAGCGATGACATAGAAATAACGGATTTCGATATTGAAACTGTTATTGATAATATTAAAGGTTGCGATTTTGATATAGTGATTTTTGACACAGCAAATAATACTGCTAATCATACAATGATAGCCCTTGAGAGAGCTGCAATAATACTATTAGTAACAACTCTTGATGTCGCAGCAATATATGATTCGAAGATTTTGGTGGACACATTAAGGACTATTGAGTTTCCAATGCAAAAAATCAAGTTACTTATAAATAGGATGCCTAAAAACGAGAATAATGGCGTCAATGTGCATGAAATCTCACAAATGCTCTCCCTTCCGATTCTGGATGTAATTCCGGAATATCCCCTTATAAGTAAAATCACTAACTGGGGTAATGCCGCTGTGTTAGAGCGCGATACAGAGTTCTCAGTGGCAATAAGGCGTCTTGGAAATCATCTGTTTCCGGTTTTCAACAAGGCAATACGAACCAGTACGCAACATGAAAACAAAAGCCTGATCGGTAAATTGTTTGGAGGAAACGGGAGGAAGTAATGGAAGGTGTTCCTTTTTTGATCGCTGTATATATTTTTTATAAGTTAATTGGTTTATCTGTTTTATATATAAGATATAAGCGCTCTAATTACAAAGCGGCTTCCGGTAACAGTTTTGCTTCGATTGTGTTTAACAAAGGCTATAAGGGCGAGTTTTTAATTTTTAAGGTTTTAGAAAAACTTCCGGGGTATAAAAAAATTCTGGCCAATCTATATGTTCCTAAAACAGATGGAGCTACAACTGAAATAGATTTGGTATTAGTCAATAGCGCAGGAATATATGTGATAGAGTCTAAAAATCTTAATGGTTTTCTCAGCGGGCATGAAAAAGAGGTAATGTGGACACAAAACTTTGATCACAGAAAAAAGCTAAAGTTTCACAACCCAATTATGCAAAACCAGGGACATATCAATGCCTTGGAAGGCATTTTAGGGAAAGGGAAGCAGAAATTGTGTTCTTGTATTGTTTTTGGTTCGCAAAGTTGCTTCAAAAGAGTTTTTGTGAAGTCTTCGGATGTAATTATGGTCAACAGAAAGCGTCTTAGCAATAGACTTGCAAAAGATTTGCTGAACAGACCAAGAATTTTCTCGGAAAGCGAAATCGATAAAATAGGCGGGATACTTGAGACATATGCTCATGCGGACAAAAAAACCAAAAGAGAGCATATTAGATTGTTAAAAAAACAATTTCCGGCGTAGGTTTAAGGAAAGGAGATCTATATGTCAAATAATAGCATTTTAAAATCAAAGCTTAAAAATTCACGCGACTATAATCAAGGCATAAAAGATCGTGAATTCGGGCAATCAAGGGAGGAGCAATTTGCTGTTCCGGCTCAGCTTGACTTGGAAGCTGATATAAGCAAAAGGATTAAGTCAAAAATAAACGAAGTGTTTGGAGAAAGGATATTAACTGACAGCAAACTCGATTCTTTCAAAATACTTTTAAAAGACTCAATAATTTCTCTTTTAAACGCTGAGCCTGATTTAATGAATGACACAGTGAGAAAAAGAAAACTGGCTGGCAAAATAATGGACGAAATACTTGGTTACGGTGCTATTCAAGAGCTTTTAGAAGACGACGGAATAACCGAGATTATGGTTTCCAGGTGGGATAAGGTTTATATTGAGCGCGATGGTAGGCTGGAGCTATTGCCTGATTGTCAGTTTCAAAACGATGACGATCTTCGTTCTGTTATTGAACGTATTGTTCAGCCGATTGGAAGAAGAATTGACGAAAGTGAGCCTTTGGTGGATGCCAGATTAAAAAACGGGTCCCGGGTAAACGCAACTGTTCCTCCGATTTCGCCGGATGGGTGCACTTTAACAATAAGGAAATTTTCAAGGTATAAATTGACAGGAGAAGATTACTTACGTTTTGGTAGTTTAGATGAAAAAATGCTTGAATTTTTAAAATTATGCGTTATAGCTCGTTGTAATGTCATCGTAAGCGGAGGCACAGGAACCGGAAAAACGACGCTTCTTAATATGTTGTCAAATTTTATCCCTGGAAATGAATCTATAGTTACAATTGAGGATTCTTGTGAATTGCAATTAGGTCAAAACAATGTTCGGAAACTTGAAGCGCGTAAAGCTTCTGCCGAAGGATCAGGAGAAGTAAGTATAAGGCGATTAGTTATAAATAGTTTGCGAATGCGTCCAGACCGAATTGTTGTAGGCGAAGTTCGTGATGGCTGTGTTGTTGATATGTTTAGGGCTATGAGTTCAGGACATGATGGTTCTCTCACTACAGTACACGCAAATTCGCCGAAAGATATGGTTGAGGCGACCTTACCGATACTTTTTGGTATGAGTGATATGAAATTTACCGAAATGGCGCAAAAACAACAGATATGTTCAGCTATAGATTTAATTGTACAAATCAGTAAATTAAGAGACGGCTCTCGTAAAATAACAAGCATAACTCATGTTGTGGGAATAGGACGGGAAGGGGCTTCAAAATTAAAATATAAAGACGCGGAAAATCCGGAAAAAATATACTTACAGGATATTTTTAGGTATAAACAAGAAGGGATAGACCAAAAAGGGAGAGTGCTTGGAAGATATGAGAGTACGGGATATGAACCGAGAAGAATACTAGGCAAATTAGAGTCTATGGGAGTTTCTGTTCCGCCAGGCTTGTTTGATAAAACTTCGAGTATGAAGGAGGAATTGCCATGTTAACACCTGAAATTTTATCATTTACAATGGGCGCTCTTATATTATTTGCATTTATTGTAATATTTTTAGGACGAAAAAAGAAGCTCAGTATTACAGAGCGCGTGATGCTCGACAAAGAGAAGCTGGCTATAGAAACAATGCTTCTTCAGACGGATGTTGAAGGAAATGTTACAGGCAAAGAAAAGAAACTCTCATGGTTTGACAAAAAACAAAAAGAGCTTGAGCGTTCCGGTGCCGGAGTTCCAATGCCTGTATATTTAGGGATAGCAGTTGTCACTATGCTTTTAATTTATGTTGTAGTGCAAAACATCCTTCAGTTTGCGCCCGTTGCAATTCTTTTTTCGCTGGTCGGGCTTTTGTTGCCGGATATGTATGTGAAAATGAGAGTTGAAAGAAACATTAGGTTTTTTAACAAACATTTGACAAAAGCATTACGAAGAGCAACCGCTTCTATGCGTTCAGGTAATACTATTACTCAAGCTTTAGTTGATATTGTATCGGCCAGGATGCTGCATCCGGTAATACGCGCAGAGTTTAAAAAGGTGCTTGTAGATATAGAGTATGGAGTAAGTATAGAAGAGGCTTTTTATAAGTTGTTTGAGCGTACTGGCAGCAAAGATGTAAGGTTTTTGGCCATGACTATTGAGATAAAAAGACGTCATGGGGGGAATATAGGACAAACGTTTGAATATGTCGGATCCGCTATAAGTAACAGGGCTCTTATGGAGGCCGATATACGCGCAACTTTAGCTCAGGCGAACGCAACTTCAATGTTATTGTCAGCCATACCGTTTGTTTTAAGCGGGGCGCTCATATTTATGAGTCCGGATTATTTTGAGCCAATGTTTGAGACAATGCTTGGCAGAGTCATTTTTCTGTCGTGTTATGTTATGATTATTTTAGGCGCAATTGTTATGAAAAAGATGTCAAAAGTAAGGCTGTAAAGGAGGTATTGTATGAGCAGCGCAACTATTTCTGGATTAATAGGGGTTTTGGTTTTTCTGATTTTATCGGCTCCGTATTTTATTCGCAGCGGGCAAAGGAAAAGATTATCTCTTGAAAAACGACTTTATCAACCCGAACAACGTGTTGAAAAAATGCTTGAGAACATTGTGTATTCGGAAACAAGATACGGGAAATTTTTTAACGCTCATCTTTATGTGCATTATAAGTCAAACAAGCCTTTAGTAGAAAAAATATCAAAAATTTTAGGTTTTGACTTAGAAGATTGGAGAGCTAAAATAAAAGAAGCGAGTTTAGAAAAATCTATTACTTCGGAAGAAATGTTTTCTATGAAGGTCTTAGGTTATGCAGGAATATTCCTTTTTGGAGTTGCCGGAATGACGCTTGGTATGAATATGGCATTGTTGTCATTGGGATTTTTGTCGTATGTCGCGGGTTCGATGCTTCCTCAATCTTTTGTTAATAGAAAGCTCACCGCTAAAAAGACTGATATTGAATACGAATTGCCTGATTTTTTAGATCTTTTAAGGTCTGTTGTTGAAGGAGGTTTGTCCCTACAAGATGCTATTGAAAAGGTGTCGTTTAGAATGAAAGGCGTTTTAGCTGAAGAGTTTAAAGCTGTCGTTATTGAAACAAAAAATGGTGGCCGATGGGAACAGGCAATGGAGAATATGTCTTTTAGAAATAATGTTGATATGCTTTCGGATAGTGTTTCAGATATCTTGATAGCATATAGTAAAGGAACGCCAATAGCAGAAGTCTTAGAAAAAGAAGCTCATGTTATGCGTCAGATGAAAAATTCTCGTATACAAGAAAGGACAAGAGGTTTAAGCGTTAAACTTATGCTCCCAATGGCTGTTTTTGATTTCGTTCCTCTGGTTGTTCTGATTTTAGGACCGCTTATGCTTCAAATCATTGAGGGGCTGTCTTGAAAAGTTTAGTTGTTTTTTTAGGATGTCTTTATGTATAAAGTATTGGACTTTTATTAAAACGAAAGAGGTGTCTTTAATGTTAAGAAAGATTAAAGCTTTTATTTACAATGAAAAAGGGCAAACTATGGTTGAATACGCAATCCTTGCAGCTTTTTTGATAGTTATCCTTATCGGGGTTGTTAGTGCCTTAAGCGGAGCCATTGGCGGGGTTTTTGAAGATGTGACAGGCGATCTCACGAACCCGAACTAATAATGTTGCTTCAAACAGCAGTTTATCTTTCTATACTTGTATATTGCGCTTATACGGATATTCGGTATGGATTAATCAAAAACCATGCTGTGTTAGGTTTAATCCTTTTCGGATTATTTGTTACAAACGGGGTTTTGCCGGATTTGATTGCTGGTAAAGTTATTTTTGAGATATTCTGGGATTTATTTATTAGCATACTTTGGCTTTTAGGTATTTCTGTTTTCGGGTTTTTTGTATTAGCGAAAATAATGGCCCCGGGGGACGTTAAACTTTTTATCGGTATAGGCTCTGTTATTGGAATGGCGTCTATGTTGGACGTATTACTGTTTTCGTTGTTCTGGGCCATTGTTTTGTTTTTTGTAACCAATCCTCGGAAAACATTTACTGTACTAAAAAGAGTAGGTTTTATGTTTTATAATTTGTTTTTAACTAAACAAATGGAAAGAATAGAGCCAGAAAACAGCGTTTACTCCATGCCTTATGCGGTATGCGTATTGTTGGCAGCAATAACAAGTCAAGCGTTGGGGAACAGATTTTTGATAGATCATATTCTAATGCTTTGGGTGTAGGTGAAAGAAAGGGGATGCTGTCGTGTTCAAGTCAAAAAAGGGGCAACAAATGGTTGAATTTGCAATAGTTTTACCGATTATTGTTTTTTGTATGGGGCTTTTGGTGACTTTTGGGCAACTAATATTCGCGCGTATGGTGGTACAGACGGC
>Ga0209105_100356_pt1 | contig 15380 bp, 11 predicted proteins | sample SedPBSmetaG_FD_184158 | JGI IMG/M metagenome (GOLD analysis project Ga0209105, IMG submission 184158) | Freshwater sediment bacterial and archeal communities from Indian Creek, Illinois, USA to study Microbial Dark Matter (Phase II) -... | ecosystem: Environmental > Aquatic > Freshwater > Creek >...
ATAATATTTACAGCCTTCTGGCATTTTTGCTGAAGGCTTTTGTTTTGCCAATCATCGAAACCACCATTTCAGAAGTCAGACCGGATTAAGTTGATTTCTCCAGACCGGATTAAAGAAATTGCAAACATATAACATCGGCGGTGATGAGTGGGAGATTACACGAATCCTGAATAAGATTGGATACTATGTTGTATCGGTAATGACAGGAAATAGCAGCTATGAAAAAATCTCTAACGCTCACACTGCAGATCTTAATCTCGTGCAATGCCATCGATCTATAACCTATATTGCTGAAATGATCGAAAAAAAGTATGGGATACCTTGGCTTAAGGTGAATTTTATAGGGATTAATTCCACAATAGAGTCTTTGCGAAATATTTCGGAGTATTTCAATGATGAAGGTTTAAAGAAGATGACAGAAGAGGTTATAGCTGAGGAGCTTGCGAATATTGAAACTCAAATGCAAAAGTTCAGAGAGGTATGCGTTGGTAAGAAAGCAATAATTTTTGTGGGGGGTTCACGGGCGCATCATTATCAAACTCTTTTTAGCGAGCTTGGGATGGAAACCCTAGTTGCGGGATATGAGTTTGGGCATCGTGATGATTATGAAGGAAGGAATGTCCTCCCTTCTTTAAGACCGGATGCAGATAGTAAAAATATTGAGGAACTTAGCATTGAGAAAGATGTAAAATTTTACAGATTACGAGTTTCGGAAGATCGATTGGAGCAGCTTAAAAAGATCATGCCGATTGATAATTATGAGGGCATGATAAGGGATATGGATGACGGTACGATAATTATTGACGACCTTAACCATTATGAAACAGAGGTGTTTATCAAAGCTATCAAACCAGATATATTTTGCTCGGGGGTAAAGGATAAATATGTTGTCCAAAAAATGGGTATATATTCAAAGCAGCTTCATTCTTACGATTATGGCGGACCATATGCAGGCTTTAATGGAGCAGTAAATTTTTCGAGGGACATAATAATGGGAATGGTTACCCCCACATGGGGGTACATAGTTCCGCCGTGGAAAAGCATGCCTCTGCTTGAAGGGAAAATTGCATATGAAACTGAGGGAACTGAGGTGGGATTAAAATGCTAGACCACACACCGAAACGAATTACTAACCGTAGCGCACTGGTTGTAAATCCAGCAAAAACATGTCAGCCTGTCGGAGCGATGTATGCTGCACTGGGGATTCATGGTTGTTTGCCGCATAGTCACGGCTCACAAGGGTGCTGTTCATACCACCGAATGCATCTTGCAAGACATTTTCGCGAGCCTGCCATGGCTTCAACAAGTTCGTTTACGGAGGGAACGGCAGTGTTCGGAGGGCGCTCCAATCTGGAGGAATCGGTAAAAAACATATTCGCTATATATGATCCGGATGTAATCGCTATAAACACTACCTGTCTGTCTGAAACAATAGGTGATGATATTAGTTCGATAATAAGCGATATTGAGATACCTGAGGGGAAACACGTGATTTTTTCTAATACGCCTAGCTATCAAGGCTCACACATAACTGGCTTTTCGAACATGGTGCGCGCAATGGTTACAAGTTTTGCTCAAGGTAGTGCGCGAGATGATTTTATTAATATAATTCCAGGTTTTATCGACCCCGCTGACATGCGAGAAATAAAAAGAATAACATCCTTGATGGGAATACATTTTGTCATGCTGCCCGATGCGAGCGGTGTGGTTGATGCGCCTAATACCGGCAGATATGAAATGTACCCGAAGGGAGGTACGCGTATAGAAGAACTGATTCGTGCAGGAAACGCAAAAGTCACAATAGCATTCGGATGGTTTGCCTCCGCTGAAGGGGCTTACGCGTTAGAAAGAAAATGCGGTGTCACACCGGAAATAATCCAAACTCCAATCGGTATAGAAGCCACGGATGAGTTTATAATGCAGCTTGTGCGCATGACAGGCAAAAGTGTGCCAAATGAACTTGAAGAAGAACGCGGACGTCTAGTAGACATAATGACTGATACTCATTTTCACTTTCACGGCAAAAAAGCAGCTGTATTTGGGGATCCGGATATTGTCATACCTGTAACGCAATACCTTTTAAGCTTGGGGATGAAGCCTGTGCATATACTCACCGGTACTCCTGGTGAATATTTTGTAAAAAAAATTAAAAAGATGACTGACAAGGCAGGACTAAATTCTAGGGTCAAAGCGGCGGGTGATCTCATGGAGTTGCATCAGTGGATAAAAAATGAACCAGTGGATCTTATAATAGGAAACACCTATGGAAAATACATTTCCAAGGCGGAAAACATCCCTCTGATACGAATCGGATTCCCAATACTGGATCGTTCTGTGCAGACCTATTTACCTATAACAGGCTATGTTGGGGCAATGAGGATTATTGAAAAGATAAGTGGCGTATTGCTTGACCGCCAAGATGCCGAAGCATCAGACGAAGACTTGGAATTGGTAATGTAGTTGAAAGGGACGGAGGGGGACTTCTCATGAGGCTCACAGAAAAAACAGAAGTCTTAAAAGAGAGAAAAGATTCGGTTGTCACGAAAAGCAAGGGAAAACGACAAACAGTTGCTTGCGGCATGGATAGCACGGCGGGCACGGTCAGCCAGCGCGCATGTGTTTATTGCGGAGCAAGAGTAGTGTTAAATCCGATAACAGACGCTTACCACATCGTCCATGGACCTGTCGGTTGTGCAAGTTATACTTGGGATATCAGGGGAAGCCTCTCCAGTGGGTCTGAAATATATAGAAACAGCTTCAGCACAGATTTGCGCGAACAGGACATTATATTTGGCGGCGAAAAAAAACTCGCGGGTGCGATTGATGAAATTGCACAAGCATACAAGCCTTCTGTGATATTCGTGTATTCCACTTGCGTGGTAGGCGTCATTGGAGACGATATTGATTCAGTGTGCAAAGACGCTCAAAGGAAGTTGAATCTTAGAGTGATTCCCGTACGCTCAACGGGTTTTGCCGGCAATAAGTCCAGTGGATACAGGGCAGCTTGTGATGCGATATTAGAGCTTATAGGGGATGCTGCGCCTGTCCAAAACAGGCAGGGCATTAACTTTTTGGGGGACTTTAATCTGGCTGCCGAACAATGGATTGTGAGAGATTATTTTAAGCAGATTGGAGTTAAAATGCAAACGGCCATAACCGGAGATTCTACATCCGAGGGACTTCGCTGCGCGATTAAAGCCAGTTTTAATATTGTGCAGTGTGCAGGCTCTATGCATCATCTTGCACGTAAAATGGAAGAAAAATATAACATTCCATATATCTCAGTAAGTTTTTATGGCGTTGAGGATACGGCGAGATCCCTGCGAGCGATTGCGATTAAGACCGGAAACGACAAGGTAATAAGAAAATCCGAAGAATTGATCGAAAAGAAGAGCAGTGAGACTAATAAGCGTCTTGACTTTTTTCGTGAGCATTTGGCTGGTAAAAAAGCAGCAATATATGTGGGAGGTGGCTTCAAGGCGATATCTTTGATGAAGCAGTTTGCAGACATTGGAATAACTGCTGTGATTGTTGGCACACAGACTGGTCTAGAAAAAGAATATGAGATTTTACATGAGATAGCGGATAACGGAACGATCATACTAGATGACAGCAATCCATTTGAGCTTGAAGGGTTCATTCGGGAAAAGCAGGCGGACATCTTAGTTGGAGGTGTTAAGGAGAGGCCTTTAGCTTATAAGCTGGGAGTAGCTTTTCTCGACCATAATCATGAGCGCAAACATCCGCTTGCGGGGTTTGAAGGCGCATTGAACTTTGCGCAGGAAGCATACAATACGATAAACAGTCCGGTTTGGCGGCTTATAAGGAAAGATTGGAGGGACACATAATGCCTCAAAGAAATTTTATTAATTTGAATGTCAATCCATGCAATATGTGTATGCCTATGGGCGCTTCAGGAGTCTTCCGGGGGATTGAAAAGTGCATGATAGTGATGCACGGTTCACAAGGCTGCTCAACATATATAAGAAGACATATGGCTACACATTATAACGAGCCAATAGATATTGCATCTTCATCTTTGAATGAAAAAGGCACTGTTATGGGCGGAAGTGCAAATCTAAAACAAGCCTTGAGAAATGTGCTTAAAGTGTATAAACCAAAAGTTATTGGCATTTCAGCCACTTGTCTGGCTGAAACCATAGGTGAAAACATTGAGCAAACAGTAAAAGAATTTCTCGTCGAAGAAAAAATAAGTGCGGTAGACTGCATTGTCGTATCTACCCCCGGATATGGCGGGTCACAGTATACAGGACATTACCTCACTGCGAAAAAAGTGATTGAACATTTTGTTTTAAAGAGCGGACAGAGTAAAAGAATCAATATAATTGTAGGAAGCATGTCACCGGGAGATATACGGCACATAAAGGAAATTCTAGATGAATTCAAGCTGAAATACATAGTTTTTCCGGATATATCTGAAACGCTTGACGGAGGATACCGCGCAGAGTATGCAAGGATTCCATTGGGAGGAACAAAGATCTCTGATTTAAAGGAAATGGGCAAAGCGGGAGCGACGTTGGAAATAGGGAAATTTCCAGACGAAGAAATTTCACCGGGACAATACCTTAAGAGTATGTTTGGTGTTCCTTTGTACCGTTTACCTCTCCCCATCGGACTTAAAAATACCGATCTTCTGATAAAAGCATTAAGCGAGGTTACATGCAGGGGTATCCCTAGAAAAGTTGAAAGTGACAGAGAACGTTATCTGGACGCAATGATCGATTCGCATAAATATAATTCTCAGGCTAAGATTGCAGTATTCGGAGATCCTGAACTGGTATATGCTGTTACGACATTATGTCTCGAAAATGGGATGTCCCCGTGCATGGCAGCCTCGGGACCGGCGAATAAAAGAATCACTCCTGAAATCGAAAAGCTTTCACGCGAATATAAAAAGAATTTAGTTGTCTTAGAAGATACAGACTATCAAAAAATCGCTGAAGTTGTGAGGACAGCTAACGCGAATCTTCTTGTAGGACCTTCCGACGGAGCTTTTATGACTGAGAAATATGGTATTCCTTTAGTCCGGGTAGGTTTTCCGGTTCACGATCGTATAGGCATGCAGCGCAAAGTTTATGTGGGTTATGTCGGTTCAATGAATCTTATGGATGAAATAACTAATACCTTACTGGCTTCTAAACAAGCCAATTACAGAGAATCGATGATTAGAAAATATTATAGCTGTTGATCATGTTTAGACAACGCTTGTAAGAGAAAGTAGGAACTGGTATGACAAAGACACTTGAAAATGAACTTAACGGCTGCGGGGATAAAAGAGAAAAGCATCCTTGCTTTTGTTCCGATGCCCGTAAGTATGTACGTTTGCATATCCCGATAGCTGCTACCTGCAATATAACCTGCAATTATTGCGACAGAAGATACGATTGCCAGAATGAAAGCCGTCCCGGAGTAACAAGCCTGGTGATGGATCAAAAGGAAGCTTTTTTAAAATTTCTATCTGCCAGGGCGATGTACAAAAATCTTACAGTTGTTGGTGTAGCCGGACCGGGAGATGCTCTTGCTGACTTCGAAAAAACAAAGGCAGTATTAGAAATGATCAGGCATGAGGACTCAAAGGTCGAGTTCTGTTTGTCTACAAACGGTCTATTGATCCCAAGGTACGCAATGCAAATTCTCGCGCTCGGCATCAGATTTGTGACGATAACTATAAATGCGGTTGATCCTGAAATTGGGAAATATATTTATAAAAATATACAAATCGATGGGAAAGTGCTGAACGGAAAAGAAGGTGCTAAGCTCTTGATTGAGAATCAATTGGAGGGATTGCGTTTTCTTGCGAAGCACAATGTGTCGTGCAAAGTTAATACTGTGGTGATTAAGAATGTGAACAGTATGCATATTGAAGATATAGTGAAGCAAGTCCGTGATTTTGGAGCTTCTATTTCTAACATAACGTCTTTGATACCTGTATATGGTACTCTCTTCTCAAATATCCCGATGATATCGAGTGAGGAGCTGCACAAAATACGTATAAAATGCAGTAGGTATATAAAACAGATGTTTCACTGTAAACAATGCCGTTCGGATGCGGTAGGAACCTTGACGGACGAACGTTTGGACGAATCTGCAAATATAGGATGCGGTGGCTATATGATTAAACAGAACTCAGAAGCGAAATGTTGCGTTATTTGAAAGCGAGGTGTCGAAATGGACAAAGTTTTGATACTAGACACTACTTTGCGTGACGGAGAACAAGCTCCGTTTGTAATATTTACACTGGATGAAAAGATAAGAATAGCAAAAAAGTTAGATGAACTGGGTGTGGATATAATAGAGGCAGGGATTCCGGCAATGGGTAGTACGGAGATGGATTCCATATCAGCAATCATAGGCTTGAAAACATGTGCACAGATACTGACATGGAATCGCCTTGATGTTGAAGATATAAAAAAGTCAATTGAATGCGGAGCGAAAAATGTTCATTTAGCTGTCCCAGCTTCTGATTTGCATATTCGCGAGAAGCTGAATCAAACCAGAGCATGGGTATTGAAAACCATTCAGAGTGTGGTTGATTTTGCTGTTTCGAAAGGACTTAGTGTATCCGTTGGAGCAGAAGACGCTTCGCGCGCCGATCGCAAATTTCTTAAAAAACTTTACTGTACTGCTATCAAAGCTGGAGCAACCCGGGTACGCTATGCGGACACCGTAGGAATTCAGGAAGCATTCGGTGCTTACGACGAAATAAAGCAGCTGAAAGAATACATCGACAGACCACTGGATTACCACGGTCATAATGATTTTGGAATGGCTACAGCTAACGCTTTCTCAGCTTACAGAGCGGGTGCAGATGTTATTAGCTGCACAGTCAATGGATTGGGTGAGCGTGCAGGAAATACACCTTTAGAGGAATTCGTAATGACATTAAAGCATATTGCGCGAGTCAGTGTAAATATAAAAACTGAAAAACTGCAGGAGATATCGCAGCTGGTGGAAGTATTTTCTCGACGCAGAGTGAACGAAGGAAAAGCAATTGTCGGCAGCCAGGTTTATTGTCACGAATCAGGCATACATGTAGATGGACTTCTGAAGGACATGAGGACATATCAACCGTTTCCGCCCGAAGATGCGGGGGCGGCGACCAGATTTGTTTTCGGAAAATTTTCAGGCGAAAATGCTATTGCATTTTTTTGTAAGCAAAAAGGATATAAAAACAGTGAGAGCGAAAGAAGGGATTTCCTTAAAGTTTTTCGTGAAGCATACAGAAATGAAAAAAAAATCTTTCCCGAACAATTTTTGGAAGAATATTTTAAGGCTAATGCCTGATATAAGCATGCCATAATTATGTGGGAGAATATAAAGTGAGAGACAGATTATTGTCGCTAAGAATAATATCGCTGGTAATTCTATCTTTAGCAGTTATTTATTTTGCATTTACTCAAACATCTACTATGCCTATTCAGTACACGATGAGCTATGAATCTGACGGTGTAAACTCAGAGCCGACGGCAGGAAAAGCAGCACCTTCTGCAGAGTTAATCGAGCCTTTAAATGAACAACTTTTGATTTCTGCGGCAGCCAGCTTGAAAGATGTGTTACAAGAAATTGCGGAAATTTATAAGTCGCATACTCCCGGGGTAGCAATAAGCTTTAATTTTGGAGCATCAGGAACGCTTCAAAGGCAGATAGAACAGGGGGCACCTGCCGATATATTCATTTCCGCCTCTCCTAAACAAATGGATGCACTCGAAAGTAAAGGGATGATACTGTCTGAAAGCCGCACGGACATTCTTCAGAATAGATTAGTATTAGTAATTCCTGCAAATGCAGATAAACCTGCAAGTTTTGAAAGTCTTTTTACCGTCAATCGGCTTGCGTTGGGTGACCCGGCTAGTGTTCCGGCAGGGCAGTACGGGGAGCAGGTTCTGAATACTTTTGGTTTGCTGGATCTCTTGAAAGCGGAAGGGAAAATCGTGCTGGGAAGCGATGTGCGCACAGTACTGAATTGGGTTGAAACAGGCAATGCAGACGCGGGTATCGTCTATGCCACTGATGCGTTTACGACTGAGGAAGTGAGAATAGTTGAATCAGCGCCGGAGGTAAGCCATGATCCGATCATTTACCCGGCGGCGGTCTTAGCTAAGAGCGCCGGAATCGAGATTGCACTGGATTTTCTTAATTTTCTTTTCTCTTCTGATGCAGCCGAATTATTCCGGCAATACGGATTTACCCCTTTAAACGAGAATTAATATTGCAAGGGTGGATGAAATTGGATTATTCGCCATTATGGATATCTCTAAGAGCCGCGATACTATCTACTTTGATAGCTTTTTTTCTGGGAGTATGCGCGGCAGGACTCACACAAAAGACAGGGAAATTAACAAGAGGGATTTTAGATGCGTTTTTTGCTTTGCCAATTGTTCTTCCGCCAACCGTAACAGGATTTCTTTTACTGGTTGTTTTTGGCAACAATAGCGTCATTGGCCAACTCTTACTGCAGGTGGGTTCCGGTATTGTATTTTCTTGGCCTGCTACGGTCATTGCGGCAACTATAGTAGCTTTTCCCATTGTGTATCGCACATCGAGAGGGGCTTTTGATCAGGTAGACAAAGAATTATTGAGTGCGGGAAGAACTCTGGGGTTTGGCGAGTTCGATATTTTTTGGAGAATACAATTACCGCTTGCATGGCCGGGAATATTATCCGGCATCATATTAGGCTTTGCACGCGCATTAGGTGAGTTTGGAGCCACGATGATGGTAGCGGGGAACATTGCCGGCAGGACGCAAACTATCCCGATTGCCATCTACTCTGCTGTACAAGGGGGAGATATGGAGACCGCATATTTTTGGACTGCCATAATTTCATTTGCGGCAATTTTAATGATATGGCTCATAAACCTTTTTGAGCCACGCTGATCTTTCGAATCATTGTCTCAGAAAATGACTAGGGGTAAGGTGTTTTCCCTTGCCCCATACAATCAGAGACTTAATCCTTTAGCACTTAGCTGTTCATAATACCTTTTCAACATACTATCCTTATACACACGTTCACTCATCGCGCTTCTTTTTGTATCCGGCACGTATAGTTTTAATTTACTTTTTTCATTTACAATCTGTTCTACATCAAAGCAGGGAGAGTCGTTCCAATAGATGAAGTTTTCAGACTCAAGCCTTGTAATGTTTTTGTATAGGGGTACAAGTTGTGCTATCTCACGCCTAATCTCTACTACGGAAACTTTTTTATGGCTATAATTCAAAGCTTCCATCAAGGCATAGATCACATCTGTATTGGAATATCCGGATTTTGGAGGTATAGCACTAGTAAGCTTTTGTATTTTACGCCCGCTGTTTGTGAAGCTTCCTTCTGATTCGGAAAAGCTCGCTGCCGGAAGAACGCAATCGGCAATTTGTGTCAATTCAGTCGGCAATTGTTCATGGACTGCTAAGAATTCGGCTTTGCGTAACACTGTAAGCGTATCTGTATCAGGGTTTTCTCCGAATACGAATACCGCTTTTATCTTTCCGGAATTTAAACCGTCAATGATCCCAGCATAATCAAGACCTGGTTTGGGATTCAACTTTACATTCCATTCGGATGAGAATTTTTTGCTGCAATTTGCATCTTCGACTTTTTGATATCCAGGCAGATTAACCGAGGATATGCCCATATCGCTCAACCCTTGGCTGTTGCATCTTTCTTTCATGAGAATTATGCCGCGCCTTGGCAGACCAATTTTACCGGTTATGGCGGCTATGGTCGTAAGAATCCTTGTTGATTCACTGCTGAGCCTTTTTGCTCCTGCGACTATCAGCGGATTTTTGGCTTTTACTAAGGATTCGGCTATTTGAGCTATGTCCTTCTCGGTGAGGCCGCTATTTTCGATAAGAGAATCGGTATCCTGGGATAAAGCCCATGATTCGAGTTCTTTATATCCTTGGGTGTACTTGTCGATAAAAGCTTTGTTTACATTTCTATTTCTTACTATATGCGTGAGTATGGCAGCAAACACTCCGCTTGTTGAATCTTCGGATATTTTAAGGAATCGATGACAATCTTTTGTCAGCAGAGAATCCCTGTTGTCAACGAGGAAAAGCTTTGCACCAAGGGTTATAGCCTTACGAAGTTTCATTGCCATGACAGGGTAATCTTTAATATCGACTCCTGCGGCCAGTATCATATCCGATGATTCGACTTCCTCATAACTATTGGTTGAAACATCAAAGCCGGTGACATCCGATAGAGGATGATCATGTTCAGCTATGCTTGCTATGTTGTTGGTCAATAATGCCGTGCGCGCAAACTTCTGAATCATATAAAGTTCTTCGTTCGTGTATCGCGCCCCTGCGAGCACCGCTATGGAATCACTTCCATGGAGAGCTCTTATGGATTTGATTTTGGACGAAACAACGTTCATGGCAGTTTTCAAATCGACAGACTTAAGCGCACCGTCGATTTGGATCATGGGTGAAGCAATTCTATCAGGATCATTTATATGAGTAAATCCAAAACGTCCTCTGTGACATAAAAGACCATTTTCTTCACCGGGGACCACTCTAAATATCTTACCGCCCTTAGTCTCTATTTTTATACTGCAACCTACTCCACAAAAGCCGCAGGTGGATGATACCGATTCAAGCTCCCAGGCCGCCGGTTTATCGACAGGCAGGTTTTCGCTGAGCGCTCCCGTAGGACATATGGAAACGCATTGGCCGCATGAAATGCAGGTGGTTTCAGCGAGTGGGCTGTCAAGTGACGGACCGACATAAGTCTCGAATCCTCTGTTTACGAGTCCTAAAGCTTCCGCGCCGACAACATTCGCGCACATCTTTACGCACAAGCCGCATAGTATGCATTTGTCCTGCTCCCTTACTATAAAGGGGTGTATGGCTTTTTTGTATTCATGCATTTGACCTTTTATCCTTGAGGCTTGAGCGCCGTAATCGTCTGAGAATCGGCGCAGCTTACATTCAAAGGCGTCAAAGCATCCGCATTCAAGACATCTTAAGCCGTCTTTAATAGCGTCTTGGGGAGTTATGCCTGATTCCACCTCGGAAAAGCTCTTTATGCGAACTTCGGGGGATAAAAGAGGCATAGTTGCTTTCGGAACCGACGGGATATCAGAAAGCGACGAGGCTGTCATGTTTTCAATTTTGCTGTTGAAATTGCCGGGCAGCTCAAGGCTTTTGCCGTTTATATACTGATCTATTACAAAAGCAGCCCTTTTGCCTGCGGCAATCGCGACAATTGCGTCGTCGGGGCCTGTAACGGCGTCGCCGCCCGCAAAGACTCCCGGCATGCTGGTAGCGAAGGTTTTTTGCTCGATCGATATTGTGTTGTATTTATTAAACTCTATCTCTTCCCTGAGGTCTTCCGTTTCGACATCCTGACCGATTGCCGCGATAATGGTATCAACTTCAAATTCAACAAAAGCGTCGGCAATAGGCTGGGGCTTACGTCTGCCGGATGCGTCGGGCTTACCGAGCTCCATTTTCTGACAAACGATTTTTTCGACTTTTCCGTTTCCCTCTATTCTGACAGGCGCCGTCAATAAATGAAATTCGATGCCTTCCTCCTTGGCCTCGTGTACTTCGATAGCCTGTGCGGGCATCTCATCCCATCCGCGACGGTAAATGATAAGCGCACCTTTAGCGCCAAGCCGCTTTGAGGTTCTAACGGCGTCCATGGCTACGTTTCCGCCGCCCACGACCGCCACTCTTTTGCCTATAGAAGTGCTGCCGTTTAAGAACATGGAGCGCAGAAAATCAGCGCCGCCTATCACTCCCGGCAGATCTTCGCCGACAATGCCCATTTTCTTGCTGCTTTGTGCGCCTGTTGCCACATAAACGGCATCAAAGCCGATTTTTTTGAGGTGATTTATTGTAAAATCCTCGCCCAATCTCATGTTTGTTCTAAACTCAACGCCAAGTCGTTCGACTAGACTTATTTCCCAGTCGAGCACTCTCTTAGGCAGTCTGTATTCGGGTATTCCGTAGCGAAGCATACCGCCGGTCTGGGGGAGCGCTTCAAAAACAGTCACGCAGTGGCCTTTGCGCCTTAAGAAGTATGCGGCGGTAAGTCCGGCGGGACCTGAACCAACAACAGCGATTTTCTTGCCGGTATCTGCGGCTACTTCCGGTAGATAAGGATTGCCGCTCTCCATGTCGATATCCGCAAGAAGCCGTTTTATATATCTTATCGAAATTGCCCCTTCAAGCAGTCCGCGTCTGCAGTCCTTTTCACACGGAGCGGGACAGACTCTGCCGATTGAGCCCGGAATAGGCATAAATTCCTTTACAAGCTTTAACGCTTCGCGAAACATCCCGTTTGCGGCAAGCGCCACATAACCTTGCGCGTCGCAATTAGCGGGACATGCCATAACGCAAGGACCTCGGCAGTCGCCTCTGTGATCGGATAAAATGAGCTCTAAGGCCAGCTTGCGTGCCTTTTTAATTTTTTGCGATTCGGTCTTAATTATCATTCCGTTTGAAATTGCGGTCGCGCAAGCTCTAAGAGGACGAGGAACGCCTTCTATCTCAACTAAGCATATGCCGCATGAGGCATAAGGCTCGAAATGCTCGCTGTAACAAAGAGTGGGTATATATATGTTATTTTCACGCGCCGTTTCAAGTATCGTCTGACCCGGATTGCCGGTTAGCTCTCTGCCGTTTATGTTAAGCTTAATCTTTTCCATTTAACATTTCGCCCCTAACTTAAATCTTATTGAACCAGTATAGCGTCAAATTTGCAAGCCTCAACGCAATTGCCGCATTTTATGCATTTTTCAAGGTCAATTGTATGGAGCTTCCGCCGTTCGCCGCTTATCGCGTCAACGGGACAGCGTCTTACACATGCGCCGCAGCCGATACACTTTTCGTTTATAATATATTTTAAAAGCGCCTTGCATACTTTGGCGCGGCACTTCCCTTGCGATATGTGCTCTTCGTATTCATGCCTGAAATATCTTAAGGTGGTTAAAACCGGATTAGGTGCCGTCTGCCCTAAGCCGCACAAGGAGCCTTCCTTTACGTTTGCAGCCAGCTCTTCAAGAAGTGCGAGATCCTCGAAGGTAGCCTTTCCGGCGGTGATGAGCTCAAGAATTTCGAGCATGCGTTTTGTGCCGAGCCTGCAATGAATACATTTTCCGCAGGACTCATCCTTTGTGAAGTTTAAGAAAAAGCGCGCCATGTCAACCATGCAGGTTGTTTCATCCATTACGATCATACCGCCCGAGCCCATCATTGCGCCTTTTTGAACAAGTGAATCGTAATCTACGGCCGTATCAAGCTGCTCTTCCGGAAGGCATCCTCCTGAAGGGCCTCCCAGCTGCACGCCCTTGAATTTTTTGCCGCCCTGAATCCCGCCGCCTATATCAAAAATAATCTCTCTAAGCGACATACCGATTGGTACTTCTACCAGTCCTCCGTTATTCACTTTACCGGCAAGAGCAAACACCTTTGTCCCCTTGCTTTTTTCCGTGCCAAAAGAAGCAAATCTCTTTGCGCCTTCATTTATTATCCAAGGCACGTTTGAAAAAGTTTCGACATTATTTATCGAAGTAGGCTTTTGCCATAAGCCCTTTTGAGCGGGGAAGGGAGGCTTTAAAAGAGGCATGCCCCGTTTTCCCTCCAAAGAGGCGATTAGCGCCGTTTCCTCACCGCACACAAAAGCGCCTGCGCCCTTTTTAATCTTAAGGGTAAATGAAAAACTCGAATTTAATATATTTTCACCCAAATATCCGTGTTTTTTTGCGTCGTCCAAGGCTTTTTGCATTCTTAAAATAGCGAGCGGATACTCGGCGCGGATATATATATGCCCTTCAGAGGCACCGATTGCATATCCGGCTATAAGCATACCTTCAACTACGGAATGCGGATCGCCCTCGACTATGCTTCTGTCCATAAATGCGCCCGGGTCGCCTTCGTCGGCGTTGCAGACGACGTACTTCCGGTTAGCTATGCTCTGTCTCGTCGCACGCCACTTAAAGCCGGTAGGGAAGCCCGCGCCGCCTCTGCCTCTTAAACCCGAAGCTGTGATTTCTTCAATTACCTCATCGGGGGTCATGCTGCTCAATATTTTTTTAAGGGCGTTATACCCCCCTGTATTTATATAATCCTCAATTGAATCGGGATCTATGAGCCCGCAATTCTTAAGCGATATTCTTATCTGTTTTGCTGTGACTTTGTTTTTGTCATCATTTATAAGCAAATCATGCACGATGCGACCATTTGTGATATGTTCGTCGACGAGTGCTGATACCTTGTCCTCGGTTACCGCGCCGTAAGTGTAAATACTGCCGTCTTCCGCCAGTATATCGATCATCGGCTCATGGTAGCATAATCCGATACAGCCTGTCTTTTCAAGGCTAACCGCAAGACCTCGCGCGGTTATAAGCTCGTTGAATTTTTCATAAGTCTTGCTGCCGCCCGCAGCAATTCCGCATGTGCTCAGTCCGACTCTTACCGTTACCGTTTTTTCCATTCCAAAAACCCCTCCTTGGAATTTTTAAGCGTTTTTAAGCTTTGATATAACTTTACGCGCCTTATCAGGCGTCAGCTTGGCATGGGTCTCACCATCTACGATTGCGACAGGCGCTAAGCTGCAGCAGCCTATGCAAGCCACTTTTTCGTAAGTGACAAATCCGTCTTCGGTGGTTTCTCCGCCCTTTATACCAAGTTCCTCGGTTATGCTATCGGAGATCTTCTCGGCGCCGCCGACATGGCAAGCCGTGCCCACGCAAAGCATAATGCTATGCTTGCCCTTTGGCTTTAGTCTGAATTGAGTGTAAAACGTTACGACTCCATAAATCCTAGCCGGCGCGACGGATAATTTCTTTCCTATATAATCTATGGATTCTTTAGGGACATAGCCTAAGCTTTCCTGTATGTCCTGCAAAATAGGGATAATAGCGTTGGAGTCATGGGAGTATTTTTGTAATACTTCATCTATGGCGCAGTATGAGAAACCATTTTTGTCATTGCACGCGCAAACAGCCGACATCATATCAGTCCTTCCGAAATCAAATGTTAAGCAGTTATTCAACCTGCTTTAGTATAGCAGATGAAATGATCAAGTTAAAGAGCAAAACGGAAAAATTGATAAAAATTTATCACAAGAATTCAATTAACAAATAAATTGCCTGAAAATTTTTATTCTATCTTCTTTCAGGCAATCGATATTTTAGATGAGCTTTCGAATCTGAGCTCACAACGGGTTTTCGACAGTTGCCAACTGAGTAAATATTATTAAAGCCGCTAAACAGCGGCTTTTTTTTATGTTAAGGAAATTATGGTGGTTTCATATTTCTTGGGCTGGCTTATAGCAATAGTTTGAGTTGATTAATGCTAATATTTCCAGTAAACTTAAATCATGCGAAAAGAAGAATATTTGAAACAATTAGTC
>Ga0209105_100357_pt1 | contig 15352 bp, 14 predicted proteins | sample SedPBSmetaG_FD_184158 | JGI IMG/M metagenome (GOLD analysis project Ga0209105, IMG submission 184158) | Freshwater sediment bacterial and archeal communities from Indian Creek, Illinois, USA to study Microbial Dark Matter (Phase II) -... | ecosystem: Environmental > Aquatic > Freshwater > Creek >...
GGGTGATTCAATACTGCGATTTGCTGGAAACAGAAAAGAAATATGTACTGGCACGACAGTTACTTAGATCCGGCACATCAATAGGGGCGAATGTCCGTGAGGCTCAAAACGCAGAAAGCAAAGCCGACGTAAATTTGTAATCGAGAGGTAGTAGAATAACTGATTGTTTTCAGAATAAGAGCTAACTATAAATAGAGAAATATATGAAAGCAGTAATTTTAGCAGGTGGATTTGGCACTAGATTAAGTGAGGCAACAAACTTAATTCCGAAGCCAATGGTTGAAATTGGCGGAAAACCCATACTCTGGCACATCATGAAGATCTATAGCCATTACGGAATCAATGAGTTTATTATTTGCTGTGGCTATAAGGGTTATGTCATTAAAGAATACTTTGCCAATTATTTTAGACACAACAGTGATTTGACCGTTGATTTAAAAAACAATAGTATTGAGGTTCTTTGTAATCATGCTGAGCCATGGAAAGTAACATTAATTGATACAGGACTGGAGACTATGACCGGAGGTCGTATTAAACGCGTGCAAGAATATGTAGGAAATGAGCCTTTTATGTTAACCTACGGTGACGGAGTAGCTGATATTGACATTAACGAGCTCGTGAAATTTCATCAGCAACATGGGAAAATAGCCACGATGACATCGGTTCTCCCTGAAGGCCGTTTTGGATCATTACTCATTGATGGAGAAAATAATGTTTTGGCTTTTAAGGAGAAACCCAGAGGTGACGGGAGCTGGATAAACGGTGGTTTCTTTGTGTGTCAGCCGGAAGTTTTTGATTATATCAAAGGTGGCGATTCCACTATTTTTGAAAAGGAGCCACTTGAAGATTTAGCAAAGGATAAACAATTGCTAACATACAAACATTATGGTTTTTGGAAACCAATGGATGCTTTACGGGATAAAAATCAACTGGAAGATATGATTGAAAAAGGTACAGCTCCCTGGATAAAATGGTAATATGATGGACATGAACATAAATTTGTTTGATGGTATTTATAAAGGAAGAAAAGTTCTGGTGACGGGACACACCGGTTTTAAAGGTTCTTGGCTGAGTCTTCTTTTATATAAGTTGGGTGCAGATGTTTATGGTTATGCTTTAGACCCCCCTACCAATCCATCCTTGTTTGAAGAAGCCAAAATAGGAGAACTTATTACTTCTTATATTGGTGATGTGCGCGATTTGGAAAATTTATCCAGAGTTTTAAACAAAATAAAACCGGAGATTGTGATTCACATGGCAGCTCAACCCTTAGTGAGAGATTCATATAAGATTCCGGTAGAAACATATTCCATTAATGTGATGGGAACAGTAAATGTGCTTGAAGCTTGTAGGCATACTGAGAGCGTAAGAGGAATTGTAAATGTCACCACCGATAAATGTTATGAAAACAGAGAATGGCATTGGGGTTATCGAGAAAATGAGCCTATGGGAGGGTATGATCCCTATTCCAATAGTAAAGGCTGTTCTGAACTAGTAACATCATCCTACAGAGACTCATTTTTCAATCCTAAAGATTATGGCAAGCACGGGGTGGCGATTGCTTCCGCGAGAGCAGGAAATGTGATTGGAGGAGGAGATTGGGCTGCAGATCGATTGATACCTGATTTTATCCGGGCAATTTCACAAAACCAGAAAGTCGTTATCCGTAGTCCTTATGCAATCCGTCCCTGGCAGCACGTGTTGGAACCATTAAGCGGATATTTAACACTGGCCGCAAAGCTGTACATGGAGGGACCAAAATATGATGGAGGTTGGAATTTTGGACCGGACGATACAGATGCCAGGAATGTAAAGTGGATTACTCAAAGAATCTGCGAACTTTGGGGCAATGGTGCATCATATGAAGTGGATACAAATCCGCAACCTCATGAAGCCAACTATTTAAAGCTAGACTGTTCGAAAGCTAAGGCTGAATTAGACTGGGAACCGAAATGGAATATTGATAAAGCACTTGAAAATATAGTAGATTGGAATAAGGTATATCTATCGGGACAAGATGTCAGAGAGGTTACCGAAAATCAAATAGAAGAATATTTTTCATAAAGTAAAAAACGACATTACAATATTATTATGGCTGATCACAAACAACTTAGAAAAGAAATCTTAGAAAAAACCAAAGAATTTTACCAGGCTCGCTTTGCTGATGATAGTTTTGTTCCCGGTAAATCCAGAGTAAACTATGCTGGAAGAGTATTTGATGCTCAAGAACTTATGAATGCTGTGGATGCTTCACTCGATTTCTGGTTAACAGAAGGACGATATACCGAACAATTCTCGGAAAAAATTGCTGATTATTTGGGCGTTGAAAATGTTTTGTTGACCGTTTCAGGATCATCGGCTAATTTACTGGCACTTGCGACATTAACCTCAGAGAAATTGGGTGACAAACGACTGAAGCCGGGAGATGAAGTAATTTCTGTAGCTGCGGGATTTCCCGCAACCGTTACTCCAATAATTCAGTACGGTTTAGTTCCCGTTTTTGTGGATGTGGATCAGGAGACTTATAATATTAATATTGAACAAACCAAAAGATCCATCACCGACAAAACCCGCTGTATCTTTATTGCACATACTTTGGGAAATCCCTTCGATTTGGATGCAATTATGGAGATAGCAGAGGAGCATAGTCTGTGGGTAATTGAAGATAACTGCGATGCGTATGGAAGTAAGTATAAGGGTAAATTTACCGGTACATTCGGGCATCTATCCACCATCTCTTTCTATCCGGCACATCATATTACCACTGGTGAAGGAGGCGCGGTAATTACTAATGATGAACAATTGGCTCGTATTGCCAGATCTTTCAGAGACTGGGGCCGTGATTGTTACTGCATGGGTGGTGAGAATAACACCTGTGGTAAACGATTTTCTCAGCAGTTTGGCAATCTGCCTTTTGGTTATGATCATAAATATGTTTATTCAGAAATTGGCTATAATCTCAAAATGACAGATATTCAGGCAGCTATCGGTTCTGCCCAGATGGATAAACTTGATTCGTTTGGCAAGATTCGCAAAGAAAACTTCAATAAGCATTACAATATATTTTCAAAATATCCACAGTTTTTCAGTTTGCCGAAGGCAACAGAAGGGTCTGATCCTTCCTGGTTTGCGTTTATTGTTACAGTTAAGGATAATGCACCTTTTACCCGTGATGAAATAACAAGTCATTTAAACAGCAAACTGATAGAAACGAGAAACTTATTTGCCGGCAATATGACCAAACAGCCGGCATTTGTCGGTAAGAACTGGCGCATTGCCGATAATCTCATCGTTACGGATAATATAATGAATAATACATTCTTCCTGGGAACCTATCCCGGCCTGACAGATGAGATGTTTACATACATCAAGACAATTGTGGATGAGTTTGTCGCTTCATTTTGACGCACAATAATGATTGTAAAAAAATACAAAGCTAGGGTCAGAGCGATTGAAAGCAATTTAAAGGGTGTTTACACTCTCACTTTTTTCGCTATTGAAAGAAAATTTAGATATTCACCCGGCCAATTTTTACATATTGCCATTGATGCCGAATATGATGGTTCCGGACAATGGCCTGAATCTCGTTGTTTCAGTATGCAAACATCTCCGAAAGAAGAGTATTTGAGAATCACCTATGCTGTAAAAGGTGATTTCACCAAAAAAATGGAGAAAGAACTTAAAGTGGGAAGCGAAGTTTGGTTGAAAATGCCTTATGGTGAGCTTTTTGAACTGGGACATGATACAAATAACACAGTATTTATTTCAGGTGGAACAGGAATCACTCCATATCTGTCTCTATTCACCGATTCATCATTTGCAAATTATAAAAATCCGGTGCTATATGCTGGATACCGAAACAGGGATTTCAATATTTACAAAGAAGATTTGGGAAAAGCCTTAACCATTAATTCTGAGTTTAAAGTGCACAATGTGTATGAAGATAAGGATGGGACGCTGAATATTGACAAGATCTATAAAGAAAATGGTAATACATCCAGTTATTTTATTTCAGGCCCGCCTCTGATGATCAAGCTGTTTAAACAAAGTTTGTTGACTTTTGGGGTTTCTGAAACGAAGATATTCACAGATGAATGGGAGTAAATAATTCAAGAAAAACAGTGTAAAATGAATATTCTTATTACCGGAGCTACAGGTTATATTGGTTCTAAATTGGTTGAAAGGTTGTTAAAAGAAGATCATAATCTGTTTTGTACCTTATTAGATAATGAGGAGAATCCTTATGGAGAGGGAAAGGTGAATTCTATTGTTTTGAATTCAAGTAATTTTGAAGAACTAATCAAGTTTTTTAAGAATAACAAAATTGAAGGAATTGTTCATTTAGCAGCTTATGCATTAGCTGGAAATCATCAATTTGGAGATGTAGAAATTTTAGTTGATTCGAATATTAAATTCGGCACTGTATTGTTAGAAGTAGCAACTAAAGCTAAAGCAGGATGGTTTATTAATACAGGAACATATTGGCAAAATTACAATGATGCCGAATATTCACCGGTAAATTTATATGCAGCTACAAAGCAGGCTTTTGAAGATATTGCTAAATTTTATTTTGAAACATGTGATATCAGGTTTTGTACAATAAGGTTGTTTGACACATACGGTATAAATGATAAGCGTAATAAAGTTTTTAATGTATGGAACAAAATATCTAAAAGCGGGGAGGTTTTGGATATGTCTTGTGGAGATCAGATAATGGACTTCTCTTATATAGATGACATTGTTGATGCTTATGTATTATTAATACATTATTTACACGATAATTCTGATAAAGTGAAAAAGGGAGGTGTTTATTATCTTCAATCTTCTGAAAGGTATTCATTAAAGGAACTCTCTCACATATTTGAAGAGGTCACCTCAACAAAATTAAATATTAATTGGGGAGGAAGGCCATATAAGAATCGCGAAGTTATGAATCCCATCTCATCTAATAATGTTTTACAGGGATTTAAGCATAAAGTAAGTATTCGTGACGGAATAAAGAGAATAGTAGATAATACATAAATATAATATTATAAGATGAAGCAAAACGAAGTTGTTTTAACTATTTGCATACCTACTTACAACAGGCAAAGCTTTTTAAATAAACAGCTCATATTTTTTAAAAAGCAAATAGAGTTAAATCTAAATATACTACAAAGAGTAAAATTCATAATATCTGACAATGCATCTACAGATAATACGCGATCTTTGCTTTTATCTTGGGATAAGAATTCTGTCTTCTTTAAATATTATTCAAATGAAGTAAATTGTGGGCTTGCAGGGAATATTGCTGCATTACTAAAACATTCAACGACAGGATATGTTTGGTTCGTAAGTGACGATGATGAATTAAAAGATGGTATTATCGAAAAGGTTTTAGACATTCTAGATAAATTTAATCCTGAGTTTTTATTTATCAATTACTCATCTGCAAGTAATATAAATAAACCGGGCTATTCAGGCGCACCTGGTTATCATAAAGACGCAAAAGGTGTAGCTCTTAAAATTTTTAATGAAGCATATGGTTCACTGGTTTTCATGACTTCATGTGTATATAAAAGGGAGAATATCCTTGAACTTAATAATGACCTAATGTCATCGTGGATTTCAGTTCCACTCTTCTATTCTTTCTATTCTTGCTCAAAAGGGCCAATTTATATAATTGGCGACCCAATGGTTATTTTCAACTCTGGAAATGCAAGTTATGCAGGAATAATAAAAGTCCTTAAAATTAAATTTGAGGAATATGTAAAAATCTTAGAAAGACTTGTAGAATTTGGATACAACAGAAATGAAGCTTACCAAGTCACAAAAACTTTTTTCAAGAAACAATCTCATTCCCATTTTCTATATAATTTCGTGAATTTCAGCAAATCAGCTAAGTATTATAAGTACTATGATTTAATGACATTATTATATTTGCCAATAAATGCTTTCAAATACTTATTCGCAAGAAATTCGTAGAAAATTTAACTCATCGTAATGGAGGAGAATTATGTACATGTTTGTGGAAAACTATTGCAACAGAAAAAACCTAAGAGTGACCGATGAAAGTATTGTTTTTAACTAATATACCTGCACCGTATCGCGTTGATTTTTTTAATGAACTTGGGAAGTTATGCGAGCTAACAGTCCTTTTTGAAAGGCGTTCGGCTACCGATCGCAATAAGGGTTGGATATCAGATGAGGCTATAAATTTCGAACCTGTCTTCCTTGAGGGCATAAATGTTGGACAAGATGGTTCTTTTTGTCCGTCAATACTTCGGTGGCTCAAGAAAGATCAATTTTGTCTATTCATAATTGGTGGTTACAGCACTCCTACTGGTATGTTAGCAATAGAATACCTCAGACTGCATCGCATCCCTTTTTTACTTAACATCGATGGTGGATTCATAAAGAAAGACAAACCAATATTGGCTGCTATTAAAAAACACTTTATAAGCAGTGCTGCATGGTGGCTCAGTTCCGGAAATGAAACCAACCGTTATCTCGAGCATTATGGCGCAAAAATCGATAGAGTTTTTGTATATCCTTTTTCATCAATAAGAGCTGCAGATTTATATTCAGACATGGCTAATGAGTCCGAAAAAACATTTCTCAGACAAAAACTTGGCATAACTGGCGACAGGGTTGTAATTTCGGTAGGGCAGTTCATACATAGGAAGGGATTTGATATTCTGATAAGAGCGTGGAAATATATAGGCGACAATGCAACCCTCCTAATCGTAGGAGAGGGCACTGATGAAGTAAAACTGTTAAAGCAAATATCCGAAGATGGCTTAACTAATGTACAATTAATAGGCTTTAAGAAAAAAAAGGAGCTAAGAGAATATTATCGTGCGGCGGATTTGTTTGTCTTGCCTACCCGTGAGGATATATGGGGCCTTGTTGTAAATGAAGCTATGGCTTGTGGGTTGCCTGTGATAACTACCAATAAATGTATTGCTGGCGTTGAGCTGGTAAAAGATGGTGAAAATGGATATATTGTGCCGGTTGAAGATGAAAGCGCATTATTTGACAGGATTAGCCGAATTTTGTTTAATGATGAGTTGTTGCGAAGTATGGGTAAAAATAGCCTTGAAAAGATAAAGCCTTATACAATAGAGAACATGGCAAAGATGCATTACGATTTGTTTATCAGGTTAACAAATTAGTTGGTTATAGATTAATGAATGTGCTAACTGCGAGAGCTTTGTGTTTTTTTGTTAAACATTCAAATCAAGAAATTAGATGGAACTCCTGTATATTTCCAAGCTATGCTCACATAAAAAATTCGATGAGCTTTTTGTATCTAGTCACATAAAGCTGCAACAGCAGGCGCAAAAATTTCACCATCTGTTGGCAAGCGGTCTTTCTGAGCATGCAGATATAAAGGTTACTGCAATGAGTGGTTTGCCATTATCGCGTGTCATCAATAAGAAAATATGGTGGCGAGGTTTATCAGAGACCGTAAACGGGCTACATTTTATATACCTGCCTTATTTAAACATGGCAATTATTGGACATATCTTCTCCTTTTTTATTACCTTTTTTGCCACCGTAAAATGGTGTTTGGCAAACCAAAAACGCGAGAGATATATCATTTGCGATGTTTTGAATCTGACGATGAGCATTGCAGCGAAAGCAGCTGCGAAGCTTTTTGGCGTAAAAACCGCGGCCATCGTTACTGATATTCCTATTTTCATGCAGGGATATGTTAAACAAGAAAAAACAGGAATTAAATCGTTGATTGTTGGTTTTTATACTGCTCTTTGCACTTATTTTGTAAAACAATATGATGCTTATGTTGTCCTTACAGAACAGATGAATGATCTTGTGAACCCTAAAAACAATCCTCATATTGTGATAGAGGGTATGGCCAGCTATGAGATGAAAGAGGTTTCAAACCTGTCGGAGGGGAAATATCAGGAAAAAGTTGTTGTGTATGCGGGGGCCTTGCATGAAAAATACGGCATAAAAAGGCTGATCGAGGCATTTACAAGCCTGCCAATGGATGATATTCGATTATGGATTTACGGTTCTGGGGAAATGGAAAAAGAAATAAGAGAATACGAAGGGCAGGACAGCAGGATTAAGTACTTTGGAGTAGTGCATAATTCTATCGTTATTCGGGAGGAAATTAAGGCATCATTGCTTGTAAACCCCCGTCCATCTGATGAGGAGTTCACAAAATATTCCTTCCCCTCAAAAAACATGGAATACATGAGTACCGGTACACCTCTGCTGACTACGAAACTGCCCGGAATGCCCGAAGAGTACTATGATTTCGTTTATTTATTCGATGACGAGTCGGTAGAGGGAATGGCCAGGACTTTGGAGCGGGTATTGAGCCTGCCTAAAGCAGAACTGCACGCCAAAGGCAATGCAGCAAAGGAGTTTGTGCTACGGGAAAAGAACAATGTGGTGCAGGCAAAAAAATTATTGAACTTATTCGAAGATCAGATACTGCTAAATAATAATGAAAAGTAGTCCGGCTCTTGTTATCCCAATATCTCATTCAAGAAAGGAAGAAATCAATATAGACAAGTTGCTGCGCGATCTGTGTGCCGCAGGTATTGTTTTAACTAGCTTGGTTCCTGAAGCATCAAGGTGGTTTATATTTCTTCCTGTAGTTCTGTTTTGGGTTTTGTTTTCGTATGTGTCTAACCCCAAAGCGTTTAATAAGGCATTTTTAATTCCTGACATTAAGGCATACAGTATTTACCTTTGGTTGGTTACATACACAATATTCTATTTTGCCGGCTATATGCATGGCACTGAATTCAATCGTTTGATTAATTATTACAGACTAGGTTTTTCCCTGCTTATTTTTAATTATTATCTGGAGACAAGCGATATTAAAGCCGTGAAAAGAATTATAGTGTTTGCGCTGATGTGTGTTTTTGTGGTATGCATAATGACTTTGAGAGGGATTGCCTTAGATCCTATGGCCGCAAGAGTGCTGGCAACAGGTCGTGAAGATCTGATGCAAGGATTGACAGGTATGACAATAGGTAGCTATGGTTTTATTTACGGATTGGTGTTTCTATCAGTAGCAATCATCGGGTTAATTAAAACAAACCTCTTGAAAACTCAAAAAATTGTGTTTGCGGTTATTGTGGTATTGGCTATTTACACAATCTTTTCGGCTGCATTTATGATGGCTTTACTATTATTAGTGACAACCTTCATTTTATTGCTGTTTAATGTAAAAAAGGCATCACGCCTTTTTGGTGTGTTTTTGCTAATATTAATTCTAATTTTCTTTTTGACGCCGGTTCTCTATAATGCGCTTAGTTACTTGGGTGATATTGTCATGAACCCGGCTTTGTCACAGCGGCTGCAGGAATTAGCGTTCTTGATACGATTTGGTGGAGTTGAGGGCACAGAGAACATGGATGCTAGATTGTATTTTCTTACACTTTCAATAGGTACATTTTTAGCCAATCCTATTTTAGGCATCGGCGGCTTTTATGGGTTTGAGACAAGTGTTCATGGCATAGGAGGTCATTCCGCACTTTTCGATGAGCTGGCCAAATACGGTATTTTTGGAGCGGGAGCGTTACTTGTTGCACTATATTCAAATGCTAGGTTTGTTTACCGCCGCCTCATTCATGACAAACAAAAATTGGTTTACTTCTGCAGCATGAGCGCATTTTTTATTTTGGGCGCAATAAATACTCTATTGTTTGTTCCCATCATTTTTATGGCCTATTTTGTAGTTCCAGGATTGATTTGGAGCTTTTCCGAAATAAATCCTGCTAAAAATTCAAAAAAAAATGAACATCCTTTGGTGCGTTAACATTCTGCTTCCTGATATAGCAAAAGCTATCGGCGCTCCGTCAATCCCCATAGGTGGCTGGATGGTCAGCCTGTCGGACGATTTAGCCAAGGCCGACGGGATAGACTTGGCAGTAGCCACAATTTATTCCGGCAGTGAGCTGAAAAAACTCGCGATAAACAACATCACCTATTATTTAATCCCCGGGGGGACAAAAGCTATGCTGCAAAGGGGTAGTGAAAAGCTTAAGAATTTTTGGCGTGAGGTGGCAAGGGATTTTAACCCGGCTCTGCTGCACCTGCATGGCACAGAATACGCTCATGGGCTGGCGCTGCTTGAGGCTTGTCCGGATATTCCTGCAAGTGTTTCCATTCAGGGTTTACTAACCGTTTACGAGAAGCATTTTTATGCTGGCATGGAGTTTTCCGATGTTTTTCTGCGGCCAAGCTTGCGGGACATCATCAAGCTTGACCCGTTGTGGAATTGGCGATGCTCATTTAGAAAACGGGCAGTTTTGGAACGCGAAATTTTAAATAGGGTGTGCCATATGATCGGGAGAACCACATGGGACTACTCCAATGTAAAAGCAATAAACCCCAACGCGAGATACCACCACTGCGACGAAAGTATGAGAGAATCGTTTTATAAACATGAGTGGGATATTTCCTGCATTCAGAGGCATTCTGTTTTTACCACCCAAGCAAGTTATCCGATAAAAGGGTTGCATATTTTGCTAAAAGCAGTTGCCCTTCTAAAGCGCGATTACCCTGACATAAAAGTATTTGCCGCCGGCCCAAGCCTGCTGGGTACCACTTTTAAAGACCGCCTGAGAGCTACGGGTTACAGTCTTTATATTAAACGATTGATTATGAATCTTGGGCTTGAAGACAATATGATATTTACCGGTATGCTCGATGCCGAAGGCATTGTGAGCAGGCTGAAGAATTCCCATGTTTTTGTTGTGCCATCGGCTGTGGAAAATAGTCCGAACGCATTGGCGGAGGCAATGCTATTAGGCGTGCCGTGTATCGGCTCTTATACCGGCGGCATTCCAGATATGCTGGAAAACGGTAGGTGCGGCATTTTATATCCCTATTTGGAGGAAGCCATGCTGGCAGAATACATCAGGCGAATTTTCCAATCAGATGAGCTTGCCCTTCGGTTTTCCCAAGCTGGCAGGGACAGCGCTCATAAAAGGCATGATAGATGCAGGATTGCGGAAACAATGGTGGATATTTACAAGGTGGTAGTTGGCTTTGCATAATTACAGATAGATTCGGAGGCAAAAGAATATTCGACATAGCGTGCCGAATTTATGGAAGAATTGAGCGTTCGTGGTTTCAGGTAAGGGTGATTGCCGAAAAATCGAGCACTTAACAGGGCGCAACAAAGGGGATTCCCACGGGCAGAATGTATTGTTTGCTGATTTAGAGAGCTTTCTGCTCATAGCGGACAAGTAAAATTAACACATGTCATAAACCCAATTTAAAAACAAGAAGGTAATAAATGAAGCTTGCTCCGGTAGTTATTTTCGTATATGCTCGGCCCGAACATACGGCCAAAACGATTGAATCCTTGGCTAAGAATGTATGGGCTGACGAAACCGATGTTTATATTTTTAGCGATGCAGCAAAAAACGAAAGGACACAGGAACCAGTTAGTTGTAGAGGGCGAACTAGTGCTGCCCAGCAAAATCCCAAGTTGAACAGCGCACATAGATGAGAATTTAATTCATTAGTTTTTTGTTTATTAAAAACACAACTTAATTTTATAAAGATGAAAAAAGTCGTTCTATATAGCCCTTCGATTAGCAGTCTCAATATGGGAGATGAAATCATATTCAGAGGTGCTTATGACGAATTGCGCTCACATATTACAGAAAGTTTTGTAGTTAATATATCTACACATTTGCCAGTATCAAACATGTATTTGCGTTACTTGAAAGATGCAGATTTTAAGTTTGTCTGTGGGTCAAACCTGTTGGATTCAAAGATGGATGCAAGGTTTAGACAATGGGATATAACATGGCTTAACATGAAATTAGTTGGACCTTGTATACTTATGGGAGTAGGCTGGAGGCAATACCAAAAAGAGGTAAGCTTGTACACAAAAATATTGTATAAGAAGATACTGTCTAAAAATTGGACACACAGCGTAAGAGATTCATATACCGAAAAAAAACTGAGGGGAATTGGCATTCATAATGTTCTTAACACGGGTTGTCCTACTATGTGGTTGCTAACGCCTGAACATTGTTCTGCAATTCCCACAAAAAAGGCAAGCAAGGTTGTTTGTACTATTACTGACTATTCTCCTGATGCGGTAAAAGATCGGTTGCTTCTCAAAATTCTAAGCAAAAATTATAAGGAAGTTTACCTTTGGCAACAGGGATATAACGATTATTCATACATCAAGTCTTTAGGTCTCGATGATATACGATTTGCAATTTTACCGCCGTCAATAGACGCGCTGGACGAGAAGTTGTCAGAAGATGATATTGAATATGTTGGCACTCGTCTTCATGGGGGAATCCGTGCGTTACAAAAAAAGAAGAGAACAACTATCATTGGGATTGACAACAGAGCATTGGAAAAACAAAAGGATTTTAATTTGAATGTAATAAACAGGAGCGATCTGGAACAACTGGAATGGCTGATAAACAGTGAGTTTTCAACTGCGATTGACCTTCCGATAGATGCAATCCAAACATGGAAGGAGCAGTTTAAATGTTAAAGAAAGAATTGAAATTTATTCCAGTGGACGAATACAAAGTCAAATCGGCTGTAGCGTTGATAGTATTCAACCGACCCGACACCACTATGAAGGTGTTTGAAAAGGTTCGACAAGTTAAGCCTAGTTCTTTATTTATTATTGCTGACGGACCTAGAAAAGATAATGAAAATGATGCGGTGAAGTGCGCAGAAGTTAGGGCAATTTTTGAAAAGAATATAGATTGGGACTGTAAAGTATTCAATGATTTCTCTGAAGTAAACCTGGGCTGCAGTAAACGAGTTTCCACCGGTATCACATGGGTTTTTAATAATGTTGACGAGGCGATTATTATTGAGGACGACTGTGAGCCTGACATTTCATTTTTTAGATACTGCGATGAAATGCTAGAACAATACAGATACGATACTCGAATTATGCTTGTGAGCGGAACTAATCCCTTGCTCAAATGGCAAAGAGGCGAATATAGTTACCACTTCTCAAATTTTGGCGGTATTTGGGGATGGGCGTCGTGGGCGAGAGCATGGAGATATTATGATATTGATGTTTCTCAATGGAGCAGTCCAATTATCAAGAAAATGGTCAAATTTAAACTTAATAAGATTCAATATTTAGATAGATCTGTTGTGTACGATAAATTAGTTAACAATAGCATAAATGCTACTACTTGGGATTACCAATGGGGTTTTGCTCGTCTCATACAATCGGGCCTTGCCATTGTCCCAAACAGAAATCTGATAACAAATATAGGGCATGGTATAGATGCGACGCATAATCATAATCTCAAATCACCCGTTGCAAATCTGCCATTATCACAACTTGAATTTCCGTTGATTCACCCGTCTTATGTCATTGCTGATAAGGAGTATGATAACTTTTTGTACCAGAAAATTACAGCTCCTTATTGGAGACTATATCTTTCACTATTCAAAAGAAAACTTTTGAAGCTACTTAAATTTTCTAAATAACCGAAAGCCCCTTTCGCGGTACCTGTATTTCATGTTACACATACTGTACCCTTTTTAAAACTTGATTACCTCGAGATTAAAGTTTATGCAACTCGTTCCCATCGTCAGCGTAGGCAGTGATTGGAGGTGTTCCGTGCATTAGCGCGTATAATTATAGTAGCGGTTTTTGTGACCTTTGTATTATCATTGCAGTCCGAATATGTAAAGTGGACTTTTAATTCCGTCAAACTAATGGTCTATTTCCCATGTTTTGGCAGAGCTTTCCACCTCAAACGCCTTGAAGCAAGATTTCAGGAGCAATGATAGTAGTGTATCGGCCGATTAATCGCAACTCCCAATTTTTGTATTTGTAAACAGACTGTATGTTTTATGTAACCGGTAGGATAAGGAAGATAGCCGAGAATAGTGGCTGGGTGATAGGGCAGAATATATATTTCATGCTCATAGGGGTTTTTGTAACGGCAATTGTCGCCAGGTATTTCGGGCCTGCACTTTTCGGACAGTTTAGCTATGCCATCGCCACCGTTACGCTGTTTACAGCTTTTGCCACCTTAGGCCTGGAATCGCTCACGGTAAAGGCGCTTATTGATAGACAAACCGATGAGGGTGCAATTCTTTTTACCAGCCTGATTTTAAGATTAGCTGGGGGTTTGGTCTTAACTGCCCTTTCGCTTTTTACCATAGCTATTCTGACGCAAGGCGACAAAGTTTTGCTTACCATCGGTTTCATTTACTCATTATTCTTGACTTTAAGGGCGCTGGAGGTATTCGAATTCTGGGCGCAGGCCAAAATGGCATTGAAGATGGTTGCTCTGATTAAAATGGCCACCTTTACTGTTACTTCTGCATTAAAACTGGCTATTGTCTTTTGGGAAGGCTCACTGATAGGTTATGCATCCATATTTCTGATTGATGCCTTGCTAACCGGCTTTGCTGTTGCCATAGCATATTATTTAGTCAGGGAGGATAAAACGAAATGGAGATTCAGCCTTGTTTATGCAAGGGAAATTCTTTCAAAATGCTGGCCTGTGGCAATTTCAGGGCTGATGGTTACAGTTTATATGCGCATTGATCAGGTAATGCTGGGAACAATGCTAACTGATAAGTCAGAGGTCGGAATCTATGCTGTGGCAGTTAGGCTTGCCGAAATGTGGTATTTCGTGCCAATGGCTCTTATTGCATCCTTTCGCCCCATAATTATGCAGTACAAAGCCGACCAAAACAAAGTGCAGTATATGGCTGCTATGCGGGCAATGTACTCTGTTACCTTTTGGCTGGGCGTGGTTTTCGGTTTAGTCATTGCCTCCACTTCCGGTGTTATTGTGAATGTAGTATATGGTCAGGAGTTTTCGCGGGCTGCCCCTGTGCTGGCGGTAAGCGTTTGGGCAGGCACAATTGGCTTGCTGGGCGTGGCCAGATCGGTGTGGCTTGTGAGTGAAAACCTGCAGAGATATACAATTGTTTATGCACTTTCTGGCGCTGTCATCAATGTTGTTCTGAATTTTATCTTAATTCCCGCTTACGGAGCCATTGGCGCAGCCTATGCCTCCCTGTGCGCCCAGGCAACCAATATTCTTGTTTTGGTTATGTTCAAAGATACAAGGCAGCATACTTTTTTGTTGCTGCGATCGCTCTCACCTGTGTATATGATAGAGGTTATAAAAAACAGAATTGTGCGCACTAAAAAAGAGCAGTAGAGCGAGATGTGTGGCAATCTCCAGCTTAAACTGCTTTTGCTATGGCACTCCGAGCAGCATTGAATTTGCAATGCAATACCATTTTCATTCAGCAGGGCTTTCAGCCCTGCATTTTTCGCCCCGAAGGGGCAGATAATTTCAACCCGTAGCAACGCTGCGGGCTAATAGCGGCCAAATCAATCTGCGCCCTGTAAGGG
>Ga0209105_100359_pt1 | contig 15316 bp, 14 predicted proteins | sample SedPBSmetaG_FD_184158 | JGI IMG/M metagenome (GOLD analysis project Ga0209105, IMG submission 184158) | Freshwater sediment bacterial and archeal communities from Indian Creek, Illinois, USA to study Microbial Dark Matter (Phase II) -... | ecosystem: Environmental > Aquatic > Freshwater > Creek >...
ATCCCTTTTCGTATAATTGGAATGCTTTGAAAGGGTGGCATGCGCTAATGCGACTAGGCCATCTGATTAACATTCTCACCTTGCACAGTGTAGCCTTATGGGATACGGTACAAACGCTAGGAATGCGAGGCACTCTGCGGTTTTTATGGCAAACATTTACAGGTAGATGGCTCGACCTTTCCCGATTGAATATGCTTCGCAATAAACCGGCACAACTTCGACTTATGATTTAGTAATGACAAGGTATCTTTAAAACTAAATTAAAGTTCACTTTTGGCGAGCAACACCTCGCCTATTCCCGTCTGGGCCAATTCCCTTCAAGCAATTTCATGAATAGTCAGATCACTAATGAATTTATGTAAAACAGGTATTTTATCTCTATACCATGTTTTTGGTAGTCAAAAAAGGGTTGAGCACTTGTTACAAAAAAATTGGTGCGTCAGCACTGACAATCAGATCTATTGCTTGACAACTAAGATTGCATAAAGTACAATATGTTTTGGTGAAAATTCTATCCGGTCATCCCGGTCATTGTACATAGTAATAGTTGACCGGATTTTTGATATTTCAAGGAGGTTTTTCGATTGAGAACATATTCAGCCAAGCCGAGTGAAATAGAACGTAAATGGTATGTAATTGACGCAAAAGGAAAAGTTTTGGGAAGGCTCGCTTCTCAGATAGCCACTGTACTGCGTGGTAAACATAAGCCGATCTATACACCGCATGTGGATACAGGGGATCACATCATTGTCATAAATGCTCGGGAGGTTAAGCTTACCGGGAAAAAGCTTGATCAGAAGTTTTACAGACGTCATTCGCATTATCCAAGCGGGCTTAAAGAAACTCCTTACAGAAAGCTCATGCAGACTAAGCCGGAATTTGCTGTAATGAGCGCTGTCAAAGGAATGCTTCCCCAAAACACGCTGGGTCGCAAAATGCTTACAAAGCTTAAGGTGTACGCAGGGAATACGCATGAACATCAGGCGCAAAAGCCTGAAAATCTAGAAATATTAGTATAAGGAGGGATATATTTGGCCAAGGTTGCATTTCAAGGCACGGGAAGAAGGAAATCGGCGATAGCCAGAGTCAGCCTTTCTCCCGGAAAAGGGAAAATTACGGTTAATCAGAGGGATATTGAGGATTATTTCGGACTTGAAACTTTAAAAGTAATAGTGCGTAATCCACTCATACTTACGGATACGTTCGGTAGGTTTGATGTATCAGTTAATGTCAAAGGCGGCGGCTACACAGGGCAAGCCGGAGCTATAAGGCATGGAATCTCCCGCGCTCTTTTGAAGGTGGACGGCGAGCTTCGTGCTATACTTAAAAAGGCAGGATTTCTGACACGTGATCCGAGAATGAAGGAGAGAAAGAAATACGGTCTAAAAGCTGCGAGAAGAGCTCCCCAATTCTCAAAGAGATAACAGGATACGTTTACATGAAAACCTGCTTAATTGGCAGGTTTTTTATTTTCAAGGAGGCATGTCGATGTTCGTCTTGTATGAGAAGGAAAAACAGAAAGTTCTAATTCCTGCTCGCAGATATTGATTTTGTGATAAACCAGCAGCTTGACTTGATTGAGCCGGTTAAGAAACTTAAAACAGTAGCGGTGATAAAAGGGTAAAAAAGAGGATGAGATCACAAGCCGACATATTTAAATATGTTTTTAAAATCGAATTGACATCATGGATATAATTTATACGAGTAGACTGTATAATAAAAGTAGAAAAAGCGCCGAAATTACTTCGGCGCTCATTTTATTACAGACTGTTGCCAAAATCCTGCTTAAACTTCGCCACAAGCATTGTCTGCCATTCTCCTATCGGCTTAAGCTTGCCGAAGAAGAAACGGAGTATTTTAGGCTCTTCGATAAAATTAAGTCCTCTTACAATTTCGCGATTTTCATATAGCCAGGATATTCTGTCGATTGCAAATTTTACCTGTGATAAAGTGAAAACACGTCTCGGCAGCGCTAATCTTAACAGCTCCATGTGAGCGTATGTTTCGCTTCCGTCGGAACTTCTCTGCTCTGACAATGTACCTCTTTCCATACCTCTTATTCCGCTTATAATGTAAAGAGCTGATGCCAGAGCTCCGGCCGGATACTCTGATTGCGGGATATGACTTAAAAACTGCATCGCATCAATATGGCAGCCTAAGCCTCCGGCGGGAGTCACAACAGGAACACCCCTCTTTTGCAGTTCCGATACCATGTACGCGATGAAAATAGGCCCCTGGTTAATCATATTTTCATCCATAGTTTCTTCAAGCCCGACTGTCAGAGCTTCCATCTCACGCACGGACATTCCGCCATATGTAAGAAAGCCTTCGTATAGAGGTATGAGTTCTCTAAGTTTCATATATACATCGTTTCGGTTAGTGCAAATTCCTCCGCCACGCACGCAACCTAATTTACGCGCGGAAAAGTAGATTATATCGCAGAGTTCGGCGATATTCCTAGTTATTTCCCTTATGGACATATCCTTGCACTGGTCTTCTCTCTCTTTATTGAAATAAAGGTTATCCGCCAACAGACTGGCGTCATAGACCAGCATTATGCCGTATGTATCGCAGATCTTGCGTACTTCCTGCATATTCTTCAATGAAACAGGCTGACCGCCGATAAGATTTGTTCCGGCTTCAATTCTTACAAAAGCTATATTTGCGGCACCATGTTTTTCAATTAGTGCATTGAGTTTATGTATATCTATATCGCCCTTGAAAGGGTCTGTGCTCTTTACTTTCAAAGCTTCATCGATAAAAATTTCTTCGACAGTTCCGCCGCATAGGGTAATGTGCGCCTTGGTGGTTGTAAAATGGTAATTCATAGGTACAATTGAACCCGGCTCCACATAAACCTTGGCTAAAATATGTTCACAAGCCCTGCCCTGGTGAGTAGGCAAAAAATATTTCATATTAAAAATCTGCTGAAGTTTATTTTCGAGTCTTGTGAAAGTTTCAGAGCCTGCATAGCTGTCGTCAGCTTCCATCATGGCAGCCATCTGTTTGTCACTCATAGCATTAACACCGCTGTCAGTCAGCATATCAAGGTAAACATCACGATTTTTAAGTAAAAAAGTATTGTTTCCGGCTTCAGTAATCGCTTCCAGCCTGCGGTTGACCGGAACCAGATCGAGCTTCTGCACAACGCGTACCTTGTGCATTTCAAGCGGTACGTTTTCTCCATAGTAAAACTTTATTTCCGACAACGAAAATCACTCCTTGGCATAAATTTATGCGTTAATCTAAGATGAGCGGAACAAATATGGCTTAGATTCCACTAATTTGTATTTGTTTGACGCTATAACGCACTGCTGTATTATATCTCTTGAGAAGATCGATGTAAACTCAATAATGCTTTTGCAGCAAAATCACTTTCTGCAGTTGGATAGATGATAGTTTTTTACTATTGAGGAACATTAAGGATGAAATATAAAGACGAATCCGTATCTTAAATTACAAATCCGTCTATATTCGAATCATGGACAAATCTCGTAGGACATACCTTTTCGGTTAAGCGACATATTCTCTTAAGAAAGTGGGCACAGACTCGGGATCGCCATCCATGCTCATTAAAAAGCTTAGGCCGAATTTTTTGGACAACTTCTTAACATTTGATATGAAGGTTTCAACTCCGGACATGTTGTGCCCAAATATCTCCATCAACCCATCTATATAGATTTGCTCGATATCGTAGTTTGTGGCGACTATGCCCCCTAAAAAGCCATAAAACACGTTCAGTTCGCTTAAATCAAATTCTTTGACGTCAATGAAGCGCACCTCGTGTTTTAGTTCCATAATGTACCTGCGTCCTTCGCCTACGAAAACGATATTTCCTTTAGATTCGCCGGCGCTCTTGTTTGCCATGTCTATCATTTTTCTGGTCTTACCGGTTCCCTTTTTTCCCATAAATAGCTTAATCATGGCTATAACCTCCCGATATTGAATTTGATGACCCAACTAAGCCTATTATATCATATTGGTAAAATTACTACCATAAAAACGTGCCCAACATTTTAACGTGTAGATATTGATTTTCTTTGCTATGAAGGCTATTATTGTCACATGACCAAGGTCATAATTTCTTCGGGAGGTCTGTTTAATGCAATACATAAGCACTCGCAACAAAACAATCAAGGTATCGTCAATGGAGGCTATAAAACATGGCATATCACAGGAAGGTGGATTGTTTGTTCCGGTTAAGATACCTTCGTTGGCAGATAATTTACTCAATTTGATGGCAAAATCCGATTATGCGGAAAGAGCGGCAATGCTGCTTGCGGAGTTTTTGCCGGACTATTCTATTGAAGATATAAGTGATAGCGCAAAGGGGGCTTATAACGAAAAGACGTTTGACTCCCCTTCAATTGCGCCAGTGGTAAGGCTTGGCGAAAATCTGTTTTCTTTGGAATTATGGCATGGGCCGACTTGCGCTTTTAAAGACATCGCTCTTCAGATTTTACCGGGGCTTATGACGAAAGCTTTACAGAAAACTCAGGAGAATGCTAAAATCATCATACTTGTGGCGACATCCGGCGATACGGGAAAGGCTGCTCTCGAAGGCTTCAAGGACGTTGCACAAACGAGCATAATTGTTTTTTATCCCGAAAATGGGGTTAGCGATATGCAACGTCTTCAAATGGTATCCCAGGAAGGTAAAAATGTTCATGTAGCTGCGATAGAAGGAAATTTTGATGATGCGCAAACGGCGGTCAAGGCTATTTTTACCGATGAGGAGTTGAAAAACCAAATGAACAAGGCTAATCTTCGTTTTTCATCGGCAAATTCAATAAACTGGGGTAGGCTTGTTCCTCAGATAGTCTATTATATATCGGCTTATATTGATATGGTTAAAAATAAATGGCTAACAGAAGGAGAAAGCTTTAATGTTGCTGTCCCGACTGGTAATTTTGGAAACATACTTGCAGCATATTATGCAAAAATCGCAGGGCTGCCGATCCATAAACTGATATGCGCGTCAAACAGCAATAATGTGCTTGCCGACTTTATAAGTACCGGCGTCTATGATGCGAGAAGGAAATTTTTCAATACTGTTTCGCCTTCGATGGATATTCTCATATCAAGCAATCTGGAGCGACTTTTATTTGAATTAGCCGACAAAGATGATGCAAAAGTCAGATCGTGGATGGCGGATCTTAAAGAAAATCAGAAATTTGAAATAGGAAAAGAGGATTTAAGTTGTCTTAAAAGTATATTTTGGGGCGGATGGGCAGATGAAAATCAAACGATGCAAGAGATAAGCTCAACGCATAAAACCTTAAATTATGTACTTGACCCACATACAGCCGTGGCTAAATGGGTGCTTGAAATGTACAGATCCCAAACGGGTGATTTTCGGAAATGTTTGCTTGTATCCACTGCAAGTCCGTTTAAGTTTGCAAAAGATGTACTTAAAGCGTTGGATTATGAAAATGCGAATGAGGAAATGGACGAATTTGACAGGCTTGACTTGTTGAGCAAGGTTACGGGGATGAGGGTACCTGACGCACTGACCGAACTCAAAGGGAAAAAGGCCATACACACAACTCGTTGCAAAAAATCAGACATTAAAATCACTGTTAGGGAAATGCTGGATTTAAACTTATAGCAACATATGCATTAGATAATGAAAAGCATGTCAATGGCTAAATCTAAATCTGAGTTTGCTGCAAAACCACTTTTTGTAGTGTAATTAAATATATATACGTGAGAGGAGGAATGCTTGGTGCAAAAAGGATATTTACAAATATACACAGGGAACGGTAAGGGTAAAACTACCGCAGCTCTGGGACTGGGGTTAAGAGCTGTCGGGAGAGGTTTGAAAGTTACTATGATTCAATTTCTAAAAAATGGTTTGTCAGGAGAATTGGATGCGTCTAAAAGCTTAGGCGAGAAGTTTCAGGTAATTAGCTTTGCTAAAACAAACAAATTCGTAAAGGATATGTCAAATGAAGAAAAAGAAAAACTGTATACCGTTACTCAGCAGGAGTGGGGTGAGTTGCATCGGATTTTGGATAGTGAAGAATGCGATGTTTTAATACTAGATGAGATATTCGCAGCTTTGCACACAGAATTGGTAAACCTTAAACAAGTGCTTGAGATAATCGAAAGAAAGCCTCCGGGCATGGAGTTTGTATTAACGGGAAGAAACGTGCCGGCTCTGATTGCTGAAAAGGCCGATTTAATAACGGAAATGAAATCGGTTAAGCATTATGCCGATAAAGGTGTAAAAGCAAGACCCGGCATTGAATACTAATATTGGGGACGGTTCTATCGATGGGACAGATTTGCTCCCAGCCTTCACTTTTCGGGATTTATCTGATAACTTTTATAACAATGTCATCAAAACTTACTCATGCAATTTTTTAACATCCAACATCTAACCTCTATTTTGCGTCATATACTTCAATAGGTGGTTATACGCATCATCCCATTCTTCAACATTTTGCGGCTCGTAAACTTCAAGTTCAATAGATCTCCTAATCACATCCCTAACGTCTTCTAAGCCTTTAAGTTCGCCTAACGCGACAGCCTGCATGAGCAGATTTCCTATGCACGCCCCTTCGATCGGGCCTGCGATGACTGCTCTTTTTGTCGCGTCAGCCGCCATTTGGTTTAAAAGCTTGTTTTGTGCGCCGCCTCCGACAATATTTAGTGAATCTATCGCAGTTCCCTTTATATTTTCAAGACGTTCAACAGCCCAGCGATATTTAAGCGCAAGGCTCTCATATATGCATCGTGCTATCTGACCTTTTGTCATGGGTATGGGCTGAGCGGTATCATGGCAAAACTTTTGTATTTTTCCATTCATATCACCGGGGCTGAAGAAAGGCGGAAAGTCGGGATCGATTATCGAGCGAAAAGCTTCAGAATCTGCTGCGGCAGCCACAATTTCGTCCCATGATAAACGATTTCCGTTTTGCGCCCATTCTCTGCGGCATTCCTGTATAAGCCATAGTCCCATAATGTTTTTAAGTGGTCGAAATCCTCCCTGTACAGTTCCTTCATTGGAAAATCCGGCTGAAAACGTGTCGTTGGTAATAATCGGCTCATCAGTTTCAATTCCGAAAAGCGACCATGTGCCGGATGAACAAAAAGCAAAACTGCCTTTTCCGGGTATTGCCGCAACAGCGGATGCAGTATCATGCGTTCCCACGGCTGAAAATAGGACACTGTTTATTCCAAGTTCGTCGGCAACAGAAGGTAAAAGGCTTCCTCTCAGTTCCCCGGCGCGATCTATTGAGGTAAATATATGCGGAGGCAGAGAAAGGGCATTTATTGTTTCGTAATCCCAATCTTTCTCTTTTGGGTTATAAAGATTGGTTGTGGTAACATTCGTGTATTCGCTTAGCTTTTCGCCGGTTAAAAAGAAACCAAGTAGATCGGGCATTAAAAGAAGAGTTCGGGCTTTTGCCAGATTGCTGTTATCACTCATCTTACGTCTGTGAAGCTGATAAATAGTGTTAAAATTCAAGGCGGTTATACCAGTGCGCTCGTACAATGCTTTTTGAGGCACTATTTTCCATGCGTTTTGCATTTCATTATCTGTAGCATATCGATAGGCGCGCGGATTGTTAATCAGTCGGTCAGATTGGTCTAGGAGACCATAATCAACTCCCCAGGTATCGATGCCAAATGATGAAAGTTTGCCTCTGTGAAGCTTTTTATATGATAAAAAGCCAACCTTAAGTTGGTTGAGTAGATAGGATGCGTCCCAGCGGAGAATGCCGTTTTGTTCGTTATAATTGTTGTCAAAACGATGAAGCTCCTCTACGTGTAGCTGCCTGCCGTCAAAACGGCCAAGCGTGGCTCTACCGTTACTTGCCCCTATGTCAAATGCTAAAAGATCAAGGTTTTTCATTAATCCTCCTTGGCTTAACAACGCAAATCCAAAACTCTACGCTCATACTGCTTAACCATGTCAATCCATTCAGAACCATGCACATCCTGTGTCAAACAATAATAATCCCAAACAGCTCCAACGGGAAGATTTTTTCTCTCCTCCATAAGAGCGAGTCTTAACGTATGATCGCCTTCAAATTCGGCTTTGCGAATCAAAGATATAGGTGCGAGAGAAGCTGCCAACAATGCCTTTCGAGCATTTCGCATTCCAATGATCCAGGCTGCAATACGGTTTATTGAGGCGTCAAAATAGTCAAGTCCTATGAATACGCGACTTTCAAAATCGTTAAAAATGATTTCGTCCATGATTTGCTGCAGTTCATCGCCATAAGTAACAACATGGTCGCTGTCCCAGCGAACACCTCTGCTAACATGCAGTAAAAGTGTATCCATAAATAAAAGCAGAGGACTTATCTTTGAGGCGATCGTTTCCGTAGGGTGAAAATGTCCTGAATCAAGGCAATAAAGCTTATTTCTTGAAAGCGCGTAACATAAGGCGTACTCATGGCTCACAACGGTGTAGCTTTCAATCCCAACCCCGAAAAGTTTGCTCTCAACAGCGCAGGGTACAAGTGTGTCGTCCGCCTTTTCTGAAAAGATAGCATCAAGAGAGGTTGTCATAAGTTTACGACGTATAACGCTGTCGGCGCAATTATCCTTATACCCGTCCGGCATCCAGTAGTTTATAATACATGGCTCGTTTAGCCTTTTTGCGAACTCAAGGCCGATTTCATGGCAGCGCTTGCCGTGTTCTATCCAGAAGCGACGGGTGTCTTCGTTAAAACTTGAAAGTGAGAAGTTGCCATCCATTTTAGGATGCGAAAAGAACGTAGGATTAAAATCAAGTCCTAAACCTTGCTGTTTTGCCCATTCGACCCAGTTACGGAACTCATCTAAAGTATATGAGTCGCGGTCGATCTTTTTACCGTTTTTTTCAGCATAACAAGCGTGAAGATTAAGCTTCGTCTTTCCTGGAATAAACTTTCTAGCTTGGTCGATGTCTTCGCGAAGTTCAATTGGTGTGCACGCTCTGCCCGGGTGATTTCCCGTTACGGCAATACCCCCTGTAAGCGTGTCCGCCCCCTCGAAACCCACTACATCATCTCCCTGCCAACAGTGCATCGATAAAGCTATCTTATCCGCTCTATCAATAGCCTTTTCGACATCAATACCTACTTTTTCGTATTGCTCCCTGGCATACTCAAATCCTTTGATAATTAATGCTTCTTTCATGATGTTTCCTTTCAATTAAAAAATAACATATGGCACAATTTTGTGTGTGTAATTGACATAATATTGGAAGAATGCATATAAATTATATCAAAAACATTTCAAAAAGACAAACTTCTTCAAAAGAATCATATGCTGTTTATGGGGGTATACTTTTATCTATTCGTAATCAGTTTATATAGTTACGGAGGTAAGCCCGATTTGTCAAAAATCCTATTGACAACCCGGATATGATGAGAACCTATGCAGATAACGGTCGAAAATATGCGATGGAGAATTTCAGTATACAAAAAATGCTGCGCGAGACTTTATATATTCTAAAAATATGGCAAAGAATTCGGTTTGATATATCAGGGATTAGAAATTGGAAGTTAGACAATCCAATGACTTAGTTAAAACGGCTATTTTCACAAAGATGAGATCTGTCCCATCGATAGAACCGTCCCCAATATTTAATAGCCAAGCACGTGATAGCCGGCGTCCACATGGATATTTTCGCCTGTTATTCCTCTTGACATATCACTTAACAAAAATACCGCGGTATCTCCAATTTCGAGTTGTGTTACGACCCTTTTAAGCGGCGCTTTTTGCTCGTAGCCTTTAAGCATTTCCCCGAAGCCCTTCACTCCTTTTGCCGCAAGAGTTTTTATAGGACCTGCTGATATTGCGTTAACCCTTATATTGTGCGCTCCAAGATCGACTGCCAGATATTTGACGGAAGCTTCAAGAGCTGCTTTTGCCACACCCATTACGTTGTAGTTGGGCACCGCGCGCTCGCCGCCTAGGTAGGTTAATGTCACTATGCTTCCGCCGTCTTTCATTAGGGGCAAAGCTTCGCGACTAAGCGCGGTAAGCGAATAGGAACTTATGTTTTGCGCTAAAAGGTATCCGTCTCTTGAAGTATTGTAATACTCCCCGCCAAGATCCTCCTTTTTAGCGAAAGCAAGGCTGTGAACAAGGCCGTCTAATATACCTTTATCCTCTTTGATATGCTCAAAAAGCATCTTTATATCAGCATCAACGGCAACATCGCAGGGATAAAGTTTAATAACCGGGAATTCTTGCGCCAGATCCCTGACTGACTGCTCGGTACGCTCGTTTTGATAAGTAAGGATTAGATTAGCTCCAGCCGAAAGGCATGAGAGCGCGATTCCCCAGCCGATGCTCCATTTGTTGGCTACCCCCATTATAAGAATATTTTTATTGTGCAGCAATTTTTCCATATCACACTATTCATCCCTTCGTGAAGTAGTTTACGATTATAGATTATATCAGAAGTCATAAGGACGCTTTGGACACATCGGAATAAAGGACCGAAAACATGCTATTATAAAGAGGTTTAGGGCTTTTTCCACCCGATTTACTGTAAAAGTCAAGTAATTATAATCAGAATAGCAAGCAAAGTCAATCACATTAATTCGCCGAGAAATTACCATTTTTTCTGGTGGTGACTATTTGTTGTAGGCAAAAACAGGAGGATAATTTTTAAAGCAGTTGGGTGCGTCCCTGCGTTTTAGGTAAAATTACCAATTACAGCATGCAATTGAATACTTCCTGTTTGTTTCGTATAATTGATTAAGAAGTTTTGATAAAGATGAGGGAAAGGCTCAAAGAGAACAGCGAGTAAATCCGGAGAAGTAGGTGTAAGGCAATGAATATTGATAAGCAGCTTTTAAAGCTCAAAGAGGACTGTAAAGCTTTTTTCAAGGATATATATAAATTTCAGGACAATTTGATCGTTTTTGGACAAGGCAACCAAAAGGCTTCCTTGGTAATGGTGGGGGAAGCGCCGGGAAGGCAGGAAGAGCTTCTGCAAACGCCTTTTGTAGGAAAAGCGGGTGAAAATCTCAATGAGTTTTTACATTTATTGGGCAAAGAAAGACAGGATATTTATATTACAAATGTAGTTAAGTTCAGACCTGTGAAGATTAAAGATCAAACGGGAGCAACCGGACGTCTTTCCAACCGTGCGCCTAATAGGGAAGAAATTGAACTGAGCCGTGGATGGCTATATAAAGAGATCAATATCATAAAACCCGATGTGCTGGTGAGTCTTGGAAATATAGCGCTTAAGGCTTTGGCGCGAGACGAGTCGCTGACTATAGGCCAGGTGCACGGACGGCAGATTAAACCTAAAGCAGGAGTTTTCAATGAAGATTTAATACTTTTTCCTCTCTATCATCCGGCAAGTGTAATTTACCGACGTGAACTGAGGGAAACTTATATCGAAGATATTGGGAAGTTAAGAAAGTTTTTGGCAAGTGAAATGTAGGGGCAGATTGAAAGACAGGGGGACGGTTCTCTTGTCTGGGGCTGGGAGACAAGAGAACCGTCCCCCTGTCTCGCTTCAAAAATACTTATGCCTGCATACCCTTTTTTAGCCACTGTGCAATTTGGAGAACTCTTTTTGTCTGATGTATGACGGCGTCTTGGACATCTTCCTTCATTTTGCCTTCATCACCAACACTGACGCTTGTTCCGTATGGGTTTCCGCCTGCTTTGAAAACAGAGGAATCGGTATAGCCGGGAGTTACGACGATTGCTCCCCAGTGATACATTGTGGTGTAAAGAGATAAAATTGTTTGCTCCTGACCGCCATGAGGATTTTGTGCCGAAGCGAACGCGCTTACGACTTTGTTTACGGTTTTTCCTTGAAACCAAATCCCGCCTGTGGTATCCAGAAATTGCTTCATCTGTGATGCCATATTTCCATAACGGGTTGGGGTGCTGAATATAATCGCGTCCGCCCAGGCAATATCATCCGGTGTAGCGATTGGCACGTCTTTGGTAGACTCAACATGGGTACGCCAAGCTTCATCGTTTGCTATGACCGTCTCAGGGGCAAGTTCCCTAACTTTAAGTAATTTTACCGTAGCTCCCGCCGATTCCCCAGCTTCTTCAGCCCACTTGGCCAATTGATAATTGGTACCGTACGCACTGTAATAGATTACAGCAAGATTCAACATGACTTTACCTCCGTTCATTCATCGAAATCACGGCTTACGATGCTCAATTACAGGGATTAAACATCGTCTCCGCAATTGAAGTATATTCTTTTGAAAGAAATTTTGCAAATAAAAATGTTTATCAATTGATAAAGCCTAAGTACTTCTCGAAAGGGCACAAATTGGGATATTAGTTTCATAATTGGATATAATCGTTATTTCTTTACATAACAAGCATTCAATGCTAAAATACTTCTCAACAACACAGAGAAGGGATAAAGCATGAAAGTAAGAAGAAGAATATTCAGCGGTATACAGCCTTCGGGAGGTTTAACAATAGGAAACTATTTGGGGGCGATAAAGAACTGGATTAAACTGCAGGAAGAATATGATTGTCTTTACTGCATAGTAGATCTTCATGCGCTTACTGTTAGGCAGGATCCTATAGAATTACATCAAAGGTCTATGTCTTTGGCTGCACTTTATATCGCAAGCGGCCTTGATCCTGACAAAAACATATTATTTATTCAATCTTCTGTTAGCGCCCATGCAGAACTTGCATGGATACTCAATTGCTATACTTACGTTGGTGAATTAAGCAGAATGACTCAGTACAAGGAAAAAGCCCAAAAACACACCGATAATATCAATAGCGGATTGTTTACTTATCCAATATTAATGGCTGCTGACATCCTGCTTTATGAAACAGATCTTGTTCCGGTGGGAGAGGACCAAAAGCAGCACCTTGAGTTAAGCCGTGATATAGCTATGAGGTTTAACAACATCTATGGGAGTGTATTTACAGTACCTGACGCATATATTCCAAAAGCGGCGTCAAAAGTGATGGATCTTCAAAATCCTTTGAAAAAGATGTCAAAATCTGATGACGATGTGAACTCCTACGTGCTATTGCTTGATTCTCCCGATTTGATCATGAAAAAATTCAAACGTGCAGTAACGGATTCCGAAAGTTGCATTGTATATGACAAGGAGAAAAAACCTGGCATAGCGAATCTTATGGAGATTTACTCGGCTATAACCGGCAAAACTTTCGAGGTAATCGAATTTGAGTTTGAGAAAAAAGGTTATGGGGCGTTTAAGACAACAGTGGGCGAGTCCGTTGTAGAAATTCTAAAACCTTTACAAGCAAAATATAAAGAGATAATGAACGACAAAAGCTTTTTGGAGAAGATAATGCTTGATGGATCTCAAAAGGCAAAAAGCATGTCAATTATTACTCTTAAGAATGTTTATAAACGCTTAGGATTGTATTATAACTCCTAGCAGGGGGGTGTATTACTTGGGTTCCTGTTTTTTAAGAAGTATTGTTAAGTTGTCGAGAGAAGTTTTGGGTTTTTCCGATTTAGGAATAATTGCATTAAACGAGCATTTGACCTGTGATGATGTTCTAGCCTCAAAAAACAGAGAAATTTACGAACATCTTAAAACGACCACCATTGATAAATACGATTGGGCAAAAACAGTAGTAGTACTAATTCGACCGTATATTCCATACAAAATCGATTTTCCTCTTGGCTTTGGATCCTATTCCGCACATTACAAGCAGTATCCGTTGGGTAGAAAAGCTGCTGAGTTATTAGCGTCATTCATTGAAGATGCCGGTTTTCACACAATTTTTGATTCAGTAATTCCTGCCAAGGCTGCGGCGTTTTGTGCAGGACTGGGCAAATATGGTAAGAACAGTCTGATATACACAAAAGAATACGGCTCGTTCATAACGATACACACCGTGATTACTGATGCTTTATTTGACTACGACAATGCTTTAACTGGGACGATAACCGATTGCGGGAATTGCAATCTTTGTATCGATGCCTGTCCAACCAAAGCGATCACGCATGATGGTGGATTGAGAAAAGGTCAATGTTTAAGGAAGTATATGCTATCCAAAGATTTTGTCCCTTTGGAAATGCGCAAATTCTTGGGCAAGTGCATTTTAGGTTGTGATATATGCCAGGTTGTTTGTCCTATGAACAAAGACAGGTATACAAAAGCGGCATTGCCCCCTGATGAAGAAGTAAAAGCTTTTGATATTGAAAAAATCTTGGCCGATAGCGATGAAACTAACAAATTATTGGATTACATAGGGAGTATAGTCGGTATAAACTATGCAAAGAGAGAACAGGTATTGTCATCATCCTTAATAGCGGCAGGCAACATGAAGGAGTTTAAGTTTGTTCCGCAACTCACAAAACTCTTAGATCATCCTAATCCTTCGGTTAGGGAATACGCTGCGTGGGCTTTTGAAGCATTAGGGACAGAGCATGTTGCTTTCTAATGCTTTCCCAAAAAAGTTTATAAAAATCACATTAATATGAAAGAATAATTTATAATGGTGAAACAATATACTTAAATGGAATGACGAATTTAGAAAGGAGATCGTAGTATGGCAATATTTGAAGATCTGAGCAAAAAGCTCAAAAAGGTTGTAAAAATAGCCGGTGAAAAGACAGATGAGATCATAGAGACCGGAAAAATCAAATATGATATATACAAGGAAGAAGAGGAGGTCAAAAGGCTTTTTTCGGAGATAGGGAAGACAGTTTATATAGATTTTCAAAAAGGAGTAAATTATTCGTCTGAATTGGAAAAGTTTTGCCGGCAAGTTGTATCACATCAGGAATCGATAAGGTTGCTCAAAGAAAAAGATGAAGAGGTCAGAAGTAAAGCACAGGGGAAAGAAATGCGAAGAAGTGACGAAGATTTGGCAGTACACGAAGAAACAGCCGATTCTCAAAGCAAGAAGGATGATGAGAATAAACAAAAATTAGTATAAAACTTTACGCAAGGCATCAAAAAATCTTTGTTGACAAAGTTTAAACTGTTTGCTACTATATTGGAGGTCGGTCAGCTTGATAACTGATCGAGGCAACGTTTACGGGGGTGTAGCTCAGTTGGGAGAGCACCTGCCTTGCAAGCAGGGGGTCAAGAGTTCGAATCTCTTCATCTCCACCACAATATCAAGGTTATTTGACCTTGATATTTTTTTATTGTTAAGGAAATTATGGTGGTTTCATATTTCTTGGACTGGCTTATAGCAATAGTTTGAGTTGATTAATACTAATATTTCCAGTAAACTTAAATCATGCGAAAAGAAGAATATTTGAAACAATTAGTCAAAGAAAAAGATGTAAAGGTGTCACAGATATTGAGGGAGCATTGGGCAGAGTTTAAAAGGACAAAGCTGCACAAGGTACCTTTAGACATGAGAAAAAGCG
>Ga0209105_100360_pt1 | contig 15289 bp, 15 predicted proteins | sample SedPBSmetaG_FD_184158 | JGI IMG/M metagenome (GOLD analysis project Ga0209105, IMG submission 184158) | Freshwater sediment bacterial and archeal communities from Indian Creek, Illinois, USA to study Microbial Dark Matter (Phase II) -... | ecosystem: Environmental > Aquatic > Freshwater > Creek >...
CAATGAGAACAGCCAAACTTTCTCCAAACAAGGGATGAGGGAAATTACCTATTTCTTTTATATTTCCTGAAACACTGGAATGAACGGGCGAACTTACAAAGCCGGCGGGTTGTCCGATTTTTTGTCCTATTTTGATGCGATCGCCTACTTTTACTAAAGGCTTGCACGGCGCTCCTATGTGCTGTTGCATAGGAATTGTTACTGTGTTTGGAATATTACATTTTGTAAATGATTTATCATCAGTTAAGTGCTTCTGATAGGGGGGATATACCCCTCCTTTAAGCCTTAATAGCTGCTTTACAAGACCCAATAATCTTGCTCCTTTCAGATAAAATTTTAGTTGCATGATGTTAAGTTTCTTTTGGTTAAAATTTTAACACAAACTTAACATCATGCAACAGTCTTCCTGAATATGTACACCATGATTATATCACCATCACCGCTGAATTTAAAGTTTTTTTCATACATACCTCAAAAGATTATCACAGCTTTCTTATTAATAAAAAGTTGTAAGAATTGTGTTAAAATGATAACAAATTTATTTTTCCCTAAAGCCCGTACTTTCGCTGATGAAAGTTTGGTATTGCAAGGTCGTTTCTATATTTAGCGATAGTTCTTCTTGACACCTCCACTCCTCTCACCTCTAGTTTTGTTAATATTTCATTATCACTCAATGGATTGTTCTCGCACTCTGAAGCTATTATTTCTTGTATTAACTCGTGAACTCGCTCCGCTGATATTTGTTGCCCGTGTTCTTTTGTAGAATGAGATGAAAACAGGCTTTTGATCGAAACTGTACCGAAAAAGTATTGGATGTATTTGCCTCTTATCGTTCTGCTCACAGTCGACGGATGCACTCCTACCCTTATCGCAATATCTACTAACGACATAGGTTTGAGTCTTTTATTGATAAGAAAGTGATCTTTCTGATATTCAGCAATCTCATGCACAATTTTGATAAGCGTCTTTTTTCTCTGTTCAATGCAGCTCAAAACAAAGCGACACCTCTCAAAACGTTCATTAAGATAATTCACGAGTTCCGAATCCCTTGAGGTACGCATCAATCTTAAATAATAGCCGTTGCACTTATACTCTCCAGAGCTTTTATCATTTAGTTCGAGTACCCATTGTCCGTCGCAAAAGTCTACAATCACATCAGGAACAATGTATTCCGGCAAAGATTTAGAAAATGCCAAGCCAGGCCGCGGGTTCAACATGCTTAATTTTAATATGCACATTCGAAGTTCTTGAGCATTAATTCCTAATACTCTCGCCGCAATATTAGCGCGTCCCTTGAATATATCAGACAGATGATACTTCACAATTGAAAACAGCTTTTCATCTCGTTCTCCTGACGCTTCTAGCTGCTTTAACAGGCATTCCGACAAATTCTCAGAAAAAATACCTACAGGTTCCAAATGCTTTAAATCTTTCAAGCATTTTATCACAAGAGATTCAGGAAATCCTGAAAATTCGGATACTTCCTTAGGCTTAAGTGTAAAATAACCATTATCATCAAGGCAGTCAATTAGAATATCAATGAGATTCCACTCGTCCTTGGTACGACACTCATGATAAAGCTGTGTCATTATACACTCTCTAATATCCGGAGGATCATCCGGAATAACTTCTTTTCTTTTGTTAGATAAATTGGTTTCGTTTGTTAAATCCATCTTTTTATAACTGATGTTTTTTAACAAATTACCCGTTTCAACCCGGTTATTCACAGATTCCGGCAAAGGCGCAAATTCCAGCATGGGATTCTCTATAAATTCCTTCTGCAGGAAAACATTCAGTTCCTGACTATTCATAGCTAGAATTGCAAGGGATTGCATCTGATTATGCGTTAGTATCTGCCTTTGCTCCAACATGACATTGCTAGTCAGTTCCATCTTTAACCTTCCTTAGCACTCAATCGGCTATATCTCGGATCACATCATATCTATCATCGCTGCTTTCAACAAAACCATTGATAGGCGTTTTTTCTCCCACCGAACCGTCATATGATATTAAAGCAAGTTTTAATGATTCCGCAACCTCTTCAGGAAATGTGCGTCTGACTGCTATCGCATCCTTTGGGATGTCATCAGTTTTTGTTAAAATATCTAATTCTTCCGTCGGTAATCCTGAATTTCCCGCCATATCAAATGCTTCGTTGTACGTCGCGCCAGCATCAGTCTCTCCCGAAAGAACACTTCTTATTACTATATCATGGCTACCTAAAAATGAAACTTTTGCAAACAATGAGTCGGGATTCAGCCCGTTCTCTTTGAGCAAGTGTCTTGCATACAAATAGCCGGAGGCGCTTTTCGAGTCAACGTAGGCAAAATGCTTATTTTTAAGATCCTCCAATCTCTTTATTTTGCTATCCTTTCTAATTATAATATATCCGTTATATGAAGACCTGCCATTTACTTTCGGAGTAACAATCGGAATAACTCCAACCTCTTTATTGGTATTTACATATGCAAAAGGCGAGAACCAACCAACATCGATCACATTGTTTCTGATTCCTTCCGTTAATGCGTCATAGTTTTTTACAATTACAACTCTCAGTTTACGGTTTATTTTCTTGCATGCCCATTCCAGTATCGGTACATACATTTGTCTTATATTTTCCGGAGAGGTAAAAGGATTCACACCAAAAACAATATCCTCGCGCCCTTTCAAACCCGCTACAATACTTTGCAATTCTGCAGCCATTTCACCAAGTCGGCTGCTGTAGTCAAGCATATCCTTATTCTTGATCTTCTGGTAATCTACCATTTTTAATAATTGAGCTGACATAGCACATGTTTCCTCTGTGGAAGCCACTATAGTCTGGGTGGCATCTTTCATTTCAATCGCCGCCATTGCCTGAGTTTCGGAAACCGCTCTGAGATTTTGTATTTTACCTCTGATTTCATCAACAGAAGAAATAATATTCGCTATAATGCTCACAGATTCACTCGTAATTTTTTCCACATCAGTCATCTTCAAGCTGCACATTCCTATAGCCGAATTTGATTTTTTAATTTCAGTTGTTATTTCTTCTGTTATAAATCTGATGTCAGAAAGCGTGCTCTTTGTGTTGTCAGCCATTCTTTTAATCTCCTGAGCTACAATCGCGAAGCCTTTACCCGCATCTCCGGCCCTCGCAGCTTCAATCGAAGCGTTTAGTGCTAAAAGATTGATTTGCTTGAATACGGTCTCAACGTATTCAAGTATACTATTGATTTCAATTGATGCCGCTTGAAGGGTTTGATTGCTCCTTGAAGCATCATCGATTGAATCGGTGAATTCTGTCAAAGTAATGCCGATTGACCTCAAAACCTTTTCATTCCTTTTGAGCATATCGATTGATTTCGCTGAATACTTGTCTATATCCAGAATACTATTGTTAAGCTTCTCAGAAGAATTCGCCAATTCGCTGATACCGGCTGTTATCTCCTGAGTACAAGCGGCATTCTGCTGACTTAATTTTTCTGCACTGTAAAATCCTGTTGCCAATTGGTCAAAAGCTATCATATTATCTTTTGAAAGCCAAACTAGCTGTTGAGCATCGAAACTGACAGTTTCAGAAAGGGACAACAGGTTCTCTCCCAAAATTGCTGACACATTGTTATTGCTTCTTCTGTCTATACTCTGAACAGATTCGCTCGTTATATCTTTTTGATTCTTTTTTAATACAATCCAATCTGCAAAACAAACAACCATAAAGATCAATGCATTTACTGCCACAGAGATTATAACACGCAACAAATCAGATAACAGAAGTACAGACAGCAGTAAATGCATAGCGATAATAATACCAAGCCCCAAAAAAATTACCTGGAATCTTCTCAATTAGCTCACCTCTCAGTATTTTTCAAACATCAGCCGCGTTTCACCAAAACCGAGTAATTATTCTTAACAATGTAACGATCTATTTTTTAAAAAATAAGATTATACTTTTTAGCTTTACATGCAACAGTTTTATGTGTTATACCAAGCGCTTTACCGGTAGCGTTATAGCTTCCGAAGCGCTTTAGCGCGTATCTTAATATTTCTTTTTCGTAATCCTCCAATTTCGCAATTTCCCCATCATCGTTCAGGTTTAACAGCGATTTGCAGCCTTCTCTTTTTTCAAAAACACAAATATTTCTGATATATGAGGGCAAATCTTCATATTCTATGTATTCTCCGGCGCAAAGCACCATAAGCCTCTCGATTAAGTTTTCCATCTCTCTTACATTTCCTGGCCAATGATATCTGTAAAAGCAATTCAAAACTTCATTAGAAAAAAACTTCGTAGTTATATTTATTTTATTGCATATTTTTTGAACAAAATGTCCTGTTAATTCCGTTATATCTTCTTTTCTTTCCCTTAATGGAGGCAGCCAAATCGGTATAACGTTCAGCCTGTAATAGAGGTCCTCCCTGAAGACTTCCTTAGCGATTGCTTCCTCCAGATTCCTGTGAGTAGCAGAAATGATCCTGACATTGCATCGTATGGTCTCAAAGCCTCCTACTCTTTCAAATTCTCTCTCCTGTAAAACCCTCAGGATTTTTACCTGCATCTCCGGAGGCATATCCCCTATTTCATCGAAGAAAATTGTTCCGCCATCGGCCTGTTCAAATTTCCCGAGCTTCTTTCTGTATGCTCCGGTAAAAGAACCCTGCTCATGTCCAAATAGCTCTGATTCCAAAAGAGTACTCGGTATCGCAGCGCAGTTGACAGTAACAAAAGGAGCATTGCTCCGGTTACTTGCCTTGTGAATGGCTTTTGCGACCATCTCTTTCCCTGTGCCGCTCTCACCTCTTAAAAGTATCGTTGAGTTCGAAGTCGAAGCTCTTTGCGCTATAAAAAGAGAATCTTTCATCTTTTTGTTTTGAGTAACAATATCGTTGAAAGCAAAGTGCTGATTCGGTATAAACCCGTTTGAACCCTTTACGTTACTGCTCAGAACACTAAACGACTTCATGCGGACACCTCCGTTAAATTTGTAGTGCTACAATGGATTACGCCCTATCCGTTCGGCTTAGTCTAGATATGCTCCTTGACGCTATTACATTCACTCCCGTATTAAATATATTTCTCACAAGCACCGTTCCTGCCTTAACCGGTGCACATACCTCTATCCGGTTTATCTCCCGCATACAATCCAAAATCAAAGCCTTTGAAATTGGAATATCCGTCCTTACCGGCAACCTTCTCAAATATGAGCTCCGCAATTTGACTGTCGTAGTCAATATTCTGGTAGGATTAGTCATCTCTTTGATGCCGTAATCCTTGCCTTTCTTGCATTGGTTGCCCGTGACAGTAAAATCTCTTGTGTTTTTATCTTTTACAACCTCTATTTGGCATCCAAGCGGGCAAACTATGCATATCATCTTCCTATTATCCATGCTATGCCCCCTCCTTCCGAACTTCGACCATTATTCGAGATGCCTCTTTGCCTTTAAGCTTCCCTGCATTTAGCTTAATATGTTCTATTTCTCCGGGAACAAGTCTTTTCTTGTTTATTCTCACCAATATTTCGTCATCAAGCGTGACTATAAGATTAGTTTGCTTGTACACATTATCGACTCTCGTGTAAAGCTCCAAACTATCCTCTAGGTTATCAACATTAATGAAATGTGGAACTACATAGCGTATTCCTCGTCCCGCCTTTACAATTATATTTTTTCCATTGTAATTTAACATCTCCTTTACATATTTCGCCGCACTTCGTCCTGCTCTCCGAGCTTCAATAGTTACATAATCCGCCAGATCGTGTACATGAACAACATTCCCGCACGCAAATATCCCCTCTGCGCTGGTTTCCATAGACTCATTGACTATCGGTCCGTTTGTTGTAATATCAAGCTTTATGCCGGCAACTTTTGATAATTCGTTTTCCGGAATAAGCCCCACCGAAAGAAGGAGAGTATCACATTCCACATAGAACTCAGCGCCTTCGACAGGCCGCCGGTCATCATCCACCTTAGTGATATAGACTCCTTCAAGCCTGTGTTTGCCTTGTATTTGCGCTATGGTGTGGTTTAAATAAAGCGGTATATCATAATCATCAAGGCATTGCACAATATTTCTTGTCAACCCGCTTGAGTAAGGCAATAATTCAACCACCGCCAGCACCTTCGCCCCCTCAAGCGTCATACGCCTCGCCATGATTAATCCTATATCACCTGAACCCAAAATGACAACTCGTTTACCAACCATATAGCCTTCCATGTTTACAAAACGCTGAGCCGTCCCCGCTGTAAATAACCCGGATGGACGTGTACCGGGAATATTCAAAGCTCCTCTGGTTCTCTCCCTACAGCCCATCGCAAGCACAATAGCTTTAGCTTTCACCGTTATTAATCCATCCTTGGGATTTATCATCGTAATGACCTTTTCCTTTGTCAAGTCAATAACCATCGTATCAAGTTTGTATTCAATCTTCAAGTCATTAAGTTCATCTATGAATTTCTCCGCATATTCCGGGCCTGTCAACTCTTCCTTAAAAAGATGCAAACCAAAGCCATTGTGAATACACTGCTGGAGTATCCCGCCAAGTTCCCTATCCCGATCCACCAGTAAAACTCTTTCAACACCATTTTTCTTAGCTTCTATTGCAGCCGCAAGCCCAGCCGGACCCGCTCCGATTACCACAACATCATATTCCGCTTGCACTGGTCACATACTCCTTTGTCATAAATTTAGAGTTTTCATATCCGCACATATCAGTATCTTTAGTCTGCTTCGTAAGGATGTACGACTCAGGATGGTCTTTTACCACTTTCGTAATATCAATCCCAAGCTCTCGGGCAATAATCTCCATGACTCTCGGGCTGCAAAAACCACCTTGGCATCTCCCCGAACCCGGCCTTACACGGCGTTTTACGCCATCTAAAGTTCTTGCTCCAACATTTCTATGAATCGCATCAACTATTTCGCCTTCCGTGATAGTTTCGCAACGGCATATTACCTTGCCATAGCGCGAGTCTTGCCGAATAATCATTTGTTTTTGGTTATTCGACAATTCGTTAAAGCGCACGACATGACGTCTGGTCTGTAAATATTCATGTTTTTTGATCATTTTGACTCGCATTTCCCCGAGAAGATTTTCCACATAAACAGCAATTGCCGGCGCTGCAGTCAGCCCGGGAGATTCTATTCCGGCTACGTTTATAAAGCCCGCTGCATCAGGTGCTTCTTCTATGATAAAATCGTCTCTCTCACATCTTGCCCTAAGTCCTGTAAATGCTGTAATGACAGATCCCGCAGGCATCCATTTGATCGAACGCGATGCAGTCTCAAGTATACATTTGAGCCCTTCCTTTGTCGTTTCGAAATTATCCTTTTCGTTTATATCTTCTGAATTAGGCCCTATAAGCAAGTTACCATGCACTGTAGGCGAAACCAAAACTCCCTTTCCAAGATTTGAAGGACACTGGAAAATAACAGTATTTACAAGTCCCCCTACGTACTTATCCATTATATTGTATTCGCCGCGCCTTGGCATAATATGAAAGCTGGGGGCGGCAACCATGTTGTTGATTTCATCGGCATGAAGCCCAGCGCAGTTGATCACATACTTTGTATGAATCTTTCTTGTATTGGTTAATAACAAGTATCCGTCCGAAGCTTTAATCATATCTTCAATTTTTGTGTTCAAAAGGATCTCAACGCCGTTGTCCGCAGCATTTTCAGCCATAGCAACAGCCAGTTCCCATGGTCCCACAATACCGCAAGTCGGTGCGTAAAGCGCTGCTTTAACGTCATTACTGATGTTAGGTTCAACGCGCCTTACTTCATCCTGATTGAATATTTTCAAGTCTGAAACACCATTTTTCTCACCTTGTTCACGCAATTTATTGAGCGTTTGAATTTCATCATCATTAAAAGCAACCACCAAAGAACCTATTCTCTTAAATTGCACATCCAAATCTGCGCATAATTCGTCAAAAGCCATATTCCCCAACACATTAAGCTTTGCTTTCAACGTACCCGGCTTAGCGTCATAGCCGGCATGAATAATCGCACTATTGGCTTTGGTAGTACAATCCGCAACATCAGGTTCTTTTTCGATCAGTACAATTTTCAGCTGATACTTCGAGAGAACTCTCGCAATGGAACAACCGATGATTCCTGCTCCGATAACAACAATATCATACATAATTTTCTTCTCCGTTTTAGATTGATTGAATTTAAATACAAAAGCCACACTACAGCCCCTATATAGTTATAGGGACAATGAAGTGTGGCTCTCAAAATCTCCCGCCTCAAATGTTCAGTTAATTAACTTTAGCATTTTAAAAATCTAAAGTCAATACCTTTTAGAAAATATTTATTATTTGTCACTCTCCCATTTAAGCACCCTGCTTACTGCCTTTTTCCAGTCTGCATATTTTTGTGTTCGTTGATTTTCGGGCATATCCGGAACAAATGTCTTATCAACTTTCCACTTCTTTGCGATTTCATCTTTAGTAGACCAATAACCGACAGCAAGCCCCGCAAGATAAGCCGCCCCCAGCGCTGTTGTCTCAGTTACGATTGGTCTATCTACAGGTACGCCTAATATGTCTGCCTGGAATTGCATCAGGAATGCGTTTGCAACAGCTCCACCGTCAACTTTCAAGCTCTTAAGGTTGATCTTGGAGTCCTCCTGCATAGCCTCAAGAACGTCCCTTGTCTGATAAGCAATCGATTCCAAAGTAGCTCTCACCAAATGATTTACGTTAGCGCCTCTTGTTAATCCCAAAACAGCGCCTCTTGCATACATATCCCAATACGGCGCTCCTAATCCCACAAAGGCAGGCACAACATAAACTCCGTTCGTGTCCGGCACAGAAGAAGCCATAGATTCGCTTTCAGAGGCACTATGAATGATCTTCATTTCATCTCTTAACCATTGCACTGCTGCACCGGTTATGAATATACTGCCCTCAAGAGCATATTCTACTTTCCCGTTTAATCCCCATGCTATTGTTGTAAGCAGTCCATTGTTTGAATTTACAAGCTTCTCCCCGGTGTTCATAAGCATAAAGCAACCGGTACCATAAGTGTTTTTAGCCATGCCTGGCGCAAAACAAGCTTGCCCGAAAAGAGCTGCTTGCTGATCTCCCGCTGCGCCGGATATAGGTATTTTCGAACCGAACAATTCCTTCAGAGTATAACCATACAAGCAACTCGATGGCTTTGCCTCAGGCAGCATAGATTCAGGAATATCAAGCTCAGATAGTATATCTTTATCCCACTTCAGATTGTTTATGTTGAAAAGCATTGTTCTTGACGCATTCGAATAATCGGTTACATGAGCCGCCCCTCCGGTGAAATTCCAAATAAGCCATGTATCTATGTTGCCAAAAAGAAGCTCTCCCGCTTTAGCTTTCTCCCTTGCTCCTTCAACATTATCCAAGATCCATTTGACTTTAGTACCGGAAAAATATGCGTCCACCACAAGACCTGTTTTTTTCTGAATGGAAGCCGCAAGACCTTTAGCTTTGAGGTTGTCACATATCGGAGCCGTTCTTCTGCACTGCCAGACAATTGCGTTGTATACCGGCTTTCCGGTTTTTTTATCCCACACAACCGTGGTTTCTCTTTGATTGGTAATTCCTATAGCAGCAATATCTTCAGCTTTAACACCGCATCTGTCCATTACCTCTCGTGCAACTCCACTCTGTGAGCCCCATATTTCCATAGGATCATGCTCAACCCATCCCGGCTTTGGATAAATCTGGGTAAATTCCTTTTGAGCAGTTCCTACTATAGAACCGGAATTGTCGAATATTATGGCTCTCGAACTCGTAGTTCCCTGATCTAGCGCTAACACATACTTACTCATGACGTTTCCTCCTTCAAAATGATCTATTTTCAGATGAACCAGACAGTGGGAATCATCTCATAATTTCAGAATATCTTAAAACAGTGCTGTAAAAGTCAAAGCGCCTAATATACCGCCAATAACCGGACCGATGATCGGTATCCACGAATAACCCCAGTCCGAATCACCTTTTCCGGCTATCGGCATAAGGAAATGAGCAATCCTAGGACCTAAATCGCGGGCAGGATTGATAGCATAACCGGTCGGTCCTCCCAAAGAAAGACCAATGGCAAAAACCAACATGCCGACAATAAACGGATTTAAGCCTTGAGCAAACTCATTCGCACCAATCGCTAGGATACCAAAAACCAATACAAAAGTGCCTATTATTTCGCTGAGCAGATTAGCTCCGGTATTTCTTATCGCAGGACCTGTGCTGAATACTGCAAGTTTTGCGCCTTTATCCTCTGTGACGGCCCAATGGGGCAAATAATGCAGCCAAACGACAACGCCTCCAAGAAATGCTCCGAACATTTGAGCCGCTATATATCCAGGAACCTGTTCCCATGGGAATTGACCCACTGAAGCAAGACCTAATGTAACAGCCGGATTAAGATGTGCTCCGCTTATTCGTCCAACTGCGTAGGCTGCCATAGCCACCGCGAGACCCCATCCAACTGTTATCACTATCCATCCGGAGCTTTGTGCTTTTGATTTGTTTAATACCACGCCGCCAACTACGCCATCACCAAGTATGATAAGAAGCATTGTACCAATAATTTCACCCAAATAAACTGACATTGCAATTCCCCCTTTTATTTTTTACTGTGATGATTACGATTTACCTGCGAGTTAAACTTTTCTCACCTCCCTATAAACACTCGTATTAGCTGTACGCAGAAACAATCTTATCTGTTCCTGCCGCGCAGCGTTCTCAGGGACCCGATTAACACTTGATTTTTCCACTGTCCGGATCATTTATATATTTAGATATAAGCAAAATCCGTGCCAGAGCCATTTGGGCTTTCATAGCGTAAATTTTCTGTGTCTTGTTTAAAATTTGATAATTTTCGATATTCAGTTGATACTTTTCACCAACGTGAGTAAGGATTGATCGATCTTGCACTAACTCGATTCTTACTCCTCATAGAAATTATTTTCGATTAATTCTTTCATTTCCTCAATGCAATCCGATTCATCCGGACCGTCAACCGAAATCTTTAGTTCAGTACCTTTCGGAAACCCAAGAGTCATAATCATTGAAATGCTTTTTGCGTCAACACTTTTGTTATTGCCCGAAACCAATACTTCACTATCGTATTTAAGGGCTATCTTTGCCAATTTTGATGCAGGCCTCGCATGAAGACCCAATTGGTTACATAGAATTAATCTTATCTCAGTCATAGTCCATCTCACTTAATTCAATAAAATAAAACATCCATCATAGCTTGAGAGCATGCCTAGAGTTTACCGCTTCGTTTAGCACCTCGTCCAGTGTGCCATCGCAGGATGCCCTAATAACGGCGCTCAAAGTTCCTTCAAGAAGCGGAGCATCGGCTACTTTAACAGCACTCTTTAAGCTCCCGCCCAAAAGCTCTATAGCCATATTGGCACTGAGCACCGCACTGCCTAAATCCACCATAACCACAACCCCGAAACCGGTATCCGCTTCCTCTATGGCTTTGCTTATCAAAATCGCATCCGTCCCTATTCTTTCATCAGCAGTACCTCCGGCCGGAATAATACGCTGATTTTTATCAGCCATCTGCACCGCAATATCCTTTATTCCTTCAGCAACTTTCTTGCTGTGCGATACAATTACAATTCCTACCATCATTCGCCTCCCCTTCTTTTTTTGAGCAGAAATCCGTCAAAGCCTTAAGCATCAGATATGAAGAGGTGGCTCCGGGATCTTGATGCCCGATGCTCCTATTCCCCAGATAACTGGCTCTTCCTTTTGTAGCTATAATTTTTTTTGTAAACTCGACACCTTCCAGAGCTGCTTTACTGGCAAGTTCAAAACATTCTAGCAAAGTTCCTCCGTTGTCGCAGCCTGATGAAAAAGCTTCATACGCAGGCTCCAAGGCATCAATCATGGTTTTTTCTCCCTGTGAAGCCTTTCCTCTATCCTTTATGCCTTGTATCGCTGCCGATAGCATATCCTTAACTAAAACTGCGTTAAAATCTGTCTTTCCTTGCGCAGGAACTGCAGCCCTTAAAAACGCAGTACCATACAAAGGTCCCGACGCACCGCCAACGCTCGAGATCAAAGCCAACCCTATTTTTTTCAAAACTGAAGCTATATCCGGATCATTCGAATTCTCCAATTTGAGCATAACCGCATCAAATCCTCTGGCCATATTTATACCATGATCGCTATCACCAATCGGTGAATCCAAGTCGGTTAAATACTGTTTATTTTTTACTATCATAGTCCTTATGGCTTCAATCGCTTCGTAAATGACTTCGTTCACTACATCACTCCCTAACATACTTTACATTTGTACGAAAGCAGGGGTATCCGCCGATGACAAAAGCAAGGATTTTAATTCATCGTCAAGTTTCAGCAATGTAATTGAAAATCCCGCCATTTCAATAGAAGTCATATAGTTCCCTATATACGTTTTAATAGTTTTAATCCCTTTATCACGCAAAATATTCGCCACTCTTCTATTTATGACATATAGCTCCATTAAAGGAGTTCCTCCCAGTCCATTAACCATCAAAGCAGCCTCATCACCCAAAACAAGCTTCATATCATCCAGTATTTTATCAAGTAGATGATCCGTGATTTCATCCGCAGTGCGTATTCCTTCTCTGTGAGTACCCGGTTCGCCATGTATTCCCATCCCGATTTCTATTTCTTCTTCACCAAGAATAAAGCTTGGTTTCCCTGCCGATGGGACGGTACACGGGGCGAGCGCCATTCCCATTGACCTTACATTAGCGATAACTTTTTCCGCAACTCTCTTGACATCCTTAAGTTCAAAGCCAGTTTCAGCTTTTGCCCCCGCTATTTTGTGTACGAATACTGTCCCAGCTATACCTCTGCGACCTGTAGTCCATGTACTGTTTTCAACTGCGACATCATCATTCACTATAACTTTATCTACTTTTATTCCTTCTGCTTCGGCCATTTCAGCAGCCATATCAAAGTTCAAAACATCTCCAGTGTAGTTTTTTATAACAAGCAATACTCCTCTATCCCCGTCAACTGCCTTAATTGCTTCAAATATTTGATCCGGCGTGGGAGATGTGAACACCGCTCCTGCAACGGCAGCATCAAGCATACCTTTTCCGATAAATCCTCCGTGTGATGGTTCATGCCCGCTTCCTCCTCCGCTTACCAAAGCAACTTTAGGAATAGGCGAATCTCTTCTTACAAGAACTTGCGTGCCATCAAGACGGCGCACATACCTCGGATGAGCAAGTACCATACCCTCCAGCATTTCATTCACCACATTGTCTGCATTGTTAATAAGCTTCTTCATAACACAAGCCCTCCTAAATAAAATTTATTCCACTACTTTTATATTACGCAAAAAGTATGCCAGATCTTATTAACTGTTTGAAATGTGGGTTTTTGCTGTCCCCCGTTAATTATTCGGTAAATAGTACTGCGATCTTTCCTAGAGCCTTGATATTTTTTCCCTATATTAAACTTTTTTCCATTCTATATTCTTCTTTAGCCCGAATTTCTTTACTTTCGCAGCAACAGTCTTATGCGTTATCCCAAGTGCTTTCGCAGTTCTGTTGTAACTTTTATACTTTTCCAGAGCCTTTTCGATTATAATTCTTTCATAGTCTTCCCACTGTAAAATAACGTCTTCTTTTAGCATACAGGCGGATTCACGAACATCAAAATCGAAAGCATCATCCCTCAAATATCGCGGAAGATCCCCGACTTCAATGCTTGCCCCTTCCATTAGTGTTATTGTCCTTTCTATGACATTTTCAAGTTCTCTTGCATTTCCCGGCCATCTATACTTAAGCAGTACGTCCATAGCTTCTTTCTTTATTCCTTTGATTTTCTTACCGGCGTCACGACTCACTTTATTAATAAAATGATCAGCTAGAACAGGTATGTCTTCTTTCCTGTCCCTTAAAGGCGGAAGTGTAATAGGTATAACATTTAGTCTATAGTAGAGGTCTTCTCGGAATTCTCCCCTCACAAGAAGATCCTCCAGATTTCGATTTGTTGCTGCGATGATTCTGACATCAACAGTAGTGGTGCTTTCTCCGCCAACCCTTTGAAATTCTTTATTCTGTATAATCCGAAGAAGCTTAGCCTGCATGTTTTTATCCATCTCACCGATCTCGTCAAGAAAAATAGTTCCCTTGTCCGCCAGCTCGAATCTACCTAGTTTTGTCTTCACAGCACCTGTAAAAGCTCCTTTTTCATGGCCGAACAACTCACTTTCCAACAGAGTAGAAGGAATCGCTGCACAATTAACTCTTATGAACGGCCCTTTAGCCCTTGAGCTGGAATAATGTACAGCTTCTGCGAACAACTCCTTCCCTGTTCCGCTTTCGCCCTTAATCAGAACGGAATAAACACTTTGAGCTGCCTTAGCGGATATGGCCATGGCATCAATCATTTTTTTGCTGATAGCTTTTATCCTGTCAAAGGCAGGATCCAATTTCTTTGTTCTTATTAGCTCTTGTTCAAGATATTCCGCCTTGGCTGCAGCTTTATTTTATAAATCTCTGTATTGTATTTTCTCTGCAGTTCATTGGATTTTTGTATAATCATTGCGGCGATTCTGGCATGTAAGCCGTTTGCATGTTTAAATTTTGCCTTCTTGATGACTTTGTTCTCCATCATGGTTTGAATCATCTCTTTTCGCATATTTTCTCAACAATAATTCCACTCTAATCTACACTATTTAAAAATACAATTCAACCAAAATTTAATAATAACTGCTTTCGCGCTATTCTCTCAGGTTTTTTTGCGCTTTGAAGGCAACTCCGAATTCTCAACACTTCAAGCTAAAAAACAGACTCAATTAGAATAATGTGCCATACCCCTGGAGAGTAAAATCACAAAGATGTGCAGAGGAAAGCGGTTTATCTACTGTGCGGACGCCGGGCTTGGCTCCTTCAACATCAGGCAATACAATTCCATGAGCGGCAGAGCTTTCATTGTCACTGAACAGCCTGTACGACTTAAGATTGGACAAGAAATATTATCAACCCAAGGAGCTGAATAAAAAAATAAAAAATTTTATAAGAGCTGTACCATACAACATCTTTACATACCAACAAACAGGAGCGAAGCCGCTATTCAAGCTGGTTTCGCTCTTTTATTTATACTTCGACTGTCGAAGACGGGAATATAACATGGTTAAGAGGCCCAGTCAATAGCATATGAGAAATTTCAATCCTTGCAATCAATGTGTAACCTTATGCGAAATAATCATATGCTTAAATATGGAATAACAAGGCTAAGACGGAAAACTTATAACCACTTCAAAATGGTATCCCCCCGCATGCACTTTATGCTTATCGTGCAATTC